>Ga0256407_10000887_pt1 | contig 67483 bp, 59 predicted proteins | sample RumenRJG_04DNA_FD_193489 | JGI IMG/M metagenome (GOLD analysis project Ga0256407, IMG submission 193489) | Bovine rumen microbial communities from Lethbridge, Alberta, Canada - RJG_04 | ecosystem: Host-associated > Mammals > Digestive system > Stomach > Rumen | place: Canada: Alberta... | reverse complement strand
GGGTGGTTTGGCGATTACCATTATACAAGAAAAGGGGGTGTTGCTCATTTTTTATGCAAAAAGAGCTCAACCTCCTGAAATACAAGTGGTTTGAGATATTTTTAATAGAGGTAGTTTGACACTACCCGAAGTGACAGGGGAGTAAGCATATGAACAGACTCATACTTAAAAAACATGAGCGCATACAGGCAAGTGTTCAGAGATATGAGGAGTCACACGGCTACAGGAAACCTGAATCCGTCGAAGATAACGATAATATAATATCGACAATCAAAGTGCATGAGGAACTTGATGGACTGTCTGACAGGGAGCTTCTCCTGCAGATATATGACATGCTTGCTGCACAGCAGGAGCAGATCGACAGGATCCTGAAAATGACAGGAAGTGGAGACGACACCGGTACTGTTTGATTCAGCCACTTGAGGCGGGAGGACAGAAAAATGACAGGAAGGCAGGTAATACTTACTAACAGATCATTCACTCTGGAAGAACTCTATGACTTCATGAAAGAACACTGGGACGTTAATGAAGCCGGCGAATTTACTGTTGGAAGACCGACGAAGGCATCGATAGAAGAATACATTCTGCTGCCTGCTACACAGAGATACATGACGATCGTATATCCGCGTAGTGCAGGAGGATTATTCTCGAAGGGTAATAAAGTGATACTTTCAACTGCTGACACTCCATCCGGAGCATTTGAGGGACTTGCACAGACTATCCCGACAGGCAATATATTTGTAGGTATAGCGCAGATGACAAGTCTCAGGTCATCGGAGAAGGAGAGAAAGGGACCGGCAGAAGACATCCTTCAGCGTTACACATCATATATGAAACAAATACTCGGAGAAGCAGGATATCTGAAATGATATGATCCGGTGATTTGTTCCTCGAAAATTTCTCCTGACCTGTACCTTGAAGATGGTGAGGAGAAACTGTTCGGATATTCGGGTTATATGAATTTTATACCTCTTATCCCGGATTCAAAAGTTGCTGTAATCCGGGATAAAGAAGGCTTTTTCGCATTCATAAAACGTGATGATGCGACAGATGAACTTATCAGCAGAGCAGAAGAGACTATGGGGTACAAGCTCCCGGAATCGTACAAAGAGCTTCTTCGATTCAGAAATGGCGGCAGCGTTAACGGTGATCTGGAAGAATGCTGGCTGACTGAGATCTACGGTATAGCAGCCGATCCGGACAATTTCAACGGGCTGGAAGCAATGTACGACAACTGGAGGAATGAATGGGAGTATCCGGATATCGGGATACCGTTCGGTGAAACTGCATCTGCCGGGCATGATATGTATTACATGGACTGCAGGGTAACTGATGAGAACGGCGAACCGCGCATAGTCAGGATAGATAACGAAATGGGAAATGAGGTCTTCTTTATAGCGGACAATTTGCCTGAGTTCATAAAAATGATCCTGAGTGAAGAGCCTATAGATGAGTTCTTTACCGGAGAAGGAGGAATATCATACGAAGAGCGACCTATAAAACCAACTCAAGAAGAGAAGAAATCGTTCTTCGGAAAGCTGTTTAAGCGCTAGTAAGCGGGACTATTATAGGATAAATCCAAGTATGAACGTCTCCGTATTTATGCCTAAGATTCCTAAGGGAAATATTAAAAATTTAGAAGAAGGTAATTAAGGCGAACTCCGCATAACTTCGCGCAAAGGAGCATAGTTTAGCAGATGATAAAAGTACTTCACGTTTGCCACGGCAATATCTGCCGGTCGCCTATGGCGGAATTCATAATGAAAGACATGGTAGAGAAGATGGGAGTCAAAGATGACTTCTATATTGCCTCTGCAGCGACTTCAACTGAAGAGATATGGGGCGGTCAGGGCAATCCTGTATATCCGCCTGTAAAGAATGAGCTTCTGATGCACGGAATCGGAAGAACACCTTATACCGACTTCAGTAAGAAGAGGGCGGTGCAGGTCTCAAAGGCTGATTATGGCAAATATGACTATATCCTCTGCGCCGAGGAGCGGAATATCAGGAATACCATCCGCATAACAGGCGGTGATCCGGATAATAAGATCATGAGGCTTCTGGATTTCTCGGACAATCCGAGGAATATCGCGGATCCGTGGTATACAGGAGTGTTCGACATCACCTACAGTGATATAGAAGAGGGCCTGAATGCCTTTCTTGGGTATCTGGGATACGAAATACGCTGATTTGCAACCGAATTATCGTTGGTGTATCATAAAAGAGCCGGAAGGCTCTTTTTTATAACGCATTATTTACGGATAAAAGTTATATGAAAAACAACCGTTATAAACCGAAAAACAACAATCTTTCTCTCGCATGGGAGAAAATCAATACGATAATAGAGCGCGATCTCGCGTTCGTTATAATAATAATGGCGCTCGGACTGCTTCATTCTGATGAATTTGGCCTGAGAGGATTTCCAGTGCCATGGCTTTCTGGTGGAAGTTCACATATACACTCAAGCCCGGCTGCATTTATTGCTTCACTGGTCTCAGTCACTGCTATAGTTGTGCTTTGCGAGGCACTTAATTTTGTTATGAGAAGAGGGTCCGAGCCGACAGCGTTCAGAAATACTTCTTCGAATGCCTCAATCTATGCCAATACATATGACGATACACAGGAATTCCAGGATATACCGGACACAGGAGCTTTTGAAAGCAAGGATACGCGCAATTACAGTAAGGCTCTCCGGAAGAACCAGAAGCTGTTTAGAAAGGCTGAAGCAGCTCTTAACACACCTCCTGTGCGTACAAAATATGTGATGGGCCGCAGTGAGAAAACCGTGCTGAGAATCGTTCTGGCCATATTTGCATCATCCATTATTCTTCTTGGCGCTATATCCGGAGTGTTATTGACAAATGACAGCTATGATGACGACATCGCATCAGATGATTATGATACAGAATATACGGAAGACTCATCTGATGAATACGGCAGTCTGATCGGTACGCCGTTCTTCGATGATGATGAGTATCTTCAGGATGAATGCGACAGGATCATCGGGATGCTTACAGACGAAGATGAGGAAGGCCTTTCGGAAATAGGAGAAGGCGATGCGGCTGCTCTTATCGGTCTTACTGACTGGGGGAACTCTGAATACGTCCGCGACTACAGGTTCGCTGTTTCAGAAGAACCCGATCAGGGGTTTATCAGATTCCTTGTCACATCCGGGGACAAGAAGTACATGCTGGGAATCAGGTTTGAAGGCGACGGGCTTGCAACTGATGAAAGCAAGGCTGTCGTAACCGGTGTCACAGCATGCCCGCATACTCCATGGGAAGAACTGGATCCTGAGGATGAAGATTACTGGAATGTTCTGGAGAACAAAGTAGAAGAACAGAGTGTTACGGTCGGCAATGCCGACTTCATGGGATACAGCGTCCTGACATGGTAGAGGGGAATATATGAAGAAGAGAAGACGCAGACTGCCGAATGATTTTCTCATACTCATAATAATCGCGGAGCTGTTCGCGGTCTCTTTCTCATGTACTGAAATAGTCACAGAATCCACTGAGAGGACGATAGACAGGCGTACAGCCGCTATTACTGAGACCAGCACCTCATATCTTATCGACCCGACAGAAGCCGTCGCAAAGGGCAAGGAAGCCTATGATATCTGGTGGGAGGAAGAACACCGCTGGAAGGGGCCGGTACTGTCCAAGGGAAGAGGGGTGAACTACGGCCCGTCAGGCAAGGAGACATACTATAACCTCAACATGAGCACTGTTGTGAGCATCATGCGCAGCATGGGCTATACAGGAGAATACTGGGTTAGGGAAGACGGGTGCAAAATGCTCGGCTAGTATATCATGGTCGCTGCCAATCTCAATCTCAGGCCGAGAGGTTCCATCGTCGAAACATCTCTTGGTGATGCGATCGTCTGCGACACGGGAGGTTTTGCAAAGAGAAATCCTACGCAGATCGACATTGCCGTTACCTGGTAGGGGATATCAGATATTATTTATTATAAATGTGGAAAATACTGACGGTTTCTGCTACAATTGACAGGACGTTCAGATAAATACAGTTAATACAGGCCTGCCTGAAATACCGGCAGTGCTAATACATAATGGAGAGTAGAGAGAATAAATGAGCAGGAACAAGAACAACAGACAGGCCGCTCAGTACGGCTATAACAGACAGTCCAAGGGCTATCAGCAGAATCTGTACAAGCAGAGACTGAAAGAGGAGAACATCAAGGCTCCTAAGAACACTCTGACAGAGAAGAAGCTCAGAACAATTGCTATCGTTGCCGGCATCGTATGGCTGGTTCTGACAATTGCACTGATCTTTGCACTGAAATGGTGGGGACTCCTCATCGGACTCGTAGTCGGTCTTATTGCAGTAGGAGGAGCTTACCTCTATCTCAGAAGCAAACAGAACGAGATGATCGCTTACTACAAGAAACTCGGAATGACAGAAGACATGTACATCAACGAGCTGAAGAAGAGGGGAACAGACCCGAAGCAGCTTGAGTACACCCGCAAGGTATGGCGCAAAGTCAAAATAGACTAAGCACAGAATAGCTGCAGCTGACCGAAGGCAAAACAAATACCGCATTACCGTGAAGGTAATGCGGTATTTATTTTGCGTGTCCGGAATTCTCGGTTGTATCACTCGACGCGCATGATGTTCTCAATTGATTTTACGACATCCTCCTGCATGATGCGTGACAGGGCATTCTCAAGGTTCGACTTCTCCGTAGGGAAGAGGATGAATATGAGAGGCACTACGATCTCTCCATCAAGCTCGTGAGGGTATTTCTGCTGTATTACCTCGATGCTGATACCGTATTCTCCGAGGACTGTAGTGATCTTGCCGAGTACGCCCGGCTGATCTGCAACTGTCATGCGGACGTAGTACTTGTTGGTGCCTTCACCGGCAAATTCAAGCCCTGAATCGTAGCGGAGCTGAGGTACTATGTCATATGCAGAGTCTTTCTCGAGCTTCCTTGCTACACCGATAACATCGCCGAGTACGGCGCTTCCTGTAGGAAGAGGGCCTGCTCCGCGGCCATAGAACATCAGGTCATCAACTGCATTTCCGTTGATGAATACAGCGTTGAATTCATTATTGACGGAAGCAAGAGGGTGGCTGACAGGGACGAGGGCAGGTTCGACGTTTCCGTATACCTTGTCGCCGGATTTCAGTGCACTGGCAAGCAGCTTGATCCTGTAGCCGGCCTCCGATGCAAATGCGATGTCTTCGCTGCTTACAGCGGTGATTCCCTGGGTAGGGATGACATCAGGCGCTGCAGATGTACCGAAAATGAGGGAAATGAGGATCGAAAGTTTGTTCGCCGCGTCGATTCCTTCAACATCTGCGGTAGGATCTGCCTCTGCGAATCCCTTAGCCTGTGCGTCCTTCAGGACTTCTGCGTAGTCTTTTCCGTATTCACTCATCTGAGTAAGGATGTAGTTGGTAGTACCGTTAAGTATACCGTGGACCTCGTTGAACTCGTTCGAAAGCAGGGCGGTGGTGACAGATGTCAGGATTGGGATACCGCCTGCAACGGCTGCTTCAAATCTGAGAAGCACATGGTTCTCCTGTGCAAGGGATGCGAGCTTTGGCCCGTTGGCAGCAATTGCTGCCTTGTTGGCGGTCACGACGCTCTTGCCGTTCGAAAGAGCCTGTGCCATGTATGTCGTTGCAGGTTCTATGCCGCCTATGAGCTCAACTACGATGTCTATATCCGGATCACTCAGGATCTCATTTACATCAGTTGTATATTTTTCCTTAGGGATGTCGATGCCTCTGTCTTTAGCTGGATTTCTGTTGAGGATCTTTACGATCTCGATATCCAGGCCTGTGGTCTCAGCGATCTTCTGATGATTCATCTCAAGAGCCTGGTAAGTGCCTTTGCCGATATTGCCGATACCGAGCATCCCGACTTTAATTATTTTTCTCATGCCTAATACCTTTCTGTCTTCTTATATATGCATATATTCTGTAGTAATTATTTTCTGTACGAATCCGAGTATATCATATTCAGAGACATATTTCTGCGAATGCATGACCGTGTTATAATCTAAACAATAGGGGAGACTAAGACATGGAATTTATTATAGAAATAGCGGTTTATCTGCTCTTTGCATTAGGCATCACACTGATTCAGTGGTGCTTCAGACACAAGGAACTGACTGCTGCAATGATCATTGTGGTGCTGATGATCATTGACGTTTTTGTATGGATGAAACTCCACGGGATCATCTGATAAGAAGGTACAAGGGATATGGACGATAAGAGAACAGTTGATTTTGAAATCAATGAAAAGATCCGCAGCGACGCGATCGAAGAATATATTGATAAAAAGGCGTTCAGTCAGACGGAATCTCAGAAGCGTACATTTAAAAAAGCCTATCTGTTCATAATAATCATAATGTGCATTATTGCGCTTACTGTCGTGATATTGGTGACCAGCATAGGAGATAACACTTTCGCAATCGCATTTGCCTCCGTATTCGCATTGAGCTTCACCATGATTGCAGTCATAATGAGCATCATACTTGTGAAGTTCTCTTCGACGAACAATGTGAAAAATCTGAAAGATTCTCTGCGTAAGGATTTTGAACGGACGACATACCGCATTGAGGACGGATATCTGATTCGGGAATACGAAGGCGACAAGAGAAAGACCAGAAAGTACGATCTGAAGAAAATCTACTATCCGGACAAGGAAGGCAATATAGTGACATTTGAATATAAAAATGAGACAGTCGAGTATATTGATTTCTATGAACCGTCTCTGTATGAGACTCTGAAAAAGATAAAAGAAGAGAGCCAGTAATAAATAATTAATAATTGACTGTGATATTTGAACAGCCTCCGGTTTACCATAGATGGCAAGGGAGGCTGTTTCTTTGAGACACAACTATTCCTAAAATCATAATTTTCGGAATAGTTAAATACGGAAGACCCTGAAATAGCCGGATTTGATCAATCTCAGCTGTTTCAAGGCCTTGAGGTCTCTCCCGGTTTTCAGGAGAAGTTTAACTATATAAACAATATAATTTTAAAGAATAGTCTGCAGCACACATACAGCATCCTTTCCACTGCATGCGTGCTGTTCATTTATATCGTTACCAGGTTTCCTGACTTGTCCAGTGAATATATCACCGGCACATTATTACTGCGTGCTGCAACGTTCTTTCTGTGGCACTGGAAATCTGATTCATAATCAAGTCTGTCAAGTACAGCCTGCCTTATATAATCGGATACTTTCATATCACGGCTGGCTGCGAAGTCTTTTATATATCTCTCATCCTGTGGCGTGAGCTTAATTGAAATGATCATTTTATAAGCCTCCTTTTTATTCTGTATATGCGGATCATATTGCCTGAAGCTTTATGTGAATCTTTGTTCTTTTTTTGTTGGACGGGGATTATTTGAAAACCCGGTCAGCACTGCCGGGATGCATTCGCAGTATGACCGGGGTCCCAAATAAAACACACTATCCTAGAAATACATACCGCGGAGGTACATATATTGCTAGCTGATCAGTATACAGGGACGAATATCATGTCGCCCGGCTGTATATCATTGACATTCACATCGTTGGTCTCACAGATCTCACTGATGATAGACCTTGTGCTCCTGTTGGTATCAGGATTGCACTCTTCCACGATGTCCCACAGATTGTCTCCTTCATGGATAACGACCTGCTTGTATGTCTTTACTGCGGCAGCATCAGCTCTGCCTGCACCGATGATGCTGTATCCTGCGAATACGATGATCATGATGCTGATGAGTACGAATAAGAAAAACCTTACCGGATTTACGATCTTCAGATGTCTTGTCTTCATTTTGTTCACCTGCAACTTTCTGTATCTGCGCTGCTCCGAATCACTTCGAAACATCTGTTCTTAATTGGTATATCTGGATTATAAACGTTTGTTCGAATGATGTCAAGAGAAATATGAACAAAAGTTCTAAAAATATTTTTCGCTTTTCCCAACACAAAACTCCGGCCCTGAAAGCCGGAGTTTTCAACGCTTTGAGCGTTTTGCACATTTATATTATATGCGTTATATTTCCACTTTTTCGTCTGTAAAAGCCTCTCTCCAGGCATCTTCCTTCCCGTCTCTGAGGTCGTCGAGATTATACGGTGTAGCCTGATACAGATAATAATTGAGCCAGTTTGAGAATAACAGATTGGCGTGGCTCCTCCACCTGAACAATATCCCCTGCTCCGGATCGTCGTTCCTGAAGTAGTTCTTCGGCACGTCGATCTTACGCCCCAGACTGATGTCCCTGAAGTATTCATCTGCAAGAGTATTCTTGTCATACTCCTGGTGTCCGAGCAGGAATATCTGTCTGCCGCTGTCGGTAGCGATTATGTGCGGACCTACCTCAGGAGATGCTGCAAGTATCCTGAGCTCTGGATGCTTTTCTATATCTTCGGTCCTGATTTCTGTATGCCTTGAATGCGGAGCCCAGAAGAACTCATCGAATCCTCTCAGAAGCGGACTGTGAGGCCTGAGTGTCTCCATCTCATACACACCGAAGACCTTGTCGCAGAGAACATGCTTCTGTATCCCGTAGTAATAGTACAGAGCTGCCTGCGCTCCCCAGCAGATGAACATGCTGCTGTAGACATGAGTCTTCGCGAATTCGAACAGACTGCAGAGCTCATCCCAGTAGTCGACCTGCTCAAAAGGCATCCTCTCGACCGGAGAACCGGTCAGGATCATCCCGTCGAAGTATTCGTCCCTGAATTCGTCAAGTGTCGTGTAAAACGACTGCATGTGCTCCTGGGACACATGCGTTGATGTATGCGAATCCATGCCGACGAGCTTCATCTCGATCTGCAGCGGGCTGTTGGCGAGAACGCGCGCCAGCTGTGTCTCGGTAGCTATTTTGGTCGGCATGAGATTGACTATTATCACCTTAAGCGGACGGATATCCTGGGAATCCGCCCTGGCCTTGTTCATTATGAATATATTCTCGTCCTTGAGGCTTCCTGCTGCAGGAAGCCGATCAGGAATTATAAGCGGCATATTACCCCTCCTTGATCATGTCAGCCGGATATGTTACCTGACTTTGTTGAGTGCCTGATCGAGATCGGCAATGATGTCATCTGCGCTTTCGAGTCCGACAGAGAGTCTGATGAGTCCCGGATCTATACCTGCAGCGATCTGAGCTTCTTCAGAAAGTTGCCTGTGAGTCGTGCTTGCAGGATGCAGAACGCTTGTGTGAATGTCTCCGACGTGGACTACGATGCTGCATAGCTCGAGATTCTCGAGGAACTTCTCTCCTGCTTCTCTTCCGCCCTTGACGCCGAAACTCATGACAGCGCTTGCGCCCTTAGGCAGGTACTTCTGAGCGAGATCGTAGTATTTATTTCCCTTGAGCCCCGGATATATGATCCAGTCGACCATAGGGTGCTGTGACAGGAACTCAGCGACTGCCTGCGCATTCTTCACGTGTCTTTCCATCCTGACATCCAGAGTCTGAAGTCCCTGATGAGTAAGATAGGCATTCATCGGTGACATCGTGCAGCCGAGGTCTCTTACGAGAACAGCCTTCAGGCGTGTGCAGAATGCCGCGTCGCCAAAGCTCTCATAGAAGTTGAGCCCGTGATAGCTCTCGTCGGGAGCCGCCATGCTCGGATATTTGAGACTGCCGTCTTCGTTCTTTACGGTCCAGTCAAAATTGCCGCCTTCAATAACACATCCGCCGATACTGGTGCCGTGACCGTCTGCGAACTTTGTCGTGGAATGCGTGACTATATTCGCTCCCCACTCTATCGGACGAAGCAGTGCCGGCGTCGGGAATGTATTGTCAACGATCAGCGGAACTTCCATGGCCGAAGCGGCCTTGACGAACTTCTCTAGATCCAGTACGGAGAGCGCCGGATTAGCGATCGTCTCACCGAAGAGGACCTTGGTATTAGGCTTTTTCAGCGCCACTATATCCTCAAGAGGCATATCCTGATCGAAGAATTCGACATCGATACCGAGCTTGCGGAGAGTGACATCAAAGAGATTGTATGTGCCTCCGTAGATGTTGGTCGCGCTGAGAATGTGATCGCCGGCTTCGCATATATTGAGAACAGCGATCATATTGGCCGACTGGCCGGAAGAAGCAGCCATGCCTGCAGTGCCGCCTTCAAGAAGCGCCATTTTCTGCTCAAGAGCGTCGACTGTCGGACTTCCGAGTCTTGCATACATATGATTAGGGCTCTCAAGATCGAAGAGCTCAGCCACATCATGTGCGTTATAGTATCTGTAAGTCGTGCTCTGGACTATAGGAAGATTCTGGGGCTGAGCGCTCTCAGCCTTATATGCTCCATGCACGCATCTTGTTTCAAAACCCATATCCTTCATCTGTTTAGCCATTCAGACACCTCCTGTCCCGGATATCAGCTAGTATAAAAATTTTCTACATTTTACAATCAATCATGTTATCAGTCTATACTTTCGGGCAAGAAAAAAGTGCTCTGCCGGGAGAGCACTGAAAATGTAAAGGCGGCTTTACATTACGTGAAGCGGGCTATTCTTTTGTCAGGTCAGTGAACTCCGCACCTATGAATTCAGCGAGAACTTCAGGCGAGAGAATGATCTGGACTCCCCTTTTGCCCGCTGAAAAGTAGATCTTATCGAAAAGAACCGCCGTCTCATCTATGTATGTCGGGTACTGCTTCTTCATTCCTATAGGAGAGCAGCCTCCGCGGATGTATCCTGTCAGGTCAAAGATCTCCTTGACATGGATCATCTCGATTTTCTTGTTGCCTGATGCGTGTGCGGCCTTCTTGAGGTCGAGTTCAGCTGCCGATGGAATGACGAAAACGAATAAATTATTATCGTCATTTCGCGTTACAAGAGTCTTGAAAACCTCATCAGCGGACACTCCGAGCTCTTCAGCGGCGTGAACACCCGAAAGATCGGACTCATCTACAGCGTATTCTCCCATTTCATATCCGATACCGGCAGCATCGAGCTGTCTCATCGCATTAGTCTTATCTATTTTCTGTTTCTTTGCCATATTACCCCTTTTTACTGATGATTCTGTTCGTCCTTCTTTTCGAGATCATCAAGCATTGCCACAAGCTGCTTTCTCTTGACGAAGCATATTATCAGGATGACTGCTGTCACAACAGCGAGCACCCCGATCGCTGCATAATTCCGGCTGCTGATGAAATATCCTGTCAGCAGGCTCCCGAGCATCCCCGGTGATCTTCCGATCGTGGAGACTATCAGAAAAGGCCTTAACCGCATGTCGGATATTCCTGCCACATACGCCACGAGGTCCTTGGGCACTCCCGGTATGAGGTATATCAGAAGGACTGCCGTCAGACCTTTTCCGCTGTTCAGCTTGCGGTGGTAGTCATTGACCTTTTCCTCTCCGAAAATAGCCTCAAGAGAATCTTTTCCCAGAGCTCTGGCTATATAGAATGCTATGAAAGCACCGATGAAAGCCCCGCCTATCGAGATAAGATATCCCTTCAGAACTCCGAAGAGATAGCTCGCTGCGAGCTGTATCGGCTGTCCCGGTATGATGCAGATGATTACCTGCAGTATCTGTATCCCGGCAAGCACGGCAGCGGCGTAGCCCTTGTACTGCATTATGAATTCAGGCAGATTTGCCAGCCACTCCTTATTGAACAGTGTATCCCTGCATGTGAAAAACAGTATCACCGGAAGTCCGACGATGATGAAGATCAGTATTGCCAGTTTGATGTATGCAGATCTTTTTCTTCTGTTATCCATGACAGTGTCAGTCCTGAATGTTCAGCATGCCCTTCTTATAAAGCGTATCGAGACTCTTGATGACTCCGTATCTCGAGTGCTCATATGTAAGTCCGCCCTGGAAGTATGCGATATACGGCTCTCTCAGAGGAGCATCCGCGCTCAGCTCTATGGATGATCCCTGGACGAATGCACCGGCTGCCATGACGACCTGATCCTGGTAGCCCGGCATGTCCCAAGGTACAGGAGATACGTATGCATCAACCGGTGAAGCAGCCTGTATAGCCTGGCAGAAAGCGACTGTCCTGTCAGGGTCAAGGAACTTGATTGCCTGTATGATATCGCTTCTCGGAGCCATTGCAGGCGGCATTACCTCGAATCCGAGGCTGTCATACACGACACATGCAAGCATCGCGCCTTTGACAGCGGCATTTACGACTTTAGGAGCGAGGAACATTCCCTGCAGCACATGGCGGTTCTGACCGTATGTAAGGCCGCATTCTGCACCGATCCCCGGGCATGTCAGCCTGTATGCGATCTTCTCTATGAGATCTTCCCTTCCTACGATATAGCCTCCGGAGAGAGCTATTCCGCCGCCCGGATTCTTGATAAGTGAGCCCGCCATGACATCGACTCCGAAGTCTGTCGGCTCGATCGTATCCACGAATTCACCGTAGCAGTTATCGAGCATGACAATGATCGAAGGATCTATCTCATGCACCATCTCAGTGACTTTGCGGATGCTGTCTATGGATATAGCCGGTCTCCAGTCGTATCCTGTGGATCTCTGCATCGCGACTACTTTTGTCTTATCTGTTATCGCTGCCCTTATGGCATCAAGGTCCACATCGAGGTCGTCGTTCAGAGCTACCTCGTTGTAGAGGATCCCGTAATCAAGCAGCGTCCCGTTGAATGTGCCGTCGCTGTACTTTCCTATAACAGTCTCAAGCGTGTCGTACGGAGACCCGGTCACTTCAAGAAGCTCATCTCCGGGCCTGAGGATACCGAAGAGCGTAGTTGCGATGGCGTGTGTGCCGTTTACTATATTCGGTCTTACCAGAGCAGCCTCTGTGTTGAATATCGAGGAGTATACCCTCTCAACAGCGGCTCTGCCCGGATCGTCGTAGCCGTATCCGGTGCTCCAGTCAAAATGAGTTGCGTTTATGTGATTCTCCTGAAAGGCTCTCAGCACCTTCATCTGGCATATGGCGCAGATATCGTCAAGCTCAGCGAACCTGTCAGCGAGCCTGGCCTCGGCAGCAGCTACCGCATTGAGGACCTCAGGAGCAATATGAAATTCGTTTATTAGATAATTTCTGTAAGTATTATTCATTATAGTTGATTTGATTCTGATTAAACTGAAATCATTTGCACAAGCGAGTATTCCGCAGAAAGCGCAGCTATTGCAGAATGAGCTTTCGAGGACGCGAGCGTTGCAATGATTTCAGTTCTTAAAAAATAACGTACTATTCTTCCGTGCGCTCTATCTCCCACTCCATGTCGTTGACGAGATCACGCTTTACATTCATCTTATGCTGTGCATACAGCTGAGTAGTCGTGACCTGTTCGTGGTCGAGAAGTGCCTGAACGTCATATATTGAATTGCCGCGGCCGATAAGAGATGTCGCAGCTGTGGCCCTGAGCTTGTGAGGGCTGTATCCGGCATCGCGGGATGTCCCGAGTGCGATGGATGTATATTTCTTTACAAGCTCCCTTATCGCCCTTTCAGTGATGCGCCTGCCCTGAAGTGACAGGAAGAGAGCATCTTCAGAGGCCGGATTTTGCGCTATAACGGCTTTTCTCTCTGTTATCAGGTAATCAGTCACCGCCATTACTACAGAGCGGTTAAGAGGCATTACGGACTCTTTTCCCCTCTTGCGGTATATCTTGAACTCCCCTCTTGTGAAGTTGAATGAAGAGACGTTGAGCTGCTGCAGCTCACTGAGTCTCAGACCATATGTCACGAAGAGCATCAGGATGGCCTTGTCTCTCATCCTGGTCTTCTCCCAGTATATCTTCTCGTGATCGGTCAGCCCTGTCCCGTTGGTGACAGCATCAAGCATCACCATGACCTCGTTGTCCTGAAGAGCCTTGATCTCCCTCTCGCCCGGCTTCTGCACTCTTATAGGGTCAAAACCATCGGTTATATTGCGCTCGATGATCCCGTCCCTGTAGAGCTGTTTGAACAGAACGGATACTGATGACTTCTTGCGTGAGAGCGTCTTGTTGTTGTTCTCATATATCGTCACCGTCTTCCCGTCATCCACCCTGTACCTGCGGCAGTAATCGATGAAGAGGTTTACATCGGCAGCCTCGATATTGTTCAGCTCCTCTGATGTTATATGCTTCGTATCTTCAGCCTCGGTCAGGTCGGTCTCGTTGATGAGATAATTGAAGAAAAACTTTACATCATGAAGATAAGCAAGCCTTGTCATCGGGAGAACGTTACCCTTCAGATAGATGAAATAGGAACGGAGAAAAGAAGGAAGCTCCTTCTGTATGCTCTCGCACTCCATATAAATATCGTTCTCTTTTTCTACGATGTTGTCCGGCTTGCCGCTCTTGTTATGGGATCTGAATTTTTTGCTTTCCTTGCTTGTTTCCATTGCCTGAATTACTGATGCTGTCCGACTTTCTTAGATGCAAGGATCCTGTCGACGATCTGACCTACAGTATCGCCTTTGCCGATCTCGATCCAGCGGGCAAAATCATAACGCTTCAGCCATGTTATCTGGCGTTTTGCGTAGTGACGCGTGTTCTTTCTTATCTCATCAATGGCAGTGTCAAGGTCATACTCTTCGTTGATATATCCGAGCATCTCCTTGTATCCGATGGCCTTCATGGCCGGAGTATTCAGGTTGTATCCGCGTCCGAGAAGTCCCAGCACCTCATCGACGAGGCCGTTTTCTATGAGCTTCATGACGCGCCTGTTTATCCTGTCATACAGCCATTCGCGGTCCATGTTCAGAGCGATCAGTCTGAACTCGTATTTCGGGTTAAGGGTCAGCTCGGAGAGGTCTCCGATGCCGTATCCCTCTTCGTAGGCTTCAATGGCTCTTATGATCTTGCGCGTGTTGTTCGGGTGTATCCTGGATGCTGATTCAGGATCGAGTGCAGCAAGATACTGGTGCATGTATTCTGCACCGTTTGACTCAGCCATCTCCTCAAGCTCCTGCCTGCGCCGGGCGTTGCCCTTGCTTCCGGCAAAACTCATGTCGTACAGGATCGAGTTGAGATATAGCCCCGTGCCGCCGCAGACGATAGGTGTCTTGCCGCGAGAGAGGATGTCATCGATGACTGTGAGAGCGAGCTTCTGGTATGTCGCAACAGTCATGTTGTAATCAGGCTCAACAATTGAATAGAGATGATGCCTGATCTTGTGCATCTCCTCTTCAGGCGGTTTTGCACTGCCTACGTCCATGTATTTGTAGAGCTGGACTGAGTCGCAGTTGACGATCTCACCGTTGATGCGCTTGGCCAGATAGAATGCTATGAGGCTTTTGCCGACGGCTGTAGGTCCTGCGATTATATAAACAGTATTCTTTTCCATAGAATGCTTCCCTGCTACTTCCTTCTGAATGATCTTTCGATCTCGTATCTTGTATATCTTATGAAGGTCGGTCTGCCGTGCGGGCAGCAGTACGGATTGCTGCATGCCGCAAGGTCGCTTATGAGTCTGTCGATCTCAAGCTGTGAGAGCTTCTCGTTGGCTTTGACAGCTGACTTGCACGACTTCATTATGAGCTTGTCGATGACAGTATCATTCCTGCCGGAGTGCTCCTCCAGACCTTCAAGATAGGCTCTGGCAAAGGACTCGGCTTCTGACAGCTCCATGTATGAAGGTATGCCGCGGATGACAAATGTATCCGCACCGAAGTCCTCGATATCAAACCCTGCATGTGTGAGCGGCTCAAGCCACTCCCTGCTCATATAGTATACATCAGCACTCACATTTATTGTGACAGGTGTGAGAATTGGCTGGGTGAATTTTTCACCGCTCAGGTAATTCCCGGTAAACTTCTCGTAGAATATCCTCTCGTGAGCCGCGTGCTGGTCGAAGAGATATACAGTGTCCTCCGACTGCATGACTATGAACGTGTCAAAGAGATAACCCTTATATACCAGGCCGTCAAAACTGAACTGCTGACGGACAGGCTCCTCGACATGCGGCATCCATGAGAATGCTTTGCTCTCTTCTTTGCTGCCTGTATCCTCCGGAACGTCAGGAGCAGTCTCAGGAACAGCTGCTGCCTTTTCCTGTACTGGTGCCGAAGGCTTTTCCCTGACTATACTGCCGAGGAATTCTCTTATGGATGACTGCTCTCCTGTGTAGCCCGGCTTTTCAGAAGACCCTGCATAAGGCCTTGCTGCATGACTATCTGACTTTTTAAGTCCCCTGTCATCATGAAGAGGTGCTTTACCGACAGGTGTAAAAGCTTCTGCCTCACTATCCATGGCAGAAAGAACCTGGGATGGAGTATTATCAGCATCCTTTGCAGGCAGCCCTGACGGAACTGACTCCCTTGTCAGCATAGCCGCATTGACTGCAGCTGAGATGTCTGAAACGATCTCTGCTTCCTTAAGGAACTTGATCTCGCGCTTGCCCGGATGGATGTTGACATCGATCTCTGAAGGCTCAGCATCTATGAAGAGAATCGCTACAGGATGTCCCGAGAAGATGCGTCCGCCGTATCCGTTAAGAAGACCTTTTTCGATGACCTTGCTGTCAACGAGCCTTCCGTTGACGAAGAAGAGCTGTCCCCTTCTCGTGCTTTTGGTAGTACCCGGGTCGGATACATATCCGCTGACATGCTCACCGGAAACCGGGATAAGGCCGGCGTGATCGGCATCAGGGTAAAGCGTCTGTATCGTATGGAGCGCGTCACCGTCTCCCGCAGTCGTGAAAACAGTCTCGCCGTTTCTGATCATCATGAAGCGCACTGCCGGATAACATACTGCATACTGCTGTATGAGCTCGATGACAGCGCTTCCCTCCCGTGAATCAGTTCCCATGAACTTACGTCTTGCAGGAGTGTTGTAGAAGAGGTCCTCAGCTACGATAGTTGTGCCCTTATTGGCACCGGCAGTCTCCTTTGATATGACTTTGCCGCCGTGCATGATGAGTCTTATGCCCGCATTGTTGTCTGCTGTCCTGGTGACAAGTGTGAGCCTCGAGACTGCAGCGATGCTGGCAAGAGCCTCTCCTCTGAATCCGAGAGACTGTATGTTGTCAAGATCCGCGATGCTGCTTATCTTGCTGGTGGCGTGCCTCAGAAAAGCCGTTTCAGCTTCTTCCGGGGGTATGCCGCAGCCGTCATCAGTGACTCTTATATACGCCTTGCCGCCGCCTCTTATCTCAACGATGACAGAGTGTGCACCTGCGTCGATGGAATTCTCAACGAGCTCCTTTACTGCAGAAACAGGTCTCTCAATGACTTCACCCGCAGCGATCTTATCCGCAATGAATTTATCGAGTACTCTGATCATTTAGTATCTCCTGCATCTCTGACTTCGTCTATAAGGTCCTGAAGTGTGTTCAGGGCAGCGACCGGAGTCATCACGTTTATATCAAGGCTTCTGATCTTATCTATTACCTTGCCGTATCTGTCAGGCTCCTCGCGCAGTTCTGCCATGCTGAATCCTTCCGGGATGAATGACATCTGTACGCTGGTGCCTTCTCCCGGAGCCTTTCCGGACTCAAGCTCTCTCAGCTTGATCCTTGCAGCCTTTCTGATCTCCTCCGGAACACCGGCTATCCTTGCAACATGTATTCCGTAGCTCTTGCTGGCAGGTCCGTCCACGATGTTGTGGAGGAATATGACATCAGAACCGTCCTCGCTTACAGCTACTGACAGATTCTTAATGTTGTCATGGTCATCCGCAAGCTCGGTCAGCTCATGGTAGTGAGTAGCGAACATCGTCCTTACCCTGTGTGCAGGATCGGAGAGATATTCAACAGTCGACCATGCGATGGAGAGACCGTCGAACGTGCTGGTTCCCCTGCCGATCTCATCGAGGATTATTAGGCTCCTGTGAGTTGAATTGCGGAGGATACCTGCGAGCTCACTCATCTCAATATAGAAGGTCGACTGTCCGTATGAAAGATTGTCTGATGCGCCTATCCTTGTAAATATCCTGTCCACGGCGCCTATGACTGCGGAGTCGGCCGGCACGAAGCATCCTATCTGAGCCATGAGTACGATGACTGCAGTCTGCCTCATATATGTTGATTTACCTGACATGTTAGGACCGGTGATTATCAGCATGCTCCTCGAATCCATATCCAGAAGCGTATCATTTGATACGAACATGCCTGCACCGAGCAGCTGCTCCACAGCAGGATGTCTGCCGTTCCTGATATCGATCACATCGCCGTCGTTCACGACCGGCTTGACATAACCATTGTCTGAAGCGACTTTAGCGAATGAGATGAGGACATCAAGCGATGCCACTGCTGCAGAAGCCTTCTGAAGGTCAGGGATCTGCGGCTCGATTGACGATCTTATCCTGCGGAACTCCTCATACTCGAGCTTGTTTATCTTGGTCTCAGCGCTGAATACGAGGTTCTCCTTCTCCTTGAGCTCAGGAGTGATGTATCTTTCGTTGTTGACAAGAGTCTGCTTTCTTATGTAGTCCTCTGGGACCTGGTCGGTAAAACTCTTGCTGACATCTATATAGTAGCCGAATACCTTGTTGTATCCGACCTTGAGGGTCCTGATGCCCGTCCTTTCCTTCTCACTGTTCTCAAGCCCTGCGATCCAGGCCTTGGCATCAGCGATGGAGTCCTTGAGTGCATCAAGTTCCTCAGAATATCCTTTTCTAATAAGTCCGCCCTCTGTAATGACGTGCGGCGGATCTTCACATATAGCCCTGTCTATCATCTGATAGAGGCTGTCAAAATCCCCTATATCCCCGGCGATATCCGCAAGCATCGGAGCGTCGAGATATGAGAGCTGTTCTGTTATATCCGGAAGCTGTCCGAGCGTAGTCTTGAGAGCAATGAGATCTCTGGCGTTCGCCCTGCCGGCAGCGATAGCGGCTGTCAGCCTCTGGAAGTCATATACGTTTCTCAGCGATACGGATATGTTGTTTGCGATAACAGGAGAATCCTTGAGTGCCTGAACGGCATCAAGACGCCTGTTTATCAGCACGGGATCCTTCAGAGGCTCTCTGAGCCACTGCTTGAGAAGCCTTCCGCCCATTGCGGTCTTCGTTTTGCCCAGAACACCGAGAAGAGAACCCTTGACGTCGTGGTCATAGATGGTCTCAAGAAGCTCAAGGTTCCTCATTGTGGAACGGTCGAGCTGCATGTGGCTGCCGCGCTCTCTGATGACGAGATTTCCGAGCTGTGAAGGATCGCCCTTCTGCATGTCCGTAAGGTACATAAGAAGTGAGCCTACAGCACTTATCATCTCATCCCTGCCCTCAAGATCAAGAGGTACGAGCGATGTCATGCCAAAATGGCTCAGTACCATCTCTCTGCATGGTTCTGAGCGGTAATACGAAGGGTCTACTGAATTGATGTAAGGTGTTATGAAGCGCTCTTCGAGAGCAGCAGTCACCTGCTCACTTATATCCCCTGAAACGACGATCTCGCGTATACCATTGACGGAGAGCTCGTTGGCAAGGATGCTCATGGACTCATCGTCATCGAATTCATCGGCAATAAGTTCGCCTGTGGAGATATCCGCAGTTGCGACGGCAGTATGACCGTCATTGATGCAGAGGGATGCGATATAGATATTGTCCTCACGCGAAGAAGCATCGCTTAGATCGAGTGTTCCCGGTGTGTATACCCTGGTTATCTCTCTTTTTACGATGCCTTTTGCCTCCGCAGGGTCCTCCATCTGTTCGCAGATGGCGACCTTGTGGCCGTTTTTGACAAGTCTTACTATATATGATTCTGCTGCGTGATGAGGAACTCCGCACATCGGAGCCCTTTCCTCGAGACCGCAGTTGCGGCCGGTGAGCGTAAGTTCCAGTTCGCGTGATACCAGTATGGCATCATCGAAGAACATTTCGTAGAAATCCCCCAGACGGAACATAAGGATCGTGTCCTTATAGTCTTCCTTGATACTGAGATACTGCTGCATCATCGGTGACAGTTTTTCCTGTGCCACTGAAATACCCCTTTCCGGTCAGAAGAGACCGGCATCTGAAATACAAGTGTTAACTAATCTAAAAAACTGTAGGGGGAGTATCTCCCCCTACCGCCTTTGTAAAGTGTAATTCAATCAATACTGATCAACTACTTGCCCTGCTTTGCGTTGTAAGCTTCAACGCCCATCTTGATGAGCTCGCATGCTCTTCTCATCTTGTCAGGTGAAAGAACGTATGCGATACGCATCTCGTTGCCGCCGAGACCCTTGGTTGCATAGAATCCAGGAGCAGGTGCGAACATTGCTGTCTCACCGTTGTCATCGAATTCCTTGAGCATGAACATCAGGAAGTCCTCGATGTTGTCAACAGGGAGCTTGCATGTCATGTAGAATGCGCCTGCAGGCTTCTGGCAAACTACGCCAGGGATCTTGGAGATCTCTTCGTATGCAGCATCTCTTCTTGCTTCATACTCAGCCTTCATCTCATCATAGTAGCTCTTGTCCATTCTGTACAGAGCTGCAGCACCAACCTGCTCGAGTGTAGGTACGCAGAGTCTGCCCTGAGCGAGCTTCAGCAGTGCCTGCATGAAGTCCTGATTCTTGGAGATTGCAGCACCGATTCTTGCGCCGCATGCAGACCATCTCTTGGATACGGAGTCTACGATAACAACTCTGTCTGCGATATCAGGAAGCTGACCGAATGAATGAGCTTCTCTGCCGTCATATACGAACTCTCTGTAAACCTCATCGGAGATGATCCAGAGGTCGTGCTCCTTAGCGATGTCGCCGATGAGCTTCATGTCTTCAAGAGTAAGAACTCTTCCTGTTGGGTTGCCCGGGGACAGGCAGCAGATAGCCTTGGTCTTAGGTGTGATAGCAGCCTCGATGAGGTCTCTCTTAGCCCAGTCATATCCGTCCTCTGCAGAAGTTGTCAGAGGTACGAGCTTACCGCTTACTTCGTTGCAGAATGTGTTGTAGTTGGTGTAGAAAGGCTCAGCGATGAGAGCTTCGTCACCAGGGTTCAGGAGAGCTGTGAAAGCAAGGATCAGAGCTTCGGATCCGCCGTTAGTTACGAGGATGTCCTTTCTCTCATATTCCATGTCATAGTCTCTCTTCATGTAGTAGATCATAGCATCGAGCAGTTCGTTTACACCGCCGGACTCAGCATATGCGATGACCTTTTTGTCATAAGCATTGATTGCTTCCTTGAAGCAAGGAGGTGTTTCGATATCAGGCTGACCGATGTTCAGACGGTAAACCTTCTTGCCCTGATCTTCAGCTTCGAATGCGAAAACATTGAATCTTCTGATCGGTGAGAACTGCATTCCTGCTACTCTTTCAGATACTTTCATTTCTTGATCTCCTTACATTAAAAAGATTATATAGGGTTAACTTTAAAATATACCGTTTAAAGGTCGGCGTGCGAAGCTGCTACGACCTCCCGCACACCTATCTTATTATCGCACTTTTTATTGGAAAGTAAAAGCAAATATTCAATGTTTCCTTTTGTTCCCTTTATTGGTGAAAAAGTTAACGCAATCGGATGCAGTCCGTTTTCTTCCCCATATCCGATTACCTTGTTTATTACTTCTTCGTGAACGGAAGCATCTCTTACTATTCCGCCCTTTCCTACCTGTTCTCTGCCGGCTTCGAACTGCGGCTTGACAAGGCACAGGATCTTTCCGCCGGGAGCGAGGACCTTCGATGCGACCGGGAACATATGGCTTACGGATATGAAGCTGACATCTATGGATATCAGGTCGACCGGTTCTTCGATGAGATCCGTGTCGAGATATCTGATGTTGGTTTTCTCCATGTTTATGACTCTCGGATCGACTCTCAGTTTATAATCAAGCTGGCCGTATCCGACATCTATGGCATATACCTTGACGGCGCCATGCTGCAGCATGCAGTCTGTAAAGCCTCCGGTAGAAGCTCCCATGTCAACACATACCGCGTTCTCGCAGGATACTCCCCAGTCTTCTATTGCCTTCTGGAGCTTGAGGCCTCCCCTGCTGACATACGGGCATTCCTTGCCTGCGACCTGAACGTCGGCGTCGATATCGAATCTCGAGCCCGGCTTGTCCTCAAGCCTTCCGTCGACAGTCACAAGGCCGGCCATGATGGTCCTCTTGGCCTTTTCCCTTGATTCCGCAAGGCCGTTATTCACTACAAGTACGTCTAATCTTTCTTTCACCCTACAATAAACCTTGTATATATACTTTTGATGAAAATGAGTCTTTCGTTCGCGTCCTCGGAAGCAATGCTATCAGTAAAAGCTTCCTGCGGAATACTCTCTCAAGACATCATTTTCATCTGAACAGATCATTAAATATTACTGCCTAATCTTGTCTGAATGCGCTTTGCAATGGACTCTGCATCTATGCCGCACTCTTTTCTGAGTGAAGGTATATCTCCGTGCTCTACGAATGTATCAGGGATAGCGATCGTAAGGATGCCATACGGGGCATCCCTGAATTCATTTGAGAATCCCTCGCCGAATCCTCCGCGCTGTACATTATCCTCAACTGTGACAACAAGCCTTGACTTAAGGTCTGCCCATGTTGAGTCAAGCGGCTTGATAACGGCAGCGTTTATGATACCTGCATCTATGCCATTTTCTCTCAGGATCTCTGCTGCATCTATGCACTCATCAAGCATCGCACCGGCTGCGATGATAGTTACATCCTTTCCTTCGCTGATAACAGAGTTGCTGCCTCTGAATTTCCTGAGACGAAGGTGCCTGCACTCACTCGATCCTCTCGGATATCTGATGGCTACAGGTCCTTCCATGTCGACTGCGAATTCGAGCATCTCATCCAGCTGGTAGCCGTCTGCAGGCGCCAGCACTGTCATTCCCGGTATCATGGACAGGTACGACAGGTCGAATATGCCGTGATGCGTCTCTCCGTCTGCGCCTACAAGACCTGCCCTGTCGACAGCAAAGACGACATGCAGATTCTGGAGTGCTATATCCTCAAGCAGGAAGTCGAATGATCTCTGCAGGAATGTCGAGTATATCGCCACGACAGGCTTGTATCCGGACTTTGCAAGGCCAGCGGCAAAGACCACTGCGTGCTCTTCTGCTATGCCTACGTCAAAATATCTGTCTTCATGCGCATCGTAGAACGGAAGGAGTCCGGTAGCGGTCCCCATTGCAGCTGCGATAGCGATGATTTTGTCATCCTTATTCGCAAGCTCGGTGAGCTTTTCTCCGAAGACCTTGGAATATGACGGCGCACCGCCGGATGCTGTCTGACCTGTCTGGGTATCGAAAGGACCTATACCGTGGAATTTTCTCGGATACTTTTCAGACCACTCATAGCCCTTGCCCTTCTTGGTGATGACATGTATGAGAGTCGGGCCGTTGTATTCCGATGCCGCCTTCAGGATCTCTGTCATCTGCTTGATGTCATATCCGTCGACCGGTCCGAAATACTTAATTCCGAGGTCTTCTATCAGGTGGCCTTCCTCACCTATGACAGAATACTTGATCTTTTCCTTGGACTTCTTGATCCCTCTCTGGAGAGGATTGCCGATGACCGGAACTGTACCGAGCGCTGTCTTTACAGACACCTTGGTCTGGTCATATTTCCTGGATGCCCTGACCTTGTTGAGGTACTTGGAAAGAGCTCCGACATTGTGTGAGATGGACATCCCGTTGTCATTGAGGATGGTCATGACTCTCGTCTGGTTGGAACCGATGTTGTTGAGAGCCTCATAGACGATGCCGTTGGTGATCGAGCCGTCACCGATGACTGCGATGACATTATAGTCATCCCCGCTTATGTCACGGGCAACAGCCATTCCGTAGGCTGCGCTTACAGATGTGCTTGAATGTCCCGTGTCATAGGCATCATGCACGCTCTCACGGCTCTTCGGGAATCCCGACATGCCGCCGTACTGTCTCAGCGTGTCAAAACCTGCAGCTCTTCCTGTCAGTATCTTATGAACGTATGACTGGTGGCCGACATCGTAGATGATGCGGTCACGCGGGCTGTCGAATACACGCATGAGAGCAACGCTCAGTTCAACGATACCGAGGTTGGATGCAAGATGTCCTCCTGTCTTCGAGACTTTTTCAACAAGAAAAACTCTGATCTGTTCACACAGGTCCTCAAGGTCTGAGACTGAAGCGGTCTTGCATATATTTATAAGATCATCGTGTAATAAATCGTATTTCATTTAGTATTTCCTGATTTCAAGACTCTCCGCAAGTTCAATGAAGAATTCTGAGCCCTCGCCGCATGTCTTTGCCGCATCCTTAGCGGAAGCGGTCAGCCTGTGGAGTTCAGTCTTTGCAGCGTCCATTCCGTGGACACATACATAGTTGCACTTGCCGAGGTCCTGGTCCTTTCCGACGTTTTTGCCAATCAGTTCAGCGTCACCCTCAAAATCGAGGATGTCGTCGAGTATCTGAAATGCTACACCTATATCGTGTGCATATGATGTCATGGCTGTGAGCGTTTCATCACCGGCGCCTGCCAGCATGAGACCTGCTCTTACAGGTGCAGTAAGAAGATCTGCAGTCTTGTGCTCTTCTATGAATTCCACGAGATCAGCAGTCGCTTCCTGATACTCACCTTTCACATCAGCTGTCTGGCCGCCTATCATGCCGCGTATCCCAGCCCTTGACATGATCTCATGAGCTGCACGTGCATGTCTCAGCATCACAGAAGGATCATCAGCGTACTTAAGCACTTCGCCTGTCATGACCTCAGCTGCTGTATTCAGAAGACCGTCTCCAGCGAGAATAGCGATGTCATCACCATATACCTTATGGTTGGTCGGCTTTCCGCGTCTCAGATCATCGTTATCCATTGCCGGAAGATCATCATGTATAAGTGAATAGGTATGTATGTATTCAAGCGAAGCCGCATATGGAAGAGCCTGCTCAATGTCCCCTCCTGCAAGATCGCATGAAGCAAGCAGAAGGACCGGACGGAGACGCTTGCCTCCGACGCTCAGGCTGTACACCATGCTCTCGCGAAGAACGGAGGACTTGTCATCGAGCGACGGTATGTAGTCCGTCAGATGATCGTTGATCATCTTTTTATATTCATCGAACTTAAGCATCTGCTTCTGCCTCCTGTTCATAGACCGTGATCTTCTGGTCGGCCTTGTCGAGTATCTCCTTACAGAACTCGGCTTCCTTCATTCCCTGCTCAAAGAGTTTCAGTGAGTCCTCGAGCGTTGTTGCCTGTCTGCCGATCTCAGAAGCGGCATTCTGAAGATCATTAAGGGCCTGTGTAAAAGTCTTATCTGCCATTGTTCTGTCCTTCCTTTGTTACATCTGATGCAAGAGCTGTGAAGCTGCCGTCGCGCATCCTGACGGTGTAGGAGCATCCTTCTTCAATGCTGTCCACACCAGGTATTATGTTACCTTCAGTATCTGTTACAGCGGCATAGCCCTTGGAGAAGATATTTCTCGGATCATTCTCACGTATCATGATCATGGCCTTCTCAACAGCACTGCGGGCTTCTGTGATCTTTCCTCTCATGTTGGAGTGCAGAAGGTCTGTTCTCGATGAGAGGAGCAGACGCTCGGACTCGATCTTCTGACGCATCGCTTTCATAAGCATCTGTCTGCAGTAGACGATCTCATCTCTGAGCTCGTATGTGTTCATAACAGCTATATCCGCAGCAGCTGTAGGGGTCTCTGCTCTAAGGTCAGCGACAAAATCGCTTATTGAAACGTCCGATTCATGACCGACGGCGCTGATCACAGGGATCTGCGAAGCGAATATTGCACGCGCGACACCCTCATCATTGAAGGCTGCCAGGTCTTCAGGTGATCCGCCTCCCCTGCCTACTATCAGGGTATCGATCCGCAGACCGGAAGCAGCAAGCGAATTGGCAAGCCCGATATTGTGAATGATGCTTGCCGGAGCTCCTTCACCCTGCACCTGAGTCGGGAATATGAGTATGTCTGTAATGTCGTTTTTCGATGTGATGATCTTCTTGATATCCTCTATGGCTGCACCTGTGGCAGATGTAACGATGCCGACCCTGAGAGGAAACTCAGGTATTGGCTTCTTCCATTTCTTATCAAAAAGACCCTCGTCTTCAAGCAGCTTTTTGATCCTGTTGAACTCTGCCATCAGAGCTCCCTGCCCGGCATCCTCGATATGGGTGATGCTGAGTGAATAGCTGCCGCCCTTGGCATATGGACTTATATCTGCTATCACTATGACCTTCCTGCCGTTTTCAAGAAGGCCCGTGTCTATCCTGCGTATATTTGATGCCCATATGGCGCACTTTATCATACTGCCGGCATCCTTGAGAGTGAGGTATATATGCTGGCCGCTTCTGCTGAGACCTGATATCTCTCCTTCCACTGGAAGATTGTGGAGGCGGAAGTCGTCTCTCAGCTTCTTGGCTATGTATTCATTTACCTGTGTTACTGTTGCCGGTTTCATTATCTGTTTCTATCTGTTATAGATTCTTCTTGCCAGGCGTGCGGTGCCCACAGCATTATCACCTGAAAGGACCGGATCACCGAATATGATCTCAGGATACCTCCCGGTCTTTTCTGCGATCGATCTTCTTATGAAGGAACTAGATGATACCCCGCCTGCCATATAGACGGTATCTGTTCCGGCAGATGCTGCTGCACTGACAGCTGACGATGCCAGAAGCTCAGCTATCCGTTCGAATATGCTGTATGCGATCTGCGGGTAATCCACGGCAGCTGAAGCCTCTATCATACGCATGACCTGTGTCTCTGTGCCGGAAAGATTGAACTGACCGTCTGTGGTCTTTATGCGGGGCAGACCGGATTTTACTCTTCCGTTCGCTGCATAGTATGTCTCCGCGAGGTCATCAAGATATGCTCCTGAAGGGAAAGGATATCCCATCGCTACGCCGGCTCTGTCGATAAGCTGGCCTGCAGAGATGTCTTTGGTACCTCCGCATATCTCCATTCTGTATCCGTCTTCATCAGGCTCACATATAAGGAACTCTGTGGTGCCGCCGCTCAGATGAAACAGAACAGATCTCCGGATGTCCGTATCTGAACTGTTTTCTATTATTGCAGCTGCATGACCTTCCTGATGTGAAAACTCATGAAGAGGGATACCGAGTACCGCTGCCATTTCCCTGGCGGCGTTGACGCCTGCAAGAAAGCATGGCATATATGATCCTTCAACTCTTCTCGGACGTGATGAAACACCTGCCGCGCGTATCGCGGAAACATCAACTGAACGTGACATCTCCTCTATATACTCCGGCAGGCGGTTGGAATGTCTGAAGAATGCTTCTGACTGCCTGAGACCCCTGCTGCCCTGCGGTACTTCCAGATACTCTGATCTTTCGAATACCGTCCGGTTGTTCCCGTCAGTTACAGCTACTGAGGTCTTGTAATTTGATGTGTCAATGCCGAGATAAAGATCAGGCATGCCGCCTTACTCCTCACTCTTATTCTGTGAACTGAGATACTTGTCGATCTTGCTCAGGACGGAGTTTACGAATGCGTAGGACTTCTCGTCACTGAATCTCTTTGACATCTTGACAGCCTCATTGATTGAGACGCTGCCCGGGATCGAATCGACATACATCATCTCCGCTACAGCCGTTCTGAGTATGGCAAGGTCTGTACGTGCCACACGGTCGAATGACCACTTGTCGAGGTTGGCTTTGATGATATCATCGATCTCCCCTATGTGATCTCTTACAGCCTCGAGTGTAGCTACAGCCTGAGGCTTGTTCATTATCTTCACGTTTTCATCTACCGGGCTTGCCTTCCCGTAATCGAACTCTCCGGTAATATCCATCTGGTAGATGAGCTGCATTGTCTTTTCTCTTATTTCTTCTCTGTTCATTTATGACTCCTGGTTGCCTGGATCTCTTTCGTCTATGCCTTCGACTGTAATGTTTACAGCCCTGATCTCAAGTCCTGTTTCTGATTCTATATTGTTCTTGACCTTGGTCTGTATGTCATAGCAAAGTTGCGGGATGTTGACGCCGAAGTATACGATGATATCCAGATTGATCGTTATAAGTTCGTCTTCCGTCGTCACTCTGATTCCCGGATTGATGAGTCCTCTGCCGAAAGCTGTCTGGATGTTCTCCGTAAGAGAGGCATCGGCAAAACGGCTGACATCTTCAAATGCGAGGACTTCCTTCTCTATGAGCTCTATGAATTTTACATCATCATTCATCTTCTTCGTCCTTCGGTTCGAGCTTCACTATGCGGATCTTCTCTATTCTTCTGTCCTTGACCTTGAGGATCGTGAACTCATAATCCTCGTATCTTACAGGCTCATACTTCACCCGTTCCTTAGGAATCTCACCCATAAGGTCGATGATGAAGCCTCCGATCGTTTCGCTGGTCTCGGATTCAAGCTCAACATCCGTCTCTTCTTCAAGATCGTCAAGATACACATTGCCGTCGACGATAAATGTATTATCGTCGATTTTCTCGATTATCCTGTCTTCTTCGTCAAATTCATCGTCGATATCGCCTACGATCTGCTCGATGATATCCTCAACTGTGACAATACCACTGAATCCGCCGTATTCATCGATCAGGATCGCGAGGTGCTGTCTGTTGATCTGAAGCTCACGGAACAGTGCGTCGATATTCTTGGTCTCCGGTACGAAATACGCAGGTCTCAGAAGCTTCTTGAGATTGATGTTGTCAAAACCCTTCCGTGTAGCGTTGTACAGATAATCCTTGATGTGAAGTATGCCGACAATGTTGTCAGGATCGCCCTTGTAGACAGGGATCCTGGAGTGAGTCAGCTCCATCATCTCATCGAAGTATTCGCTTCTGTCATCATCGAGGTCGATCATGAATACGTCCGTACGCGGAGTCATGATCTCATAAGCAAGCAGGTCGTCGAACTCGAATATGGAGTCGATCATCCTGCGGCCTTCCTCCTTGATCTCGCCTGATTCCTGACCTCTGTCAAGCATGGACATGACTTTGTCTTCTGAGAAATAGGAATCATCGACATCTGTTTTCTTTCCCATTATCTTCAGGAAGACATTGGCAATGCCTTTGCAGATCCATACGAGCGGGAATGTGATCACATATATGAACTGCTGAAAGCCGATCAGCTTCACACCGGTCTCTTCGCTTGACTGGGCGGCTATCTTCTTCGGAAGAATGTCGCTCAGGGAAGTGTAGATGATGTAAAAACCGAGGTTGCAGGCTGCAAGCAGCGGTGCGCTTACGCGCTGATACATGACAACATTGAAGATCATGAACGCTGCAATGATACTGATGAAGCTTGCTGCATGATCGGCGTAATGATACTTTGAAGGTTTTGCAAGAAAACCGGTAACGGCCTGAAGCCTTTTGTTTTCAGGCTCATCCTCGAGCATTTCCTTGATCGCATTGCGGTCGATATAATCAAGAGCTCTCTTGGAAGCTACTACCAGAGAGTTGATGATCATTATCACCACGATCATACATACGGGTATATATAACGGCCAACTGTCATCGGTCATGGTTATTACTGCCTTTCTTATTTAAGACTACTGGTCTTTCTTCCTGCGCATGATGAAGTTCTCTTCCGGAACGCGTTTGAATCTGATCTTCAGTATCTGCTGAGGATGAGGTGCGCTCTCAACCGGGTTGCCTTCTTCATCGTACATCTCTTCTATAACTTCTTCGTAGTATGGTGTCATCGGGCCGAATATCTCGATCGTGTCGCCTACCGAGAATTTGTTTCTCTGCTCTACAGTGGTAAGACCTGTCTTCTCATCTGTAGTCCTGACAAGACCGACGAATGAATAGTCTCTTGTATAGTCGCTCGTCAGGTAGTTCTGATCCTTGTCTGTCGGCTTGTGATAGTAGAAGCCGTGAGTGAACTCGCGGTGGCTTGCCTTGCAGAGCTCGGCAAAATCCGTAGGATCATAGACGTAATTATCAGGATCCGCTAGGTACTTGTCTATCGCTGACCTGTAGGCAGATACTACTGTAGCGACGTAGTACATCGACTTCATCCTGCCCTCGATCTTGAAGGATGTGACTCCGGCGTTTACAAGATCAGGGATGCAGTCGATCATGCACAGATCCCTTGAATTCATGATGTAGCTGCCGCGTGCATCCTCTTCGATCGGATAGTATTCCCCCGGTCTCTGCTCTTCAACGAGTGAATATTTCCATCTGCACGGATGAGTGCAGGCACCCCTGTTCGCATCTCTGCCGGCCATGAAGTTGCTGAGAAGGCATCTGCCGGAATATGAGATGCACATTGCCCCGTGCATGAATGCTTCTATCTCAATATCTTCAGGGAGCTGTCTTCTCATCTCTGTAAGTTCAGCCAGGCTCATCTCTCTTGCAGCAACGATGCGCTTTACACCCTGATTGACCCAGAATGCAGCTGTGAGGTAGTTTGTGGTATTGGCCTGAGTTGAGAGATGGATCTCGGCATCCGGTATCTGCTCCTTTATAAGCCCCATAACGCCCGGATCTGACACGAGAAATGCGTCAATTGGAATATCTTTGATTTTGCCTATATAGTCTCTCAGAACCGGAATATCGTCGTTGTGGGCATATATATTCAGTGTCATGTATCCCTTGCAGCCGTGATCGTGGATGAAATCCATGGCTTCCCTGATCTCATCAACACTGAGATTGCCGGCTCCTGCCCTGAGGCTTCCGATCTGTCCGCCGAAGTATACGGCGTCGGCACCGAATAAGATAGCAGTCCTGAGTTTTTCCATGTCTCCTGCAGGTGCGAGGAGTTCAAGTTTCAAATCTTTTCTGTCAGTCATTTAGTCTGATAACGGCCAGTCCGTCACCGCTCGAAAGCAGTGAAACGGTCAGGTCTTCCCTTTCGTTTATATAATCTATGAACATACGCATGTACTTGACGTTGGTACGGTGTCTTCTGGCACCCTCATATGACCTGTCTACCGTCCATCCATGCATAAGAATATTGTCGCATACGATAATAGAGCCGGGCCTCGTAAGCTGCTCAGCTCTGTCGAAGAACTCTCTGTAATGGCTCTTCCCTGCGTCTATAAAAACAAAGTCAAACGGCTCTGCGCTGCCTGACTTCTGTTCCTCTATCATCCGGTCAAGAACCTTGTCGGCGTCACCTGTGCGGAAGTCTATCCTGCTGCCTTCAGGTCTGGATGCAAAATTCTCCTCGGCAACAGGGATCATGTGCTCATTCCTGTCGATGGTCGTAATGCGGGCATCCGGAAGTTTTCGCGCGAAGAAAAGCGCCGAATAACCATAGGCAGTCCCTATCTCCAGAACCCTCCGCGGCTTTGTCATCTCGAGAAGAAGAGACAGAAACGATTCGGTTTCTCTGAGTATAAGAGGAACGTTGTTTTCCTCGTTATATTCGCGGAATGCTCCGAGGTCATCATCGAGAGGTCTGTAGTGTGAGCTGATATATTCAGTAACTTTATCACTGGTAAAGCTCATCAGTCCTGACCCTCTTCTGAAGACTCTGTCTGAGCGCCTTCCTCCTGCTCAGCCGCATCCTCCGCAGCTTCATGGTTCCTGCTGTCAAGCTTTTCCTGCCTTGCCTGTGCAGCCTGATTGTATTCCTCAAGAAGAGTATTGTACTCTGCTTCATCTGAAGTGAATACATGGGTTCCGTCAAGCTTGCTGCTGAGAACATAGTAGATATCTTCACTGTCCTCAGGATACAGTGCTGCAGTGATAGATGCCTCGCCCGGTGAACAGAGCGGGACCTCCGGCAGGTCGATCATCTCGAGGTTCAGCTGATTGTGCAGAACCGAAGATATTCTTGCCTTCTCATTGTCTACGGATGTCTCTTTTTCGATCATCGAAGCAATGACAACTACTTCCCTGACACTGAGTCCGAGCTCATCTGCTCGGGCCCTGTAGTCATCGTTGAAGAAGTTACTGAAGCTGTCCAGCATCGTCATGATGATCATCGTCTCGTCAGCTTCGGTATCCAGCCTGTAAGTTCCCGGAAGAAGGAAGCCTTCGATCTGAGCTGCTCCGTCCACGTCTTTTCCGATAAAGTCAATATCCTGGAGGAACGGATCTGAAGCAGCCTTCATGAACGCATCCTTGTCGCCGAAACCGTCTCTTGAAAGCGACGTGAATGTCTGGTCTTCAGTGAAGCCGTCCGGAATAATAAATCCGTTGAGAGTGACATTACCCTTGCAGATTGCCTTTGCAATAGATACAGAATCCATTGAAGGAGACAGATAATAAGTACCCGGCTTGATCGCCGTCTGAAAAGCCATTCTGGATACAAGGCTGAATCTGGAAGAACTCTCTACGATGCCGGCTTCTTCGAGCCGTTTCGCAGCAGCATTCAGATCATCGCCCTCCTCTATTGTGACAGATGTGTACTCATTATTGGTCCTGTCAAACGGCTTCTGCATTATATTGAAAAATAAAAGAACAGCAAAAACTACCGCTATGATCACAGCTATGATACGAAGCGGTTTGTGGAATCTTTTGTGGATACGGGCTATGCCCGGTTCCTTTGCAGCGGTAGTTTTGCCCAGGATCTCTTCCTGATTACTTGGATCTTCCAAGATACTCTCCTGTTCTGGTATCAATCTGGATCCTCTCTCCCTCATTGATGAAGATAGGAACCTGGATAACAGCACCGGTCTCTACTGTAGCTGCCTTGGTTACGTTTGTAGCAGTGTCTCCCTTGACACCCGGCTCAGTCTCTACTACCTCGAGGTCTACGAAGTTAGGAGCCTCAACGTCAAAAGCATTGTCCTTGTAGAACTTTACTGTAGCGATGTCATTCTCGCGGATATACTTTACTGCTTCAGCAACGAGTTCTGCAGTCAGCGGAACCTGATCATATGTGTCCTGATCCATGAAGTAGTACAGCTCGCCGTCATTGTACAGATACTGCATCTGCTTTGTCTCGATGTGAGCCTTAGGGAACTTGTCGTTAGGGTTGAAAGCTTCTTCTCTTGTAGCACCAGTCAGAATGTTTCTGTACTTGGTTCTTACGAAAGCAGCTCCCTTGCCCGGCTTGACGTGCTGAAAGTCAAGAACAACGTGCGGCTCTCCGTTCATCTCGAAAGTGATGCCTTTTCTGAAATCGCTAGCATAAATCATAATCTATTACCTTTCCTCTCTTAGAAATAGCTATTAATATCATTACTGAAGCCCTACTGCTTCACCTATGATCCTGAATACATCATTCATCATAACAGAGAATGCTGCTTCTGTCTGCATGAATTTTGCTGCAAGCGGCTTGGTTGCAAGCATAGTGCTCAGACTCTGCATTCTGGACATCATATCAGCATCCGGCTGATTACCTGTCATCTGTGCGGTCTGAAGCTCGATCTGAAGCTTCTGCAGCTCGCCGAGCATCTGGGATACATCAGCATCCTGCTCGACTTCTTTTCTCATTCTGTCGAATTCCTTGAACTCATTGGATTCCTTGATAGCTCTGGCGAGGCCGTGAGCTTCATCATATACGTTCATGGTGCCTCCTATACATAAAGTATTATCGGAATTATCACAGGATACCTTCCGGTCGTCTTGTAGATGAAAGACTTCATGTCTGATTTGACAGCTCTGGTAAGAGCAGCCTCATCACCTGCAGAACCGTTCTCAGCACACCTGCCTATTGTATTGTAGACTATACTGAGCGCTTCATCAAGAAGGTCCTGATGCTCCTGTGCATATACGAATCCCCTCGTACGCAGCTCAGGTACAGCCATAAGAGAACCTGACGACTTATCGAGTACCACTGCAACAGTGATAAGTCCTGACTGCGACAGATTCTTACGTTCTCTGAGAACCGCATTTCCGACATCTCCGATGCCGAGACCGTCTACAAGAACATCTTCACCTGAAGTGAATTCTTTCTTTATCTCTGCCTTCCTGCCGTCTATCTCAAGCGCATCCCCGTTGGCGAGAACGAATATGTGATTGGACGGCTGGCCGAGCGACTGTGCAAGTCTTGCGTGCTCAATGAGATGTCTGTACTCACCGTGCGCCGGAAGGAAGAACTTAGGTCTGATGAGAGTGTGTATCAGCTTGAGCTCTTCGGATGATGCGTGTCCTGATACGTGGACGTCCATCGCGGATGCAAGCACTACCTTGACGTTTTTCTCATACAGCTGGTTGACGACCTGGGATATTACCTTCTCGTTTCCCGGGATCGGTGATGATGAGAATACGACTACGTCATTCTTTTTGAGCCTGACTGACTTGTGATTGTCATAAGCCATTCTCGTAAGAGCTGACATCGGTTCGCCCTGGCTGCCCGTAGTGATGATCGTGAGATTCCTGTCAGGAATGTTCTTGATATCTGAGATCTTCACGAATATCGAGTCAGGAATGTCATCGAGGTATCCGAGTTCACGTGCCAGCGTGAGAACGTTCTCCATGGATCTTCCGGAAACAGCGATCCTTCTGTGATGCTTCATCGAAGCTTCCATGAAATACTTGATCCTGTGGACGTTCGATGAGAATGTAGCGATGATGATACGCTGCTCGGTGTTGTTGAATATATCATCTATCGAACTTCTTACGACAGCTTCAGACGGAGTATAACCCTGTCTCATTACATTGGTGCTGTCGCAGAGAAGAAGATCAACACCTTCATCACCCAGCTGGGCAAGTCTTCTGAGATCGATGACCTTGCCGTCAAGCGGTGAGTAGTCGATCTTGAAGTCTCCTGTATGGATGATGTGTCCTCCCGGGAATCTGATAGAGAAAGCCATCGAGTCAGCTATGCTGTGATTGGTCTGTATAGCCTCTATCTTAAATGATCCTACACTGAATATGTCTCCGGCTCTGATGATATGCTTTTCTGCACTGAGACCGTTTTCCTCAAGCTTATGGTCGATAAGACCCATTGCCAGAGGCGATGCATACACCGGAACGTTCAGCTCCTTGAGAAGGAACGGTACTCCGCCGATGTGGTCCTCATGTCCGTGCGTTATGATGAGTCCCTTGATCTTGCTGCTGTTCTCCTTGAGATATGTGAAGTCCGGAATGACGATATCTATACCGAACATCTCATACTCAGGGAATGCAAAACCGCAGTCGACTATAAGGATCTCATCCCTGCATTCGATCAGTGTGCAGTTCTTGCCGATCTCTTTCATGCCGCCGAGCGGAATGACTCTGTAAGGAACGGTCTCCTGGACTTTATGTTTCTTCTTTCTGTCTGTCCTGGCGATGTTTTCCTTGACACGGCTCGGTCCGCTGGTGCGGACTCTTGCTGCACTGTTGTTTGTCTTTACGTTTCTTTTCTTTTTATTTCGAGGCTCGGGAACGCTGCTTTTTACGGCAGCTTTCCCTGCGCCGGTTCTGTTATTTCTTTTTCTGTAGTTGTTCTTAAGTCTTGCCATATTATTTTCGGCCGCTACTTAACTACGAAGTTGACGATTCTGTTAGGAACAACGATTACTTTTACTATGTTCTTTCCTTCAGTCGCCTCTTTGACCTTTTCGAGTTCTCTGGCGGCCTGTTCTGTTACCTCCTTGCTTGAATTGTTCGGCAGCAGGAGCTTGTCCTTGAGCTTGCCGTTTACCTGAACGATGATCTCGATCTCATCCTTGACGAGTGCCGATTCATCGCATGCCGGCCATGCATGGCTGTAAAGCCTGTCTTCGTGGCCGAGCTGATTCCACATTTCCTCAGTGATGTGAGGAGTGAACGGATTGAGGACTACGAGAAGTGTCTCGATAGCCTTGTTGAACAGAGGCAGGTTCATTTCTGCGCTCTGTTTGTATTTGTACATCTCGTTAACGAGTTCCATGATCGATGCGATAGCAGTGTTGAAGTTGAATCTTCCGCCGGCATCCTCGCTTACCTTCTTGATGGTAACGTTGATCATGTAGTTGAGATTCTTGTCGTCTGAATTTGCAACAACAGGTTCAGCGAATTCTCTCTGATCGCCTCTGATGTCGTTTATATATTCGCAGACAAGTCTGTAAACTCTGTTGAGGAATCTGTAGCTGCCCTCTACTCCCTCATCTGACCAGTCGAGTTCCTTTTCAGGAGGTGCTGCGAAGAGGATGAAGAGTCTTGCAGTATCTGATCCGTATTTAGCCTGAATTTCTGCAGGGCTTACGACGTTGCCGAGGGACTTGGACATTTTGGCCTTGACATAATTGCCTTCGCTGTCATTGTATCCCTTGATTACCATTCCCTGTGTGAGCAGGTTTCTGAACGGTTCTTCGCTGTCGGTAAGTCCGAGATCATGCAGTACCATCTGGAAGAATCTTGCATACATTAGGTGGAGAATAGCGTGCTCTACTCCGCCGATGTACTGGTCAACGTTCATCCAGTAGTCAACTTTCTTCTTATCGAATGCGGTCTCATCATTGTGAGCGTCGCAGTATCTGAGGAAGTACCATGAAGAATCGAGGAATGTATCCATGGTATCGATCTCACGCTCAGCATCTCCGCCGCACTTAGGGCACTTGCATGCTCGGAATGTCTTGGAGGTTGTGAGAGGAGAATCTCCCTTGCCTGTGAACTCTACATCTGTCGGAAGAAGTACCGGCAGATTGTGCTCATCTTCAGGAACCCATCCGCACTTCTCGCAGTAGATCATAGGTATAGGTGTTCCCCAGTATCTCTGCCTGCTGATGAGCCAGTCTCTCAGCTTGTAATTTACAGTCTTATGACCGAGTCCCTTTTCCTCAAGGTCTTCCGTTATCTTTTTGATGGCTTCCTTGTTGTTCATTCCGCTGTATTCGCCGGAGTTGATCATTGTTCCTTCAGCGATGGCAGCTTCTGTGAGGTTGTCAAGATCTACGTCAGGAACATCGACTACAGGGATGATATCCAGATCAAATGCTTTTGCAAATTCAAAGTCTCTCTGGTCATGAGCAGGTACAGCCATGATCGCACCTGTTCCGTAGTCCATGAGTACATAGTCGGAAATGAAGATAGGAACCTTCTTGCCGTTTACAGGATTGACTGCATAGCGTCCGATGAATTCACCTGTCTTCTCCTTAGTGAGTGATGTTCTTTCGAGCTCGGACTTATGAGCACTTGCCTCAACATAAGCCTTTACAGCAGCTTCGTATTCTGTTCCTTCGGTAAGCTCGGAGACATATGGATGCTCCGGAGACATTACCATGTATGTTACACCGAAAAGTGTGTCAGGACGTGTTGTATAAACAACGAGATCCTTGTCGAATCCATCGATAGCGAATGTGACTTCAGCACCTTCTGATCTTCCGATCCAGTTCTTCTGCATGGACTTGACCTTGTCAGGCCATCCAGAAAGCTCATCGAGATTGTTCAGAAGTCTGTCAGCATAGTCGGTGATCTTGAGATACCACTGGCTGAGGTGCTTCTTGGTAACAGGTGTATGGCAGCGCTCACAGCAGCCGTCAACTACCTGCTCGTTAGCAAGTACTGTCTGGCAGTCAGGACACCAGTTGACCGGGTTGTCCTTCTTGTATGCGAGTCCCTTTTTGTAGAACTGGATGAAGATCCACTGCATCCATCTGTAGTAGTCAGGCTTGCATGTGGCAACTTCCCTGTCCCAGTCATAGCTGAGTCCGAGAGACTTGAGCTGTTCTCTCATGTCGTTCATGTTCTCGTTGGTCCATGTGAAAGGATGGATGCCGTTCTTGATAGCAGCATTCTCAGCAGGAAGACCGAATGAATCCCAGCCCATCGGATGAAGGACATTGAAGCCGTCCATCTTCTTGAATCTGGCAATAACATCGCCGATCGAGTAGTTTCTTACATGCCCCATGTGAAGTTTGCCTGAAGGATAAGGGAACATTTCAAGTACATAGTACTTTTCCTTATCATAGTCCTCGGTTGTCCTGAAAGCGTTTTCTTCCTCCCAGATCTTCTGCCACTTCTTTTCGATGGCAGTGAAGTCGTATTTGTCACGCATGTCGATAGTTCTCCTTGTTTGTTTTATCTCTAGCCTACGAGGATCGACTCGCAGTCACTCCAGATTTTCTCAAGAGTGTATTTATCTCTGGTTGCTTCTGTAAAGAGATTGACGATAACATCTCCTCCGTCTACGAGGATCCAGCCTGTATCAGGGCGTCCATCCTTACTCTTAGGTGTGATCTCAAGCTCCGCAAACTTGTCTTCAACATCATCCGCAAGCGCTCCGAGCTGTCTTTCGGATCCGCCTGTAGCGATTACAAAGTAGTCTGCGAAGGATGATTTTTCTGCGATATCGATGATGACGATATCTCTTGCCTTCTTCTCATTCAGAATATTGGCGATAGTCTGTGCAACTTCTTTGCTTTCCATTTTTTCTCCTGTTTATATTGTTATGGTGTTATTGATTGCTTACTCTCTGCAAAATGTATTCGCGGGCTTCTATAGTATCCCTGTCCGGTTCTCTGCCCTTCTTCTCAAGTGACTCAAGTGTCCAGTCCATGATGAACAGGCAGGCTCCGTCAAGGTCCTGCGCAGCCTGATTCTGAAGTTCTTCCAGCCCCTCGTAATTCCGGTTGTCTTCGATGGCATCGGCAACGTACACTATCTCCTCGAGAAGTGACATCCCTGCTCTGCCTGTTGTGTGGCTCCTTACAGCATTAAGGACTTCCTCATCCGTTACGCCGAATTCATCTTTCAGTATCTCTGCAGCGACCTTTGAGTGTGCAAGCGGGTTGTTGTCGATATACATCTCCGGGAGTCCGTATTTCCTTACACATTCATTCATTTCATCCTGTGTAAAACACTTTGCGATATCATGATATCTCCCGGCAAATGCTGCTTTCTCAACATCTGCTCCATGTATAGCGGCAAGCCTTTCAGCCATCACCTCAACCCCCAGTGAGTGAGTGTATCTCGATGGCTTGAGATGAGCTTTCATGAATGCTTCGAGTTCATCAGTCTTTGTACAGATCATGTTCTGAAATATATCTTTCTACTTCGGGTGCGACGATGTCAGAGATAGGATAGCCTGCATGCACATTCATTCTTACCTCTGTGGATGATGCGTCTACAGGTTCCATCTCAAGGACGGTTGTCTCAGTCCCGAACTTCTCGCGGTAATACTTTATCTTGTCCCATCCATCTGAGTCATTGGCATAAGGGCGTCTTGCGGTTATAAGTGAAACTTCCTTAAGTATTTCCTCGCCTCGGTACCAGGTGTCGATCTCAATTACAGAGTCAAAACCGAGAATAAAGCTGAGTTTTCCGTTAAGGAGCTGCTTCCAGTGCATGACGGTGTCATATGTGTATGACGGTCCCTCCTTGCCGAGCTCATATCTTGAAAGACAGAAGGCCTTGTTGTATCCGAGGATGGATTCGATCATTGCCGCCCTGTCTTTTCCGGGAGCTGTCTTGCGGTTCTGCTTGAACGGAGAGACATAAGCAGGCATGAATATCAGCTTGTCAATGCCGCATTCCCTGACGGCGTGGTCAGCAAGAGCTATGTGGCCCTTGTGGATAGGGTCAAAAGATCCGCCGTATATTGCATAATGTCTGCTGTTTGTCTCTGAATTCATGTTTTACTGACCGGTTTGTTGTTATTCTGCAGTTACGAGCTCGATACCGAGTTCCTCAAGCTGTCCCTCTCCTGCCGGTGCCGGTGCTTCGCATACAGGGCACTCTGCGTTCTGATTCTTAGGGAAAGCGATAACCTCTCTGATGCTCTTCTCACCGAGGAGAAGCATTACGAGTCTGTCGAGACCGTACGCAAGTCCTGCATGAGGAGGTGCTCCGTACTTGAATGCCTCGATGAGGAATCCGAATTTCTCCTGACACTCTTCGTCTGTAAGACCGAGTGCTCTGAACATTCTTGCCTGAAGATCCTTGTCGTGGATCCTGACACTTCCTCCGCCGAGCTCAACACCGTTCAGAACGATGTCATATGCGTCTGCGTTAAGTGAAAGGATGTCGGTATCCAGCTTGTCCAGTTCGTCGAGCTTAGGCTGTGTGAACGGATGGTGCATAGCCTTGATGTTTCCTTCTTCATCCTGCTCAAACATCGGGAAGTCAACGACCCAGAGGAAGTTGAACTGGTTGTCATCGAGAAGTCCGAGCTGTCCTGCGACTCTTCTTCTGAGGAATCCGAGTGAGTCATATGTGACCTTGGCTGTGCCGCTTACGATGAAGACGATGTCGCCTGCATTCGCTCCGCACTTGTCAAGTACTGCCTTGAGCTCATCCTCTGAGAAGAATTTGCCTACTGATGATGAGATGCCTGACTCTTCGTACTTGATCCATACGAGACCCTTTGCACCGTAGTGCTTTACTTCATCAACGAGCTTGTCGATCTTCTTTCTTGAGAATTCCTTAGCTGCTCCCGGTACGCAGATGCCTCTGATGTCTCCGCCTTCTGCAAGTGTCTTAGTGAATACTTCGAAACCGCAGCCTTCAAAAACATCGTTGAGCTTCTGGAGCTCGATATCGAATCTGGTATCAGGCTTATCTGAGCCGTAGCGCTCCATTGCCTCGGCATATGTCATTCTAGGGAACGGTGTCTCGACATCAATGCCTTTTACTTCCTTCATTACCTTCTTGAGGAAGCCTTCCTGCATCTCGATAACATCGTCAACGCCTGCGAATGACATTTCGAGGTCGATCTGTGTGAACTCAGGCTGTCTGTCAGCTCTGAGGTCCTCATCTCTGAAGCACTTAACGATCTGCATGTATCTGTCTGTGCCGCCTACCATCAGAAGCTGCTTGAACATCTGAGGTGACTGAGGAAGAGCGTAGAAGCTGCCGTTGTGGACTCTGCTCGGTACTATGTAGTCTCTTGCGCCTTCCGGTGTAGGCTTGATGAGCATAGGAGTCTCAACTTCGGTGAAGCCGTTCTCATCAAAGTAGTCTCTGCAGCACTTTGCGATCTTGTGTCTGAAGGTGAGATTTCTCTGCATCTTCTGCTTGCGGAGATCCAGATATCTGTATTTGAGTCTCAGGTTGTCGTCTACGTTGTCATCATCCTTGATGTAGATCGGAGGTGTCTCGGACTTTGAATAGATAACAAGATCATCAGCAAAGACTTCGATATCTCCTGTCGGGAGATTTGAGTTCTTGGAGGATCTCTCCTTGACTGTTCCCTTTACACCGATGCAGTATTCACTTCTGAGTGACTTGGCCATTTCGATGATCTCTGCAGGTACATCTTCATTGAATGTAACCTGTGTGATACCGGTCTTGTCTCTTAAGTCTACGAATACGAGTCCGCCGAGACTTCTTGCCTTGGCTACCCAGCCGTTAAGTACAACGTTCTTACCTTCGTCGGCAAGTCTCAGCTCGCCGCACATGTGAGTTCTCTTAAATAACATCTGCGAGTTCTTCCCTTCTTACTTTAGTCTGTTCCGAATCGGACATATTCTTAAGTGTCAGTTCGCCGCTGGCAACTTCATCTTCACCTATAACGACTGTATAGGCAGCGCCGAGCTTGTTGGCGTATTTCATCTGACCCTTGAGATTGCGCTCTCTTGTATCAATCTCTGCCCTGATACCCTTATTTCTGAGTTCATGCAGGAGTCTGACTGAATACTCTCTGGCCTCATCTCCTATCCATGCAAGGAAGATCTGAGGTGCCGGCGAGCTTCCGAAGTCATGACCGCATGCCTCCATCAGCAGAAGCAGTCTTTCCTTTCCGAGACCGAATCCCACTCCCGGCATATCCGGACCGCCGATCTCTTCAATGAGGTGATCGTATCTTCCGCCGCCGCAGACAGTGCCCTGTGCACCGATCTTGGTAGTGATGAATTCGAAGGCTGTCTTGGTGTAGTAGTCAAGACCTCTTACGATGGTCGGATCTACGACGTACTTTATGCCCATTGCGTCAAGGTGCTTCTTGAGTTCTTCGAAATCTTTCCTGCAGTCATCGCAGAGATAGTCGAGCATCATCGGCGCGCCCTTGACAAGCTCCTTGTCTTCAGGGGACTTGCAGTCGAGTATTCTCATAGGATTCTTATCGAATCTGGACTTGCATGTTTCGCACAGGCAGTCGAACTTAGGTCTCAGGAAGTCCTGAAGAGCTGTTCTGTGTACAGGCCTGCAGTTTCTGCATCCTACACTTGAGATGTGAAGCTCTATGTCTTCGATCCCCATCCTGTTCAGGAAATCATGTCCGAGTGCGATGATCTCAGCATCAGCAAGCATGCTGTGTGTTCCGAAATTCTCTATACCGAACTGGTGGAACTCTCTCAGTCTTCCGGCCTGCGGCTTTTCGTATCTGAAACATGGAGTGTTGTAGTAAACCTTGGTCGGCTGTGTCTCGGCATACAGATTGCTCTCGATGAAGGACCTTACTGCAGGTGAGGTTCCTTCAGGCTTGAGCGTGATGCTGCGGCCTCCGAGATCATTGAATGTGTACATCTCCTTCTGGACAACATCAGTCGTATCGCCGATTCCCCTGTTGAAGAGCTCAGTAGCTTCAAAAATAGGGGTGCGCAGTTCCTTGAATCCGTATTCAGCGCAGATCTTTGCCCATTCCGATTCGATGTACTGCCACTTCCAGGATTCGGACGGGAGTACGTCCTTGGTGCCTTTTTGAGCTTTGATAGCCATCTTATCCTCCGTAGTATTTATTCTTCCTTGCGAGCATCTCGTCAAAACGCTCGTTGTATACCTTGTAGTTGCTGACATTGGCGATCCTCTCGAGCCTGTCTTCTTCCGGGAAATATATCTTTCCTATTCCTCCGGCTCCGAGAGCTATGATGGTCTGCTTCTCCTCCATGATGCGGATATTGTAGATCGAATGCGTATCCTCTCTGCAGTATCCGACATTCTCGAGTGCGCCCATCTGGTGCTTCTGTCTGTATATGTAATAAGGGTAAAATCCCTCGTCAGCAAGGCGCTTTCTTGCGAAGTCCACCATCTGTGAGACTTGGTCTGTTCCGCGTCTGTAGTATTCGGGATCGTGTTCTCTTAATCTTGATCCTCTCTTGACTGAGAGTGTATGTACTGTAATGTTGTTTGCGCCGAGACTCAATATCTCTTCCAGGGATGCCTTGAAATCATCAATATCTTCACCCGGGAGTCCGGCTATAAGATCCGCATTTATGACATCGAATCCGTATTCTGATGCGAGACGGTATCCCTGCCTTATATCCTCTGCCGAGTGGTCACGGCCTATCCTTCTCAGCGTCTCATCCTTCATAGACTGAGGATTGATGCTGATGCGGCTGACACCGGATTCCTTCATGACTTTCAGCTTGTCGGGTGTGATCGTATCCGGTCTGCCGGCTTCTATCGTGAATTCTATGGCTGCAGGGTCAATACCCATCTCATCGCGTACGGCTGCTATCAGCTGACCGAGCTGCTCGGCGTTCAGTGTGGTGGGGGTCCCGCCGCCTATATATACGCTTTCGATCACGGTGCTGTTATCCCTGATTAGTTTACCGGTATATTTTATTTCCTCGATGAGGTTGCTGAAGTACTCTGCTATATCTTCTTCAGGTGCTACGTTGGAAGCAAAAGCACAGTACTCACATCTCGTCGGACAGAACGGTATCCCGATGTAAACAGCGCTCTTCGATGACGGATCGCTGCTGATGTGACTGATCTGATACTGAAGGATCTCTGTCAGCAGGCTGATTTTATCTGCAGATACGAGATATCTTTCAGCAAGAAGCTGCTCCATTCCGCTTACGGATCCTGCTTCTGCATACATCTCGTATGCGAGCTTGAGCGGCCTGACTCCGGTAAGTGTCCCCCATCCGCTGGTGCGTCCGGTAAGTCCGGACAGGAGCCGGTACATTTCTCTTTTGATCTCATCTCTGTCACCGGAGTTCTGAGCGTTTATCAGATAATGTCCGTCTCTGAGACAGAGTTTTCCTTCCGGTGCTCTGAAAGGTATTACTTCGAACTCATCGTCCGAAAGGAACACCCTTGCAAGCTCTCCGTAGTGATATTCGTTGTCTGTGTTGTTTATATAGAATTTATACAAAAGGATTGGCCCTCTTCTCGTATCCTATGGTTGTTGCCGGGCCGTGTCCCGGATAGACGACTGTATCGTCGTCGAGTGTGTACAGTTTGTTCTGTATGGAATTGACCATTGTGGCCCAGTCACCGGTCTCAAATGATGTGTTGCCGACAGAAAGTCTGAACAGCGTGTCGCCTGAGAAGACTTCGTGATCTGTGGCAAAACATATTCCGCCTTCAGTATGACCCGGAGTCTCGATGACTCTGAGCATTGTCTCGCCAAGCTCGATCGTGTCGCCCTCACGTACAAAACGTTTTGCCTGAGGGAGGCCGCTTGCGCTGCGTCCTCCGGACATCATAAGGTGTTCTCTGCTCTCATACATAAGATAGTGCTCTCCTGCAGGAGCAATGAAGGATGCACTGATATATTCATCCATATATTCTCTGAGTGCAGCATAATGGTCATGATGTCCGTGTGTAAGGAGAATGAACTTGAGATAAGCGTTGTTCTGTATCTCCATCCTCACGTCCATTCCGTAATAGCCCGGATCGACTACAGCTTTGAAGCCGGTCGCATCATCGGTTATGACATATGTATTCTCTCCGAGCGGACCTGCCGCGAAACATTTGACTGTAAGGCTCATTGCTTTACCTCGGCCTGTATACTCTGATCACTCCTTCAACCTGTCTGAGTGCGGTAAGAAGTCTCTGCATCTGATGCATGTCAGTGATCTCAACAGTAATAAGTGTATTTGTGGTTCCCGGCTCTCCCGGTGTAAGGTTGAGACCGACTACTTCGATATCGTAGTCGTCGCAGACCTTGGATATATCTTTGAAAATGCCCTTGCGCTCTTCAGATACGACCTGAAGATCGACGTAGTATTTGCGGTTGCTGTCCGGAGTATCCCAGTTGACATTGATGAGTCTCTGCCTGTCCTCTTCTCTGAGATTGCTGATGTTAGGACAGTCTACTCTGTGTACTGTAATGCCCTTACCCTTGGAAATGTATCCTATGATCGGATCCCCAGGTACAGGGTTGCAGCAAGTCGCTCTTCTGATGAGAAGATTGTCAGCGCCTTTGACGACGATTCCTGACTCTGAAACCTCTTTGACTTTGGACTGTGAAGGCTTCTTGACCTCTATTTCATCCTCATGCTCTTCTTTGATCTTGTTGTCAGCTTCATAGTATTCTATGAGCTTCTGACCGAGCTTGGATACAGAGTTGCCGCCTCTTGAGATCTGAAGGTACAGTTCATTTACATTGGAACAGTTGAAGTCCTTGACTGCCTTCAGGATATATGCGTTCTTGCAGACCTGTGACGGGTCATACCCTTTCTTCTTAACGTAGTTATTGATATTGGTCTTACCACGGTTGACATCGCTGTCCTTGTCGGCTTTTCTGAGCCAGTTTCTTATCTTGGAACGGGCCTGCGAAGTCTTGCACAGCTTGAGCCAGTCGATGCTCGGACCTGTTGAGTTCGCTGATGTAACGATCTCTACGATGTCTCCGTTGTTCAGATGATGGTCTATAGTGACCATCTTGCCGTTGACCTTGGCACCAACGCATCTGACACCTACATCAGTATGGATCTTGAATGCGAAGTCAAGCGGCGTACTGTCGGCAGGCAGCTCCATGACGTCTCCGCCCGGAGTGAATACGAATACCTGATTGTCAAAGAGGTCCATCTTGAGATTTTCGAGGAACTCGACTGAGTCATCAGCCTCATTCTGCATCTCAAGAGCCTGTCTTACCCAGGCGAGCTTCTGCTCGCTCTCATCCTCCTTGCCGGAGACCTTGCCTTCTTTGTACTTCCAGTGTGCAGCGATACCGTATTCTGCTATACGGTGCATCTCATAAGTACGGATCTGTATCTCAAAAGGCTCGCCGTTGTCACCGAGCACTGTCGTATGCAGTGACTGGTACATATTAGGCTTAGGCATTGCTATATAATCCTTGAACCTGCCCGGAATAGGCGTCCATCTTGTATGGACAAGTCCGAGGGCTGCATAGCAGTCCTTGACTGATGAAACGAGGATCCTTACAGCAAGGAGATCGAATATCTCGTCGAGCTCCTTCTTCTGGATGACCATCTTTCTGTATATGCTGTACAGATGCTTGTTACGTCCCTTGACTTCTCCCTGTATGCCTGCCTGCTTCAGCTCGGATGAGATCTCGCTGATAAGAGTCTCAACGTCCTGCTCATACTTAGCTTTTTTGAGTGCGACAGCATCAGAAAGTTTTTTGTATTCGATCGGATGAAGGAATTTAAGAGCCAGATCCTCAAGCTCGAATTTTATGCTGAACATACCGAGTCTGCCGGCAAGAGGAGCATATATCTCAAGCGTTTCCATTGCTTTGCTTGATCTCTTGTTGGTCGGCATGTATTCAAGTGTCCTCATGTTGTGCAGCCTGTCGGCAAGCTTGATGATGAGGACACGTATATCCTTTGACATAGCCAGGAACATCTTGCGGAAGTTCTCAGCCTGTATCTTCTCTGATGATGCATCGTATGAGATATTACCGAGTTTGGTTACTCCGTCTACAAGAGCAGCGATCTTTTCGTCAAAATCGTTTACGAGCTGTTCTCTTGTATAATCTGTATCCTCAACTACATCGTGGAGAAGACCGGCTATGACAGTCTCATTATCCATGCCAAATCCGGCCAGTATCTTGGCGACTGCTATTGGGTGAATGATATAAGGTTCACCGCTTTTACGAAACTGCCCTTCGTGTAATCGAAGAGCAATTTCGTATGCCTTGATAATGGCTGTGTCATCATACTTTGAATTGATCTGAGTCAGATCATGCATGAATTTTTCAGTTGTCAGGTTGATAACTTCTCTGACTGCCATTGATTCCTTTACTTGACGATTCCGTCGTTCTCTCTCCTTCTGGAGTTTTTCTTTCTTTCCTTAGCTGCTCTTTCCTGCTGCTCTGCATACTTGGAGAGGTTCTCTTTTCTTGTCAGCTCATAGAAGAGCGGGCTGCAGAGGAATATCGATGAATATGTTCCTACGAATACACCGATCATCAGAGGGATCAGGAATGCTCTCAGTTCCGAGCTTGCCATTACGAACAGCGGGATCATAACAATGAGTGTTGTGATCGAAGTCATAATTGATCTCGAAAGTGTCTGGTTGACACTTGTATTGATCAGCTCGGCATTCTGCTTTCTCTTGAAGAACTTGCTGTTCTCTCTGATCCTGTCGAATACTACGATAGTATCGTTGATCGAATATCCTACTACAGTAAGGATACCTGCGATGAACGGGTTGTTGATAGTAATGCGGAATATAGCATATATCGAAAGTGTTACGAGTACATCGTGTCCGAGACCGGCTACAGCCGCGAGACCGTACTTCCAGGTCTTGAATCTGAACCTGATGTATACAAGCATGACTGCAGCTGCGATCAGGATGGACTTGATAGCGTTCTGCCTGAGGTCCTTACCTACTGTTGGTCCGAATTCCTCAGATGCGAGTACATCAGAATCCTCGAAGCCGTACTTTTCCTGAAGCGTGTTGACTACTTCTGTACGTTCAGCTGACTTGAGGTCCTTGATGGTCCTTATGATGACCTGCGAGTGATTATCGGATGCATATACGATCGTCGGGTCGAGTTCATACTCTGCGATCGTGTCCTTGACCTCATCGATGGATACTTCCTGTCCCATCTCGATCTGCATCATAGTACCGCCTGTAAAGTCGATACCATAGTTGAATCCTCTGAAGAGCGCGAATCCGAGTCCGATAATGATCACGCATGCACTGATAGCATAGAACTTCTTTCTGTTCTCAATGAATCTGAAGTTGAGCTTGGAAAGTGCAGCCGCAAGACCCTTAGGCTTACCGTCTTCAGTCAGACCGAACATCTTGTTGGTTCCGAACTGCTTGCTTTCAGCAAGAAGACTTACGAACAGCTGTGTGATGAATACAGCTGTGATAACGCTCATTACAGTACCGATCATCAGTGTGAGAGCGAAGCCCTTGACCGAAGTAGTACCGAAGAGATACAGAACGAATGCAGCTACAAGAGTTGTTGTCTGTGAGTCAACTACAGTTGAGAGGGCTGCATGATATCCCATGTCTACTGCGACTCTTACGGACTTGCCCTTCATGATCTCTTCTCTGATACGTGTGAAGATGATAACGTTCGAGTCAACCGCCATACCTATTGACAGGATGATACCTGCAATACCAGGCAGTGTCAGGACTGATCCCATGCCTGCCATGATCCAGAGTACGAGCTGCACGTACAGGAGCAGTGCGAGGTCGGCTACTACACCGAGAACTCCGTAGTACAGTACCATGAGGAGCAGTACAAGCCCGAGTCCGATAGCACCGGCCTTGACGCTGAGTGCAAGAGCGTTGGCTCCGATAGTGGCAGTCTGTACGGATGAGTTGATCTCAGTCAGGTTTGCAGGAAGAGCACCGCCTCTGATGAGTGCGGAGAGTCCGGAAGCCTCTGTCTCTGAGAATCCGCCAGGTCTTGTGATCTCGCAGGATCTTGAATTGATCTTCTCGTGTACAGACGGAGCGGAAATGACTTCGTCATCGAGTGCGATCACGATAGCGTTGTTGGCTACCGGATTACCCTCTTCGTCTGTCATTGTCGATTCAACTTCGCCGCTGAAGGCTTTCTCTGTAGCATCTGCGAAGAGGTTGGAACCTTCTGATGTGAAATCGATGGTAATCTTGTAACCACCGTTGTTTGAATCTGTTGCGATCTGTGAATCGCTGATGCCTTCACCTGTCAGAGCAAGTGTTCCGTCTGCAAGGAAGAACTGCAGCTGAGCTGTACGTCCGATCTGTTCGATCGCTTCCTCAGCGTTCTCAACACCAGGCATTTCTACTCTGATTCTGTTGTTTCCTTCGATGGATACCTGAGCTTCACTGATACCCATAGCGTTTACTCTGTTCTCGAGTACGCTCTTGGTCTGGTTCATGATCTGAGTCAGTTCGGTGCCTGTCTCCTTTGTATCAGCCTCGAGCAGGACATAAACACCACCGTTGATATCCAGACCATACTTGAGCTGTTCTCCGAGATTACCGACTTTGCTGCCGATCCCGAAGAAGGAAATGAACCATGAGGCAATCAGTATAATGACTACCAGTACCGCAAATACTTTCTTCTTTCCCGTTTTCATTTCAGTGAATTAACCTTTCAATTGTAGTCTTGTAAAATGGCGAAAAGCGCATAGTTCGTCATTTAAAAAATATCTTACCTATTTTATACGATTAACGTTCATTTTTCAATATAAAAGCACCCCTTTTGAGAGGTGCTTCAATGTACAATTTTCTATACTATTTACGGCTCTGTGAGACACTGATTACTTAGTCTCTTCGGAGTCAGACTTCTTGGTGAGTTTCTTAGGAGTTACCTTCTTGTCTCTGTCAGGTTTCTTCTCTTCTTCAGCCTCTTCCTTAGGTGCTTCCTTCTTTGCTTCTGCCTTGGCAGCATCGCTCTTGCTTACGGAAGCGATAGCAGTCTTGAGGAACTCGATCTTGTTCTTTCCTGCTCCGGTCTCAACGACTACAGACTTCTCGGAGATCTTGGTGACCTTACCGATAATACCGCCGATAGTGATGACTTCATCACCGACAGCAAGGCTGGCTCTCATCTCTCTGTCTTCCTTGTCCTTCTTTCTCTGCGGTCTGATCATCATGAAATAGATCATTACGATGAATACGACAAGAAGTAAAATGTTAGCTACAGAAGTGCTCATGATTCCCTCCCCTTTACGGATATCTAAACTGGGATAATTGATTAACTGGTTAAATGGTACCGGTGGTGGGGCTCGAACCCACACGATGTTGCCATCACCGGATTTTGAATCCGGCGCGTCTGCCAATTCCGCCACACCGGCATATGGCAGTTGTGGTACACCATTTTTCAGATAAAAAAATGGTGTGGATGACTGGACTCGAACCAGCACGGTTGCCCACATGGCCCTCAACCATGCGCGTCTGCCTATTCCGCCACATCCACACGACAAGTAGTATTATAGCATCGAAAAACTAAAATGCAAGCCCTAATTCCGATTATTTAAAAAACTTTTTAAGACGATCATTCCAACGGTGTAAAAAGAGACAGACAGCTTTCGCATGTCTGTCTCCTGTCAGTAAAGCTCCTCTATATCCAGGATAAAGCCCTGTCGATCTCAGCATGCAGGTCTTCTACAGAACCGTTATTGTTCAGTACCGTGCTTGCCTTTGAAATCCTGACATCTTCTTCTGCCTGTGACCCGATCATCAGGTCTACGATCTCAGAGTCTGTCCCGTCACGCTTCATTACGCGCTCCTTTCGAAGCTCACGGTCGGCGGTGACAACCCATATAAGATCATAGTTGTCTTCCTGATGAGTCTCGAACAGGAGCGGGATGTCAAAGAACAGTGCTTTCTCCCCCGCTTTGCTCTTCTCGGCCTTGATCATTTCGATGTCCTCCAGGACTACTTTAGTTGTCCCTTCTTCAAGAATAGCCTTGTACTTAGGATTCCTGAAGACCAGGTCTCTCATGGCGACCCGGTTGAGACTTCCGTCTTCGTTGATATAGTCAGGCCCGAAGTGCTCTCTGATATAAGGCATTGCCTTGCCTCCGGCAGCAGTCATGGCACGGGACATAGCATCTGCATCGATCACTGTATATCCTTTTTCGATCAGGTAATCGGTAACAGTGGATTTACCGGAGCCGATTCCGCCCGTAATTGCTATATTGATCATCTGAAATCACCTTCCAATTACTTCAATTCATACCAGGTTTTACCTGAATGGATGTCTACTGTCAGTTCCACTGCAAGATCAGCAGCCCCGCGCATGCACTCATCGAGCACCTGCTTTACTTCTTCTGTCTCGCTGTCAGGCCCTTCTACTATCAGTTCGTCATGGATCTGCAGTATCAGCCTCGACTTAAGGCCGCGTCTTTCAAGTTCAGCGGAAACAGAATTCATTGCGATCTTGATGACATCGGCAGCAGTACCCTGTATCGGGGTATTCATCGCAAGTCTCTTGGCGAACTCGCGTTCCATGAACTTGCGTGATGCAAATTCCGGGATCTGTCTTACTCTACCGAAATACGTCCTCACTTCTCTGTTCTTTTCGCCCTCTTCTATCTGACGGTCCAGATAATCCTTGACCGCTTTGTGCTTGGCAAAATACTCGTTGATATAGCGCTGACCCTCAGTTCTCGAAATGTTGAGACTTTCACCCAGACCGAATCCGCTCATGCCGTATACTACTCCGAAATTGACGGCTTTGGCCTTTGTTCTGTCAAGCGGAGTCACCTCGTCTTCAGGAATGTCGAATACTCTTGCTGCGGTAGCCTTATGGATATCCTTGCCCTGTCTGAAGTCGCTTATCAGAGATTCATCACCACTGAGTGATGCGAGTATTCTAAGCTCTATCTGAGAATAGTCTGAGCCTGTGAATGAATTGCCTTCTGACTCTGTTACGAATGCTTTTCTGATAAGTCTGCCGTAGTCATCGCGCACAGGTATGTTCTGAAGATTAGGCTCTGTACAGCTCAGCCGTCCGGTTGCGGCTACAGTCTGCATGAAATGAGGATGCACCTTTCCGTCCTCAGCGATGACAGCCTTCAGACCTTCAACATATGTGCTGTTCAGCTTGGCAAGCTTGCGGTATTCGAGGATATCAGCAACGATGCCGTAGCTGTCTTTAAGCTTGTCAAGAATATCGGCTGCTGTTGAGTAGCTGCCTGATTTGCTCCTGCCCTTAGCTTTCGGATACGGGATGCCCATCTTCTCAAAAAGTATACTTCCGAGCTGCTTCGGGGAATTAATATTGAATTCCGTACCGGCTTCACTGTAAATGCTCTGCTCGAGTACGGTGATCTTTTCCGTGATCTCATTGCCGATAGAACCGAGGATCGAAGGATCGCAGGTGATCCCTGCCAGCTCCATCGCAGAGATGGTTCTGACAAGAGGCATCTCACAGCTGTCAAAGAGATCTCTCAGGCCTCTGTCTTCCAGAGCTTTTGACTGCTCTGCCATAACAACGGATGAATAGAATGCCCTTCTGAGGCAGTCATCCGGTGTCAGAGCTGATGAATCGTAGGCTGCATCGTCACCCAGAGATGCTGCTTCTGTTTCCTTTGCAGCATAACCGGCATATCTCAGCAGAAGCTTGTCCAGAGGGTATTTCTGCCTGTTGGGATCCAGCAGATATTCTGCTATCTTCACATCGTAATAAGGCTGAGGACATCTGCCGGAATGACTGAGGAAAGCATATAGCGTCTTCTTGAGTCCGCATCCTGCAAGCCTGAAGTCCATACTGCTGATCCTGTCAAGCCACAGCCCTGTATCCATAGGAGTGAATCCGATCGTACAGCCCCTGTTGTGTCCGGCGTCATAAAGTGCGATACCGCTGAATTCAGGGAGCCTGAGATGGCTTGCATCAGTGACTGCGTCAGCGAATACTATGCTCCCTGCTTCTGCAGATGAAAGAAATTCTTCAGGACTGACTATGCTGATTTTGTCAAATTCAGCTGCCAGGTCACGGCCGCCGGATACGGTATCTTCTTCTGAGACTGCTCCTTCTGCCTGCAGTCTCTTTATGAATGAATTGAACTCAAGCTCTGTGTACACCTCGATGAGCTTTTCTGTATCAGGTGCGGTGAACTTCAGCTGATCCCAGGTGAACTCAACCGGTGTATCGGTCTTGATCGTAGCGAGCCATTTTGATTTACGGGCAGACTCCGCATTGGCACGGATGTTTTCGCCCATTTTGCCCTTGATCTCATCTGCATGTTCAAGAACGCCTTCCACGGATCCGTACTGCTCAAGAAGAGCTATTCCCTTCTTCTCACCGATACCGGGTACTCCCGGTATGTTATCCGACTTGTCGCCCATGAGCCCCTTGAGGTCGATGAACTGCTGCGGTGTCAGGTTGTATCTTTCCTTCATTGCAGCTTCATCATAGACGTCAAATTCGCTCATTCCGCGCTTGTTTATAAGCACGTGGACACTTGGGCTTACAAGCTGCAGCCCGTCCTTGTCACCGCTGATTATGAGGGTTCTGAAGCCTGCTTCGGTACCTTTCACTGACAGGGTCCCGATGATGTCATCTGCTTCATATCCGGACATCTCAAGGACAGCAATATTCATTGCTTCAAGGACTCTGTGCATCCATGGTATCTCAGTCAGGAGTTCGATCGGTGTCTGCTGACGCCCGGCCTTGTATCCTTCATATTCCCTGTGCCTGAATGTAGGATCCTTCATATCGAATGCCACAGCAATATAATCAGGCTCGTAGTCCTTGATGATCTTATTCAGCATATTAATAAAGGCAAACACGCCCTGGGTGTGGATGCCTTTAGATGTCACCATGGGGCGCATCGCAAAATACGCCCTGAAAAGGAGACTGTTTCCGTCTATCAGAATTAGTTTTTCCATGTTGTTTTCCTGTGAAAATTATTTATGTATAATATCGCGCGCTGCAGGAAGACCGTATGCACTTTCAGCTGAAGAAGCGCCGTCTATGATTGCATACTGGAGTACATCCGTTGCAAGTGCGGCAAAAGCATCAAAGTTGACTTTATGCTTCCCTGTGGACATGACAAATATAGTATCGCCGTCGAGTGTTCCGTGAACGGGCTTGATAGCTCTCGCATATGCATCATGAAGGATCTGTGCGAGCTTGCAGGCCTGTGACTTGGTAAGTTCTGCGTTTGTGATGACGCATGAAATGACAGTATTGAAAGGAATGTCATAACCCATGTCCTGCTTATCCTCATCGGTAAGAACATATTCATCTTCAACCGGAGCTGCCGGTTCTTCAGGAGCTGCTGTTTCTTCAGGAGCTGCTGTTTCTTCAGGAACTGCTGTTTCTTCAGGAACTGCAGCAGGTTCCGGCTCTTCTGCCGGTTCACAGACAACTTCCTCTGAGACCTGTTCTTCTGATACTGTAACATGAACGGTTTCAGCAGGTTCTTCAGCCGGATAGGATACTTCAGGCTCTTCAGTCTGCACAGGTTCAGGCTCTGCAGGCTCTTCAGGTATGCTAAGATATTCGTCCTCGACTGCAGGCGGGTTCTCCTGATTGTATGAATCCATCATAGCCCTGACGATATCGTCCTTTTCATCAGCAGCACTCTCACTATCTTCTGAACGGGGAGCATCATTCACATGAACTGATGATATCTCAGCTCTGCTCTCGTCGGATTTTTTCTTAAGGACTTCAGCTGCTGCGATAGTCTTTATATCAGTAAGGTCAAGATCAGGCGATGATTCATCATGTACCATACCCTTAAGGACACGAATAGTTCCCTTAATGGCTGAACCGTCTACGGTACGGAGTCCTGCAATAATATTTCCTGCTCCGTTGTAAATATCTCCAACTGCATTCACAGCAGTTACAGCTCCGACCTGAACAAAGTCGTCACCGCAGGCAAAAGTGCCGAGCCCTGTCTTCATTGCTCTGCCGTAGCCCATGTATTTTCCTACTGTTGCTCCTGTACCTGCACCGTGATTTCCGTTTGAGAATTCACCGTTATATGCATTCTTGACAGCTGTGCGGCCCATTTCAACATCAGGGAACACATCGGATCGTCCGACTGGAAGATCATACAGAGATGCACCGGGAACTATAGGAACACATATTCCCTCGTCGACCTGGAATCCGATCCCCCTTGCAGCCAGTGAACGCATAACGCCTGAAGCAGCCTCAAGGCCGAATGCAGAGCCTCCGCTCAGTACAATGGCGTGCACTTTATCTACCGTGTTTTCCGGCCTGAGAAGATCGGTCTCTCTTGTCGCAGGACCGCCGCCTCTTACATCGACTCCTGCTACAGCTCCGTCTTCGGCAATGATTACAGTTACTCCCGTACCTGCCTCAGCGTTTTCCGCATTTCCCAGCCTGAAACCTTCGATATCTGTTATATCGATTTTCTTCATTTTCATGATGCATTCCCTTCAAAAACCCGCGAAAAATTCCATATATATTTGTATTGTATCACAATACACAAAAAACAAAAATTCCCGAAATACCGTCAAGCCATTAATTGACGCCCTATCGGTAACAGATAAGGTGGGTACTTCTTAAGCATGGCTTCTGTAGTCCCCTCTCCGGAGGCTTTACATAATGCTTCCGCATCAGAATCCCTTTGAGTAAGTGTAGGTTCAATTAAAGATACTTTAACGTATATCCCAGGAATATTCAGTTTGATTTCAGTCTGCAGAATATCTGCAGGAACTGCTATTATTCGAGATCAAGGTCGCAGTTGAAGTATACCTTCTGCACATCATCATTGTCTTCAAGAGATGTGATCAGCTTGGTGAGAGACTTGATCGCGCTTTCGTCAGTAACGTTAGCTTCCATTGAAGGGATCTGCTCAACTTCTGCTTCTACGATCTCATAGCCTGCATCCTTTACAGCCTGATGAACATCATTGAATGCAGAAGGGTCAGTTCTGATCTCAAAGTTGTCCTCGTTGACGATCATGTCATCCGCACCGGCTTCGAGTGCGACTTCCATTACCTCATCCTCGTCGAGATCTTCGGAATCAACGATGATAACACCTGCACGTGAGAACATGTAGGAAACACATCCCGGTGTACCGAGGTTTCCGCCGTTCTTATCGAATACGGATCTTACGAAAGATGCAGTTCTGTTCTTGTTGTCTGTAAGTGCTTCAACGATAACAGCTACTCCGGATGGACCGTAACCCTCGAACTGAAGCTCTTCGTATGATTCACCGCTGAGTTCGCCTGTACCCTTCTTGATAGCTCTGTTGATATTGTCGTTAGGCATTCCTATTGCCTTGGCCTTATCGATAGCTACTCTGAGTGAAGGATTGAACTCAGGATCTCCGCCAGCCTTAGCTGCTACGATGATCTGTCTTGAATACTTGGTGAACATTGCAGAACGCTTGGAGTCCTGCGCTGATTTTCTGTTAGCAATTGTGCCATGTCTGCCCAATGGAGACACCTCCTTTTATCTCTGATCTGTTTTTTCGCTTAAAGTATACTACTTGGACTGCTCTTCTTCAAGGTTCTTGAAGGCTGTGGACATCATCAGCTTGATACGGTTGAGCTGATTTACGTTTGATGCTCCCGGATCATAATCGATAGCTACGATGTTGGCCTTGTCGTCATACTGCCTCAGAGCTTTGAGCATTCCTTTTCCTGCAACGTGGTTAGGAAGACATGCAAACGGCTGCAGGCACAGGATGTTCTTGACTCCTGCATCGATAAGATCGACCATCTCGCCTGTGAGAAGCCAGCCTTCACCGCACTGGTTTCCGACAGAGATAAATCTTTCAGCATTAGCTGCAGTGTCTTCTATCCTTGCGTCAGGTGTGAATCTCTTGCTTTTCTCACAAGCCTTTCTTGCATACTTTCTGTATGATTCAATGAAGGATATGAGAGCCTTATTTATCGCCTTGTCCTTCCATGAACCTGAAAGATTGTTGTAGTTGTATATCTTATTGATGAAGCCGTATTCGAAGAAGTCGATGAATGAAGGCACGACTGCTTCTCCGCCTTCCTCCTCGATCGTTTCAACGAGATTGTTGTTGGCGTTCGGGTGATATTTTACCAGGATCTCACCGACGATACCGACCCTTGGCTTCACCATGTCCTCATGGATCGGAATACTGTCGAAATCTCTTATGATCGCTTCGAGGTTCTTTCTGAACGTTTTCTTGTCGAGATCCATACAGTTCTCGACGATCTTTCCGAACCATGAATCCATGACGGACTGTGCGCTTCCCTTATCTATCTCGTAAGGTCTGATCCTGTACAGGCATTTCATCATGATATCCCCGTACAGTGCACCGTATACAAGTGAAAGTGCAAGTCTCGGAGTGATAGAGAATCCCGGATTTCTTTCGAGTCCTACCATGTTGAATGAGATAACAGGGATCTGTTCCATGCCGAGATCCTTAAGAGCCTTTCTCAGAAGAGCTACATAGTTGCTCGCCCTGCATCCGCCCCCTGTCTGCGACATGAATACGCCTGTCTTTTTCAGATCGTATTCACCGGACTTAAGAGCATAGATGATCTGACCGAGCGTGACTATTGTCGGATAGCACGCGTCGTTATTGACATATCTGAGGCCTTCCTCTTCTGATTCCTTGGTAACGGCAGGAAGCAGAACTGCATTGTAACCTGCTGCACGCATGACCGGCTCAAAATACTGGAAATGTATCGGCGACATCTGAGGAACAAGCAGAGTGTATCCGTCATCACGCATCTCTCTTGTGAAGAGCTTGCGCTTGTATGGCTTGTTGACCTTGCGTGATGTCGTTCCGAGCTTATCTCTTTCCTCGAGAGCTGCCTTGAGTGATCTTATACGGATCCTTGCAGCGCCAAGGTTGGCACCTTCATCTATCTTGAGGACTGTGTAAAGCTTGTTGTTCTGAGTGAGAAGCTCGTCAACTTCATCAGTAGTAACGGCATCAAGTCCGCATCCGAATGAATTGAGCTGAATGATCTCGAGGTCGTCTCTCTGTCCTGCATATATTGCAGCCTTGTACAGTCTCGAATGATATACCCACTGATCAAGGATACGGAGAGGTCTCTCAGCCTTGACCTTCCAGCTTACGGAATCCTCCGAAAGAACAACCATATCCTGCTGGATAACGAGTTCATCTATTCCGTGGTTGATCTCAGGATCTATATGATAAGGACGTCCTGAAAGAATGATGCCCTTCTTTTTGTGCTCCTTCATGTAGTGAAGAGCTCTTTCACCGGCATCAGCAACGGCTTTCTTGTACGCTCTCTGTGCGTTCCTTCCGGCCATCAGGGCGTGGAATATCTCAAGAGTATCCGTTCCGATCCCGTAGAGTGAATACTCTCTCTTATCCTCACCGAGATGATAGCTTTCAACGATATTCTCGGTGCTGCTGAGGTCGACCTGTCTGGAACCTGAGAAGAACTTGGTCATCTCTTCAACGAATCTGTCATCGTTATCATACGGAACGAACGGATGATAGAATTCAACATCATTGTCGTAGAAGAAATCCGCCATATTCTTGTCGATCACTTCCGGATATGTCGCGACGACCGGGCAGTTGTAGTGATTAGGCGCCTTGGAATCCTCGACCATCTCATAGTTGATCGAAGGATAGAAGATACGCTTTATATCATGCTCTACAAGCCATTTGATGTGACCGTGTACAAGCTTGGCAGGATAGCACGCTGTATCTGAGGATATCGTGTCCATGCCGCTGGCATATATGTCTTTGCTGCTTGCCGGGCTGATGACAACTCTGAAGCCGAGCTTGGAGAAGAATGCATGCCAGAACGGATAGTTCTCATACATATTGAGTACTCTCGGAATACCGATGGTGCCTCTCTTGGCCTCATCTTCTCCGAGCACAGGACGGTCGAACAGAAGCCTGTTCTTGATCTTGTAGAGATTAGGAAGATCAGACTTTTCCGTTACGTGACCTGCTCCCCTTTCACATCTGTTTCCGGTGATATATCTGCTGCCGTCAGAGAATTTTGAAATAGTCAGAAGGCAGTTGTTTCCGCATCTTCCGCATCTTGCGTTTGATGTTGTGACACTGAAGCTGTCTACGAGCTCAAGCGGTAGAACTTCAGATCTTTCACCTTCCTTATAGTCATCACAGGCAACTATAGCGGCTCCGAATGCACCCATAAGTCCGGAGATCTCCGGTCTTATGACATTCTTGCCGAGTATTATCTCAAGGCTTCTGAGAACGGCTTCATTGAGGAATGTTCCTCCCTGTACAACGACATTAGGGCCGGTCTCTTCGGTGTTCCTGAGCTTGATTACTTTGTATAAAGCATTCTTGATTACAGAATAAGAGAGTCCTGCCGAGATATCAGCAACAGTTGCACCCTCCTTCTGTGCCTGTTTTACCTTGGAGTTCATGAAAACGGTACATCTTGTTCCCAGGTCTACAGGTTTTGTGGACTTCAGAGCTTCGTGAGCAAATTCAGGAACGGTCATGCTTACAGACTTTGCATATGTCTCGATGAATGAACCGCATCCTGAGGAGCATGCTTCGTTCAGCATGATGCTGCTGATAGCCCCGTCCTTGATTTTCATGCACTTCATGTCCTGTCCGCCTATGTCCAGGATGAAGCTTACTTCAGGCAGGAACTGGCGCGCTGCCTTATAGTGCGCCATCGTCTCTATCTCGCCGCCGTCGATCTTGAATGCTGCCTTGACCAGACCTTCGCCGTAGCCGGTCACGACTGATCTGCCGATATATGCATCTTCAGGGAGTTTTGCATAAACTTCCTTCAGAACGTTCCTGACAACGTGAAGAGGATCCCCCTCATTGTTCTGATAGTGTTCATATATCAGTTTTTTGTCTGAGCTGATAACTGCAGCTTTGGTCGTGGTCGATCCTGCGTCTATTCCCAGGAATACCGGTCCGCTTACAGAAGTGATGTCCCCTCTTTCTATCCTGGCGGATGCATGTCTTGCCCTGAATTCTTCAAGATCCTGTTCAGACTCAAAGAGAGGCTGAAGATACTTGGTATCTGAAACATCTTCAGGGTCGGCGTTCCTGAGCTTGTCTATGAGTGAAGAAAGCTTCACAACAGGCTCATTGTCCGCAAGCATAGCTGCTCCGAGAGCTACGAAGAACTTTGCGTTGTCAGGGAAAATGATATTTTCCGGCTTGAGGTTAAGTGTTTCGATGAACCTCTTCCTTAGTTCTGACAGATACTCAAGAGGTCCGCCGAGGAATGCAACGTTGCCCTTTATCGGATGACCGCAGGCAAGGCCGGAGATCATCTGATTGACTACTGCCTGGAAGATGGAAGCGGCAATGTCAGCTGTCTTCGCACCGTCATTTATAAGAGGCTGTATGTCTGTCTTGGCAAATACTCCGCATCTGGATGCAATAGGATATATGATCGAATAATCCTTTGCAGCCTCATTCAGACCGCCTGCATCGGTGTTGAGAAGCACTGCCATCTGATCAATAAAAGCGCCTGTGCCTCCGGCACAGGTACCGTTCATACGCTGCTCAACAGAATTGCCGTAGAATGTTATCTTAGCATCCTCTCCACCGAGCTCTATCGCAACATCAGTCTGCGGTATGATCTTCTCAACGGCATTGCTGCACGCGATAACTTCCTGTTCAAACTTGATCCCAAAAAGGTCAGCAAGAGACAGTCCGCCCGAACCTGTTATGACAGCCTTGAGGTCCAGATCCCCCTTTTCATCCTTAAGCTGTTCGAGAAGCTCACCTGCCTTCTCGAAAACACTGGACATATGTCTCTCATATTTAGAATATACAATGTTTTCCTTCTCATCCAAAAGGACGAGTTTGACTGTAGTTGAACCTACATCAATCCCGAGTCTAAGTTCCATGTTATATCCCTTTTATATATAAAACCTCAGATGAAAATCTGTATTAAAGCTTCAATGGGCAGACCGTAAGCCGGGTTCTGTATTAGACGATCATCCATCTAGTACTGCAATTGCTTGCAGCATCAAGCGACTTACCTGCGGGCGGGTACGGGCCGCACCCTTCAGCGCCCTGCTCAGTCTTGCTCCGGATGGGGTTTACACGGCTGCTGTGTCTCCACAGCACCGGTGAGCTCTTACCTCACCATTTCAACCTTGCCACGGCATTACCCGTTTCGGCGGAATGTTTCTGTTGCACTTTCCCTACAGTTACCTGCGGCGGACGTTATCCGTCATCCCTGCCCTGCGGAGCCCGGACTTTCCTCATGCGCTTTGCGCACGCGACCGTCTGGTCTACCCATTGATCAATTGCCTTGTTAATTATATTCGGACTTGATCTTTTTTCAATAATTTTGAATGTAAATATATGGTTTAGTTATTTTTCTGCCTTGAGCTCTCTGAAGAAATTTATGATTATCAGGAGTATGAAAAGTATTCCTATATACCCCTGTGCCGGATACAGGAATTCAACGAGCTGCTTGAAACCTGTAAGACCGAGAAGAAAACCTGCTGCAGCACCTGAGACGATTATGTATTTCTTTATCCTGCCGTCTCTGATTCTGGTGCTGAAACCGTAGTATGTACTTGCTCCCGTTGAGTATACTGCGCCGTAGAGGACTACTGCATATATCATATTGAGCAGCGGAGATATCCTTGCAGAGAAACCGAGCATCGGAAGGTCAAGTGAAGATGAAAATGCCATATCAGTAAGCAAAGCTCTGAGAAGCAATATGGTGAGCACTCCCAGACAAAGTGTACCGAGAACTGCTCCCTTATATGCGTTGGCAGTGTCTTTCGCATTTACTGCACAGCTGCCAGCCATTGTGATCATGCCGAGCGTATTGTAGGCCATGAATACCAGAGCAGATACAGGCCAGTTCGGGGACATTCTCCCCGGTCTGTAACCGCTGACAGCCCCGCTCTGCCCGAAGTCCATATGTATAGTGAGCAGTATGGTCACTATTCCGATGACAAAAAGAACAGGTACAAGAAGTCTGAAGACTTTTGACACTCTCTCAAAGTCACCGAGGACCGTAACTATGCAGAGCACAGCTATTACCAGTCCTCCGAAAACTTTGCTTATACCGAACTGCTGGTTAAGAAGCGAACCCCCTGCGGCTGTCATGGCGATGATCATGGTGTAATAAATGATGCCGAGTGTCCAGCCGATAACATTGTCGATATATCTGTTCTCAAACGGCGATATAAGCCGTCCGAGATCCGAAGTATTCTTGCTCCTGGCGATATATGTAAGCATGCAGGCAAGAACAACAAAACAAACAGTACTGAATACTGCACCGAAGTAGCCCTTCTGACCGAATACTCCGAAAAATTGCCAGCATTCTCTTCCCGAAGCGAATCCCGCTCCCATTATCACGCCGATATATAGTGATGTGATTTCGATGTAACTGAGTTTTTTCATAATGCGGTGCGAGTTATCATTCTCTTATAAGATCTATCAGATACTGTCTGTCGTTTTTAAGCTTTTCTGAAAGGCCTGTGACATCATCCCTGCTGTTTGAGAGATTGTCTATCTGTTCTGCAAGGCTGTCGATCTTCCAGGAAATACGTTTTTCAGCAAGCTCTCTGTCAGCATCAACAATGGACGCAGGATATTTCCAGCGTATGTCATCTTCCGGATAAGGAGCAGTCCTTGAAACAGTATCCGATGGAACTGCTGTGATGATCTCACAGACGAACTTTCCCTCCGGTGCAAGATGCTCGTCAGTAATATCCCATCCGTGGGTGTACAGATAGTATCTGAGATTTCCTGAATGCTTTCTCGGCTGAAGTATCAGCTTGCTGAACGATCTGCTCTTGGCAGGATCTGCATCCAGTATCTCTGCGATCGTAAGTCCTCCGAGTCCTCCGATGATAACATCATCCACTTCGCCCGGCTCGATCGTTTCAAGGCCGTCTCCTGTCCTGAAAGCGTTTTCCGGCACATCAATACCGCAGTCTCTGAATGTCTGTACTGCTTTGGACAGAGAACCCGCACTGATATCAGACATGATGACATAAGGGCTTACACCTTCTCTCATCAAAAGCATAGGGACGTATCCGTGATCCGTCCCTATGTCTGCGGCTGATTCGCCTTTATTGACCTGCTGTGCTAATGCGTATATCCGCTTGCTTAATCTCATCTTACTCAAGATAATCTCTGAGCTTCTTGCTTCTGCTAGGATGTCTGAGTTTACGGAGAGCCTTGGCCTCGATCTGACGGATACGTTCTCTTGTTACGTTGAACTCCTTGCCTACTTCTTCAAGTGTGCGCGGACGGCCGTCATCAAGACCGAATCTCAGGATGAGTACCTTCTTCTCTCTCTCTGAAAGAGTATCAAGAACTTCGCGCAGCTGCTTCTGGAGCATGGAATATGCTGCAGCATCTACCGGTGAAGGGATGTCCTCATCCGGAATGAAGTCACCGAGGTGGCTGTCTTCCTCTTCTCCGATAGGAGTTTCAAGTGAGACAGGATCCTGACTGATCTTCTTTATCTCTCTTACCTTATCAACTGAGATGCCCATCTCCTTGGCGATCTCTTCGCTGGTCGGTTCACGTCCGTACTCCTGAAGGAGCTGTCTGGAGATCCTGATCAGCTTGTTGATGGTCTCAACCATGTGTACAGGGATTCTGATCGTTCTTGCCTGGTCTGCAATGGATCTTGTGATAGCCTGTCTGATCCACCATGTAGCATATGTCGAGAACTTGTATCCTTTGGTATAGTCGAACTTTTCAACAGCCTTGATAAGACCGAGGTTTCCTTCCTGAATAAGATCAAGGAAAGACAGACCTCTGTTGAGGTATCTTCTTGCGATACTTACTACGAGTCTGAGGTTGCTCTCACAGAGTTTCTTCTTGGCTTCCTCATCGCCCTGTTCGATCCTTATAGCGAGTTCTCTCTCTTCTTCTGCTGATAGCAGAGGTACCTTACCAATCTCCTTGAAATACATTCTGACAGGGTCATCGGTAGGAATGTTCTTGGCAGAATCAGTTACTTCGATCTCTCCTGTTGCCTTGATGACAACGCCGCTCTTTTTCTCATCCTCCAGGTCTCTGGCGATGTCATCTTCATCATCAAGATCCATGTCGTCAAGGTCGAGAAGGTCATCATCGTCAAGATCTGCATCGTCTTCAAGCTCGTGTGAAGACGGTTCTCTTGTATCAACAAGGCTGATTCCCTTGCTTTCAACAAGATCATACACTTCCTCGAGAAGATCTTTGTCAGGATTGGAATCTGACAGCATGATATTGATCTCGCCATAGGTGATCTCGTTGCCGGTCTGCTTTGCAGCTTCGATTATGGAATGAGCGAGTTCTTCAGCTTTGCTCATTTCATATGCGTTTTCTTCTTCTGCAACTGCATGATCATTCGCTTTTACCTTGTTTTTGTTGTTTTCAGGCATTATTTTCCTCCATTGTCTGATTGATGTTGTCAATTAGTTTATCCAAACGGATCAGTCTGCCTGCTATTTCTTCAATTTCATCCTCTCTGCCTGTCTTTTCGGCTATAGAGAGCTCGTTCATAAGTTCAGACTTTTCCATTTTGTAATTATTGATAAGATAGCTGGCTCTTGTTTCCCTGTAGAATGCTTCATCGTCCGGTCCTATCTGGACTGATGCCGCATATCTTCTGAACAGAGCCTCTTCGTCAGGATCGAGAAATGCTGCGATACGTTCATGGTCTATCCGGTGCATCCCGTTCTCTGCGCCGTCCATAAGCGATGCTGCAGCACGGAGAACAGAAGAAGCAAGCTGCGAACGCATCTGTATCCCGTCTACGGAATATCTCCTGATATATCTGGTGTTTTCAAGCGCCAGCAAAGCAAAGGACATCTCTATGCGCTCATCTATGCTGGTGTCGTTCTGTCTTCTCCGTTCAGCACGGTCCAGATAACGCCTCTGCGTTACGGAGCGTGCCGCCGGGCGTCTGCCCTCGCTTTCAGTCCTGACTGTCATCATTATCGAATGCTCGGATATTCCGAATTCGTCGCTGAGTTTTCTGATGTACAGCTCCTGCTCGACGGGACCCAGAGATTTCAGAACAGGCACTATGCTCTCGATATATGCAAGAACACCCATGTCCGTGCTGAGGTCAAAACCGTCCCTTGCAAGCCTGAGTCTGAATTCAGCTGCCGGAACAGCGTCATCGACCAGCCTCAGGAACTCCTCCTTCCCGTTCTTCTGTATGAACTCATCAGGGTCCTTGCCGCCTGTTACGGTCAGGACTCTTGGCTTTCCGCCTGCCCCGTTTATTACGGATATTCCTCTCAACGCGGCATTGATACCGGCCGAATCAGAGTCATATGACAGAACTATATTCTTCGAGTAACGGCAGAGAAGTTTTGCCTGATTATCTGTCAGTGCAGTTCCGAGAGATGCTGCAACATTGCGCACTCCGCTCTGATACAGCGATATGACGTCCATATAGCCTTCAACGATTATAGCTCTGCCGGCTGACGATATTTCGTTTCTGGTAAAGTTCAGACCGAAAAGGTTGTTCTTCTTGAGAAATATCTCGCTTTCAGGCGAATTGAGATATTTTGGCTTGACATCTCCTATCGCCCTTCCTCCGAAACCGATCACCTTGTCCTGTGTATTGATTATAGGAAATATGACTCTGTCGCGGAACTTGTCATACAGACCTCCTCGGCCCGAATTGGCAAGTCCGAGCTTGAGAAGCTCATCATCTGTCACACCTTCTGACCTGAGATAGTCTGAAAGTGCGGTACCCGAAGCTGGTGCATATCCCAGTCCGAATTTGGTTATCGTATCATTCGAAAGGCCTCTTTTGCGCAGGTATGCAAGACCCTTGTTGCCTCTGACAGACAGACAGTTGTAGAAGTATCTGGCAGCCTTTGCGTTTATTTCGTAATATCTGGAATAATCCTTCTTAGGAGCCGAATGCCTTTTCTCCGGCATCTTGATCCCGTATTCACCGCAGAGCTTCTCTACGGCCTCCATGAAAGGCAGCTTGTAGTATTCCTGAACAAACTTGATGACATCACCCTTCTGGCCGCATCCGAAACAGTTGAATATCTGCTTCTCCTCGTTGACCATGAATGACGGAGTCTTCTCTGAATGAAAAGGACAGAGACCTTTGTAGTTCGCTCCTGCCTTTTTCAGATCGACTTCACGGCCGACAACATCAACGATATTGACCTGAAGCTTGAGTTCGTCAATGAAGTTGTCCCATGCCATAAGCCGTGTTACCTCCAGCTCTGTGGTACGAAAAGTCTGTCATACAGTCTCAGAGCATATCTGTCTGTCATGCCTGAGATCCAGTCCTTGACAGCAACGTTTGTACCATCTTCCTTTTCGATTTCTTTATATACTCCGGGTATCTCGTCCGGATGATCAAGAAAGTACCCGTACAGTGATCTTATGATTAGATCGACCTTTTCCTTGTCCGTAACAGCCTGCACCTCAGGAGAGTTGTAGACATTAGCAAACATGAATGACCTGAGACTCAGCAGTGCTCTGCTGAAATCAGGTGAAAGAGCGATCTCCTTTTTTCCTTCGCTGTTGATGCACAGATCCGTGATCAGATTGTTGATGCGGTCACTGTGTGTGCTTCCGAGTATTGCGATATCATTTTCCGGAAGATCATCCATGCTGATGATACCGCTCCTTATAGCGTCGTCTATATCGTGGTTGACATAGGCTATCCTGTCACAGATCTTGACTATCTGCCCTTCAAGAGTGAAAGGGATTCCCGGCCCCCTGTGATTCAGGATGCCGTCTCTTACTTCATAAGTCAGATTGAGACCTCTGCGTCTTGAAGTGTCTTCGATCCTGTCGACGGTCCTGAGACTCTGCTCATTATGGGCAAAACCTCCGGGATGGATCGCATTGAGTACAGTCTCTCCGCTGTGACCGAAAGGTGTATGTCCGAGGTCGTGACCAAGCGCGATCGCTTCAGTAAGGTCTTCGTTATACTGAAGTATCCTCGCGACTGTTCGGGAGATCTGCGCTACTTCAAGAGTATGTGTCAGTCTGGTCCTGTAGTGGTCATCTTCAGGCGCAAGGAAGACCTGCGTCTTGTTGATGAGCCTGCGGAAAGCCTTGGAATGGATGATACGGTCCCTGTCGCGCTGGTAATCAGTTCTGAAAGTACACTGCTCTTCAGGAAACACCCTTCCCCTGGACTCAGCCGCCTTGGATGCCAGCGGAGACAGCATTTCATATTCTCTGGCCTCAATATCCTGTCTTTTAATCATTCTCCGATTCTTACGTCGTACCCCTCAACGCTGTAGTCAAGTGCGTTTCTGAAATCATAATCAGTCTTCTCGCCGAGGAAACCCGCAGCAACAATGTTATATCTCGCATCTCTGACACTCAGCTCGCTTCCTGTCATTTTGTCAAATACATTGAGATCGTGAACATACCATTTGCGGAATCTTGATATCTCCTCAGCAAGTGCTGATACATCCTCATCTGTCATGTCTGCTGAGATCAGACCTGTCATTGCTCTTCCTATGGAATCCACAGTAAGATACAGCTCGGTCTCGTCATCAGGAATATGACCGAGAAACTGCTCATAGAAAGAGTCCATGTGCTCAGCAAGGACTTCTTTATCAACCTCTCTGATAAGGTCTCTTATCAGGTTCTCCTCGATGAAATCATCTTCCTCAAGAAGCGAAGCAAGGTTCTCATAATATCTGAATTCGTCTATTGTATCTATGTCCAGTTTTCTGTAAAGTACAGTTTTATCCATTGTTTCAAAGTCTGCCCCATTATGCTATAATTTCTGACAGAATATTATAACACATGGAGATGTCAAAATGAACAGTGACAATCAGAAATTACGATCTGAGATCCAGACGGCAGATAAGTGGAACATCGATGCGATGTATTCTGACTCATCTGCCGTTCTTGAAGATGTGAGCAAAGGTATGGCACATGCTCAGCATCTTGCATCCATGCAGGGACATGTCATGGATTCACCGGCCTCTCTCCTCGATGCGCTTATCTCATATACAGAAGCATACAGAGCGATCGAAAACGCATATGCCTATGCTCACATGAAACGGGATGAGGATAATACGGACACAGCCGGGGCGGAACTCTTCGGCAAGGTTTCAATGAGCCTTACTGCCCTCACTTCTCTGACTGCATTTCTCGATCCTGAGATCCTTGCAGCAGACCCTTCCCTCGTCCGCTCATATATGGATGAGGAGGAAGGCCTCGGAATGTACAGATTCCTGCTGACCGAACTTCTGAAGCAGAGAGACCACACACTCAGCAAGGAAGAGGAATTCATTATTGCCTCATACGGAGAAGTTCTCAGATCTTCAGGAAACATCTTCACTGCCCTTAACAATGCCGATATGGAATTCGGTACTGTAACTGACGAAGACGGAAATGCAAAACCTCTTACTCACGGGACTTTTGTCAGATTCCTTGAGTCGCAGTCGGAAACGGTCAGAAAAGAAGCGTATGACAAGCTGTACGATAAATACATCTCACTTAACAATACACTGACTGCTGTTTACTCAAACAGCGTCAGAAAGGATGCCGTAACAGCAAAGCTCAGACACTACA
>Ga0256407_10000885_pt1 | contig 67519 bp, 65 predicted proteins | sample RumenRJG_04DNA_FD_193489 | JGI IMG/M metagenome (GOLD analysis project Ga0256407, IMG submission 193489) | Bovine rumen microbial communities from Lethbridge, Alberta, Canada - RJG_04 | ecosystem: Host-associated > Mammals > Digestive system > Stomach > Rumen | place: Canada: Alberta... | reverse complement strand
CGATTGATATCCAGATTATTTGTCATCCCACCCGCCGACGCGCGCAAGGAAAAGCGCAGTAAGGGCCCGGGAAAACAAGAAACGCCCCCGGAATACCGGGAGCGTTGGCGTGGGGTGGATGATGGGGCTCGAACCCACGACACTCGGAACCACAATCCGATGCTCTACCAACTGAACTACATCCACCATGTTGGGAGTGCAAAGTTACAAATTATTTTCGACGATACAAGAGTTAGGCGTATTTTTTATTATATTTGCAAGATTGTAAATTGAAAAACAAGCACGCAATGGAAAAGATACGTTGTCTGATTATTGGTGGCGGCCCGGCCGGGTACACGGCGGCGGTCTATGCCTCCCGTTCCTCGCTGGCTCCGGTCCTGTACGAAGGCATGGAGCCCGGCGGACAGCTCACGACCACGACCGTCGTGGAAAACTATCCTGGTTTCAAGGACGGGGTAGATGCCAATGAACTGATGAACCAGATGCGAGCCCAGGCCCAGCGTTTCGGAGCGGATATCCGCCGCGGAAGCGTTACGAAGGCCGATTTGTCCCAGCGTCCTTTCCGCATCACGGTGGACGGTGAGCATGAGATCGAGGCTGAAACCCTGATCATCGCTACCGGCGCTACGGCCCGGTATCTGGGTCTTCCGTCGGAAACCCGTTTCCGCGGGGCGGGCGTGTCGGCCTGTGCGACCTGTGACGGCTTTTTCTATCGCCGCAAAGATGTGGCGGTGGTGGGCGGCGGCGATTCCGCCTGTGAGGAAGCCACCTATCTGGCCGGCCTCTGCAACAAGGTGTATATGATTGTCCGCCGCGATGTTTTCCGGGCTTCCAAGGCCATGCAGGAACGGGTTTTCGCTACGCCCAACATAGAAATCCTCTGGAATTGCAACACCCAGGAAGTCCTGGGCGATGAGAATGGGGTGACCGGCGTGCGCCTGGTCCGCAAGAATGGCGAGGTTTTTGATATCAAGGTGGACGGCTTCTTCCTCGGCATCGGCCATCATCCGAATGCGGAACTGTTTGCCCCGTGGGTGCAGACCGACGAGAACGGATACATTGTCACCGAGGGAAAGACCACGAAAACCAATGTAGAAGGCGTTTTCGCTGCGGGCGACGTACAGGATCCGAAATACCGCCAGGCCATTACGGCCGCGGCTTCCGGATGCCGGGCGGCCCTGGATGCCGAACGCTTCCTGTTGGAAAAAATGAATCAGTAAAACAAAGAGCGATATGAGAATGCGCGGGTTTATCATGGCAGCCCTTGCCTTTGTGGCTTTCCTGCCCTCCTGCAAGTCACGTTATGAGTCCATCCTGTCCAGCAGCGATGCGGATTTGAAATACAATGCCGCTTTCGAGATGTTTAACCGCGGCAAGTACAACAAGGCGGCCCAACTGTTCGAGTCGCTGTCGGTCCTTACCAGCGGTACGGAACGCGACGATACGGTCCAGTACTACTGGGGCTTGAGCAACTACCGTTTCAAGGACTACTATACGGCCGAGACGAATTTCGCCCGCTTCCTGGAGAACTATCCCGGAAGCCCGTTCGCGGAGGAGGCCCAGTTCCAGCGAATCGACTGCCTATATCGCTCTACGCTGCGTTACGAGCTGGATCCGACACCTACCCATGCCGCCATTACGGCCATCGCCGAGTATATTCGCGAACGGCCGAACAACCCGCACATGGAGAACTGCAAGACCATGCTCCGGGATCTGAGCGGCCGTCTGGACCGCAAGGCCTATGAGGGGGCGAAACTCTATTATAAGATGGAGGATTACAAGGCCTCCCGCGTGGCTTTCGGCAACATCATCAAGGATAATGCCGACAATATTTACCGGGAAGACATCCTGTATTATATTGCCATGTCCTCGTACAAGTATGCGTATTTCAGCGTTCCCGAGAAGCAGAAAGACCGTTATCTCACCTTTGTGGACGACTATTATAATTTTATAGGCGAGAATCCCGAATCCAAGTACCGCCGCGAGCTGGACGTGATGTACCGTCGCACCCAGCGGGCCCTGGGACGCTATGAAGGCACCGAGGAAGACTTGAAGGAAAAGGATAAGGATTTCGAACGCGAGCGCAAGCTGCTGGGCAAAGAAGAAAAAAAATGAAACTTTTTGCTCTAGCCGGTCCGTACCACTTATAGAAACAAAAATTCAAACACAATATGGACATTAAAAAGAAAGTCCCGACGAACACGATTACGCGGGACGTTAAAAACCTCGCCGCTCCTACGGGCAACATTTATGAATCGGTCGTTATCCTGTACAAGCGTGCCAATATGATTGCCGCTGAAGAGAAAAAGGAACTCACCAAAAAACTCGAGGACTTCAAGAACGACCGCGACACCATGGACGAGGTATTCGAGAACCGCGAGCAGATTGAGATCTCCAAATACTACGAGCGCCTGCCGAAGCCGGGCCTGGTGGCGATCTCCGAATTCGAGGACGGTGAAGTGATTTACCGCACGGCTGAAGACCAGGAGAAAGCGGTCGAGTAGCCTTCCATGCTCCGTTCCCTTCAGGTTAGGAACTATGTTCTGATAGACTCTCTGGATGTTTCTTTTCCGGAGGGTCTCATCATTATAACCGGACAGACGGGAGCGGGAAAATCCATTTTGCTGGGCGCCTTGTCCCTGGTGCTCGGTGCCAAGGCCGATGCATCCGTCGTCGGAGCCGCGGGGGAGAACTGCGTGGTCGAGGCCGTCTTTTCGATGCCGGCCGGCGATGCAATCCTGCGGGATATCCTCCGGGAAAACGAGGCGGAAGCCGAGGGCGATGAACTCATCGTCCGCCGGGTGGTGAACCGGACGGGGCGGTCACGCTCCTTCCTGAACGATGCGCCGGTGACGCTTCCCGTGCTGGCCTCCATCGCCGCCCATCTGGTGGATATCCACTCCCAGCATCAGACCCTCCGGCTGGCCGACCCTGCGTTCCAGCTGGGCGTGCTGGACCTGTTTGCGGGCGATGCGGACACCCTCGCTGCCTGCCGGGCGGCGTGGAAGACCTTGCGGGAGTTGGAAGGGGAACGGACGGAACTGGAAGAAAAAATCCGCCGGAGCGAAGCGGAGCGCGACTATAACCAGGCGCAGTTCGACCGTCTGGAAGCGGCCTCCCTGCAAGCCGGGGAACTGGAAGACCTGGAGGCCGAGCAGCAGCGGCTGGCCCATGCCGAAGAGGTGCGGGAAGCCTTTGCCGCAGCGGAAAACGCCCTCTCTCCGCAGGATGAATCCCTCCCTCCGGTAGATGTTTCCTTGAAAGAAGCGGTACGCTCGCTGGAGCGGGTATCGAAGTTCGTCCCCGAGGCGGAGGACCTGGCCCGACGGCTGGATTCCGCCCGCCTGGAAGTGGACGATATCGCTGCCAGTGTCAGCGATTTGGGCGCGGCTACGGAGGTTTCCCCGCAGCGGCTCGCCCAGGTGGAAGAGCGGCTGTCGCTGCTATATACCCTGCTGAAAAAACACGGTTGCAATACGGTAGAAGACCTGATTGCCGTGCGAGATGCTTTGTCGGAAGTCCTCTATGATGCCGATTCGCTGGAGAGCCGGCGGACGGCTTTGCAGAAACGGATCGATACCGTGGCAAAGGAGCATGAAACCCTGTGTCGGAAGCTCTCCGAAGCCCGCCGGAAGGCGGCGCCGGCGTTGTCGTCCTCCATTCAGGAGACGCTGCGGCACCTGGAATTGGACCGCTGCCGTTTCGAAACGTCCGTGCAGCCGGCGCCGGCCGGCCCTGCCGGCAGCGATGCCGTGGCCTTCCGTTTCTCGGCCGGCGGTGAAGAACCCCGCGATATCGCCAAGGTGGCGTCGGGCGGTGAACTTTCCCGTATCATGCTCTCTCTCAAACAAATGATGGCCCGTTTTACGGAGATGCCCACCCTCGTGTTCGATGAAATCGACACAGGTGTATCGGGCAGCGTGGCCGACAAGATGGGCGGGATGATTTGTGCCATGAGCGCCGACATGCAGGTCTTTGCCATCACCCATCTGCCGCAGGTGGCGGCCAAGGGAAAGGCCCATTACGTAGTAGAAAAGACCTACGATGCACAGGGACGCCCCGTTTCGGCCATGCGTCGCCTGGAAGGGGAAGAACGGGTTACGGAGGTGGCCCGAATGTTAAGCGGCTCCCGTATCACGGAAGCCGCCATCGAAAACGCCAAAGTTCTTTTGGGCGAATAATCAGCGAACCAGCCGGATGGTGAAATCCGGTTCATAGATAATGCGGCGGACCGCTTCGTTGGCGAAGCCGCCCTTCTCTACCTGACCGAACAGGAAATCGGCCTGGAGGCCTGCCTCGCGCCGTTTCCCCAGCGCGCTCGGCCAATCGTCTCCCTGGCGGGAAATCAGATTGACGAAATAGGTGAGGATGTCGTATCCCTGGTAGGCGAACGGGGAAGGCTCGCAGCGGAACAGGGCCCGGTAGGCCGGCAGGAAGGCTTTCACCGGCTCGCTGTCATAATCTACATAATAGGAAGTGCACACGTGCAGGTTCAAGTTGTGCAGGTTCTCGATATCGATGGTATTGTCGTACGAGCGGATGCGCGCGGGTCCGTATAGCACCACCTGGTTCTTGCGATGGATGAGCAGGTTGAGGTTGCGGACCACATCCACCAGGAACGCTTCGTGCTCGCAGGCGACGACCACGCGGTTGACGCCCTCTTTGGTCATCATCCCGTTCAGGGTCTCCACGATGTTCCGACCCTCCAGGATGCCATAGGAAAGCGTAGAATAGGGGAGGCCGGATTCTTTCAGGTAGGACGCGGCAGCGGTGGGCGAAACGCCCTTCTCCGTAACCAGGATGATGCGGTCTTCCGCCTGCTTTTCATCGGCCAGCCAGTTGATCAGTTCGGCATACTGCCATTCGGCGGAGGTGGGCGCGTGGATGAGGTTCCTGTAATCTTCCACCAGTTCTACGCCCTTCGGGTCCAGGGGGGAAACCACGAAACGGTTGGGCGCGGCGGTCAGGGTACGCACCAGGTCCAGGGTATCTACCGGGCCGATGATCACGTCGCTGGCGGCGATGCGGTCTGCGGTAAGGGGTTGCTTGCCGTCGGCGGCGTCATAGACATTCAGGTCGATGTGCAGCCCCCTGTCGCCCAGGTCGCGGACGGCAATCAGGGCTCCGCTATAGAAATCGACATAATTTTCATTGATTTGGCCGGTGGTGTTGAACGGCAGCAAGAGGGCCACGCTGATGTTGTTCTTGCTCTTGATGAGCCGGGAGAACCAGGAGGAGGTTGCGGTCGTGTCGCGGCGGGTCGTATCTACGGGTACCGGCACAGCCTCCGGCACCTCTGCCGGGGCGGCGGGCTCTTCCGCTTTAGGCAGCGTAAGGAAGTCCGGATGGGAAGGAATCTTGATTTTCTGGCGCTTCTTCACTTTGTCGGAAGTCATTCCGTTAAAGCGCATCAGCACGTCTTTGGGTACATTGTACTGCTTGGCAATGGCGTCCAGGTCCTCATACCATTTTACGATATGGAAGAAGTAGTCGTTCGGATTCACCGGCTGGGGCTCCGCTTCGGGGACCGGTTGCGGGACGGCCTGCGGACCCGGTTCCGGAGTGGCCTCCGGTGCGGGTTCCGTGGCTACCGGCTCGGGAACGGCGGTACTGCGGTCCACAAGGGGAATGAGCAGAATCTGGTTCTTCTTCAGTCCCTCGCTCATAAGTTTGAGGGCGGGATTGGCCTGGTCGATGTCTGTCACCGACACCCCGTACGCCTTGGCGATGGAGAACAGGGTCTGCCGCTCCAGCACCACGTGCGAGAGATAGGTCTTTCCGTTCATCCGCACCTTCTCCTTTGAGACGGTAACCGGTGTAGGCACATACTCCTGAGCAAGGGCTGCACCGGCGCCCAGGATGCCCAGCATGATAACGAAGATAATCTTCTTCATATCCATTTCAATCAAGATGTTCAATAAAAGTCGTCAGTTGTTCGCCGAACTGCTGCCAGCTGCGCCGGGCCCGGCGGTTGTCCATGGCGGCGGCAATGCTTGCCTGCAGGGACGGATCGGCAAAATACCGTTCAATCTCAAGGCGGATGGCGTCCGGCTCACATCGGGGTGCTACAAGTCCCGTACCGAAAGCACCGATATCGTCCTTCAATCCGCCCACATCGGTCACCACCATCGGTACACCGAAATGGCTTGCGATGGCGCTGATGCCGCTTTGGGTGGCGCTCCGATAGGGGAGGACAGCCAGATCCGCAGCGCTGAAATAGCGTTTCACCTCCGAATCCCGGATATACGAAGGGAAGAGGTGGATGCGGTCTTTCCCGGGAAGCGAGTCGATGATTGCCTGATAGGAGGCGAAGGAACCGTAGGGTTCCCCGGCAATGATGAGCTGGTACTCATCGCCCAGTTTCCGGAAGGCCTCCAGCAGGATGTCCAGCCCCTTGTACGGGCGGATGAGCCCGAAAAACAGCAGATTCCTGCGGCCGTGCGGGATGCCCAGGATGTCTTCCGCCTCTTCCCGGCCGATACGCTGGCCGAAATGCGAATACACAGGGTGGAAGAGGGTGGCCATGGGGGCATCGGGACTGATCCGGCGCAGGTCCGCGGCCACTTCCGGGCAGAGCGCCACATGGCCGTGGCAGCCGTCCAGGAAGTATTTCGTGAGCGGCCGGTCAAAGAACCGGGGCTCATGCGGGATGACATTGTGGAGGATGGAAACCACCTTGCAGGAAGGTTTCAAGTGCCGGGCTACATAGCCCAGGGAGGGCCCGAACCAGGACATCCACCAGCTGATCAGCACCACATCGGGCTGCCAGTCACGGATGGCCTTCCAGGTGGGACCCCAGGAAAAAGGATTCGCCGTATCCAGGAGAGCGGTGCTCTCCACGGGTACGGCTTCGTCCTCTGGTACTACTGTCTGGCTCTTGCCCGGGAACAGGAAGGAAGGATATTGTCGCGTAAAGTTGAACGCTTTGACAAGGTGCTTCTTGCCCAGTTCTTCCAGCGTGGCCGCATTGAACTGTGCGATTCCTCCTCGAAAGGGGTAGAAACAGGACAGCAGTGCGATTTTCAAGATTATTCGGCTTTCTCGGCCTGGGTCTTATTGTTGGCTTTGTTCTTGACGTATTCGGCGTTCAGGCCGGCGATAAGGTCGTCGGTGATGTCCAGGCTGGCATCGCCTGCCACAACGGGAGCGGGCAGGATGTCACCCTGGGTGGCGATAATGAGAGCATACTCTTTCTCCACATTGTAGGCATCGACAAACTTCTTGATGGCGTCGCCAATCTGGTTCTGCATCACCATCTGCTCCTCGGCAATCTCCTGCTCCTTCTGGGCGGCATAGGCATCGAACTTGTTTTTACGGTCCTGGATCTGCTGGGCCTGGGCTTCTGCCACGCTACGGGTGATGAGACCCTTGTTGATCTTGTCGTTGAGGGCGTTGAAGTCGCTCTGGAGTTTGTTGCCGCGGCGGTTCACCTCGTCGGAAATGCTCTTGACCTTGGTCTCTACAACGCTGCGGAGGTCGTTAGCCATGTCGTACTCTTTCAGGACGCGGTCCAGGTTGAAGTACACGACATCGCCTTTCTGGGCGACGGTTTCGACTCCTTCGGCGGCAGGGGCGGCTTTCTTTCCGCCGTTGTCGGTAAGCATAAAGATGCCAAGGGCGGCCACGGCCACGAGGGCAATGACACTGAGGATAGTGGATGTCTGTTTCATTGTGTTATGTTACTTTTAATTGTTATCGAAAGCGCAATAATATGCAAATATACTTAAAATATCCGAATTTTGGACAAATAGGCGGCAATAGTTTTCTCGAGGCCCAGATACAGGGCGTCGCTGATAAGGGCATGGCCGATGGAAACCTCGTCCGTCCAGGGGATGGTGCGGATGTAAAATTCAAGGTTCTCCAGGCTCAGGTCGTGTCCGGCATTCAAGCCCAACCCCAGTTCGCGCACCCGCAGCGCCGTCTCCAGATACGGGGCGATGGCGGCCTCCGCACCCGAAGGGTAGCGTTCGGCATAGTCCGCGGTGTACAATTCCACCCGGTCGGCTCCGCACCGTGCGGCTCCTTCCGCCATCTTCGGATCCGGATCGATAAAAATGGAGGTCCTGATATCCAGCGACTTGAAATGCGCGCAAATCTCTGTCAGGAAATCCCGGTGGGTGAGGGTGTCCCAGCCGGCATTCGAGGTAATGGCGTCGTGGGCGTCCGGGACCAGGGTTACCTGGTTGGGCCGGACCTCGTCTACCAGCGCGACGAAGGAGGGGATGGGGTTCCCTTCGATATTGAATTCGGTATGGATGCGGGGCCGGATGTCGCGCACATCGGCATAGCGGATGTGGCGTTCATCGGGACGGGGATGCACGGTAATGCCTTCGGCTCCGAAGGACTCGCAGTCCAGGGCCGCCTTCGTTACATCGGGAAGGTTGCCTCCGCGGGCATTGCGGAGGGTGGCTATTTTGTTGATATTGACACTCAGTTTCGTCATACTGCTTCACAAATTGTGCACAAAAATAGTTAATATTCATAAATAAAGTATTATTTTTGACTTTTGTTTCACAAAGAGCGATATGAAACTGGCCATTTTCGTCAAAAATCCCGACCTTCGGCAAGATAGCCGTTGCCGCTCCCTCTGCGATGCCTTGGCCGCCGAGGGTATGCAACTGTACGACATCGCCTCGCACGCAGACCTGCGTGAGGGCACCGATATGCTCTTGAGTATCGGCGGTGACGGTACCTTCCTGTCCGCTGCCAAGCGGGTCGAGGATGCCGGCATTCCCATCCTGGGCGTGAACCTGGGACGGCTGGGATTCCTTTCCGAATATCGTCCCGAAGAGGTCCTGGAGGCCCTTCGGAAGCAGGATTGGACGGTGGAAGACCGCATCCTGCTGGATACGAAACTGGAGGGGGTCCAAAAAGACGCCGCTTTCTGCCCGTATTCCCTGAACGAGGTGAGCCTTCACCGCAGCGGCGCCGCGATGCTGGGCGTTGATGTAACCCTGGACGGGGAGGCCCTTCCGACCTATTGGGCCGACGGGATGCTGGTGGCTACCAGTTCGGGCTCGACCGCTTATTCGCTGAGCGTGGGCGGCCCCATCTGCCGGCCCGATGCGCCGGTGCTCATCATCGCTCCCATCGCCCCGCACAACCTGAATGTGCGCCCGCTCATCGTGCCGGATACGGCCAAAATCGGCCTTACGGTGCAGTCCCGGGACCCGGAAGTGCTGGTGACGCTGGATAACCGGAGGCTGTCCGCACCGTCTTCTTTGCGGATGGAAATCTCCGTGGCACGTTTTTCGCTGAAAAGAATCCGGCTCGGAAAGTCGAACTTTGTGAAGGCGCTTACGAGCAAGCTCTTTTGGGGCGAAGATGTCAGAAATACGATTGAATAAAGGAAAAGTATGGAAGAAACCAGAAGGCTCCCCGTGCACGTGTCCATCATCATGGACGGCAATGGCCGTTGGGCGAAGGAACGTGGCAAGGAGAGGGTTTATGGCCATTTCGAAGGTGTAGAGAGCGTTCGTGCGTGCACCGAGGCCGCCGTGGAAACCGGCGTAAAATATTTGTCGCTGTTCGCTTTCTCCGAGGAGAACTGGGGCCGGCCCGACCAGGAGGTCAATGCCCTTATGGAACTGATGTTCAAGTCCATGCAGAACGAATTGCCCACCTTCCTCAAGAACGATATCCGTTTTGTGGTGTTGGGAAACCGCGCCCGTTTGTCGGACAAACTGAATGCGGGGATCGACGACCTGATGGCCCGGACGGCTTCTTGCAACCGACTCACCCTGATTGTCTTCCTCAGTTATAGCGGAAAATGGGACATCCTCCAGGCTGCCCGCAAGATGGCCGAGGCCGGGGCGGATGACCTGGAGCCCTTCCTGGTTACCGCCGGTTTCCCGGATCCGGACCTCATTATCCGGACCTCTGGCGAGCAGCGCCTCAGCAATTACTTGTTGTGGCAGGGAGCCTATTCCGAATTCTATTTCACCGATATCCTGTGGCCGGTTTTCCGGAAAGAAGCCTTCCGCGAAGCGCTCGCCGAATACGCGCGTCGCGACCGCAGGTATGGTAAAGTCAAATAACTTTCGTATATTTGCACATTTGAATGGTGAATCGAATGAACAATAGATATTGGATGGGAATTCTCCTTGGCTGGCTGCTGGCCGCCCTTCCCGTTTGGGGACAGGACGTTAAGGGCCGGGTCGAGGTAGATTATAACAATCCACAGAAATATATTATCGGAGGAGTCCGGGTAGATGGAAACAAGCATGTGGATGCGGATCGAATCATCTCGCTTACCGGCATGCAGAAGGGAATGGAACTGACGGTCCCCGGCGATGCGATTTCCGGTATGGTGGCCCGTCTGTGGGCCCAGCGCTATTTTGAGAATGTGGCCATCGCGGTGGACAGCCTGAGCGCCCAGCGCGATTCCGCCTGGTTTGTCATCATCATCAAAGAACGTCCCAGGGTGTCGGCCTGGACCTTTACCGGCGTGAAGAGCGGCGAGAAAAAGGAACTCATGGAGCGCTTGAAGCTGCGTCGTGGCGGCGAGTATTCCGAGTATGTGGCCAAGACCTCCGTGGATATCATCAAGCGGTTCTATGCCGAGAAGGGTTTCCTGGAGTGCAAGGTCACGCCCGAGCAGCAGCGGGATACCATGATCAAGAGCGCCATCCGCGTTAATTTCGCGGTGGACCGTGGCGAGAAAATCAAAATCAAGACCATCAACTTTATCGGCAATGAGAATGTTTCCGACTGGAAACTGGCCAAGTCGATGAAGAAGACCAAGTCTGCAAAGTTCTATAACTTCTTCAGCAGCAAGAAGTTCAACGAAAAGGAATTCGAGAACGACAAGCGCGGGCTCGTGAGCGCCTTCAATGAGGCCGGTTACCGTGACGCGCGTCTGGTCCGGGATTCCATTTATTATGTCAAGCCCAACAAACTGGGAATCGACCTGGTCATGGCGGAAGGGGACAAATACTATTTCCGCAACATTTCCTGGACCGGCAACTCCGTCTATTCGGCGGACCAGCTGAACTCGATCCTCCAGATCAACAAGGGCGATTCCTACGACGTGGTTACTATGGAGAAGCGTCTCCACGGCGGTGGAAAGCAGACCGATTACGACGTATCCAAACTCTACCGCGACAACGGTTACCTGTTCTTTAACGTGACGCCGGTGGAAATGAATATCCAGCATGACTCGGTGGATGTGGAAATGCGCATCTCCGAGGGCAAGCAGGCAACCTTGAACAACATTATCATCAATGGTAACGACCTGACCAACGAGCGGGTTGTCCGCCGACAGGTCTTCACCAAGCCCGGTTACCTGTTCCGCCAGACGGATTTCGAACGGTCCATTCGAGAAATCGCTTCCCTGGGCCAGTTCGACCCGGAAGCCATTACCGACCCGGCCAAGGGTTATTCCCTGATTCCGAACCAGAATACCAACACGGTCGATATTATTTATAATGTAACGGAAAAGCCTTCCAGCCAGTTGGAACTGTCCGGCGGTTGGGGTATGAACACCTTCGTGGCTACCGTCGGTGTGAGTTTCAACAACTTCTCTACGCGTCGTTTCTTCGACAAGAGTGCCTGGCGGCCGGTTCCGCTGGGCGACGCCCAGAACCTGGCTTTCCGTTTCCAGACCAACGGTACCTACTACACGGCCATCACGGCCAGCTTTACGGAACCTTGGCTCTTTGGTAAGAAGCCTACTTCGCTGAGCCTTTCGGGTTACTATACCCGTCAGACCAACTCCTACCTGGCCATCGGTATCCTGAGCAACGACAAGGTGATGGAGGTCTTCGGTTTCTCCGGTGGTATCGGCAAGCGGCTGAAATGGCCGGACAACTACTTTGTGCTGTACAACGGCCTTAGCTGGCAGACTTACCGCCTGAAGAACTGGTACTCCAATTACTTCATCTTTGACGACGGTATCTCGCACAACATCAGCTATACCTTGAGCCTGTCCCGTAACTCTACGGACCAGCAGATCTTCCCCCGTCAGGGTTCGGATATCGCGGCTTCCGTACAGTTTACGCCGCCGTTCTCCCTGTTCCGTCGTCTGGACAAGGGTAAATTGGACCCGAACGGAAATCCGACGCGTGTAAGCAGCTACACGGATATCGACTACGATACCTGGACGGCCGCAGACCGGTACAAATGGATCGAGTACCACAAGTGGAAACTCAACGCCGCCTTCTACAACCAGATTGTGGGCAACTTCGTGCTCATGGCACGGGCGCAGTTCGGTTACCTGGGTTATTACAACCGCAACTGGGGTTATTCCCCGTTCGAGGGCTTCCTGGTGGGTGGCGACGGTATGTCAGGCTACTACAACTACGGTTCGGAAATGATTGCGCTTCGTGGTTACGAGAATTACTCGCTGACCCCGATGTCCAATTCGAAGTATAATTCCAACGGTTATTCCTATGCGGGTAACGTTTACGACAAGTTAACGCTCGAACTCCGCTTCCCGGTGGTGTTGCAGCCGCAGTCCACGATCTTCATCCTGGGCTTCCTGGAGGGCGGTAACTGCTGGGCCGATATCCGCGACTTCAACCCCTTGCAGATCAAGCGCTCCGCCGGTGTGGGCGTGCGCGTCTTCCTCCCGATGATCGGCCTGCTGGGTGTTGACTGGGGTTATGGCTTCGATGATAAGAATTACGGTGGAAGCCAGTTCCACTTCATGATTGGACAACAGTTCTAACGATAAACAAATTATTACAGAGAATATGAAAAAGATTTTGATTGTTGCCGTTATGGCACTGATTTCGGTGGCAGCTTCTGCCCAGAAATTCGCTCATGTCAACTATGGTGAGCTGGTTCAGCTTACCCCTGCTGCCGACTCTGCGCGTGCCTCCCTGGCCGCAGCCCAGAAGGAAGCGGAAGAGACGCTGCAGTCGATGATGGATGAATATCAGTCCAAGTATCAGCAGTATCAGCAGAAGGTGAACACCTGGACCGCCGCCATCAAGGAGAGCAAGGAGAAAGAGCTCATGGAGATCCAGAACCGTATCCAGGAGACCCAGCAGAGCATTTCCGGCGAACTCCAGCAGATGCAGAACCAACTGATGGCTCCTATCGTGGACAATGTCCAGAAGACCGTGGAGAAGCTGGCCAAGGCCGGTGGATACATCTATGTCTTTGATGTTTCTTCCCTCCTGTACATTGATTCCACCCAGAGCAAGGACCTGACTCCGGATGCCCGCAAGGCTCTTAAGATCCCGGCCGACCGTACCCTGGAATCCCTCCAGGCCGAAATCCAGGCCCAGCAGCAGGCCCAGCAATAAGCGATAACTACATAGCTCAAGATGCAACATAAAGTAATTGACACTAAAGATGTTGTAATCAGGTTCGCAGGAGATTCCGGTGATGGCATGCAGCTCACCGGATCTCTTTTCGCTAATATGTCCGCCATTTATGGCAACGGACTCTCCACCTTCCCGGACTATCCGGCCGAGATCCGTGCCCCGAAAGGAACCGTGGCGGGCGTGTCGGGCTTCCAGGTCCATATCGGAAGTGAGGATGTCTCGACGCCCGGCGATTTCTGCGACATGCTGATTGCGATGAATCCCGCTGCCCTGATGGCCAATGCCAAATGGTGCAAGCGTACCGCGATGATCCTGGTAGATGAGGATGCTTTTGACGAAGCCGGCCTGCGCAAGGCGGGTTTCAAGGAGGACAATCCTTTTGTGGAACTGGGTGTGGATGACCGGGTGCTCATTGTGTCGCCTGTGACCACGCTGACGGAAGAGAGCCTGAAAGACAGCGGCTTGGATACCAAGACCATCCATAAATGTAAGAACATGTTCACCCTGGGAATGGCTTGCTTCATCTTCGACCGACCGCTGGATTATATTTTCCAGTATGTGGAAGGGAAGTTCGGCAAGAAGCATCCCGAGATGGTAGAACCCAACAAGAAGGTACTGAAGGACGGTTTCAACTATGCAGCCAACCTGCAGATGATTCCGGATACCTATCATATAGAGCCGACGCATCAAGAGAAAGGCCTCTACCGCAACATTACCGGCAACCAGGCCGTGGCCTGGGGCCTGTTGGCGGCCTCTGAAAAGAGCGGCCTGCCGCTGTTCTGCGGTTCTTATCCCATTACGCCGGCTACGGCCATTCTGGAGGAACTGGCCCTGCACAAGAGCTTGGGTGCCAAGACCTTACAGGCAGAGGACGAGATTGCCGGTATCTGCACCGCCATTGGAGCCGCCTATGCCGGCGACCTGGCTGTGACCACGACTTCCGGTCCGGGTCTCTCCCTGAAATCCGAAGCCCTGGGCCTGGCCGTCATGGCCGAACTCCCGCTGGTGGTGGTGGATGTACAGCGAGCCGGTCCTTCTACCGGTATCCCTACCAAGACGGAGCAGACAGACCTGAACCAGGCGCTCTATGGCCGCAATGGCGAATGCCCCATCCCCGTGGTGGCCCCGCATTCCCCGGCCCATTGCTTCGAGATGGCCTTCCAGGCCTCGAAGATCGCCCTGGAGCACATGACGCCGGTCATGCTGCTTTCCGAGGGCTTCCTGGGCAATGGCAGCGAACCGTGGAAGATTCCTTCCATGGCCAGCTATCCGGCCATCAAGCCGCCGTTTGCCACGAGCCTGCCCGAGGGGGACAAGTTCCATCCTTTCGAGCGTGACCCGAAGACCCTGGTCCGTAAATGGGCCATTCCCGGCCAGAAAGGCTTTGAGCATCGCGTGGGTGGTTTGGAAAAGAACCACGAGGGTGTTTTGTCGTCCGATCCCGCCAACCATGCCCTTATGGTGGCCGAGCGCGAAGCAAAGGTGCAGAAGATTGCGGATTACATCCCGCAGCTGGAAGTGGACGGTCCTGCCGCCGGCAAATTGCTGGTTGTGGGTTGGGGCGGTACCTTCGGTCATATCCTCAGTGCCGTCAGTGAAGCCCGCGAAGAAGGACTGGAAGTCTCGCGCGCGCATTTCGACTATATTTATCCGGTGCCCCGCAATACGGAGAAAGTGCTGTCCGGATTCCAGAAAGTATTGGTTTGTGAACTCAACAACGGCCATTTCGCCAACTACCTGCACGGCTTGTTCCCGCAGGTGGAGATTGTGAAATTCGGCAAGGTGCAGGGTCAGCCGTTCCTCGTGAGCGAACTGCTGGACGCTATCAAGGAGGCTTTGTAATATGGCAACATTATCATTCAAGGATTTTAAGTCGGACCAGGAGGTCCGCTGGTGCCCCGGTTGCGGGGACCATGCCGTGCTGGCTGCCTTGCAGCGCGCTCTCCCGAAGGTGAGTTCCGCCTTGAACTACGAGAAGGAACGCTACGTGGTGGTCTCCGGAATCGGATGCTCATCCCGCCTTCCTTATTATATGGATACCTATGGATTCCATAGCATCCACGGCCGTGCAACGGCCATATCGACCGGTATCAAGGTGGCCAATCCCTGGCTGACCGTTTGGCAGGCCTGCGGTGACGGCGATGCCCTCGCCATCGGCGGCAACCACTTCATCCACGCCATCCGGCGCAATATCGACATCAACATCATCCTCTTCAATAACCAGATCTACGGTCTTACGAAGGGACAGTATTCCCCGACTTCCAAGTTCGGCGCCATCACGAAGACCTCGCCTTACGGCACGGTGGAACACCCGTTCAATCCGGGTAGCCTGGTGCTGGGCGCCAAGGGAACCTTCTTTGCCCGCAGCCTGGATGTGGAGCTGAAGCTGAACGAGGAAATCATGACCGCAGCCGCCCTGCACGACGGTTGCTCGGTGATGGAAATGCTTACCAACTGCGTGATTTTCAATGATGGCGCGCACAAGACGCTGTCCGATCCCGCGTTGAAGGCAGACCACACCATCATCCTGCGTCACGGGGAGAAGATGATCTTCGGCAAGGACCGCGACCGCGGCCTGATTTACGACGGCCGGAAGATCCGTGCTGTCCGCATTGGCGAAGGCGGTTTTACCGAGGATGATATCCTGGTTCACGATGCCCACACAGACAATATCGGCATCCACATGGCCCTCGCGGATATGAAGGGACCGGATTATCCGGTGGCGTTGGGTGTCATCCGTGACGTGAAGGACATTACCTATGACGATGGTGTCCGCGACCAGGTTAAAGACGTGATGCAAAAATCAACCATCCATTGTGTGGACGACCTGCTTCGCAGCGGCGCCACCTGGGAAGTTAAATAAAAATAAAACCACATATTTTATGAAGACACAAGAAATTATGGCCCGCCTCCAGGCGAAGTACCCTACAGAGAAAGAATACCTGCAGGCGGTACAGGAGGTTCTCGAATCCATCGAGGACGTGTATAACAAACATCCCGAATTCGAAGCGGCGAAGATCGTCGAGCGCATCGTGGAACCCGACCGCATCCTCACGTTCCGCGTGACGTGGGTCGATGATGAAGGACAGGTGCAGGTGAATACCGGCTACCGTGTCCAGTTCAACAACGCCATCGGTCCCTACAAGGGCGGTCTGCGTTTCCATCCGTCCGTGAATCCGTCCATCCTGAAGTTCCTCGGTTTCGAACAGACCTTCAAGAATTCCCTGACCACGCTCCCGATGGGCGGTGGCAAGGGCGGTTCCGACTTCAACCCGAAGGGCAAGTCCGATGCTGAAATCATGCGTTTCTGCCAGGCTTTCATGCTGGAGCTGTGGCGCAACATCGGTCCGGATATGGATGTTCCGGCCGGCGATATCGGCGTGGGCGGCCGCGAAATCGGCTTCCTGAACGGTATGTACAAGAAGCTCCGCCGCGAACACCATGGCGTGCTGACGGGCAAGGGCCTTTCTTTCGGCGGTTCGCTGGTGCGTCCCGAAGCGACGGGCTTCGGTGCCGTCTATTTTGTGCAGCACATGCTGAAGAACAAGAGCGCCGACCTGGATATCGCGGGCAAGACCGTGGCCGTGTCCGGTTTCGGTAACGTGGCCTGGGGCGCTGCCACCAAGGCTACCCAGCTGGGTGCCAAGGTCATCGCGATCTCCGGTCCTGATGGCTGCATCTACAACCCCAACGGCATGACCCAGGAGAAACTTGATTACATGCTGGAACTTCGTGCTTCCAATAATGATGTGGTGGCACCGTTCGCTCAGAAGTTCCCGGATGCCCAGTTCATCCCGGGCAAGAAGGCCTGGAGCGTGAAGTGCGACATCGCCATGCCGTGCGCCTTCCAGAACGAGCTTTCCCGCGAGGATGCGGAGGAACTGCTGGCCAACGGTACGTGGCTTTGCGCCGAGGTGTCCAACATGGGCTGCCAGCCCGGTGCTATCGAGGCCTTCCAGAAGGCCGGCATCCTCTTCGCTCCCGGCAAGGCCGTGAACGCGGGTGGTGTGGCTACTTCCGGTCTGGAGATGACCCAGAACGCAATGCACATCAGCTGGACGGCCAAGGAAGTGGACGAGAAACTCCATACCATCATGCATTCCATCCACGAGTCCTGCGTCAAGTATGGCAAGCAGGCCGACGGCAGCGTGAATTACGTCAAGGGTGCCTACGTGGCCGGTTTCATGAAAGTGGCCGAAGCCATGCTCGCCCAGGGCATTATCTAAAAACGGATATTCGAACGAAAGGGGCTGGCTCATGGAGCTGGCCCCTTTTTATATGCTTGCCTTGTGAAGAATAATTGTTATCTTTGCAGGATATTTGGAAAGTGAATAAAAAATTAATAAAGTTTCAACCCAAATGGCTAACAACAAATTTAATGTGAAGTACTGTGTACTGCTGCCGATCGTGCTGGTGGTCACAGGGTTCTTGTGGGCTGTACCGACCAGCTTCTTCGGCATCGACGCCCTTACCGTCGTTCAGCAGCGTGTGATTGCGCTCTTTGTGTTTGCCGCCCTGATGTGGATCTTCGAGATTATCCCCAACTGGACCACCTCTCTGCTGGTTATCGTCATCTCCCTGCTTACGGTTTCCGATAAGGGTATCGGCCTTTTCTGCGACCCTAAATTCGGCCAGCTGGTAGGTTTCAAGAGTATCATGGCATCCTTCGCCGACCCGGTGGTGATGCTGTTTATGGGCGGTTTCGTCCTGGCCATCATGGCCGAGAAATACGGTCTGGATGTTACAATGGGACGTGGCCTGCTGTCTGTCTTCGGTACCAAGCCGAAGATTGTGCTCCTGGGCTTCCTGATTGTGATTTCCATCTTCTCCATGTTTATGTCCAACACGGCTACCGCCGCCATGATGCTGGCTTTCCTGGCTCCGGTGCTGGCCACCCTGCCCGCAGACGACAAGGGTAAGATCGGCCTGGCCCTGTCCATTCCGGTTGCAGCCAACCTGGGTGGTATCGGTACCCCCATCGGTACTCCGCCGAATGCGACGGCCGTCCGCTTCCTTTCCGAAGCCGGTGCGGAGATCTCCTTCATGGACTGGATGGTTCACATGATCCCGTACGTGATTGTAATGATCCTGGTGGCCTGGGTGCTCCTGCAGCTTTTCTTCCCCTTCAAGACTGAAAAGCTCGTGCTTGAAATCCCCGAGAACAAGAAAGAGAAGAGTTGGAAATCGACCGTGGTGTGGATTACCTTCATTGGCACCATCCTGCTGTGGATGACCGAAAGCATCACCAAGATCAACTCCAATATCGTGGCCCTGATTCCGCTGGGCGTGCTGACGGCTTGCGGTATCTTTACGAAAGATGACATCAAGGAAATCAACTGGAGCGTGCTCTGGCTGGTAGCGGGTGGTTTCGCCCTGGGTACCTGCCTGCAGGGAACCGGCCTGGCCAAGGTGCTCATCAACGCCATCCCGTTTGGCTCCATGAGTGTGGTGCTGGTGCTGGTGGTGGCCGGTCTGGTGTGCTACTTCCTTTCCAACTTTATTTCCAATTCCGCTACGGCGGCCTTGCTGATCCCGATCCTGATCGTGGTCGCTGAGGGTATGGCCGATCCGGCCGCTGCCAACAACGCCCAGTTCCTGGCGCTCGGCGGCTCCAAGGCCATGATCGTCTTCATTGCCATGTGCGCCTCTATCGCCATGCTCTTCCCGATTTCTACGCCGCCGAATGCCATCGCAGCTTCGACCGGCCTGGTGGAGACCAAGGAAATGGCCAAAGTCGGTATCATTATCGGTGTTGTCGGCTTCATCTTCGGTTTCTTCTGGCTTACCAAGATTTTCCCTTTTGTATAAGAATATGAAAAAGATTGTTCTCCTTCTTGCAGCTGCCTGCACCTTTGTGCTGGCCTCCGCTGAGGATAAACCCTATCATTTCAAACCCTACGGTTTTATCCGCAATTATGCTTTCTTCGACACCCGGGCTACCAAGTCCCTGGCCGAAGATGTGTTCTTCTTTGTCCCGCTGGACGAAAAAATGGTTGGCGGAAACGATGTCAATGCCGTTTCCAGCTATAACTATCAGGCTATCACCACCCGTCTGGGCCTGGATATCCTGGGATACCAGGTGGGCTCTACCAAGATCAATGGTAAAATTGAAGCCGACTTCTATTGCCTGAACAGCACGGGCAATACCGGTACCCTCCGGATGCGCCAGGCTTATGTAGACCTGATTTGGGACGGTCTGGGAAAGAACGAAACCACCGACCTGAGCCTGCGGATCGGCCAGAGCTGGCACCCGCTGGCTGCTGATATGCCGAACATGATCAACCTGGAGACGGGTGCCCCGTTCTCCCCGTTCAACCGTAGCGCCCAGGTGATGTTCAATGCCACCTTCGATAAGAAGCTGACGCTTACGGCCGGTATCCTGGAGCAGCTCCAGTATCGCAGCGCCGGTCCCGATGGCAGCACGAACAAATATCAGCGCCACGCCATTCCCGAGGTATATGCCGGCGTTTCCTACAAGAACGGCGGTTTCCTGGGCCGTGTAGGTGCGAGCATGCTTTCCATCCGTCCCCATTACGGCTACGATGCCCAGACGGGTAAGAAGTATGACGAGTGGCTCACGACCTTCAACCCCTTCATTTTCCTGCAGTACACCAAGGGTCTCTTCCAGATCAAGGCCAAGAGCACCTATGCCCAGAGCGGCGAGCACATGCAGCTGAACGGCGGTTATGCCGTTTGCGGTACCAAGGCCGACGGCATCTCCAATGAGTATACCCCGCTTACGAGCACGGTGAACTTCATCTCCGCCCAGTATGGCAAGAAGCTCCAGGTGATGGGAATGGTGGGCTATATGAAGAGCCTGGGTTCCTACAAGGACATTACCGGTCCGGTCTATTTCAGCGGAAACGGCTTCCAGGCCATCGAGCAGATGTACCGCGTTACGCCTACCTTGCTCTACAACCTGGGCAAGATGCAGTTCGGTATCGAGTATGACCTGACGAGCTGCCGTTACGGTTCCAACTTCGGTTCCAAGGGTATTCCCACGGCGAACCTGCACTGGGTAACCAATCACCGCGTGCTTGTAATGGCGAAATTCAATCTGTAACCCACTTATTAACAGGATTGTTACTTAACCTGTTGATAACTTTTTATGCCCGATTCTGTCGGGCATATTTTTTTATTTACTAAATTTGTTATGCCCAAAACGTGAGCACTTTTTACTATTATATAATACAATCTAAAACTTTCTGCAGCGATGGATGTTTCAGTACGGAAGACCAATGGGTCTTATGAGGAGTATGACAAGGTTAAATTGATGAATGGTATCCGCGAGGCGTATAAGTCGACCGGGCAGGAATGCCCCGAGGCCGTCGTGGTGTCGATTGTCGAGAATCTGTATATCTACGACAAGATTACCAGCCGCGAGATCCGCCGTCAGGTGGAAGAGAGCCTGATGTCAATCAACAAGAAGGTGGCCGTGGCCTACATCGAGAAATTCGATGCCGGCGTGGACCTTCGCAAGAAACGCGACTTCATCAAGGACTACATCGCCGCATCCAACGCCGCCACCGGCTCCAAGTTCGACGCCAATGCCAACGTCACCCGCAAAAACATTGTGACGCTGGGCCAGGAGCTGTATAAGGAAAACAATATCAAGCAGAACCGATACATCATGCGGGACAAGATCAAGGCCCTGTACGGACGCCAGCTGGCGGGCCAGTACATCAAGGACCTGGAAGACCACGTCCTGTACAAGCATGACGAGAGCGGCACGCCGGGCTATCCGTACTGCGTGGCCATTACCATGTATCCCTTCCTGGTGAGCGGCCTGAAGGACCTGGGCGGCGTTTCCATCGCACCGACCGACCTGAAGTCCTACTGCGGCGAGTTCATCAACCTGGTGTATTCCGTATCGTCCCAGTTTATGGGCGCCGTGGCAACGCCCGAGTTCCTGATGTACCTGGACTACTTCATCCGCAAGGATTATGGAGACGACTACCTGGACAAGCTGGACACGGTGGTGGAGAACAATATCAAGCAGCGCACGCTGGTGAAGGTCATTGACAACTACTTCCAGCAGGTGGTGCACTCTATGAATATGCCGGCGGGCAACCGCGGCTACCAGACCGTCTTCTGGAATATCAGCTACTTCGACGAGGCTTACTTTAAAGGCGTGTTCGGCGACTTCCGCTTCCCGGACGGCACGGCTCCCAAGTGGGAGACCCTGTCCTGGCTGCAGAAACACTTCATGAACTGGTTCAACGAGGAACGCAACCACTACATCCTCACCTTCCCGGTCGAGACCATGGCCCTGCTGACCGACGGCAAGGATGATTTCGTAGACAAGGAATATGCCGATTTCACGGCCGAGATGTGGTCCAAAGGTCACAGTTTCTTCTGCTACCTGTCCGACAGTGCCGACTCGCTGGCCAGCTGCTGCCGTCTGCGTAACTCGCTCACCGATCTGGACAAGGCCGATGGCAACCACAACCATACCACGCACCAGTATTCCATGGGAACGGCCTCCGTTTCGACGGGCTCCAAGAGCGTGATGACCATCAACCTGAACCGCCTGATCCAGATTGCCGTCCGCCAGTATTTCATGGAGCAGAAGGGAACGATGCTGGAGTCTGCCAAACCGCTGGTGAAGGGTTCCTACGACAAGGAAGCCGTGTATGAGTGCATCCGCAAGGCCATTACCGAAGAGACCGAGCGCGTCCATAAATACCAGATCGCGTTCAACGAGATCATCAAAGACTTCCTGAAGGCGGACATGCTGGATGTGTATCGTGCCGGCTTTATCGACATGCGTCGCCAGTACCTCACCATCGGCGTGAACGGCCTTACCGACGCGGCCGAGTTCCTGGGCCTGGAAATCAGCCCGAATGCCGAGTACAACGAGTTCGTGAACACGATCCTGGAGACCATCAACGTGGTGAACCGCGCCGACAAGACGGCCGAAGCCATGTTCAATACCGAGTTCGTTCCGGGCGAGAACCTCTCCGGCAAGAACTACAAGTGGGACAAGAAGGACGGCTTCTTCGTATCGCCGCGCCACAACATGTACTCCTCGTATTTCTACAATCCTGAGGACGAGAGCCTGTCCATGATTGACAAGTTCAAACTGCACGGAAACGACTACGTGAAGCACCTGGACGGCGGCTCGGCCCTGCACATGAACATCTCCGAGCACCTGACCCAGGCACAGTATCGCGCCCTGCTGAAGACCGCGGCCCATTACGGCACCAACTACTTTACCTTCAACTGCCGGAACACGGTCTGCAACAAGTGCGGCTTCATCAGCAAGGATACGCTGACCGAGTGCCCGAAGTGCGGCAGCAAGAACCTGGATTACCTTACGCGGGTCATCGGTTACCTCAAACGCGTGTCTTCCTTCAGCGAAGACCGCCAGATCGAGGCCGGCAAGCGGTTCTATGTGCACGACAGCGTGGTGGAAGCCCCGAAGGCGGAAACCGTTACCGTGGGCAAGGAGGCGTAACTCCCATGATCAAGTACCTCCCGGAGTTGACCTCCGTGGTCTTGGAAGAGATTCCTGACAAAGTATCCCTGGCAGTGGAAATCACCCAATGCCAGGGATCTTGTGTAGGATGCCATTCTCCCTTCCTGCGCAAAGATATCGGCGAGGAACTCACCGAGGCGGCCATCACGGCCATGGTGCAGGACAACTATGGCGTGAACTGTTTTCTCTTCCTGGGAGAGGGGAGGGACCCCGAGGCCTTGTTGCGACTGGCCCGCCATGCCCGTTCCCTGGGCCTGGAGACGGCGCTTTACTCCGGTCGGACAGCCGTGGAAGAGACGTTTTTCGACGTGTTTGACTACGTGAAAACAGGCCCTTTCATTCCTGAAAAGGGCCCGCTCAATAACCCTGGCACCAACCAGCGTCTCTATTATCATCGGACGGATATCACCGCCCGCCTTCAGCATAAGGGGAAACTTACTTAGTTCCGAAGATACGGTCTCCGGCGTCGCCCAGACCCGGGACGATGTAGGCGTTTTCGTTGAGGTGGTCGTCCACCGCAGCCAGGAAGATGTCCACGTCCGGGTGTTCTGCCTGAACCTTGGCAATGCCTTCCGGGGCACCTACCAGACACATCAGGCGGACATCCGTACAACCGCGCTCCTTCAGCATGGCAAGGGCGTCGCAGGCGCTGCCGCCGGTGGCGAGCATCGGGTCGGTGATGATGACCGTGCGTTTCTGGATGTCCTTGGGAAGTTTGCAGTAGTAGACAACCGGCTTGTGGGTTTCCTCGTTGCGGTAGAGACCGATGTGGCCCACTTTGGCAACGGGAACCAGGCTTTGCAGCCCTTCCACCATACCCAGGCCGGCCCGGAGAATCGGGACAATGGCCAGTTTGCGGCCGCTGATGGTCTTGGCCATGGTCTTGCAAATCGGGGTTTCAATCTCGATATCGGTGAGCGGGAGGTCACGCAGGACCTCATAACCCATCAGGAGAGCGATTTCTTTGAGAAGTTCACGGAAATCCTTGGAACCGGTTTCCTTCATTCGCATGATGGTCAGCTTGTGCTGAATCATCGGATGGTTGATAACGTGCAATTGGCTCATGGCGGTGTTGTTTTTGTGTTTCTGTTCATACAACAAAGTCCGACGCTATGCCGGACTCTTTGTTATGTAGTCGGGATGACTCGACTCGAACGAGCGACCCCTACGTCCCGAACGTAGTGCGCTACCAACTGCGCTACATCCCGATGCCCGAAGGTTGTTTCTCTTAGGCGAGCTTGTTGATGTAAACCTGAATGCCGCTCTTGAGGTTGGAGGCTTTGTTCTTGTGAATCAGGCCAATTTTGGCAAGCTTGTCAATCATTGCATAGACTTTCGGTGCGCGCTCTTCGGCGGCCTTCTTGTCTGTGGTGGTACGGATGTCGCGGATTGCGTTCCGCGTAGTCTTTGCATAATACCTGTTATGCAGTCTGTGCCGTTCGCTCTGGCGAATGCACTTCTTAGCAGATGCGTTATTTGCCATTATGTAACTTTTTTATATTTTTAGTAGTGGGTAGGAGAATCGAACTCCTATTGCGGGAATGAAAATCCCGAGTACTAGCCGTTATACGAACCCACCATACCGGTCGACCGTCATTTTGACGAATCGGATTGCAAAGGTATATATTATTTTTTACTCCGCAAAATATTTTTATCCCTTTTTCTCGTCCTTTTCTCCACTTCCTTCCCATTCAAAAGAATAGAGGAGAGACTCCACCTGACGCAGATAGTGACGCTTGTCATATTTGGGAGCGTAGACAAAGGCGTCGAGCACAATGATGTCCTTTCCGTCCTGGCTGTAGAAGGCGTGGAGGACGAAGGGACCGCCCATGTAGTCGTTCTCTACCTCCCAGAGACCCCGCATCTCGGCAAAATCACGGCCCTTGTAGCGCAGGAAGCGCACCTGGGGAGTCAGGAAGGTGCTGGTGGTCATATAGGTGTTCTCGAACATGCCCGGGACATTCTCCTTCAGGATTTCGTTACGATGCGCCACCAGGCTCTCGCAGGAGAACGGGTCGGAATCGTCCCCGACGGGATACTTGTAAATCAGGACAACCTGGTTGGAATACTGTTTCTGATAGGCCACCCAGGCAAAGTTGTCGGTCTTCTTGCGCAGTTTGTAGCCGGAAGGGAAATGGACCTGACCGCCGAAAATCTCCGCAATCTGCGGGGCGATGCTTTTCTCTTCGTACAGCAGCGTATTGGTGATGATGCGGTCCCGTTCGGCCTGTTCCAGGGCGCCCAGGATGATTTCGCTGTTCCGGTTCACGAGGGCCAGGGCCGAATCGGCGTTGGCGGCGTTGATCTGGATGACGCACTGCGGGTGGGCCCACACGTCATTGCGATAGGTGATGCCGTTGTCTTTGACGGCGGGCTCGATGTGGAAGAAGACAATGTTCCGGTGAACCTTGAACAGGTCTCCGAAAGCGCCGGGTGTAATGCTCACCAGGTTGTACATAGGTTCCCGCTGGGGGAGGAAGGGGCAGTCCTGCGTAAGCAGGTCGCGGGTCTGGGCGCCCAGGTTGCCTTCCCAGTTGTCTTTGTCCATAACCACGATTACTTCGCCGGCCTTGCCGCTCACGTTGGGCAGCAGGGTCTTGCCGGTCTGGCCGCAGCCAAGGGCCAGGACTGTTAGGATTGCGAGGGTAAAAAGCTGTTTCATAACGCGTTATTTGAATAATCTGCCAATATCATTGCCGAAGGCCAGGAACATCAGGAGCAGGACCAGCACAAGGCCAATCATCTGCGCCGTTTCCAGGAAACGGTCGCTGGGTTTCCGGCCTGTAAAGATTTCATACAGGGTAAAGACGATGTGGCCGCCGTCCAGGCCCGGAATGGGCAGCAGGTTCATGACCCCCAGCATAATGGAAAGCAGGGCCAGGATCTGCAGGAAGGCGAACCAGTTCCAGCGGGAAGGGAAGACCTGTCCGATGGCGATAAAACTGCCCACGCCCTTGTAGGCGCCGGTGCTCGGGGTCGCCACCATCTTCAGGTCCCGCAGGTAGCCCCCAATGGTGCTGAAGGTGAGTTTGATTCCTTTGGGAATGGCCTGGAAGAAGGTGTATTCTTCGTGCACCAGGCCGGGAACCAGGGGAATCACCCCCACGTGTCCCAGCGAATCCACCGCCAGGGCAAGCGAAACGGTGTCTTTCCCGCGCAGGATGGAAGCGGTAAGCGTGGTGTCCGGATGGGCGGCCAGCACGGGCCGGGCATCCTGGAGGAAGGGGACCGACAGCGAGTCCAGTCCCACGATGCGGTCATCGCGCTGCAGGACGGCGGCATTGGCGGCATGGAGCACGGTGTCCACGGTAAAGGGGACGGCCAGGTCGAACATATCGGGCGTCTGGAGGACGCTGCCGATCATCCGACGGTCGATGTAGATATCCAGTGTGTCATTCCCGCGCAGGACGGTAACCTTCCCCACATCGCGCCGTGCCAGGTCGGCCTGGAGCATGCTGAAATCCAGGGGGACGTAATCGTCCATCTTCAGGATGCGGTCGCCGTTGCGGAAGCCCATTTCCCGGGCCAGGCTGTTCACATAGATTGCATTGCCTTCGTTTTGGATATAGGTCTGTCCCCAGATGCCGGAAATGGCAATGTACACCGCGATGGCCAGGATGAAATTAAACAGGACACCGCCGGCCATGACCAGCAGGCGCTGCCAGGCAGGTTTGGACCGGAACTCATCGGGCTTCGGCTCGTGCGAGAGGAATTCCTTGTCCATGCTCTCGTCAATCATGCCGGCAATCTTGCAGTAACCTCCCAGGGGAAGCCAGCCCATTCCGTATTCGGTCTCCCCGATACGGAAATGGAACAGTTTGAAGCCGCCGATATCAAAGAACAGGTAGAATTTGTCTACCCGGATGCCGAAGAGTTTGGCAAAGAGGAAGTGCCCCAGCTCGTGGAAGAGGATGAGGACGGAAAGCGCCAGGACCACCTGGAGGATTTTCATCAGCGCAACCATCAGCGGGCAATCTTTTCGATGAGTCCGTTTGCGCGGGCGAGGGCTTCCTCATGGGAGGAGAATACCTCTTCCAGCGTAGGCTGGGCGATGAAGGGAACAGTCGCCATACAGTCTCGGGCGATGGCGGGGATATCGTAGAAGCCAATCCGGTCTTGCAGGTAAGCGGCCACGCAGGCTTCGTTGGCGGCGTTCAGGATGCAGGGGACATTGCCGCCTTTCTCCAGGGATTCGAACGCCAGGCCCAGGGCGGGGAAACGCTCCAGGTCGGGCTCCTGGAAGGTAAGGGAGCCCAGGGCTGCGAAATCCAGTTTCCGGTTGTTCAGCGGCAGGCGCTCGGGGAAACTGAGTGCCAGCTGGATGGGCTCGCGCATGTCCGGGCAGCCCAGCTGGGCCAGGACGGCCCCGTCTTCAAATTCAACCATGGAGTGGATGACCGATTCGGGGTGCACCACCACGTGGATGCGGTCGGCACCGGTGCCGAAGAGCCATCGGGCCTCGATGACCTCGAACCCTTTGTTCATCATCGTAGCGGAATCGATGGTGATCTTGGCTCCCATCGACCAGTTGGGATGCTTGAGGGCATCGGCCTTTGTGGCGGTCTCGATTTGGGCTTTCGTCCAATTGCGGAAAGGGCCTCCGGACGCCGTGAGATGTATCTTTTCCAGTTTATTCCCCTGGGCGGCGAGCAGGCACTGGAAGATGGCCGAGTGCTCGGAATCCACCGGGAGGATGGGGGCGTTGCAGGATCGCGAACGTTCCATGACCAGGGAGCCCGCGGCCACCAGGGTTTCCTTGTTGGCCAGGGCGATAATCTTGCCCGCTTCGATGGCGGCCAGCGTGGGCCGCAGGCCGCTGAAGCCGACCATGGCGGCCACGACGATATCCACTCCGTCGGCGGCGGCCAGGCTGCAGGCGGAATCAATGCCGCAGAATACCTTGCTGTCCGTATCGGCCAGGGCATCGCGGACCTGGGCGTATTTGTCCGGATTGCAGATGACGACGTTGTTTACGTCAAACTCGCGCGCCTGTTGGATGAGCAGGTCGCTGCTGTTGTTGGCGGTAATGAGTTCCACGTCGAAACGGTCCGGATGCTGCCGGACCACATCCAGGGTCTGGCGACCGATGGATCCGGTGGAACCGAGGATGGCAATGTGTCTTTTTCTCATCAGAAGCTGATATAACGGGTGGGGTCGATGGCTTCTCCTTCGTGCCAGAGTTCAAAGTGGAGGTGCTCTCCGGTGGTCTGGGAACCGGTATTGCCCACCAGGGCGACGGGGGTTCCCGCCTTGACCTTATCGCCTTGGCTGCGAAGCAGTTCGCGGTTGTGCCGATAGACGGAGATCAGGTTGTTTTCGTGCTGGATCATAAGGGAATAGCCCGTCTTCTCATCCCAGCCGGCGCTGATGACGGTGCCGTCCAGCACCGACATGACCGGTGTTCCCGCCGGAGCGGTAATATCGATGGCCGGATGGATGGCCGGGGTGAATCCCTGCGAAACCACGCCTTTGAGCGGAGTGAAGAAATGCATTCCTTCGATGGGCAGGTTGCGGGCGGCGCCGCCGCTGACCTCAAACTGCTCTTCCCGGGCTACGTTGCTGCGCAGCAGGGAGTCCCGCTGGGCAAGTGCCTGGGCCTCTTTTCCTTGCGCGAGCAAATCGGCATGGGCCCGGACAATACTGTCTACCTGGATGGGCTCGCGTCCTTCCAGGATGCGGCTCAGGTTTTCGGTATAGAGTTCCCAGCGGTAAATGACGCTTTCCAGGGAATCCACCTTGATGGCATTCTGGATGGCGGCCCGTTTGGAATGGGCGTCCGGATAACCCGGAAGGAAGGTTTTCAGGGGCGTGAAGGCGATGGCGGAAAAGACAATGGCGATGAGGACGAAAAGGGAGGATGCAACGGTCAGGAAGAGTCCCATCCGCGAGAAACGGAGGGTCCACAACTGCCGGTGCGTTTTGTCATCGGACAGCGTCATCCGGTACGTTTGCACTTTCTTGATTTGTTCCTTATTTCTTACCATACCTTGTCTTTTACGGAAATACAAATATAGCAAAATTCGTGCAAATTCGGGATTTTCCCGTATATTTGCACCGATGGACAGAATTGTAGGCATCGATTACGGCCGGAAACGGACGGGTATCGCAGTCAGCGATCCGCTCTGCATCTTCGCTTCGCCGCTCGAGACGGTGGAGGGAGCGAAGCTGGTTCAATGGCTGAAAGCGTATGCCGCCCAGGAACGGATTGTCCGTTTCGTGGTGGGTTATCCCATGAACCTGGACAACCGGCCCTCCGAGGCTGCCCGCGATGTGGACCTTTTCCTGAAGCAGTTGGAAAAGGCTTTTCCGGATGTTCCCGTAACCCGGGAAGACGAGCGTTTTACCTCGGTCCTGGCACATCGGGCGATGATTGACGGCGGCATGAAGAAGAGCGACCGGCGGGACAAGGCGTCGGTGGACAAGATTAGCGCCGCTATCATCCTGCAAGGATTTCTGGACCGTCAAGCTAATAACAAGTAATTATGGTACAACCAATTTATGTCTATGGTTCCCAGGTGCTCCGTGAAGTGGCGGCGCCGGTGGACCTGAACGATACAGAACATATCAAAACCCTGGTCCAGGACCTCAAGGATACCCTTGCCCAGGCCGAAGGCTGCGGACTGGCGGCGCCCCAGATTGGCGTCAGCGAGCGCGTCGTCATCGTGGACGGGGATGTGATGGCAGATGTCTATCCTTACCTGAAGGGTTTCAAACGCACCCTCATCAATCCGGTCATCCTGGAAGAGAGTGAGAAAAAATGTGAATACAACGAAGGCTGCCTGAGCGTGCCCGGCATTTATGCCGATGTGCTGCGTCCGGTAAGCATGAAGGTGGAGTATTACAACGAAAACCTGGAAAAAGTGGTGGAGGAGTTCGATAAATTCGGCTGCCGCATGGTCCAGCACGAACTGTCCCACCTGGACGGTAACCTCTTCGTGGACAACGTGGCCCCCATCCGCAAGAAGATGCTGACAAAGAAACTGCTGAACATCGCCCATGGGAGGGTGTCGGCGCATTATAACACAAAACTCAAATAACACAATTCATTATGGGAGCGTTTCATGCTTACGATATACGCGGAATCTACAATGTGGATTTCGACAAAGAAGTTGCCTACAAAGTGGGGTATTTCCTGCCCGAACTGCTGGGCGCAGACAAGGTCCTGGTGGGCCGGGACTGCCGGGTTTCCTCGCCGGAAATCCACGATTACCTGATTAAAGGTATCACCGATGCGGGTGCCGATGTGGACGATATCGGCCTGAGCAGTACGCCGCTGGTGTACTTCGGAACGGCGAATTACGGCTATAAGGCTTCCGTGCAGATTACGGCCTCGCACAATCCGGCCGAATACAATGGTATGAAAGTCTCGCGCGAGAATGCCCTTCCGGTGGGCCTGGATACGGGCCTGGGCCAGATCAAGGCCTGGATCGAAGAAGGAAAACCCACGCCGGCCGCCGCGAAGAAGGGGACGGTGCGCGAAATCGATATCAAACCGGATTACATTGCCTTCCTTAAGAAATATAAAGGTGATTTCTCGAACCTGAAGATTGCCTTCGACCTGTCCAACGGCATGGCGAATCTCTTCGCGAAGGAGGTCTATTCCGGCGAGAAGGCGGAGTATCTGTTTGATACCATCGACGGGCGCTTCCCCAACCATGAGCCCAACCCGCTCATCCCCAAGAATGTACAGCCGCTGAAGGACCTGGTGTCCCGTACGGGGGCCGACCTGGGTGTTATCTATGACGGCGATGCCGATCGCGTGATGTTTGTGGACGATAAGGCCCGTTTCGTGGCTCCCGACCTCATCATCGCGATGATGGCCCTGTATTTCTGTGGCGAGCGTGGCGAGAAAAATCCCCGCGTGCTGCAGGAAATCCGTTCTTCGAAGGCGGTGGGCGAGTATCTGCAGCAGTATGGTGCAGAACTTCACACCTGGCGGGTGGGTCGCGCCTTTGCGGCTCCCAAACTGCGTGAAATCGACGGTTTGTGGGGCGGTGAACTGGCCGGTCACTACTATTTCAAAGATTTCTTCTACTCCGACAGCGGTATGCTGGCCAGCATCATCGTCCTGCGCATCGTATCGGCCCTGAAACGCCAGGGCAAGACTTTCAGCGCCATGATCGACGAACTGACCCATTACAAGAATTCTGGCGAAATCAACTTCCGCATCGAGGACAAGGCCGGCGCCATGGAGGCGGTCAAAGCCCATTTTATGGCCCAGGAGACCCCGACGGCCGTGATGGATTTCGACGGATACCGCCTGGAGTTCCCGCAGTGGTGGTTCAATATCCGCCCGTCCAATACGGAGCCCTATCTCCGTTTTATCTGCGAGGCGACTTCGGAGGAACTGCTGGCAAAGAAGGTGGCGGAAACCCGCGCTTTGCTGGTAGAGAAGTTCGATGCCAAATAGTTTGCCGATGAGGAAAGCCCTGTTCCTGTTGTTCCTGCTGCTGGCAGTGAGTGCCTACGCGCAGGTGGATTTGTCCAGGATGACCCGGCAGCGCGCCGAAATGCTGGTGCCCCGTCCGGGCATGAAACCCCTGCATTCGTCCGATGCGGGAGAAAAAACCGTTATGGACACCATCGCAACGGCGAATGAGCATATCAAAATCCTGCTATTTACCGACAATACCTGGCACTATTGGAAGGATCCGGCCTATATCGTCTCCCAGGAGATGTTTACCGAATGCTGGAACAACGATGAGCCCGACCCCTACCATACCTCGCTGGATAATCTTCCGTCCGAGGTGACCTTCTGGGTCGTGGATACCTTGAGCAGTTGGCGCTGCCCCCGGCAGACCAAGGTCTATTCTCCCTTCGGTCCCCGGCGGCGCCGCCGTCACCAGGGCGTTGACCTGCCCCTGCATACGGGCGATCCGGTCTATGCCGCCTTTGACGGCAAGGTTCGTTTATCCAAGTACCATCGGGGCTATGGCAACCTGGTTATTATCCGGCACGAAAACGGCCTGGAGACCTTCTACGGCCATCTTTCCCGCCGGGAGGTGGAGCCGGGAGACTGGGTACGGGCCGGACAGGTCATTGGCCTGGGCGGCTCTACCGGCCGTTCTACCGGTCCCCATCTGCATTTCGAAACGCGGTACCAGGGATACGCTTTCGATCCCCAGTGGCTGATCGATTTTGAATCGGGCGACCTGCGCAAACGGGTCTTCACCCTGAAAAAGAAATTCCTGAGCATCGACAGCAAATATGTCCCGGAATCGGAGGATGTCGAGGAGGAAATCCTGCTGGACGAAGCAGTCCCGGATCAAAAGGAAACGCAGGCCCAGCAAGCAAAGCCGGTCCAGGAGGAGAAACCCCAGTATTACAAAATCCGTCCGGGGGATTCACTCACGGTCCTGGCCCGGAGAAATGGGGTGACGGTTCAGCAACTGTGTGAGTGGAATGGGCTTACGACCAAATCCACCTTGCGCGTGGGCCATACCATCCGGGTCAAATAGTCTGGCACGGCTTCTGCAAGAAAAGGAAATAGCATGAAACGGATTATTTTCACGATGAGCGTCCTGCTTTGCCTGGCAGCCTTTTCCGCCGCCGGGCAGGATGAACGGACCCGCGCATTTCTGGATAAACTGGCAGATCATTGCGTTTCTCTTTCCTATTCTTTCCGGACCCGGGCGGCGGTTCCCGTTTCGGGCGAGGGGACAGCCATCCTCCAGGGCGATTGTTATTATGTGAACGGGAACGGGATGGAAATCTGGTGCGACGGCCAAACCCGCTGGCTTGTTGACCGGGCGGCCGGTGAGGTGGTCATTGAAGCTGTCGATGCCGCTTCGACCGATTGGCTTACCAATCCCGTGGCCTGGCTGAAGCAGGGCGGGAACGACTCGTCCGTCCGTTTACAGTTCCAGGGTACCTATCCGTGCGCCGCTATGCTGACGCTCCCTGATGGGACGCTGGCCGATTTTTCTTTTTCCGGTTGGGCCATCAACGAAACAGCGCCTTCGTTCGTGCTGGAACTGCAGGCGCTGCCTAAATCGTATGTCGTAACGGATTTGCGGTAGTTTACCAACTGCCCGATGCACCGCCTCCACCGAAGGAGCCGCCGCCAAAACCTCCGAATCCGCCTCCGAATCCACCTCCGAAGCCTCCTCCCCAGGAGCTTCCGCGCGAACTGCTGCCCCATGAACTGCCGCCGATGGGGCCTACCCAGATATGACGGTCTCGTCCGCCGGTGCCGCTGCCACCGCCGCCATTCCCTCCGGAATGACGGATAATCTTGATAATCAGAAGAATCAGGAAGAGTATGACCAGCATTGCCAGCAGGGATTCGAACGGAGCGTCATCGTCGTCCCGGGAGCGCGGTTCGGAAATCTCTCCGGAGGCAAGGGCCATAAGGTTTTCACAGGCCTGTACAACGCCTCCGTAATAATCGTTTTCCTGGAAATGCGGAATCATGTCGTTCCGGATAATCCGGGACGCGTAGATGTCGGGGATAGCCCCTTCGAGTCCATAGCCCACCTGGATGGTTACCTGTCCGCCCGAATCGGAGGTCTTGGGTTTGACGAGGACCACGATTCCGTTGTTATAGGCCTTGCTGCCCACACCCCATTCAATGCCGATCCGGTCTGCATATTCGGCTGCGGCGCGTCCTTCCAGGTCGTTTACCGTCACCACAGTAATCTGGTTGGAAGTGGAGTCGTCGAAGGCAACCAGTTTCTGTTCCAGCTCGTCCACCTGGCCGGCGGTAAACAGGCCGGCAAAGTCGTTGACCAGCCGCTGCGGGGAAGGTTTGGGCGGAATGGCGGCCGTCGGAAGGACGGTTGCCAGCACAAACAGCAGGAGGAAGAGGTGCCTAATCTTCGCCATCATTCTCGTGGAAAGAAATTTCGTCCGGAAGCTCATTTACGTCGTCGGAACGATAGGGGAAAAAGGTCTTGAGTTTCTCTCCGATCCGGCCGATGGCTTCTGCGAGGCCGTCGGCATAGGTGCCCCGGGAGAAATGGCCGGACAGGCCGGCGCAGACATCCTTCCAGAAACCTGCCGGAACCACTGCGTCGATGCCTTTATCGCCCAGTACGGCAAACCGCCGGGACTCGCACGCCACATAAATCAGGACGGCGTTCCGCTGGGCGGTTTTCTCCATCTGGAGTTTATGGAAGGTCTTGAGGGCCCCTTCTTTGGGGTCCTCGGGACATTTCCGTTCAATGTGGATACGGATTTCTCCGGAAGTCCGCTTCTCGGCTGCGACGATGGCATCGATCAGCCGCTGCTCTTCCTCCCGGCTTAGGAAATCCCGGGCTCTCATGCTAGAATTCTACCTTCGGAGCGATTTCGGCACCTTCGGCAGCCTTGAAATAACCCTTCTTTTCGAAGTCGAAAAGGCTGGCGATGATGTTCTGCGGGAACGTACGGACCTGGGTATTGTAGGCCTGTGCGGTCTCGTTGAATTTCTGGCGTTCTACCGTAATCCGGTTCTCGGTGCCCTCCAGCTGGGCCTGCAGCTCCAGGAAGTTCTGGTTGGCTTTCAGGTCGGGATATTGCTCAACGGTAACGAGGAGGCGGCCGAGTGCCTGGCTCAGTTCGCCCTGGGCTGCCTGGAATTTGGCAATCTCTTCGGCACTGAGGTTGGCGGGATCAATCTTGGTCTGGGTGGCTTTGGCACGGGCCTCGATCACGGCCTGCAGGGTGCTGCTTTCGTGCTCGGCATACCCCTTGACGGTGGCTACCAGATTCGGAATCAGGTCTGCCCGGCGCTGATAGACATTCTCTACCTGGGCCCACGCTGCTTCTACGCCTTCCTCACCCTTGACGAGGCTGTTGTAAGCGTTCTTTCCCCAGCTGAACAGTCCCAGCGCAATCACGGCCAGGACAACAATGGTAACGATTCCTTTTTTCATAAGATATTAGTATTTGTCTTCTACACAACGTACAGAGGCACGGAAAGAGGCCTTGTCGGCCGTTCCGGCCATGACATCCGGATTGTCGTCCCGGATGAGACGGTACCAGGCCTGGACGTTGTTGTCTTCATCGGCCGTCCAGAACGCGGCATAGAGGGTGCTGCCGGAGAACAGGGTGCTGCCCGATTCGATGGCATAACCCACAGGGATGGCGGAAAAGCCGGTGGAATTGGTCTTCACCACCTTGGGGAAGTATTCCCACATACGTTCGGAGAGGAACTTGGCGTCCGGCATCAGGGCTCCGGCCAAATTGGGAAAGATGCCGTATTTCTCCAGGGTCTTGGCTCCGGTAACGGCAATGGCCAGGTCCAGCCAATCCTGTTCGGTGGAAAGATGCCAGCCGGAAGGACAGGCGGTCTTGGCCTCCTCCCAGGTATAGTAGCGGCCAAAAATGTAAGACATGGCCTCGCTGTTCGAATACGGCTTTCCGCAGGCGCTGTAGGCACTGTTCTGTTTGGACCAGGTCTTGCCGCCGATGGTGGTTACGTAGTAACGTTTCCCGTCACGGTTGTCCATCATGAAAGGATCGGTAATCTTGATACCCGTATTGGAGACCGTGCTGTCTATATCGTCCTTCACGACACATAACTCGGCGGATGAGGACGATTCGGAATAGTCCGGGGCGAAGGCCGCCGCTTTAACCGTATACCAGCCCACATTGGCGGGAGCGGTCATATCATAGGAACCGTCGCCGGGAACATCGACCTTCTTGGTGGTGTCATTTGCCGTTTTCCAGGAAACGCGCCAGTAGTAACCCAGGTCTTTCCCGTCGGGGTGGGTAACCCCGCTGGGCACAAGATGATAGGCGGCTTCTGCCTTCGTGTACATAGCCATGTCGAAACGCATGGAACCCGACAGGTAATTATATGTGACATCGTCGCTGCTTTTGCTGCAGGATGCCAGGAAGGCCGCGGCCAAGAGGGCCGGGAAGAGTATTCTCGTCAGTTTCATTCTACAAATATGCACATTTTTTATGTAAAAACAGTTAACTTTGTGCAAATACTTTGCCGAATGAAACGAATCGCCCCAATTTTTGGATTTCTGCTGTTGCTGGCCGTGTCCGGCTGCACCGGAGGAGACCGCTATGTGGCCTTGCAGGGCTTTGCCCAGGGCGGCACGTGGACGGTAAAGGCCAACCTGCGCGGGGTGCGTCTTTCCCCCCAGGCGGTGCGGGACAGCATCAATGCCATCCTTATCGGAATCGACACCACGCTTTCCGGCTATAACAAGGGTTCGGTCCTAAGCCGCCGCAATGCGGGCGATACATCTATTAACAATCTGATGTTCAAGCAGATGTGCGCAATTGCGGATAGCCTGCGGGAGCATACCGGCGGGGCGTTGGACTGTGCGGCCGGAGCCCTGTTCGACGCCTGGGGTTTCGGTTTCAAGACAGATTCGCTGCCTTCGGCCGAAGCGGTGGCTGTCTTGAAAGAAGACCGCAGCCGCTGGAATTTCAACGCCATCGCCCAGGGATACAGTTGCGACCGGGTGGCCGCCTTCCTCTACTCGCTGGGTGTGAAGGACATGCTGGTGGATATCGGCGAGATTTTCTGCGACGGGGTGAACCCCTCCGGGAAAGGCTGGAGTATCGGGGTGGACCGGCCGGAAGACGGCAACCAGGAGCGTGGGAAAGCCGTGACGGCGGTCTGGCAGTCGGACGGGAGCCCCTGCGGAATCGTCACGTCGGGTAATTATCGCAAATTTTACATCCGGGACGGGCGGAAGTATGCCCATACCGTGGATCCCCGGACGGGGTGGCCGGTACAGCATAACTTATTGAGTGCCACCATAGTAGCCCCCGATGCCTTGACGGCCGACGCGTGGGCTACCTACTGTATGGTGGTGGGCCTGGACCGGGCACGTGAATTCATCCTTTCCGACCCTTCGCTGGAGGGCTACCTGATCTTTGCCGACGGGGAGGAGATGCGCGATTGGGCCTCGCCCGGATTCACCCTCGTTTCTACATTCCTGCAATAACTTCCAGACAGAAGAGCAAGGCCGATGCCGCCAGGTCCGTGAGCCGGATCAGCAGCATCGGGCAGATTCCCGCTGCGCCCAGGGCTACCGTGGTGATACCCAGGACCATAAGGAGGGTGGTGAGGGGCATGGCCAGCAGGTTGGTAAGCAGGAAATGCCGGGGAAAGGTATGGAAGGTGAACCAGGCCAGGGGTGCGGTGGTCAGTTGGCAGGAGAGGGTCAGGGCCGCTCCTCTCCAGACTTTGCGGATAGGGTCGAAACGGCCGTCGGCGGGGTACCATCGATCCAAAATCGGGAAAATCAGGATGATGCCGGTCATGGCCAGGTAGGAGAGCTGGAAGCCGATCGTGGCTACCTGGGAAGGGTCGATGGCCGCCTGCAGGGTGAGGGCAACCAGCAGGATGTGCCAGGCATTCCGGGGCCGGTGCAGCAGGTTGCAGGCCTCGCCCAGCAGGATGAACAGGAAGGCGCGGACCAGGGAAGGGGAGGCGCCGGTCGCCAGGCAGAATGCTCCCGCGGGGACGATGGCCGCCACGCTGCGCACGATGCGGGCGAGGGGACTGTTTCCCAGGATGGACAGCACCCGCGTCATCACCAGGTAGAGGATGCCCAGATGCAAACCGCTCAGGGCCAGGATGTGCGAGGCGCCGCTGCTGCGGAAGATGTGGAGGGTGTCGCGTCCCAGGGCGGTGCGGTCGCCGGTGAACAGGGCGGTAAGCAGGGGAGCGGTGCGTTCATGGGGGAAGGGCAGGCCGGCCAGCAGGTCTTTGAGGGCCTCCAGCCCTCCGGCGGGCGGAGAAACGCTTCCTCCCAGCCGGTTCGCAGCCGTGCAGCAAAGGCCGGTACAGATCATCAGCAAGGCCATCTCCATCCGCCCGCCGCCCCGCCAGAGCATCAGCAGGGACATAAAGACCGCCCCCAGGCAGGCCAGGCCGCCCAGGAGATGGATTCCGCCCACTGCGTACAGTTGTTCCGGCAGGAGAAGTCCTGCTGCCAGACCGACGGTAAAAGGGAATGCTATCGCTTCGAAAGACCTCGCTTCTTCCATTTAAGTTCGGTTTTCTGCTAAATTAACGATAATATTTCATATATTTGCACATAATACCGAAAAATCATAAAGAAATGATCATACTTGTTATCAATTGCGGAAGCTCGTCCATCAAATACCAGCTTCTGGACATGAAGAGCGATGACGCCTATTCCCTCATCGCCAAAGGTATCGTAGAGAAGATCGGATTACCGGAAGGAATCCTCCAATATGCACCGACCGGTCGCGAGAAGATCGTGAAGGAACTGCCGGTGGCAGACCACAAGGTGGGTATGAAACTCGTCCTGGACGCCCTGGTGGATCCGAAAACGGGTGTGCTGAAGTCCTTCGACGATATCGAGGCGGTAGGTCACCGGATCGTGCAGGGTGCCGATTTCTTCAGCGGCAGTGCCCTGGTCAATGACGATGTCATCGAGAAGATCGGCATCTGCTGCGACTTTGCCCCGCTGCACAATCCCGCCCATCTGCTGGGTATCCACGCCATTTCGGAGGTGCTCCCTTCGGTTCCGCAGGTGGTGACCTTCGACACGGCTTTCCATCAGACCATGCCGGATTACGCCTACATGTATGCCCTGCCGTACAGCTATTATGAGAAGTACCGCGTCCGCCGCTACGGTGCCCACGGCACCTCGCATCAGTACGTGGCCCAGCGCGGCGCCAAGTTCTGCGGCATAGACCTGGAGCACTCCAAGATCATTACCTGCCACGTGGGTAACGGCAGTTCCATCACGGCCATCGTGAACGGAAAGGTGGTGGATACGTCTATGGGTTTCACCCCGCTGGAGGGTATGATTATGGGTACCCGCTGCGGTAACATCGACGGCAACATCATCCCGTATATCATGAAGAAGGAGAACCTGACCCCGGACCAGATGACGGAGGTGATGAACAAGAAGAGCGGTTTCCTGGGCCTGTCGGAGAAGTCCTCCGACGCCCGTGACCTGAATGAGCTGGCGAATGCGGGTGACTACAAGGCCAAACTGGTGTTCAAGAAACTCTCTTACGATGTCATCAAGAATATCGGTATGTATGTGGCGGCCATGAACGGTGTGGACCTAATTGTGTTCACCGGTGGTATCGGCGAGAACAACAGCCGTTTCCGTCGCCGCGTGTGCGAGAATTTCAGCTACATCGGCCTGGAATTCGACTACGAGGCCAATGCCGCTGCCGGCAAGGAGACCCTGCTGAGCCTGCCTACCTCCAAGGTAAAGGTGGCCCTCATTCCGACCAATGAGGAGCTGGTCATTGCCCGCGATACCATGCATATCGTACAGGATTTGGAAGACTAATAAATTCACAATAATATGATTACATCTTTTAACGACGTGTATGCAGAGCTCAAGGAAAAGGGTATCTGCAAGAAACTGGTCGTGGCCTGGGGTGTGGATGAGCATTCCATCGAGGCCGCATATAAGGCTGTTGAGAAGGGCTTCGTAACGGCCACCCTGGTGGGCGATGCCAAACTGATTGCCGACACCTGTGCCAAGAACGGCATGGATGTGAACAAGTTCGAGGTGATTGACAACCCCAACGAGCTGAAAGCGGTGGCCCAGGCGGTCCAGATGGTTCACGACGGACAGGGCGACGTGCTCATGAAGGGCCTCTGCTCTACCGATAAATTCCTCCGCGCCATCCTGAACAAGGAGACCGGCCTGCTGCCGGCCAAGGGCCTGCTCAGCCACGTGGGCGTGATTGAAAATCCCCACTATCACAAGCTTATCTTTATGACCGATATGGCCGTGATTCCGCTGCCGGACTTCCGCCAGAAAGTGAAGCTGACCGGTTTCGTGGTAAATATCGCCCGTTCTTTCGGTATCGAGAAACCGAAGGTGGCCTTTATCGCCGCATCCGAGCAGATGCTGGATTCCATGCCGGCCTGCATCGAGGCTGCCATGCTGGCCAAGATGTGCGACCGTGGTCAGATCAAGGGCTGCATCGGTGACGGTCCGCTGGCCCTGGATGTCGCCATCGACAAGGAGAGCGTGGAAATCAAGAAACTCGTGAGCCCGGTGGCCGGTGACGCCGACTGCCTGGTGTTCCCGAATATCGAGAGTGGCAATGTTTTCTGGAAGACCAATTCCAAGATGAGCGACGGTGTCCGTCAGGCCGGTATCCTCGTGGGTACCACGGCTCCTTGTGTCCTCGCCTCCCGCGCCGACACGGTGGATACCAAGCTGAACTCTATCGCCGAAGCGGTCATGAGCGTGAAATAGTATGAAGAAGCTTCATCGGATCCTTGCCGCCGCCCTGCTTTGCGGGGCGACGGCTTTTGTGAGTGCCTGCAACCAGGCAGTCCCGGGCGATGAAACGGCCTGCGAGGAGGTGCAGACCACCGAGTTGGCCCGCACCAGCCAGAGCTGGGACGGTGTGGAACTGCCTGACTATCTGCAGGGAAAGCCCGAACTGGTGGCCATCAAGTATGAAATTCCTGCCGGAAAGAAACTGGGGTGGCATCACCATCCTGTGATGAATTTCGGCATCCTGGTAGAAGGCGACCTGACCATCATCAGCGCAGATGGAACGGAGAAAGTGGTGCATGAGGGCGAGGCTGTGGTAGAGATGGTAGGCACCGTCCACCATGGCGAGAACCGGGGCACGAAGCCCGTCGTCCTCTACATGTTCTACAACGCCCAGGAGGGCATGCCGCTGTCCATTCCGGATCCGGAACCGGACAGTACCTTGTAAATATTTATTCCCAGAAGAAATCGCGGGCGGGGAGTTTCTCCGAATACCGCTGGCGAAGGGTCCGGAAGAGCTCGGCTGTATAGCGGGTGAGTCCGGGCCCTTTCCACGTGCTGGTGTTGGTAATGAGGATCCAGCATTCGCCGTCAGGGAAATATTTGATGAGGGCGCTGGTACCGGACAGGGTGCCGGTGCGCGTCCAGCCTTTGAGCGGATGCGTATCGTTCCAGCCCAGGGAATAGGTGTCTTCGTCAATGTATTCCGTCATGGCGCGCACGCTCTTGAGCGAGAGGATGTCCGGGACTTCCGGCCGGCCGTCGATGGAGGCGATAAAACGGGCCAGTTCGGGCGTGGAACCCACCCAGGCCCCGGCGCCGGACAGGGCGCGGATGTTGTTGCCGCCATAACAGCGCGGAACCTCGCGGCCGCTGTTGTTGTACTCCAGGACGGGCTCATCATTGGACTGAAGGTGGTACCGCGTCTCGTTTTTGTATTTTTCTTTGTAATAATTGTTGGCGATGTGGAAATCGGTGCAGCCGGCGGGGCGCAGCACGTTCTTTTGCATAAACTCCTCATAAGACTCGCCGGAAACCTTTTCGATAATCATCGACAGCAGCAGGTACCCGAAGTTGGAATAATACTGCGAGGTGCCCGGAACGAACTTCAGCGGGAATTTGATCATGCATTTCACCAGGGTTTCCTGGTCCGGCGGGGTGGTCAGCCGGTTCTGCATCATCACGGTGCGGGTCTGGAAGAGCGGATCGCCATAGGTAGATTTGAATCCGCCCCTGTGGCGCAGCAGGTCCTCGACCGTGATTTTATAGTAGTTCTTGTCCTTGATGATTTTCGTGAAAGTGGTATCGTTGAGGATCCCGGACGGACCGAAGACCGAGTCGCGCAGGCTTAGGCGGCCCTGCTCCTGCAGGACCATGATGCCGGTGGCGGTGAGGAGTTTGGATACCGATGCCATTCGCAGGATGATGCCGGGAGACATCCGCACGTCCTTTTCCTCATCGGCCCACCCGTAACCCTTTGCGTACAGCAGCGAATCGTTGCGCATGATGCTGAGCGACACGCCCTGCAGGTTCCACTCCTGCATAAAGCGGGTGATGCTTTTGTCCAGACCTGCCAGGTCGGAAGTATCGGACATTTCGTTGGTGAGGGTCTTATTGAGGTTTCGCGGTTTGCGGAGCGTTTCATCGGCACTTTCGCCACGGAAGGCGCTTCCCAGAGCGATGGCTGCTGCAATGGCCGCCGCAAGCACGAGGAGGTATTGGAACGTCTTTTTTGACATGGTTAAATGGTTGAACCTAAAAGGGTGGGGTCATCACCGTCTTTCATGCGGTTTAGTTTGCGCAACAGCCCGATCAGCAGGATGGCGGTGATGATGGAGGCCAGGGTATCGGAAACGGGATAGCTGTACCAGATGCCGTCCAGACCCCATCCCAGGGGTAGCAGATAGATGGCCGGAACCAGGAAGAGCAGTTGGCGCGTCAGCGACAGGAAGATGGATTTGTTCACCATGCCCAGGCTCTGGAACAGGTTGGTGCCGACCATCTGGAATCCGATGATGGGGAAGGCGCAGTTCATGATGCGGATGCCGCGGGTGGCAATCTCTTTCAAGGCGGGGTCGTTGGTGAAGGCGCTGACCGTAAGCCCCGGGAAAAATTCACAGACAATGAAGCCGAAAACCATAACCAGGGTGGCCCATGCGGCCGTGATCAGATACACGCTCCGGACGCGGCTGTACTGCCGGGCCCCGAAATTGTAGCCGGCAATGGGCTGCATGCCCTGGTTGAGCCCCAGGTTCACCATAACGAACAGGAAGGAAATCCGGTTGATGATGCCGTATCCGCCGATGGCTAGGTCGCCTCCATACTTGAACAGCTGCTGGTTGATGAACAGCGAGACGATGCAAGCCGCGGCATTCATCAGGAAGGGTCCCATGCCGATGGCGAGGGATTCCTTGGCGATGGGCCAGTCCAGCTCGAAAAAGCGGGGGCCCAGATGCAGGAGTTTCTCTTTATCCATGAAATACCGCAGGGTCAGGATCATGGCCAGGAACTGGCACAGGACCGTGGCCAGGGCGGCTCCCCGGATGCCCATACCGAAGGTAAAGATGAATATGGGGTCGATGATGGCATTGGAAATAACGGTGAACAGCGCCAGTCCCATGGCCAGCCGGGGATTCCCGGAAGAACGGATCACGGCGTTCAGGCCAAAGTAAATATGGGTGATGACGTTGCCCAGCAGGATGATGACCATGTAATCCCGGGCAAAGGGAAGGGTATTCTCACTGGCACCGAAAAAGGTAAGGATGGGGTCCAGGAAGGCCAGGCAAACGATGGCAAAGACCACGCCCAGGATGGTATTCAAGGTCACTTCATTGGACAGCACCTTGTTGGCGATGGTGTAGTTTTTCTTGCCCAGCAGGATGGAAATCATGGTGGCTGCGCCCACGCCCACAAGGGTGCCCATGGCCGTGGAAAGGTTCATCAGCGGGAAGGTGACGGCCAGGCCGGAAATGGCCAGCGAACCTACTTCGGGGATATGGCCGATGTAGATGCTGTCCACCATGTTGTACAGGGAGGATGCCGTCATCGCAATGATGGCGGGAACGGCATACTGCCTTAACAGGGAACTGATTTTCCGGGTACCGAGTTCTGAGGGGGCTGCCTGACCTGCCATTGTCGTTACTTCGGTTTTGCTACAACATCAATATCGAACCGGAGACTGGCATAGGCCGGGATAGAAGACCCGTTTCCGTTGGCGGCATAGCCCCGCGTGGAATAGAAGGTGCAGATGCCTCTTTCAAAGGGCCGCAGGATAGAGCAGCAGTAGCCGAAACCGTCCACCAGGTTACCTTCGGCGGTACTGTCATCGCCCATAGAGGTATTCCTGTAATCCTCTTTCTTGTTGATGGCGACCGGCTCGTAGGTCTTGGAAGCGGAGTAAATGCCGTAGAATTTGGCGGTGTCCTCGATGGTGGTATCGAAAACCAGCCCGTTCAACAGGCGACCGGTATAATTGATATAGAAAGTGGTATCGTTGGGCATAACGGTCTCTTTGGCCACATCGTCGGGGTTGAGGCATTTGTAATAGAAACCGTAAACCAGGGAGTCGGCAACGCCCAGAACCCGTTTGGAATAACGTTCCAGCGAGTCAATCTCCCATTTTTTAATATCGGTCGTGGCATCTGTAACATACAGCGAGTAGATGTTGTGGGTGCCGGTTTCGGAGTCCAGGTATTCCTGCGCGGTCTCGTGGTCGGCAATGACATTCAGCCATCCCGGGACAACGGCGGTGCGCTTTCCGCCCACCTTCATTCCGCGCAAGGTCTCGCGGATACCCGCGTTCAAGGTGTTTTTGTTAATCAGCCAGGGAACGGGACCATAATACGTAGTGGTCTTATAGCTGCCCAGCTGCTGGGCCATTTTGGGGTCGGAGGTGGCGCTCACCGTTCCGCTCAGCAGGCGCTGGGTGTAGGTGACAAATACGTACATATCGTCATTCTCCGATAATTCCTTTCCGGTTCCCGGGGTATCCTCGATAATGTAGACGCCCTTACCCGTGGCAGGGATATTGGGATAATTCACCTGCAGCCAGGCGTCGAGATACCGCTTGGTGGCAACATTGTCATTAATTGTCTTTTCTCGTGCGCAGCCCGCAGCAAGCAAGGCGGAAACTGCGATATATAGCCATTTTTTCATACTCATTCGTTCGATATGCTTTGGACCCAAACGTGGTAGGCCAATGCAGCATTTGCAGGAATCGTGCCGAGAATGCGATCTCCGAAGCCATATTTACCGGAAAAGAGGATATAGCACTCGTCTCCGGCCTTGACGCCCGGTAATCCGCGGCGGAGTCCGTCTACCAATTCTCCCTCTGAAGGCCGTACCATGGCGATTTTGAAAATGCTGGAATCGGACACGGCCCAGGTGGTGGTCACTTCTGTATAATTGGTCGTAAATAAATTCGAATTCGAAACGCTGCCCGTAAAGGTGTATCCGGCGTACCAGATGGCGGCCAGGCCGTCGGTATCCAACGAATCCTCCGTTTCCGGGGCGGAGCGTTTTACCGTAACGCGGGTCACACCGTCCTGGTAGCAGACAAAGGAGCCTTCATGGCTTTTCAGCAGCGTCTGTACATAGCTTTCAATCTTTTTCTCCTGGTTCCCGAACAGGACCTCCGTTTCCTTGGAGCAGGAAAGGAGGGCGAAGACAGCCAGGATGCTGCAGGACAGGATATGAAGGAGGGTTTTCATTCAGACAGGAATTCTTCGGTAATACGTTCGATAAAGGCTTCCGCCTCGGCTGCCTTGTTTTGGACCTGGGTAGGGATGAATTTGCCGCCGGCCGCCAGCTCGTGCCCGCCGCCGGAGAAATACCGGGAGGCCAGGGTATTGGCCGATGTGCCCTTTTTGGAGCGGACCGACACACGGAACACGCCGTTCTCTTCGCGGAGGAAGAGGCTCATCCGCACCTTCCGAATGGCCAGGGGCAGGTTGACAAACCCTTCCGTATCTCCTTCCTGGAGGGAATAATGGCTCTGGGTCTTGCGGTCCAGCACCATATAGGCTGCTCCTTTCGGGGTAATATGCAGCAAATCCTTCAGCAACAGGCCCTGCAGGCGGATCCGGTCTTCCGGATAGGTCTGGTACAGGCGCTGCAGGAGGGCTTCCCGGTCTACGCCCGTTGCGAGCAGGGAAGAAGCCATGCCGAAGGTAGTGGGCCAGACGGAATTGGCGAAATTGTTGGTATCCGTCGTCATGCCGGCCATAAGCGAATTAGCGGTCTGCCGTCCCAGGCGGGAAGCTTTCCCGTCGACGGCCGGGAGGGCCATCAGGATATGATAGAGCAGCTCGCAGGCCGAGGAAACCTCCGTTTCGGAGAAAACCAGGCCGAAGGCGGCGGTGTCGGGATTCAGGTGATGGTCGATGAGAACCTTCCGGGCGGGGGAGTCCGCCAGAACGTCTTTCAGCCCTTCTACCCGGGAAAAACCGCTGCAGTCCAGGCAGACAATCAGGTCCGTTTCCGCCAGGCGTTCGCGGGCGGCTTCGGGCTCCTTGGATGCCACGATGGGCCGGACACCGCGGGTAAGGAAACACAGGCGGGCGGCAATCGGATCGGGATAAATGATCCGGACATCGGCCCGATAGGCGCTTTTCAGGAAGGCCATGAGCGCTACCGTGCACCCGACCGCATCCCCGTCGGGATGGGTATGGGTCACGAGCGTCACCCTCTCCGCCTGGGCGAAGAAACTGTCTAATAGACGGATAGACTCTTTCCTGATAGGTTTCATCATTTTCTTTTCTGGTGCAAAATTACAAATTATATTGCATTTCATAAATCATTTTTTTAACTTTGTCAGAACTTTTGGATAAAAATAATAATTAAGATACCCAATGAACGGAATTGCTAAAAAGATTTTGAGCGTCGTGCTCTTCCTGGTCTGCGTAGGCCTGGTCTATCTCATCTATCAGGGCATTATGGAGCCCGTTAACTTCAACAAGGAGAAGGCTCGCCGCGAGGCTGTCGCCATCCAGCGCCTGAAAGACATCCGCGATTTGCAGGTTGCCTACAAGAGCGTCAATGGCCGTTTCGTGTCCACCGTAGACTCCCTCTGCGACTTCTACAACAAGGGTCAGATGAAGGTGGTCATGCAGGTGGGTTCCAAGGATGACTCCCTGGCCATGGCCCATACCGAGGCTGTGAAGAAGGCCAATCGCAAGATTACCCCGGCAGACCTCTATAAGATGTATCTGGCAGGTGACAAGAACCTCGTTTTCGCTGTTGAGAGCAAGATTGCCGTGAAGGATACGCTCTTCCACGATCGCACAGACTTCGTCGTGGATTCCCTGAAATATATCCCGTTCTCCGGCCAGCAGCCCGTGGAAATGGAATCCACGGTCCGCAAGGTCTCCGGTGTGGATGTGCCTCTCTTCGAGGCCCGCATGCCTTACCGTGCTTTCCTGGACGATGTTAACAAGCAGCTGCGCATCAACCTCGACGCCGAGCGCGAGACGCAGGGCCATTTCAAGGGCCTGCAGGTAGGCAGCGTTACCGCTCCTAACAACAATGCCGGTAACTGGGAGTAGGATATCTGTTCAAGTTTCGTTGAGCGGATTCGCTTTCAAGGTCGGAACCACTGGCTCAGGCTGGCTCGGTCCCGACCGTGTTTTTACTACCCCGGAACTCCAGCGCCGGTACGACGAGGTGGAGATTTCCCTGCTCACGCCCAAATGTGCGCTGGTCCCGGCTCCCTGTTTTGAGCCGGCCGCTGCCCGCAGCATCCTTTCCGATGTGGTAAAACTGAAAGAAGAGGATGCCGTTTCCTGGATTGATGTCCCGGAATTCGGTGCGATGTTGGTTTACTCCAATACCATCGGCGAGTCCCTTTCCAAAGTACTGTCCCAGACCCTCTTTACCTCGTCAGGGAACCGTGCCGAAGTGCTTCCGGAGCTTTATTTCATCCTCCGGGACCTGCCTTCGTGCAAGGAATACAACAAGATCCTGGCTTCGTATCACGACGGCTTGCTGCACCTGGCCATCGCCCAGGGCAAGAGCCTCCTGCTGGCCAATACGTTCGACGCGGTGGACTTTACCACGGCCGAGTATTTCATCTTCCTGGCCATGAAGAAGCTGCAGCTTAATCCGGAAGTGACGACCATTACCTTCCGCACGCCGTTGGAATCGGAGGAAGAATTGTCGCTGTATCGGTATTTCAAGGCGGTGGAGCAGGTATGAGGATTATCGGCGGAGCCCTGAAAGGCAAGTTAATCCAGCCGCCGGCCGGCTACAAGGCACGTCCTACGACGGATTTTGCCCGCGAAGGCCTGTTCAATGTCCTGAACAACGAATACGAATTTGAAGACCTGAAGGTGCTGGACCTCTTCGGAGGGACCGGCGCCATTTCTTTTGAGTTTGCTTCCCGCGGGGCTGCGCGTGTCTATAGCGTGGAAATGGCGCGGGAAAATGCAACCTTTATCAAGCGGGAGGCCGACCGGTTGGGCCTGTCGAACGTGACCATGGTGCGGGCGAACGTCTTCGACTTCCTGCCGCTATGCCGGGAAAAATTCGACCTGGTTTTTGCTGACCCGCCCTATGCCCTGGAAGGACTGGAAACCCTGCCCGACCAGGTCCTGTCCCGCTCTCTCCTGCATCCCGGCTGCTATTTTATCCTGGAGCACGGCGACGAGCACAGCTTTACCGCCCATCCCTCCTTCGTGAAGGAGAAGGTCTATGGGCGGGTGCACTTTTCGTTTTTTGAATCGAAATAACTAGCGGGTAATCCCTTTATACGTATCGCAAACGGTTCGGTAGCTTTCCAGGTTGCCGATATCGTATCGGCTGCCAGGCATTTCCATGGCGTGGACATTTGTCTGGGTGCAGAGCCAGGCAATGTACGAACCGGGTGCGTCGGTGCCGCAGCCCGCTTCAATGCCACGGGCGACCAGCCGGGCGTCGGCCTTCGTATAATAATAAAAAGGTGGACAGCACCAGTGGGAACGGGGCTGGGCCGGTTTCTCCTCCATAGACAGGACGCGGTCGTCGGCATCGGTCTCCACGATGCCGCATTTGTGCAAGCGGGCCTCGTCGGGCTCGAAGTAGCGCATGATGCAGCTGGTTCCCTTTGCGCGGGCGTAGTCAATGAACTTTACCAGGCTGAAATCCAGGACGTTATCGCCGGCGATAACCAGCAGGTCATCGTCCAGGGCCAGGGAATCAATGGCAAACTGGATGTCTTTCACGGCGCCCAGGCGTGTCTCGTTGGTGGAAGTCCCGTCATCTACGATGGTGACGCCCATCGGGGCCCATTCGCGGAAGATGGGGGCAAAGCGGTGGTTGGTCACCACGGCAAATTCGTCCACGATGCCGCTGGAGCGGATGTCGTCGATGAGCCAGTCGAGGATGGTCTTATCGCCTACTTTCAGCAGGGGCTTGGGAAAATTTTCCGTAAGGGGATACAGGCGGGTCGCATAGCCCGCGGCAAGAATCAGACATTTCATAGGGCAACACCGTCGGATGATTCACAACCGCAATACAGGTATTTGCCGCGCAGGGCGGGGAAGACCTTCAGGTAGGCCTCTTCCACGTTGCGGGCAATGGTTTCTTCATAATCGGGATGGATGAGGGCCATGCAGCAACCCTTGAAGCCGGCCCCGCTGAAGCGGCCGCCGTACACACCGTCCTGGTGCGTCATGATTTCATACAGGGCCTTGAGTTCGGGCGAGCCGGTCTCCCAATTGTAGATGGACGAGGCGCCGCTTTGGGTTGAAATGCGGCCCAGTTCGGCAATATCGCCCTTGCGCCAGGCTTCGGCGGCCTGTTCCACGCGGGCGAATTCCGAATAGAAATGCTCGGCCCGGCGCCGCCACGTATCGGGCAGGCGGTCCTTGAATTGCTCGTAAACTTCGCGCGGGACTTCGCGGCAGTGCGTTTCCTTGAATTTTCCGTACTCCATGCCCGCGTAGGCTTTCAGGGCATAGGCCGCGGAGCGGACTTCATCGACCCGCATATTGAATTTGCTGCCGGAAAGGTTGCGCTCGATGCCCGAGAAGAAGATGGAAATCTTCCACGGTTGGATGCCCGGCCGCTCGGGAATGAGTTCGTAGCTGTCGTCCATCGTGTCCAGATACAGCAGCTGGTGTGCGCGCGAATAGACCTCGCAGCTCTGGTCCAGTTTGCCCACGGACACGCCCACATAGTCCGTTTCGGCGTGGAGGGCGATATCGATGAGCTCGGCGGGCGAGAGACGGATTTCGTTCACCCGGCACAGGGCGGTGAGGAAAACGATGGTAACGGCCGCCGAAGAGGACAGTCCGCCGATGGGGAGGCTTCCCTGGATGACGCCGCTCATGCCGGTCCGCAGGGTATAGCGGTTGTTCAGCTCGAGGGTGGCGCCGCGCAGGTAGTCGGCCCAGTCGTTGCATTTCACCTCGGGAACGTCGCGCACGTGCCACTGGGCGCGTTTGTCGAATTGCAGCGAGGCCAGCTCCACCACGCCGTTGGCCTTGGGACCGTAAGCGATGTGGATACCTTTATCAATGGCAAAACCGGTAATCTTGCCCAGCTGATGGTCGCTGTGGGCGCCTACAGGGCAGACCCGGTAGGGGCAGAAGGCAACATCTTCGGGACTTTTCCGGTAGATGGATTCAAATTTTTCGATACATTCCATATGTCTGCGGTTAGTCGATATCTTCAATAACGGGTGTAACGCCGCTTCCCTGTTGCATCAGGAAAGCGCGCATAAAGGCATCCAGGTCTCCGTCCAGGACACCCTGGGTGTCGGCGGTGGACAAGCCGGTGCGCAGGTCTTTGACCATCTTGTAGGGATGGAGGACATAGGACCGAATCTGGGAACCCCATTCGATGCGTTTTTTCTGTCCTTCCAGCTCGGCCTGTTTCTCCTGGCGTTTCTTGAGTTCAATATCGTACAGGCGGGATTTCAGGATGCGCAGCGCATTCTCCTTGTTGCCAATCTGGGTGCGTCCTTCGGTATTCTCGACCACGATGCCCGTGGGGAGGTGGCGTACGCGCACGCCGGTTTCCACCTTGTTCACGTTCTGGCCGCCGTGGCCGCCGCTGCGGAAGGTGTCCCATTCCAGGTCGGATTCCTTGATTTCGATGTTGATGCTGTCGTCCACGAGGGGATAGACAAAGACCGAGGAGAAGGTGGTCTGGCGTTTGCCCTGGGCATTGAAAGGGGAGATGCGCACCAGGCGGTGGACGCCGTTTTCGGCCTTCAGGTAGCCGTAGGCATAGTCTCCTTCAATTTCCACCGTAACGGATTTGATGCCGGCTTCATCGCCGTCCACCAGGCCGGTGACATCGGCTTTGTAGCCGTTCCGTTCGGCCCAGCGCAGGTACATGCGCATGAGCATGGCGCTCCAGTCGTTGGCTTCGGTTCCGCCGGCCCCCGAATTGATGGTGAGCACGGCGCCCAGGTTGTCCCCCTCGGCCCCCAGCATATTCTTCAGTTCCAGGTCCTCGACCTGCTTGACAGCCCCTGCATAGGCGGTATCCAGGTCTTCGGTTTCGTTGAACTCATACAGCACGTCCAAATCCTCGACCGACGTATAGGCTTTGTCAAAGTCGGTTACCCACGCTTTGACCTGGCTCAGGTTTTTCAAGAAAACCTGGGCGGCCTTGGGATCGTCCCAGAAATCCGCGGCTTCCGTCTTTTTTTGCAAAGATTCCACCTGCGTCCGCTTGCCGGCAATGTCCAGGCAGTCTCGGAGGGTGTCGATCCGTTTGTGAAGGTCTTTTATCTGTTCGATGGTCGTCATGTCGATAGGGTTTGCGGATGCAAAAATACGGAAAAAAGCGCGGGCTTACAAATCGCGGTCCACGAGTTTGTCTTCCGGCCCCGGGATGATAATCACCTTGGTTCCTTTTTCCACATAGGGGAGGATTTCCAAGAGGTCGGCGTTGTGCAGGCGGATGCAGCCCTTGCTGTCACGGGTGCCGATCCGGTTGTCCCGATGCGGACAGGTTCCGTGGATGCCGATGGCTTTGAATCCCGTTTCCAGGTGGATGAACCACGGCCCGTAGGCCTCTACCAGCCCGTGGCCGTCGTGGTAGTCGTACAGGACGCCGCGCGTATTCTGGACCCAGGTGACGGTGAAGGTGCCCTCGGGCGTCTTGGCGTCGCCCGCCTTGCGTTTGCGGCCTGCGTTTTCGCCCGTGGCAACGGGGAAGGTCTTGATGGCCTGACCCGCATCGTCCAGGACAGAGATGGTGAACGCGCCTTTGTCCACCAGCAGGGAGTATTTCGGGCCGGCCAGGGCTGCCAGTGGCAGCAACAGGACGGCAAGGAGCATCATTCTTTTCATACAAAAGGTAAAGATACGGCTTTTTCACGGAATTCCCGTTTTTTTTCATACCTTTGGCCCCATGAAACAGATTTTAACCATAGCCTTTGCCCTTTTGTGCCTGTCCGGGTATGCGCAGACACAGGAATTGGGTATCCTGGACCGTTTTACCGACCCGGCCAAAGGCCGTACGGTCTTCATCTCGAAAGGCCACCGCGCAGCCGGCATTTCCGGCACCTACCGTTACTTGAATGTGGGCGGAGAACAGGACGGCGACGGCTATCAGATCTTGTCCATGTTTAACATCGGTAACGGATCCCTTCATTATTATAGCGTAGCGCCCAGTTATTCCTGGTTCGCGGCAGACGACTTCTCCCTCGGAATCCGCCTGGAGTATACCGGTTATACGCTCGATTCGGATTTTAAGATGGATCTCCGCCAGGTAACGGGATCGGACGATCCGGATCTCAACCTGCAGCTCATGTGCCGCCACATGCAGAGCAATTCCTTTGGCGCCTCTTTTACGGCCCGTCGCTATGTGTCCTTTTTCGGCAGCAAGATGATTGCCGTCTTCGGCGAAGGCCGTCTGTATGGCAAATACGGACGGGTGACCTCCTGGCCTTTGGATGAAGACAACATAGAAAAAGAACATCACCGGCGTTTTACCACCACATGGGGGACCGGTTTGAAAGTGGCCGGTGGCCTTTGCATCCGCTTGCGCGACAACAGTGCGCTTACCCTCAGTGTCCCGATCATGAGTGTGGGTTACACCCATACCCGTCAGGAAAAGCAGCAGGGTGTCGGAAAAGAAGACAATCAGGCCTCGATGTCTTCCTTCGGCCTGAACCGGAATGCCGAAGTGTTCTCGATTCACGTGGGTTTTGTGCGCTATATGCTCCCCAAGAAGAAGAGATAGTTTTTTCTTGTAAATCGAAAAAAAATTCCTACCTTTGCATCCCTTATCCGTGAGTCGGGTTTATGAGTGAATCCTTTGTCATACCGGTAAACGGGTTGGCCCAAGGCGTAACCGAGTTCCGTCTGGAGGCCGGAGGAGCGTTCTTTGCCAGTTACGGTAATCCGGATATCCTGGATGCTTCGGTGTCCGTGCTCGTGCAGGTCCGCAAAACGGGCCGTACGGTGGACATTGACTGCATCATGGAAGGCCGCGTGAGCGTCCCGTGTGACCGTTGCCTTGCGGAAGTAGAACTTCCGGTTTCGGCAACCGCCCTGCTTCGGGTTGGCGCCGGCGGCGAGGAAGAAGGAGAGGAAGTTGAGGGGCGCGAGATTGTCCTCGAAGACACCCTTGCCGGAGGCATCGACCTCGGTCAGGTTGTGTACGACTACGTCTGCACCTCGATTCCGCTTCACAAGGTGCACCCGGACGGAGGCTGCGACCCTGCTGCAAGCCGCTATTTGCTTGCGGAGGAGCCTGTACAGGAAGCCGCGCCCGCGTCGGAGAATCCTTTTGCCGGACTGAAGAACCTTTTGAAGGAAAGTGAATAATATTAATTTTAAATACAAACGAAATGGCACATCCGAAACACAAACTCTCTAAGCAGAGAAGGGACAAGAGAAGAACCCATGATTTCGCTCCCGTCCCCACCCTGGCTACCTGCCCGAACTGCGGTGCAACGGTGCTCTATCACAGGGTCTGCCCCGAGTGCGGCTACTATCGCGGCCGTCAGATCATTGAAAAGAGCGCAGAATAATCCGCGCTCTTTCCTTTTTTAAAGGATTTGGCCTCATAGTTCAACGGATAGAACGGAAGTTTCCTAAACTTTAAATCGAGGTTCGATTCCTCGTGGGGCTACGAAATAGCATCGCCTTGCGGCGGTGCTTTTCGTTTAACGCCCCACGAGGAATCACGGCGGGGCCGTAGGGCGCCCGCCGGATTATCCACGTTACCCTCTCCCCAAACCCCTCTCCTCGGGAGAGGGGCTTAGTCGCTTCGCTCCGAAATCCACCGCTCATTCTTTTCAACTAAAACTGTTTTGAATTTTCATTGTCATGGTCCTATATTATTGGACAATTAATATCAAGAGCCATGAAACCATTTTCCTTCCCGTGCCCCTCACGCAGAATCTGGACCCGGCACTTAAGCCTGAAGAGTGCGCTGCCCTTGCATCGGCTTATGACCTCAGTGGCGGCCAGATGGAAAACATCGCTCGAAAGTTCTCCACACGTATTGCAACGCCGAAAAGCTTGACAGTCAAACCCGTCGCCGAATTGGATTCTAGCCATGCCTTAAAGCCCACCGCAGTTTTTTTGTTCTATCAATTATTTGTATATTTGTACATATGATCGGGATATTTGATTCGGGTTCGGGCGGGTTGTCCGTTTTGCGGGAGGTGGTGAAGCTGCTTCCCGGGGAACGGTATGTCTATTATTCGGACAACGCTCATTGCCCTTATGGTGAGAAAACGGCCGAATACATCCAAGACCGGGCTCGTGAGATTACCCGCCTGCTGATGGGGAAGGGCTGCAACATCATTGTCGTGGCCTGTAACACGGCTACCGGTGCGGCTATCAAGCAGTTGCGCGAGGAATTTCCGATTCCCTTTATCGGGATGGAACCTGCCGTGAAACCGGCGGCCCTGGGTACGAAAAGCGGGGTTATCGGCGTGTTGGCTACTGCCGGAACGCTCCGGGCATCGAAGTATCTGGACACCAAGGGCCGTTTCCAGGACGATGTGAAAATTGTCGAGCATGTAGGGGAGGGCTTCGTTGAATTGGTGGAAAACGGTGTGCTGGACGGTCCGGAGGCCGAGGCGGTGGTAGAGCACAGCCTTCGGCCGCTGCTGGATGCAGTGGCCGATATCATCGTCCTGGGATGCACCCACTATCCTTTCCTGATGGAACCCATCCGCCGCATCGCGGGTCCGGAAGTGCGGATTATCGATCCGGCTCCCGCCGTTGCCCGCCAGGTGGTGAACGTGATGGAACGGGAGGGGATTCCGTATCAAAAAGATGCCGGAGCGCTTGCGCACCCCGACATCGAACTGCTTTCTTCCGGCGATCCGGCCTCGCTACTTCGGATTTTCGCCCTTATTTCGTAGGTATTTCCGTCCCTCGAAATCGCGCGGCTGCGCGAGATAGCGTCCTTTGTTGCCTTCGGCGTGCGCCTTTTCAACCAGGGTGCGGATTTCTCCTTTGTTGCCGCAATCGATAATGAGTCCGCGCTGCAGGTCGGGGAACTGGGTGAGCATGGCATAGTCTCCTACGCTGTCCCCGGCTATCAGGATGGGCGATTTTCCGCCATGGGCGGGCGCGATAAGCTCGCGGATCAGCTCCGTCTTTCCATCCAGGTAGGGACGCGGATAACCCTCTTTCCAGATAGGCTGGACGGTGTCTCCGCCGCCGAAACGAAGGGCAAAGACGTTGGCGGTATCCAGGCAGATGCCGTACTTGGGGTCGCTGGCCATGGTCTCCAGGATGAGCTCCATGGACGCCGAGCAGAAATAGATATCAATTCCATTGTCCCGGAGGGCACGCTGGAGGTTCTTCATTTCGGGACAGTAGTACATGCCTTTGCTGACCTCGACGGTGAGGGTGCTGTCCGGAGACGTCCAGGTTTCTTTCCAGCACCGGTCCTGGGCCAGCCAGTAGTCATTGGATTCCACAATCAGGTCGCGGGCTTCGGCGTAGGTCATGTCGGAAAGGGTGCAGGGCATCCACATGCAGAGGGTGCCGTAGTCGTAGTGCGTGGCCACCTCGTGGTAGAACTTGATGAAGCGCGCCCGGAAATCCAGGTATTCGGGCATCTGGCGAATCTCTTCCAGTGTGGCGCCCTCCGCCTGCCGGGCCCGCAGGATGGCATAGTCACCGGCCAGCTGACGCCCCACTTCGCGGGTGGTGACGCCCAGCCCTTCCAGGAAGATATCCTTGTCCTCCAGACCGTTCAGAAAATCTTCGGCCGCGGTTTCGGGCGGATAGGCAAAGCGCAGGTTCTCAATCTGATAGAGCATCAGATTCTGGGTAATGTCGTTGAAAATGGTGGTGTTGTCGAAGTCGAACACCGCATAGGGGCGGCAGTCCGGGTCGTAACCGGCCGAGTGGATTCCGTTCTCTTCGATCAGGGTGCAGAGCGCCTTGTACACATCTTTGTTCCAATTTCCGCGGGGCATCACGCGTGTGCACGAGGCAAGCAGGACACAGACGGCTGCCAGCGGCAGTAACCAGAGGCTTCTTTTTGTCATATTAGTGATTCAGTTGCTTGACCGGGAAAGTAAAATAGGTATCGGGATAGGGTTCGTTCTCGAGGGTGAAGTGCCACCATTCGGATTCAAGGGTTTTGAATCCGTGGCGGACCATCGCGTCGCGCAGGAGCATGCGGTTGGCAAATTGCTCTGGCGTAATGCTGCGGCCTTTGGGACTGGCGCTGTTGTCGCCCGTGTATTCGCCGGTCTCGGGGTTCCCGCAGAAGTCGGGATGACTTTCAGGGCCGAACCAGTCGAAGGTGCCGCCCATGTCCACTTCTTTCTCCGTATGCATGTCGAAGAGGGTCAGGTCCACGGTGGAACCGCGTGTGTGGCCGGATTTCTCCATAATGTACAACTGATCGAAGAGGACGCTCTTGTCCAGGTCGGGATAGAAATAGGATCGCATGAGGGTGTCGGCGATATCGGCAGCCCAGCGTACAAAATGATCTACGCCTTTCTGCGGCCGGTAGGCATCGTAGATTTTCAGCCGGTATCCTTTTTCGATGAGTTCATCGCTCACGGCCTTCAGGGCTTCGGCAGCCGGTCGGGTGAGCAGGGCCGTGGGCTCCTCATAGCCGTCGATTCGCTTGCCGACGAAATTGTACGTGGCGAAATAGCGAATTTCCAGAATCGCGTCAGGAACGACATCGCTGATGGTGACGAACTGGCTGCTGTCCTCGGTGGGACTGACGGGACTTGTCTTACAACAATACGTGGCAAAAAGGGCCACGATCAAAAGGGGAAGTGTGTGTATCCGTATCATGGTAGCATTTGGTTTATTCTGGCGATACCCTCCTCCGGGAACGGGCGGTGGTAAGCCATGTCAAAAACGTAGGGAACCTTTGCGGCATAGAACGGGAGGAACCGCCGGATGTATGATCCTAAGACCTGCGGGTCAGATGTCTGCAGATAAGCCGGGAAGAAGTAATCCCAGTGGGCGGTCAGGGTTTCGGAAGAGACATGGAAAAGATATTCCGCTTTGTCTTGCTTCATGTTGTGGGTCATGGTCCACAAAATACCTAAATCCCATTCAGGAACGCCGTAGCTGAATTCTCCGACATCAATCCATAGGGTCTTCTTGCCGTCGGTAATGATATTGCCGATGTGAAGGTCTCCGTGGAGCAGGGTCGGCGTGTCGGGAACCGCTTCCAAAAAGCGAAGTACACGTTGCTTAAAGTCCTCGGGTACCAGATTTTTTTCCTGATAAAACTTTTGTATCGCCTTTTTGTAGGAACGCAGCTTCGTGGTGTCGGCTTTTTGGGTATGAAGGAGACGGGCTTGCCGGGCGAATTCCCGTGAGATCTCCTCGAGCCGTTCCGGCTCTTCCGAAATGATGCGGGCAAAGGAGCGCTTTCCGGGAATAAACTCAAATTCACCCCCAAAGCGTTCTCCGTCGGTCACCAGCCGGTAAGGCTTGGGTGTCGGAACCCCCATCTCATACACGGTCCGTGCGGTCAGGAACTCCTCTACGGCCCTGTCTGCTTCGAAGCCCGGGTTATAAAGCTTGGCCAGCGTATCCCGGGTTTTGTGTTTGTAGGACACGGCTGTCCCACCTTCTCCGGTGCGGACATAATCGTTCAGATTGATGGTTTCGTAGGATAGCATACGCGCGAGTTTCTTCAAATGTAGGAAAACCTTTCGAAAACTGCAAAAAGATTTGCTATCTTTGTAAACTTGATCAAAATTAATTCATACGATAATGCCTGATTTTAAGTACGCACCCATGTTTCAGCTGGGAGAAGACACCACTGAATACTACAAGATTCCGGGTTCGGAGAAGTTGGTGAAAACCACAATGGCGGGAGACAAGACGCTCCTGGAAGTATCACCCGAGGCCCTCACGCTGGTGGCCCAGCAGTCCTTCCATGACTGCGAATTCATGCTCCGCCGCGCGCACAACGAGCAGGTGGCTCAGATCCTCAAGGACCCCGAAGCCTCCGAGAACGACAAATACGTCGCCCTGCAGTTCCTTCGGAACGCCGAGACTGCCGTCAAGGGTGTCCTCCCGTTCTGCCAGGATACGGGAACGGCCATCATCCACGGAGAGAAGGGCCAGGCCGTCTGGACCGGCTTCGAGGACGAAGAAGCGCTTAGCCTGGGTGTCTTCAACACCTATACACAGGAGAACCTGCGCTACAGCCAGAACGCTCCGCTGAACATGTACGACGAGGTTAACACCAAGTGCAACCTGCCTGCCCAGATTGACATCGAGGCGGTGCAGGGAAGCGAATACCGTTTCATCATGGTGGCAAAGGGCGGTGGCAGCGCCAACAAGACGTATTTCTACCCCATGACCAAGGCCACCATCCAGAACGAAGGCACCCTCCTTCCGTTCCTGGTAGAAAAGATGCGCTCGCTTGGCACGGCGGCCTGCCCTCCCTATCACATCGCCTTTGTGATTGGCGGCACCTCGGCCGAAAAGAACCTGCTTACCGTGAAGCTGGCCAGCATCAAATACTATGACAACCTGCCTACTACCGGCGATGAGACCGGCCGCGCTTTCCGTGACATCGACCTGGAGGATAAACTCCTGAAGGAAGCCCAGAAGATTGGTCTGGGTGCCCAGTTCGGCGGAAAATACCTTGCCCATGACATTCGCGTGATCCGTCTTCCCCGCCACGGTGCCAGCTGCCCCATCGGCATGGGCGTAAGTTGCAGCGCAGACCGCAATATCAAATCCAAGATTAACGCCCAGGGCGTCTGGATCGAGAAACTGGACACCAACCCCTCGGAGCTGATTCCGGAAGACCTCCGCAAGCCCGGCGAGGGCCCCAAGGGTATCGAAATCGACCTGGACAAGGGTATTGACGCCGTACGTGCAGAACTTACCAAATATGCCGTAGGCACCCGCGTAAACCTCAAAGGAACCATCATCGTGGCCCGAGACATCGCGCACGCCAAGTTGAAAGCCCGCCTGGATGCCGGCGAAGGCATGCCCGCCTATTTCAAGGACCATCCCATCCTGTATGCCGGTCCTGCCAAGACCCCGGCTGGCTATCCCTGCGGTTCCATGGGCCCCACCACGGCCAACCGCATGGACCCGTATGTCGATGAATTCCAGGACAATGGCGCCTCCCTGGTGATGATTGCCAAGGGCAACCGTTCCAAGGTGGTCACCGATGCCTGCCAGAAGCACGGCGGTTTCTACCTGGGTACGATCGGCGGCGTGGCGGCCGTGCTCTCCCAGAGCAGCATCCGCAGCATTGAATGCGTCGAGTATCCCGATCTGGGTATGGAAGCCATCTGGAAAATCACGGTTGAAGACTTCCCGGCCTTCATCCTGGTGGACGACAAGGGGAACGATTTCTTCAAGAAACTCGGTCTCTGATGCAACCGCGGAGTCTCCTTCGCGTCTGCCTGGCCCTGCTGCTGACGGTTGTCGCCTGCTCCCGGACTCCCGACGGGTCTTCGTGGTGGCAGATGCGGGGCCTCGTCCTTTCGACGAAGGAACTCTCCGAAGTGGACTGGCCTGCGATGGCGGATCGCTTCGGCATCAATACCATCGGTACACACATTACACCTTCCGAGGTTACCGCTTTTCTGGCGACCCCGGAAGGTGCTCGTTTTCAACGGGATTGCCGGCGTTACGGTATCTGCGTCGAGCATCAGCTGCATGCGATGGGCGAACTCCTTCCGCGTGAGCTGTTCGCACAGGATTCGACGATGTTCCGGATGGATACCTGCGGGCGGCGCACCCCGGATTACAATTGTTGCGTCCACAGCGAAAAGGCATTGGATATCATTGCCGGCAATGCGGCCGCCCTCGCGCGGACGCTTCGGCCCGACAATCACCGGTACTATCTCTGGCTGGACGACAACGCTCCCGTATGCCAGTGTCCACTTTGCCGGGCGTATTCTCCCAGTGAACAGGCGCTTATCGTGGAGAACCGGATGCTTCGTGCCATCCGCGAAGTGGATCCGCAGGCAAAAGTGGCGCACCTGGCCTATTCTTTCTTCATGGATCCGCCGCGCAAGGTGCAGCCCGACGAAGGGATCTTTCTGGAATTCGCACCCATCTACCGCAGTTGGGATGCGCCGCTTACCGAGGAGGACGTCCTCTGCCCACGGGGCTATCCCGTGACCAACGGAGACAACCTACGCTGGCTGGAGCAGAACCTGGAGGTTTTCCCTGCCGAAGATGCCGTGGTCCTGGAGTATTGGATGGATGTGTCACTATTCAGCCGGTGGAAGCGTCCCGCCGTGCAGTTGCCCTGGCGTCCCGACGTGTGTCGCTCCGACCTGGCTACCTATGCTCGGTACGGCATCCGCAACGTCACCTCCTTCGCGGTGTATATGGATGCGGACTATTTCAACCGTTTCCCCTCGACGGAGCCGGTGGAAGAATATGGCAGCCTGTTGCGCTCGTTCCGGCATTATTGCTCGTTCCGGGACCCTTGGGACAATCTTTCCGACAGTACGCAGGTCTCGGTCTGCACCGACGGGAAGGGTCTGCATTTCCTTTTCGATGTAAAGGATAGCACGTCCGTTGTGTGCACCAATGGCGATGAAATGTCGGTGACTCCCGGCGACCGGGTAGAGGTTTTCCTCAGCTGTGACGACAAAATGGGCCGCTATTACGGCTTTGAGATGGCTCCGGACGGGTTGGTATTAGACTATCGGAGTGCCTTCTACCGGCAGTTCGAGTATGACTGGAATTATCCGCTGAACCCCGTCTGCCGGCGAACCGGGCGCGGTTACCGTGTGGAAGCGTCCTTCCCGCTGGACAGCCTGAAGACCCTGGGCCTTATAACAGAAACAGGCCCATTGTGGATGGGCCTGTATCGTGCCGATGCCGTCTCTCCGGACAACATCTATTGGTACACTCTTGTCAATCCCCAAACGCCGGGGCCGGACTTCCATGTACCATCTTCGCTGATGGAGTGGAACTTCTAAGTGGTGAGGTTCTCCAGATAGAGCGTGCGCACCACGGTTACACCGGCTTGCGTATATTCCTCTACCAGAATCAATTCAAATAAGCCTGCCTTCTCGATATAGTAGCGCTCGCTTTTGCCGGCGTACGTAAGGAGTAAGGTATCGTCATCAACAATCCAGCGTCCCGACTCGATGGATTCACCATCGATAGAAACCGTTGTCTTAACGAACGCTTCGCCCGAATTGAATGAAAAGTAGGTCCGGACGTGTTGTTCGGGTGCATACTGGTCGAGCACGGTCTTTCCGTTTTCGGTAATGACCGTTTTTACCAGTTCCCACTTGCCGGTAATGGCAATGGTGTTGATGGTCTTCTTGCACGATACAGCACAGAGGCTGATGGCCAGGACAAGGACGATGAAACGAATAACTTTTTTCATGAATACAATAGTTGGTAGGAATTAGCTGTTCTGCTGGATGGCAGCCTGAGCGGCGGCAAGGCGGGCGATAGGCACGCGGTAAGGGGAGCAGGAAACGTAATCCACTCCAATCTTGTTGAAGAACTTGATGGAGTCGGGATCACCGCCATGCTCACCGCAAACACCGCACTTCAGGTCGGGACGTTTGCTGCGGCCGGACTGGACACCCAGTTCGACGAGCTTGCCCACGCTCTTGACATCGATGGTCTGGAACGGGTCGGCATCCAGGATCTTGTTGCCGAGGTAGTCGCCCATAAAGGTTCCGATATCGTCGCGGCTGAAGCCGAAGGTCATCTGGGTAAGGTCGTTGGTACCGAAGGAGAAGAACTCGGCGGCGCGGGCCATGCGGTCTGCGGTCAGGGCGGCACGCGGAATCTCGATCATCGTACCGAACTTGTAGTCGATGTTCTGCATCTTGATGCCTTCCACTTGAGCTTTCACGCGGTCGCAGATGGCTTTCTGGAAGCTCAGCTCACGGGCGGAGATGGTCACCGGGATCATGATTTCCGGCATCGGGTGCAGACCCTCGATCAGCAGCTCGGCGGTTGCCTCGAAGATGGCCTTGTACTGGGTCTCGGCGATGAGCGGGAAGCTCACGTGCAGACGGACACCGCGGTGACCCATCATCGGGTTCACCTCATGCAGGGATTCGCCACGCTTCTCGATTTCCTCGACGGTTACGCCCAGGTCGCGGGCAATCTCTTTCTTCTTTTCCTCGGTCTTGGGCACGAACTCGTGGAGCGGCGGGTCCAGGAGGCGGAAGACGACGGGCTTGCCGTCCATAATCTTTAGCGTGCTCTTGACAGCGGCCTTCATGTAAGGCTCCAGGTCGGCCAGGGCGGCTTTGCGCTCCTCGTCCGTGTCGCAGAGGATCATCTTGCGCAGTTTGGCCAGCGGAGTCTCGGAATTCTTGCCGTAGAACATGTGCTCGATACGGAACAGGCCGATGCCTTCGGCACCGAACTGGAGGGCCTTCGTGGCATCCTCGGGCGTATCGGCATTGGTGCGGACACCAATCTGGCGGAACTTGTCCACCATATCCATGAACTTGATGAAGAGCGGATTCTCGGAAGCATCCATCGTGCTGATCTTGGTACCGTAAACCAGACCCTTCGTGCCGTTCAGCGACAGCCAGTCGCCTTCACGATAGACCTTGCCGCCTTCGGAGAAGGTGACGGTCTTGTCCTCGAAGTTGATCTTCATGGCGTCGCAGCCTACGATGCAGCATTTACCCCAGCCGCGGGCCACGAGGGCTGCGTGGGAGGTCATACCGCCCCGCATGGTCAGGATACCGGACGAGGCACGCATACCCTCGATATCCTCCGGAGAGGTCTCTTCGCGGATCAGGATGGTCTGCTTGCCGGCAGCGGCGGCAGCCATGGCAGCCTCGGAGGTAAAGACGATGGTACCTACAGCTCCACCCGGGGAAGCGGGCAGACCCTGGGCCAGGACCGTAGCCTTCTTCTCGGAAGCCGGGTCAAGGATCGGGTGCAGGATTTCATCCAGCTGGGCAGGGGAGACCCGCATTACGGCGGTCTTCTCGTTGATCATACCCTCTTCTACCATATCGGACGCCATCTGCAGGGCGGCCAGGCCGGTGCGCTTGCCAATACGGCACTGCAGCATCCACAGGTGACCTTCCTGGATGGTGAATTCGATATCCTGCATATCCTGGAAGTGATTCTCCAGTTTCAGGCGGATATCGTCCAGCTCCTTATATACATCGGGCATAGCTTTTTCAAGCGATACCAGGGCTTTGTTCTTCTCGCTCTTGGTTGCCTCGTTCAGCGGGTTCGGGGTCCGGATACCGGCCACCACATCCTCGCCCTGGGCGTTGATCAGCCATTCGCCATAGAACTTGTTGTCACCGTTGGCCGGGTTGCGGGAGAATGCCACACCCGTAGCGGAGGTCTCGCCCATGTTACCGAACACCATCGACTGTACGTTCACAGCCGTTCCCCAGTCATCGGGAATCTTTTCGATGCGGCGATAGGCGATGGCGCGTTTGCCGTTCCAGGACTTGAACACGCCGCCGATGGAACCCCACAGCTGGGCTTCGGCGGAATCCGGGAATTCTACGCCGAGCACTTCCTTGATCCGGACCTTGAAGGCCTCGGCGAGGTCTTTCAGTTCATCGGCCGTGATATCGGTATCGCTCTTGTATCCTTTCTTGTCCTTGAGTTCCTGCATCATGCGGTCCAGCTGCTGACGGATGCCCTGGCCGTCGGCCGGCTCGATGCCCTCGGCTTTCTCCATCACCACGTCGGAATACATCATGATCAGACGGCGGTAGGCGTCATACACGAAACGCGGGTTGCCGGTCTTCTTGATCATACCCGGAAGGGTAGCGGAGCAGAGGCCGATGTTGAGGATGGTGTCCATCATACCCGGCATGGAGGAGCGGGCGCCGGAACGGCAGCTCACCAGCAGCGGGTCGTTCGGGTCGCCGAATTTCTTGCCCATGATCTTTTCCGTAGCGGCAAGGGCGTCGGCCACCTCACTCTTCAGTTCTTTCGTATAACCGCCGCCGAGTGCATAGTATTCGGCGCAGCATTCCGTCGTAATGGTGAAACCGGCAGGTACCGGCATGCCCAGGCGGCTCATTTCAGCCAGGTTGGCTCCCTTTCCACCCAGGAGCTCACGCATGTGGCCATCACCCTCGGCCTTCTTGCCGCCAAAGGTGTAAACTCTTTTCTTATTCTCAAACATATTTTCTGATATTTAATTAATTCTAAATGAAGTGGCAAAAATAGTAAAAAATTATAATAATTTCGATGCGATTTCTGACAATTCGCTTCTTTCTCCTTTCCGGAGGAAGATATGTTGGAAGAGTTTCTGTCCATTCATCTTTTCTCCCAGATGGGTCAGGCCGTTCGACCACTGGTCCAGATAGGGGGAATCGATTTGGAAAATATCGCCCGTGAAGACCATCTTGGTGCCTTCTCCGGCACGGGTGATGATGGTTTTGACTTCGTGCGGCGTGAGGTTCTGGGCCTCGTCCACGATGAAGAACACCTTCCCCAGGCTGCGGCCGCGGATATAGGCCAGCGGAGAAATGAGGAGTTTCTCCTCTTTCAGCAGGGCCTCGATGTGCAGCGCTTCTTTGGAGGAGGGACGGAACTGCGCTTTGATCACATTGATGTTGTCCAGCATCGGCTGGATGAAAGGCGACATCTTGGATTTCTGGTCACCCGGCAGGAAACCGATGTCCTGGTTGCCCAGGATGATGGTCGGGCGGGTAAGAATGATCTGGTCGAAGTCTTTCTCCACCTCCAGGGCGGCCGCCAGGGCCAGGAGGGTCTTCCCGGTACCGGCACCGCCGGTCAGCGATACCAGCTGGATATCCGGATTCAGGCAGGCGTCCAGGGCAAAACGCTGCTCCTCGTTGCGCGGGCGGATCCCATAGGCCTGGCGGTTCTTTACCAGGACCACCTGTTTGCGTCGGGCATCGTAGCGGGCGCACACCAGTCCTTCGTCCGATTTGGCGTCCCACCGGAATTTATATAATTGGTTGGGCCTGGGTTCCTTTTGGGAAATGAGCTTCCAGTCAATGGCCGTGTCGGGGCCATAAGCCAGTTTCTGGAGCACGTCAGCCGGGATATTGTCCAGCACTTCTACTTCTTTCTGGGCCACTTCCACATGGTCGTCCTGGACCCGGTCGGTCAGGTAATCCTGCACCGCCATGCCGGCGGCTTTCGCCTTCATCCGCAGGTTGATATCCTTGGTGACCAGGGCGGTGAAGCGGCCGGGATGCTGGTCCCGCACCCAGATGGCCGTAGCCAGGATCCGGTGATCCTGGATGTCGTCCAGGAAAAGGTCCTTCAACTGATCCGGGAAGGGGTGGTTGGGCTCGATTTTGATATTCCCCAGTTTCGGGCCGATGGGGACCCCATCCTTCCCGAACAGGCGTCCGTCGGTGATTTTGTCCAATTCGCGCAGGAAGCCCCGGGCATTGAAACTCAGGGTGTCGTTCCCTTTTTTGAACTTGTCAAGTTCCTCGATAACGGCAATCGGAATGACCAGGTCGTTGTCCTGGAAATGCCGGATGGACTTGTAGTCGTGCAGGGGAATGTTGGTGTCCAGTACGAAGATTTTGGGTTGTGCCATATGATAGATGTTATTGTTTTAGTCTTCTCCTTCCGAGGCTCCGCCGGCCAGCAGCGATTGCAGGATGGCGGTAATCGGATTGCCTCCGTCCCGATCCAGGAACACCTGCTCCTTTCCGGGAACCGGATGTCCCAGCGGGTAATAGGCCACATCCTGCAGCAGCAGTTCGGCATCGACATAGTCGTAATCCGAATCGCGGATCTGGATGATCACGCCCGGTACTTCCGCAAACAAAATGCGGACCATGCCGGACTCGTTGTAGGCATTCATGATGTCCCGGATCGATATGTCCGCTCCCGCCTGCGGGGTGCACATCTTCCGCAGGGCGGTGAGCATCCCGCCGTCCGAAACGGTGGTCCCGCTCAGCAGGATACCGTCCTCCACCAGTTCGCGCACCACCTCGTAACAGTCAATCAGGTAATCGGCGTCCAGCAGTTCCGGACAAGCATTTCCGGAGGTGCCGATGGTCTGCGCCAGCAGGGAACCGCCCAGCCGGAATGCGCTGGTATCGAACGGAATATAAATGAGCCAGCTATCTTTGTCGGGGACGATTTCGCCCGGGATGGCCCGCAAGCGACCCATCCGCGGCCCGGTTCCTTCCTCTATTTCCTCCTCTTCCTCCACCGGCTCGCCGCCGCCTCGGGAGATGCCCGCCTTGAAGGCTACCGAACAGGTGTCGGCTTCCGCAAACGAATAGCGGCTCAGTCCCAATCCCAGGCTGTCGATATAGTCTGCCGCGGCGGCCGCACTGTCGTAAAAGGCCGCCAGGTTGCCCAGTTCGCGGGTATTCCATTTCCATTCCGCACGCAAAGCCAGGTCGTCCAGGCGGAAGCGTCCGCGCAGCCAAAGTGCGTCCAGCAGGGTGCGGGCAATCCGGCTGCGGGTAAAGGCGGCCGAAAAAATGGTCGGGAACAACCGATCCGGGCAGGCGAGGACTCCCTTCAGGTAACTGTCCACCTGCTCGCTGTCATAGTGATAGGTCGAGGGCGAAGGGTCGATGGTCTCATCCGCGACGGGTTCCCAGTCTTTTGCCGGTTCTTCCTTGCGGGGCTCCAACAGGCATTCATCCAGCATCGCGGCCGGAGACAGCGGCTGTTGGATACCGTCAATGACGTATTTTGAATAGAGCGCTGACGATTTTTCCTTCATAAGGATAGTATAAATCTCCGTAAAAATAACTATTTTTGGGTTCAGTTCAAAATCGGCAGGATGATAAATTGCGAAGAATACCAAAAATGTTTGGAAGAAATCTTCCACCGCTTCCCATCCGTACAGCAGACCGGGTTCGGAAATGCCTATAAACCAGGGCTTGAGCACATGGAACGGTTTGCCGAACTGCTGGGCCATCCCGAACGGGACTTCCGGACGATTCATGTGGCCGGTACCAACGGAAAAGGGTCTGTCTCCTCGATGCTGGCGTCGATGCTCTCGGCTGCGGGACTGCGTACCGGGCTTTATACTTCGCCCCATCTGCTCGATTTCCGCGAACGTCTGAAGGTCCTGCCGGGTGCCAACCCGGCACCGAGGATGGTGCCCAAAGAATATGTCTTGTCATTTATCCAAAAGTGGCGGAAAGATTTTGAGCAGATGGACCTGTCTTTCTTCGAAATAACCACCGGAATGGCCTTCCGCTGGTTTGCCGATGAAAAGGTAGACGTGGCGGTAATCGAAGTGGGCCTGGGCGGCCGGCTGGACAGCACCAACATCATCCGCCCGGACCTGTCGGTCATCACCTCCATCGGACTGGACCACTGCCAGTTGCTGGGTCATACCCGGGCGGCCGTCGCCGGCGAGAAAGCCGGCATCATCAAACCGGAAACGCCGGTCGTCGCCGGGGAGGATGATCCTGAAACCGCCGCGGTTTTCGAGGAAAAATCGGCCGCGGAACGGGCTCCGCTCACCTTCGCCCCGCGGGAGAACCCTTCCCTCTGGGACACCCGGGACTCCTTGCTGCGAAGGATGGATCTGCGCGGAGACTATCAGGCCGATAACCTCCGCACCGTGCTGGCGGCCCGGGATGTTTTGCGCCAGGATCCGTTCTATGCCGGACTGGCCGATGAGGCGGCGATGGCAGACGCCCTGCTGCACACGGCGCAACGGGCGGGACTTCGGGCCCGATGGGAAAAACTGGCATCGAATCCGGACGTCATCTGCGACATCGCCCACAATGCACCGGCCCTGAAACGCAATTTCGCCCAGTTGGAAGAACTGCTCCGCAGCGGGACATACGCCCGGCTCCTGATTGTGTATGCGGTGATGGCCGATAAGGACCTGGAAGCCATCTTCCCGTATTTCCCCCGCGAAGCATCGTGGTTCTTCGCCACCCCGACAACGCCGCGTGCCCTTCCCGCCGCGCAGATTCTTGAGCGGTATCGGGCCTATTGCCAAGTTGCCGGAATCCCCGCCGGAGAGGCTTGTGCGGTTGATTCCGTCCCGGAAGCCGTCCAAAAAGCCCTGGCCGCCGCCCGCTCGGACACCCTCCTTTATATCGGTGGCTCTACTTTTGCAGTAGCAGATGCGTTGCCCCTTTTTGGGCACATTAAATAATAAAGAGTATGAAATCAACATGAACTTATCAGTTCGTCCACGAGAATGTAAATAAGAAGTGTTACCTTTGGTATCGAACCAAAGCTAACACTCAAGATGGACGGAATCGCATTTGATCAAATCGTCAAACGGGG
>Ga0256407_10000883_pt1 | contig 67551 bp, 63 predicted proteins | sample RumenRJG_04DNA_FD_193489 | JGI IMG/M metagenome (GOLD analysis project Ga0256407, IMG submission 193489) | Bovine rumen microbial communities from Lethbridge, Alberta, Canada - RJG_04 | ecosystem: Host-associated > Mammals > Digestive system > Stomach > Rumen | place: Canada: Alberta... | reverse complement strand
AACAAGAAATAAGATGGCTCTATGTTTTGCATTCGTTTTTTTTTCGTATATTTGCAACTATGAATGAAGAGAATATCAAACTAAGCGAAAATGTTATCATCGCCGATGCTGACTACATCGACCATGTAGCTTTTATGCTGAGTGTTCAGTTCGAGCGAATAATCGGCCGCAAGATCCCTCAGGCTGACCTTAGTCAGTGGGCTGTCTGCATTGCCCTCGACGGAGGATTGAGAAACAAAGGCAAGAAGCATGAAACTCAGGTGGTACTCATCCACGAGGCCAAGAACAAGAAAATGGAAAACTTCCAACCTTCTGACTATGAGAAGGAACTTAATGCTCAGGCTTTCGAGGACAAGGAACTCGGAGAATTTATCGTCAACGCTTTCGACATCAATGATATCGCAAGCAAAGACGAGTACATGCTCGACATCGTGAAGACGGTATGCAACCACGATGAGGTGAATCGCGTGATGATCATCCCGAACGGGGAAGAAGGCGACATCTACGACAGACTGCGCGACACGCTGCGCAATGTCGATGAAGACAAGCATATCACTATGTTTGCCATGCAGCCAATGCCTGGCGGAAACTTTAAACAGGAGATACTGGGCTATTCTCTGATGAGTGCTCTCGGTATTCGTGCTGACGAAATAAAATAGAAACCAAACAATTTTCATACCTATATCTACAAGAAAAATGGGAAGAGTTTTAATGATTGGAGCTGGTGGCGTTGCTACCGTAGCAGCATTCAAAATCGTTCAGAATGCTGATGTTTTCACAGAGTTAATGATCGCAAGCCATCATAAGGCTAAATGTGACCGTCTTGTCAAGTCGATCCATGACAAAGGCTATAAGATGAACATCAAGACTGCTGAGGTCGACGCTGATGATGTAGAACAGCTGAAGGCACTTTTCAATGACTATAAACCAGAATTGGTCATCAACTTGGCTTTGCCATATCAGGATCTTACAATCATGGATGCTTGTTTGGCATGCGGATGCAACTATCTAGACACAGCCAACTATGAACCTAAGGACGAGGCTCACTTTGAGTATTCTTGGCAGTGGGCTTACAAGGAGAAATTCGAACAGGCTGGTCTCACCGCTATCTTAGGTTGTGGATTCGACCCGGGCGTATCGGGCATCTTCACCGCTTATGCTGCTAAGCATCATTTCGACGAGATACAGTATCTCGACATTGTAGACTGCAATGCCGGTAATCACCATAAGGCTTTTGCCACAAACTTTAATCCGGAAATCAACATCCGTGAGATCACTCAGAAGGGTCTTTATTACGAAGATGGTAAATGGATTGAGACTGAGCCTCTGGAGATTCACAAGGAGCTCACCTACCCTAACATCGGTGGTCGCGAGAGCTATCTGATGCACCACGAGGAGTTGGAGAGTTTGGTCAAGAACTATCCTACCATCAAGCGTGGTCGTTTCTGGATGACATTTGGTCAGCAGTATCTTACTTATCTCGACTGCATCCAAAACTTGGGTATGAGTCGTATCGATGAGGTGGAATATGAGGCTCCTTTGGCGGATGGTTCAGGTAAGACTGTGAAGGTGAAGATTGTTCCGCTGCAGTTCCTCAAGGCTGTGTTGCCTAACCCTCAGGATCTTGGCGAGAACTACGACGGAGAGACTTCTATCGGTTGTCGTATTCGCGGACTTAAGGATGGCAAGGAGCACACCTATTATATATATAATAACTGTAAGCATCAGGAAGCTTATCAGGAGACCGGTATGCAGGGTGTAAGCTACACCACCGGTGTTCCTGCCATGATCGGTGCAATGATGTTCCTCAAAGGCATCTGGAAGAAACCTGGAGTTTGGAACGTGGAGGAATTCGATCCGGATCCATTCATGGAGCAACTCAACAAACAGGGATTGCCTTGGCACGAGGAATTTGACAAAGACATAGAACTATAATATAGATTAGAATAAGAAATGGCAAAAGATACAGAAAATGCAGCAGCCAACAAGGCCGACAAAGAAGGTAAACTGAAGGCGCTGCAAGCAGCCATGTCGAAGATCGAAAAAGACTTCGGTAAGGGCTCTATCATGAAATTAGGTGATGAGAAGGTTGAAGATGTGGACGTGATTCCTACCGGTAGCCTCAGCCTCGACATCGCTCTCGGTGTAGGTGGTTACCCTCGTGGCAGAATCATTGAAATCTATGGTCCTGAGTCTTCTGGTAAAACGACCTTGGCTATCCATGCCATTGCCGAAGCACAGAAGAATGGTGGTATCGCTGCCTTCATCGATGCTGAGCATGCTTTCGACCGCTTCTATGCCGAGAAACTGGGTGTAGACGTGGAAAACCTTTTCATCTCACAACCTGACAACGGCGAACAGGCTTTGCAGATCGCTGACCAGCTCATCAGTTCATCTGCCATCGACATCTTGGTAGTGGACTCTGTGGCAGCACTTACTCCAAAGGCTGAAATCGAGGGTGACATGGGTGACAACAGAGTTGGTTTGCAGGCTCGCTTGATGAGTCAGGCTTTGCGCAAGCTTACCTCTACGATTTCCAAGACCAACACCACATGTATCTTCATCAACCAGTTGCGTGAGAAGATCGGTGTCATGTTTGGCAATCCAGAGACCACTACAGGTGGTAACGCACTGAAATTCTATTCTTCGGTACGTCTTGACATTCGCCGTGTCACCTCTATCAAGGATGGCGACCAGATCTTAGGAAACCAAGTTCGCGTGAAAGTTGTCAAGAATAAGGTTGCCCCTCCTTTCCGCAAAGCAGAATTCGAAATCACCTTCGGCGAGGGTATCAACAAGGTTGGCGAGATTCTCGACTTAGGCGTAGAATACGATCTTGTACAGAAGAGCGGTAGTTGGTTCAGCTATAATGGCGCCAAGTTGGCACAAGGACGTGAAGCAACAAAAAATCTGCTCAAAGATAACCCAGAGCTCTGCGAGGAACTGGAAAAGAGAATCAAAGAAGCTATCGCTGCAAGAGCAGAGAAATAAACGACAAATATACAGAGGTGTGACAACTTGTCACACCTTTTTTACTTCTTCCCCTATTGGCACATGGTTTGTTATTATCTAAATGTTCGCGGATCAACCCGCACATATATTAATAATAGAATAATAACAAAAAAGAAAATACAATTATGGGAAAGATTATTGGAATCGACTTAGGTACTACAAACAGTTGTGTTGCTGTATTCGAAGGTAACGAACCTACTGTAATCGCTAACAGCGAGGGTAAACGTACTACTCCTTCTGTTATCGGTTTCGTAGAGGGTGGCGAACGTAAGATCGGTGATCCTGCAAAGCGTCAGGCTATCACTAACCCTACTAAGACCATCTATTCTATCAAGCGTTTTATGGGTGAGACTTATGAGCAGTCAAAGAAAGAGGCTGAGTCAATGCCTTACACCGTAATCAATGAGAATGGTTACCCACGTGTACAGATCGATGACCGCAAATATACTCCACAGGAGATTTCTGCAATGGTTCTTCAGAAGATGAAGAAGACCGCAGAGGATTATCTTGGTCAGGAAGTTACCGATGCTGTCATCACAGTACCTGCTTACTTCTCTGATTCTCAGCGTCAGGCTACTAAAGAGGCTGGTCAGATCGCAGGTCTTAACGTTCAGCGTATCGTAAACGAGCCAACTGCTGCTGCACTTGCTTATGGCGTAGACAAGAGCGACAAAGATATGAACATCGCAGTATTCGACCTTGGTGGTGGTACTTTCGATATCTCTATCTTGAACTTCGGTGGCGGTGTATTCGAGGTACTTTCTACTAATGGTGATACTCACCTTGGTGGTGATGACTTCGACCGTGTAATCATCAACTGGTTGATCGATGGTTTCAAGGCTGACGAGGGTATCGACTTGAGCAAAGACCCTATGGCAATGCAGCGTTTGAAGGAAGCTGCAGAGAAGGCTAAGATCGAGTTGAGTTCTTCTACTTCTACTGAGATCAACTTGCCATATATCACAGCAGAGGGTGGTGTACCAAAGCACTTGGTTAAGACTTTGACTCGTTCACAGTTCGAGCAGTTGGCACACGACCTGATCCAGGCTTGTCTTGTACCATGCCAAAATGCTATCCGTGACGCAAAACTTTCAACTTCAGATATCGACGAAGTTATCCTCGTAGGTGGTAGCTCTCGTATCCCTGCCGTTCAGACTTTGGTAAAGAACTACTTCGGCAAAGAGCCTTCTAAGGGTGTTAACCCAGACGAGGTTGTTGCAGTTGGTGCAGCTATCCAGGGTGCCGTTCTTAACAAGGAAGAGGGTGTTGGCAACATCGTATTGCTCGACGTTACCCCATTGACACTTGGTATCGAGACTATGGGTGGTGTAATGACCAAACTTATCGAGGCTAACACAACAATTCCTTGCAAGAAGAGCGAGGTATTCTCTACAGCTGCTGATAACCAGACAGAGGTTACCATCCACGTACTTCAGGGTGAGCGTCCAATGGCAGCACAGAACAAGAGTATCGGTCAGTTCAACTTGACAGGTATTGCTCCTGCACGTCGTGGTGTTCCTCAGATCGAGGTAACCTTCGATATCGATGCCAACGGTATCCTCAACGTAAGTGCTAAGGATAAGGCAACAGGTAAGGAGCAGAGCATTCGCATTGAGGCTTCATCTGGTTTGAGCGATGAGGAGATCAAGCGCATGAAGGCTGAAGCTGAGCAGAATGCTGAGAACGATAAGAAGGAGCGTGAGAGAATCGATAAGATGAACCAGGCTGACTCTATGATCTTCACCACAGAGAACTTCTTGAAGGATAATGGTGACAAGATCCCTGCAGACAAGAAGCCAGGTATTGAGGATGCTCTTAACAAGCTGAAAGAGGCTCATAAGAGTGGTGATGTTACCGCTATCGACAATGCTATCAACAACTTGAACACTGTAATGCAGGCTGCTAGTCAGCAGATGTATCAGGGTGCTCAGCAGGCAGGTCCTCAGGCTGGCGCACAGGATGGTGCTCAGCAGGGTCCAAAGCAGGATGATAACATCCAGGATGCTGACTTCGAGGAGGTGAAGTAAATTTGATAAGCAAATAATAAACAAACATATGAAATCCGTGTAGCTCACGTAGTTACACGGATTTTTCTTTGTGTTAAATTTTGTCACTCTTGGCTTGTTTTCGGATTTTTATCGTAATTTTGCACCAAATCGTTCACGCGACACTTTAGTCGGTGAAGTTCAACAAAAGACAAATACACCTTATTTTATAGATATATGGCACAAGCAAAATACGAGATTCGAAGGAAATGCCCTATATGTGGTGCGGTGTTCCAAATTCGCACCATTGATGCAGTATATTGTTCGAAGCAATGTTCCGATGTTGCTTACAAGAGGAAGAAAGACAGAGAGGCAAAAGAAGCCAAGTACGAAGAGTTGGCAAAAGAGATTCCTGACATACGAGAATATCTTTCGGTTCAGGAAGCCGTTGCCGTTTATTGCGTTGAACGAGACACTTTGTATCGCGAGATTCGCAAAGGCAAAATTCCTGCTGTCAACCTTGGTACAAAACAACTGAGGTTGAACCGTGCAGACCTTGAACAGCGTTATCCAAGAAGAAAGAAGGTAAGGAAGGCTGCCCAAAAGCCTATTCCTAAAACTTATAATATGGAACCAGAGAATTGCTATACCATCGGAGAAATCTCGAAGAAGTTCAGGATTCATGATTCATCCGTATGGGCCCACATCCGCAAGTTCTCTATCCCTACCCGACAGATAGGTAACTATGTGTACGCTCCAAAATCAGAAATCGACAAACTCTACAAATCCATCAAACTATGAAGACTCCTATGAAGCGCACGGTATTCAAAGTAATACTCCGCAAATCTGAATACAAAAAGCAATGGTCATTGCTCATTGAAAGTTTTCCTGTCTTTGAGCCTGGCAAGGATAAGCCTTTACGCAAACATGAACCACTTGGACGGTTTATAACTACTCCTATCTTTGATAAGAATAGTTCCGGTAGGACATTGGCCGATGGCAAAGCCTACTATCGACCCAAGCGTGATGCCAATGGAATCATCCTGTGCCGTTCACAAAAGGACCAAGAGGCATGCATCTTTGCTGATAAGGTTCGTGACCTTCGCCAGCACGAATACGATAATCAGTCTTTGTACACAGACTCGGAGGCAGAACAAGCAGCACAAAACGAAAGGTCAAAGTGCGACTTTATCAAGTACTTTGAAGACTTGAGGGATAAGCGTCATCAGAACAGTTCAAAATCTATCCGTGTCAACTGGGATCGTGAGGTTGCGCTCATGAAGATGTTCACTGAGGGCAAACCTATGATCTTTTCTACTATTGACATGAATCTGTTGGAAGATTATAAGAACTTCCTCATCAATGCTCCACAAGGAGGTTCTAAGAAAGGAACAATCACGCGCAACACTGCTTCCACATATTTTTCTATATTCAAAGCCGGACTGCATCAGGCATTCATTGACGGGTACCTTACTGTTGATATTGCAGCTAAAGCAAAGAACATCGCATATTCAGACAAACAACGCGAGTACTTAACTATCGACGAACTCAACACACTGGCAGCAACACCTTGCGACAGACCAATTATGAAAAGAGCTTCACTTTTCTCTGCATTAACTGGTATGCGCCATAGTGATATACAGAAGTTGAAATGGAAAGAGATAATCAAGGATGGCGAGCACTACCGCATCTTGTTCACTCAGCAAAAGACAAAAGGAGTGCAATATATGCCAATATCAGATCAAGCATATCAGCTTTGTGGAGAAAGAGGAGAACCAGACCGTTTGGTGTTTGAAGGCCTACAAGACCCATCTTGGATAAACAAACCATTGGAACGATGGATTAAAGCAGCAGGCATTACCAAGCATATCACCTTCCACTGCTTCCGTCACACATATGCGACGTTGCAACTTACAAACGGAACGGACATCTACACTGTGAGCAAAATGCTTGGACACACAAAGGTTACTACGACCCAAATCTACGCTAAGATTGTTGATGAGAAGAAAGAGCAAGCAGCAGACACCATCGTAATTGCTACTGATTTTACGACATAGATATAATCATTACACAGGATTTACACAACAACGCCATCTGCGAGTAATATCGTGGGTGGCTTTTTTTATTTGTTTATGTTGAAAAACAACGGATTTTGCCAACCAAGATAAGAAAAACTATACTTTTTTGAACTATTTTTATTGCGACTAAATGGGAGAATTATCGCATTGAATCGTCGATAAAAAACATTGTAATTTTGCCGTCGCATTCCCGGGAATGTTTCTTCATGCATATCGCTGAAGACAACATTTAATGCAAAATTATAATATGAATAGTAAACCTACATTTGAGGACATGCCAATGATGATATTGGCACTCCAGCAAAAGATTGACTCTCTTGAGACAAAGATTGATAGTCTTTCCAAGCCATCTCACGAAGAATCTATATGGTTCGACGTGAAAGGTCTTCATGACTATTTGCCAAGCCATCCTTCTATTCAGACCATCTACGGTTGGTGCAGCACTGGCGTTATACCTTATCATAAACAAGGTGATAAGGGTAAACAGAATCTCTTCCTGAAATCAGAGATTGATGAATGGATCCTGACAAGAGGTCGCAAGGCTGACTATATGATAGAGGAAGAGGCACTGGCTTATGTTAATAGTAAAAGAGGATAGAAAAGATACGACTATGACAGTAGAGAAAGACAAGAAAAAGATGAAGAGCATCATCTTGTACTTGGACAATATGGCTGCAATCAACTGTTTGAGCGATGCGAGTGCTGGTCGGATCTTCAAATCAATTCTGGAATATGCCAACACAGGCATATTACCAGAACTGGAAGAAGAAGGCATCAAGGCGCTCTTCATGATGTTTGCTGCACAGATAGATCGCGATACCGAAGCATACATCACAAAATGTGAGAAAAATGCAGAGAATGCCCGCAAACGCTACAAGACAAGAGCGCCAACGAACGCATGCGACGGCAAACCACCGCAAGCAAACGGTTGCCTAAGTAAGAGTAATACAAATAGTAACAGTAACAGCAACAGTAATGATAATCGTTCTAACGAACAAATTATCGAAGGGGATTCTGCTCCAATAGTTATTGTGGAAGGTAAGACTGATTATCCATTTGAAAAGGTTTGGACTTTATATGACAAGCCTGTAGGTGATCAAGTAAAACTTCGTTCCATGTGGAATGCTCTTACGGAAGAAGAACGCAAGCAATGCTATGAATATATTGGCGATTATGTACAGATAAGAACACAACAGTACAGAAAGAACTTTGAGAATTTTCTCACGTTAAGAACATGGCTAAATGAGCCACTAAAGTTTGATTCAAATGGAACACATTTCAAAGACATTACAACTTATGAAGACAAACGGGACACTACCAATGCTGCAATCGGTGTCATGCAAAGACTTTTTGCCGAAAATCAGCCCATTAGTGAAGAATAAGATACAGATACTACAATCTAAAGATGCTACAATAGATGATTTTCTGTTGTCTCACAATCCCAGTATCCAGATGGAACTTTGCCATTCCCCTGACAAATGCTATTTCGGTGATTCGCCAACACTTTCATTGCTCAAATTAGCCTATGGAAGTAGAGCTGCAGAGCTATGGTTGGTTCCTCAACTCACGAGTGTGAGCAACTATTGCGGACTAAAAGAAAAGGTATCTGAAGAACAACTTTTTGAACTTTCCCAATTGATTGCGACCTACTATCATTGGCTGAAAACCGATGAACTGATGCTATTCTTCGCGCGTTTCAAGGCGACTCAATATGAACGTTTCTATAGTTACTTTGACCCTCAGGTTATTCTTACAAGTCTAAAACAATTTCTGGTAGAACGCAGTAGAGCATATGATAGGCGAGACCAGGAAATCAGGATGCGTGAGATGGAAGAAGACCGCAAGAACGCGATTACTTATGATGAGTATCTTAAAATGAAGGAAGAAGGCTTACTTCCTGAATGCAGTTAGGCAACCAGGATGTGTCAAAATTATGAGGCCCCAAAATAGGGCGTCATCTGACACCGATGATGCAAACAATGAGATGCTTGAAAATGGCACTCCTAAGTAAGGTCTAGACAAGCTTGAAGACGTTACCCAGATTACCTTGCGTAGTCTTGCAAAACGACCCGAAGGGCATAGTAAAAGTGTAGTCAGCTAAACAAGAAGTGTCATTGTCCGACACACCAGGGGGTCCCCCAGTGTTTCGACCTGCTGACTTCTTGCACTACTCGCAAGCTCGCATTGTCTTTTATTCCCTCTTATAAACTTAATTTAAATGATTTATACAACTATGGATTCAAATGTAAAACCAGAAGCAAAGGTTGCTAAGAAAAAGAAGAAAGTACGCAACCCACGTATCACGGTGTGCTACTCACCTGAGGATTACGCAACGATTCTTGAAGAGTCTACTAAGGCTGGAATCAAGAAGAGCCAGTATATTCATGACAAGTCGCTTGAAATAATGCTTTATCAGCTTATGAACGATGAACAGACTAAGGCTCTTATCTCTCTTGGGGATGCCCGCAGCGAGCTTGTTCATATCCACAATGCACTCGGTGGAAAGACTCAGGAGGAGCTGCATAACTACTTCCACGACGCTGAGTTCATGAACAACTGGATTGAGGCTACTACATATCTCATTCGTCGCTGGGGAGATATTCAGGATCACTTCAAGTATCTGCAGACTCATGGTCGCTGAATGTACACCTATCGAACATGGTGCTCGGATGACTGAGTACTGTACCAGGCACAACAGAGCAGACATCGTTTACACCAAGAATCTGTCTGAAGGTCTACCACCCTTGGGCATGTGGAATGAGATGCAAGTCATCCAGATGAAGTATGCACCAAAGTTCCGCAAGAAGCCTGTCGATAAGCCTATCTTCCGTATAGAGGTTTCCCCATCCCTTGAAGAGTCAAAGGGCTGGACATCTGAGGACTGGAGAAGGTATGCCATCCGATTCCTTGATGAGTTGGTTAAGGCATCACAGAAGTCAGGCAAGAAAGGAAAGAAGGTACCTGCCATTGACCTGAGCCGAGCACAGTTGTTTGCGTGTGTCCATCACGATTCAAAGTCTGGCATTCCTCACCTTCATATTCTGATCAATCGCATTGACCTTGACGGCAATCTGATGACAAACCGTTTCATCGGTAATCGTTGCACAATGGCTGCCCACACCATCAATGTTGAAGAGGGTTGGGAGTTGCCCGAGGATATTCACAAGGCGATTGTCAACGAGATTACGGATGCGTGTTACAAGGTGCTTTCAGAAATGCGAGCTTACTCCTGGAACGACTATGTTGACAGAATCAAGGCTCTTGGTTATGACGTGAAGGTTCAGGAGGACAAAGACGGAGTTAAGCATGGGTACACCATCATGAGGGGTAACTCTCGTTACAAGTCTTCTATACTTGGTGTTGGTCGTGACCTTATGCTGAAGAATCTGAGAGGCACTTGGTTGAAATTCCACAAGGCTAATCAGGTGACGGTTGGCAGTACCGACACTGGCATGGGCATGGCAAAGCCGGTATCGAAACCTGTTGTACCAGAGCAAAGTGCAAATGTGCAAGGCGAATCAAGCCAGTCTTCAACTCAGTCGTCTGGCACCAAGGAAACACGTGCTTACGTTCTTTGGGACAACAACGGTAAGGAACAAAAAACCTATGTTTTTGACCACATCTACAATGTCATCAAGGATGCTGTTGAACCTGTCAATGATAGTACCGAGGCTCTTGAAAATTGCATCAAGACAGCCATCCTTCTGTTCGCTGGCTATGTCGATGGTGCAACCCGAATTGCTGAATCATGTGGTGGCGGTGGCAGTCCTGGCAGTGGTTGGGGACGTGACAAGAACGAGAAAGACGATGACTGGGCTCGTCGCTGTGCCAAGAAAGCGAGCTGGATCTGCAAGCCTGTTGTTAAACTCAAACGTTAAACCTAAAATTGTAAGATATGGCTAAGGATATTACAAAACTTGTTGCCAAGATCGAGCAGAAGCAGGAAGTCAAGGAGGAGGTTACCAACTTTGACGAACAGTTGAAAACGCTCAGATTGGCGGTTACTCACCTGATTACCTGTACTGACAATGTAAAACTTGCCAGTTTAGAGGTTCCTGTGCTTTTAGCATCTTTCAATGCGGCCAAAGATAGTGTTGACAATGCTGTCGATGGCATCTGCAATGCTATCACTCGTGCTCATCAGACTCCTGTAAAGGTTGACTTTACGGACGATAGCAAGAGTTATCTGGAGGCTGCTCACCAGAAGCTTATCGAGAATGAAAATCTGCTCATCAAGAACCATGAAGCAAAGGTCGATAATAGCCTTAAATCCTTGGGTAACAAGGTTGAGAATGCGATGAATAGCTACAGAGGCATATTCGTTGACAAGAAGACCTTTAACATCTACTTTTGGCTATTTATCGCCATCATGGAGATTGCATTATGCTCTTCCATTTTGCTCATTTGCTATGTGATTAAGTTTGGTTGGCTATAAAGCATTAGTTGAGTCAGTTGTTATTTTGGATTACGAGACAGCCCCATCCGTGAGGACAGGGCTGTTTTATTGTACCATACAAATTAGTCACTTTCAATAATTTTACATGTCAAGAATGAACACTTTTGGTTTATTCCGTATATTGTAATTGTCATCTAACATTGCTGCATTTGAAAACACAATGCTATCATGCTTCTCTGTTCCAAAAGCATCATGGGCATGACCAAACAAATGATACCTTGGTTTAACATCTAGTACTCTGTTTCTCAAAGGTGCATTTCCCCAATGCGTACCTGACGATTCATCCAGGATCATTACAGGTGGCTCATGGGTCACAAGAACGTCTATTCCGTCTGGAATGAGTTCTTCCGAATGATTGTATGCCAACCCGAAGAATTTAATTCCCTCTATTTCACAACCTCTATCCTGGAGGAAGTGAATGTTGTCGGGAAGGTCTTCGATACCTTCTGCATCCCATAGACACAAATCATGATTTCCGGTGACGAATATCTTGTGCTTGTAAGGCAATTCTATAAACCAGTTCAAGAAGTCAAGAACCTCTTCCTCTGTGCCTTGTTCAGTGAAGTCACCACAGTGGATGACAAGATCTACTTCTGGAAGGTTGGTCAACTCATTGTGCCTATTGTGAGTATCAGAGATTTGAAGCAGTCTGATTGATTGGTCATTGACCGTTTCTTTGTAAAGAGCGTCGCCCAACGCATCTTTGAGCTGCTGATTATTGAGGTAATGGTCATAGTCTTCATCCCAATTCCTTCGGGATGTTACCGATACAACTCGGTTTTCTTTTGTCAATAAGACTGCAAAGAATGACATACCATAGTTGTCGTAAGGATAACCTTCACCAAAAGCTAACTTCCCATATTCTTCTGCATCATCACGCTTACAGAATATGAAATGACATGTTCCCTGATGGCTTTCCTCAAAGAAAACTTCCTCTGACTGAAAGATGCACCATGTCGGAGCATAACACTCATACTGTTTTGCCTTTTTATAACTGTCAATAGCAATAATCTCGTATGAGTGTTTGCCTTTGTTTGGTTTGCTGTCAATGACACCACTTATCAAATCTAACAATCTGCCCTCCGGCATATCAGCAAGCTCCGCCGGCATGTTCTCACAGACAAGAGGACTATTGTAGATATAATTTAGTATGTCTTTCTTTGTCATTGTATCTCAATATGTCTTTTTAACAGGTTATTTATTTACCATGTCGGGGAAGTTTATACCAAGAGAAACAGATAGTTTTTCCCAAGTTGTATATCCGTAAAAGCTATCTAATATAGCCTTCTTGAGAGCATGACTTTTTTCAATTGTCTCGGCATCAATTTCTTTTTCAAGATACTCCTTTACACAGTGATTCTCATACCCACAGTTTTCCTTAACAACGTAGAATGCGATAACCTTCTTTCGGCTATTGCTATGATGTAGCGCATTTTCTATATGTCTTACCATCTGGCTGCGATGTTTCAAATATGACACCTTATCCGTTGTGTCGCTTTCCGTTCTTTTTCCTTCTATCAATATGATGAATTTATCATTCTCTATATACATATCTGGTTTGGAACTTCCTTCAAAGGTGTTCCATTTGACAAACTTTGATGTTGAAGCCTTTTCTATCATGCTTTGATCAAGATTGAATAACAACTGGCGTTTATCTTTGTTTGATTTTGTGGAATTATCACGTTCTTGTACATACTTTCTAAATTCTTCATCGTTAACTATCTTTTTTATAATGGCTTTCAAATGTTCTGGAGTTGCAGGTAATGATTTTTCTCCTTGCCAGCCAGTATAATAAACATTCTTTTCCTCAAAATTCCCAAAGACTGATGATATATCTGGAGCCACAATAGATAACATCCTTTTCAGCAAATCATGATTACTCCTTATTGCATCACCAAGAGGCTTAACTCTTGTAATACTACTATTATATTTTCCCATATTTGGTATCTTTTATAATTCAGCATCTGCTTCCTTATGAATGCAGATAACTTCTTTAGGATTAACTGTTTTGATTACTTTCTCGATTGTCTGGCGGTCAGCATGACCAGAGGTGTGAATGTCTACCACGTTGGGGAACATGTCACGAAACTCCTTGTACTTTGGGTCGGCCTTTACCTGCTCAGGATCCTTGTAGTACCCATCCCATGATGAATAGATGAGGAGTGTTTCTTCCTGGGGCAGCTTGTCAAGCAATCCCTTTACACGAGCCATCTGCGATGTGCCAACCACCATGGTCATGCCTGTCTGCTTTAGCTTCTTCAGCATACGGTCTTTGTAGAACAACGGATGGAAAGAGAACAAGCCTTTTGACTGTTTTGATTCACGCTCAGTGAAGTATGCCATCGTTTTCTTCATAAACAAGGACCAGATATAAAGGGGCTTGTCTGCATGGATAGAAGCCTGCTTAATAGCAGCCAGTCTTTCTATGTCAGTGGCAGATGCTAGGACGAAGACGTACTTAAAGGCTTTCATCACATTATGCATCTTGTACGATACAATATGCTCATGGATGCACTTGTCTTCACGTTTGAGCATCGTACCCTCTGTGATAAGCACATCGATGTCTGTGGCATATTTCTTCAGAGTAAGAATCAGCCCTTTACCCATATAGCCGTGCTCACGATAGTCGCCCATGTGCCAGATACGCTTGCCATCAGCTTCGATGAGGAACATGTGGGAGTCATAGATGCTATGGCAGTTGAAGAAAGGTGTAACCTTGATGTCGCCAATGCAAATGCTCTGTGGAGCTTTGCGTGGCGGAGTACGCTGCCATACCTCAATCTTGTTGAGCAACTTACATTTGTTATCAGCAGATATGAGCCTATTCAAAGCGTCGCTATACTCCTGAGAATCACATTCGTTTTCAAGGAGTTCATTGACTTTTAAGTCTGCGCCCTCGTAAAGAACATCGTACTTTATCTCCAGTAATTCTTTGGTTCCTTCGCTCATGTACTGGGGAACATCTTCAGGAATGTATTCAAACAATCCGACGTGATCCTCATGCCCATGTGTGTAGAATACAGCTTCATGCTGTTTCTTGTTCTGAGCAAATATCTGTGTCACCAACACTTCGTCCTCTTCGGGAGTTGTTGGTTCGCCATTCCCTGGCAAGTTCTGGCCGAAGTCTATAAACACACGAGAAGTTTCTGTGGAAATCTCTGTGATGCAACCTCCAATCTGGTCAAGTCCTCTATGTACTTTTATATTCATGTTGCGAATTGTTATTTAGTCAGCTACTGTCTCAAACCACATGTCTTCTACCTCTTTTGTCCAAGGTCGCATGTGCTCCAGATACCATTTAGCCCTTTCTGCCGATAATGGGCATTCTGAATCTGGCACTTCGACAAATTCATGGCAGTCATCCATCGTGAAGATAAAACCGTTCTCCATTGGCCAGATTGTGAGCATAACCTCGTTTTTCAATGATTCTACGCATTCATCAGACAGGAACGGGTAATAGATATTACCATTTTTGCGACGTTCTCTTTGCTCGTTTATGACAGCTTCTCGCAATTCTTCCGGAAGTTCACCTATACATGTGGTTACTATGTTCATGTGTATATATTCTGAATATAGATTATAATCCAAGCTCCACCTTTGTTTTCACAAAGTCTTTGTAAAGTCCATATCCACAAAATGAAGCATTGATGAACTTTGAATCATTAGGTAATGCCTTGCATTCTTCCAGCAAATTTGTACTGTAGTGATGGTAGTTGGCTAATAGAAAGAGAAAGTCAGGTTCAACCTCAATTTCAGGTTCCAAGTCAACTTTTTCCCTATGTTTGTTACCAGATTCATCTTCTATTACAATGGTTTTCTCAAAGAGTTTTTCTATTCCCTTAACGAGACCGAGTTCTTTCTTCTGTTTGAGAACGAGAAGCATATCTTTTGCACAATCTGACACATAGACTGCATTTGATTTGAATGAAAGGAAATCTGTGTAATGCTTTCTTAAACCTGCCGATGTTTGCTCATCGTTTTCTAAGGTTTTAATAGCGTTTTCACCCTGTTTTACTTCAATCAGAGTGAGTTGAACAACGCGCTTACGATGTTCCATGTGATTCCATCGGAATGCGACTATATCTGCTCTTCCTCCAAGATTATCATTGTCTGCCCATTCAATGTCTGCTATGAAATAATCTGTATTACAAGCATTTACCGATAGGTTATTTTCATAAACCACACGTTGCTGAATTTCTTTCTCGCCAAGCTTGCTATAGCGAGATGACTCATGAATGTCAACAATATGCTTGGCATGTGCAAAATAATCATGAATGCCAGTTAGTGAGGGGACAATTCTGATAGTATCAGATGTAAGATAGTATTCCTCTGCAAGTCCCTCAAGATTCTGATTCTCATAAACAGTCAAAATCTTTCCGCCTCTATAATAGATCATTACACAGTTACCTCTAAGTTCTAAATCAAGATATGGATCAACTCTCACATAGTCAGTAATAACATGTAAAGCTCCATTCTTCAGATTTTCAAGAAACTGATTTGAAATACTTCTTTTCATAGATTGTACAATTGAATTGACTTGTTTTAAGCCATAATATAAATGGGAAGCTCTATTTATCCTTTTGAGCAGCAAGCCTTGCTATAGCCCTGTCTCTAAGTTGCTTAACTCTTTTGGTCGTTAGGTTCATGTTTTGACCGATTTCTTCAAGTGACTTTTGTGAATCTATAAGCCCGAACCATTTAGTCAGAATCTCCTTGTCACGCTCGTTGGTCATTCTTGAAACCATTTCTCGTTTCTCTTCTACAGTGAGTTCGGACAGATTGATGCTATTCGTTGAAGTTTCAAGAAATGCAAGGATGCTTGCCCTAATGAACCAAACTGCATAAGCAATGAATTTGAAGCCTCGCTGTGGATCAAACTTCTTTGCAGCAAGTTCAAGTCCTTTGTTGCCCGCCTCGATAAGTTTTTCCATTGACTCGCCCCTGTGCTGGTACTGTTTTGCAACACTTACAACGAAACGGAGGTTGCCGCTAATGAGTTGAGCGAGAGCTTCTTCATCACCTTCTTTGATGCGATGGGCGAGCTCTGTTTGCTCCTCTATTGTTTGAAGTGGATGCTTATTTACTTCTACCAGATATGAATCCAAAGACTGACTGACGCGGTTTGTGATTTTCTTATTCATTGTACTATCAAAATTTGCTTCTCTATTATAATACGAATGAAAATCACGAAAAACAGCGAAAATGATGTCAGTTCTGCAAAAACAGCGCAGAGAATGCGTTGTTTTTATTGAAGAGTATCAAATTTGGTGTTATACATAACTCTAAAAGTTATATTATACTTATCAAACAACCATTTGAAAGACGTCTTAATTAATTCAATTTCTTCTTCCAACTCCGCATACACAGAATAAAACTCTACATTTGTATTTTTATAGAACAAATATATAAATTGTTTGTTTTCGTCAAGACTCGTATTCGATACAATACCCATTAGATGGCAAAGGAATTGCTTTAGGTCAAACCTGGTGGTCTTTGATAAGACGTTAAAGTGATTACGGGTAAGTTGTAGTTTTACGCAATTCCCTTCACTATCAAATTCACATGCTCTATCTGCGGTATTAATCTTATAGTGTTCAAGTATTTCTTTAAATAGGCTATTGTTTATGTATTGAGACGATAGTTTGATAATAGAGTGACTACTTTCATCAAAAATTTCATGACATTTTACTTCTACAAAGGTTTCTTTCGATGTTTTGATGTACACATCCATTTGAGGAGGTGTTCCAAGAATACGATTAATTCTTAAAGGATACTCAAATTGAATTTTCTGTATTGGTTCTCCTTCAAACATCTGGATATTATGTAATTGTTTATCACGATTCTCCGTAAATGACGCAACAGCAAATCTGCTTGAAGATGCAACTGAGAAAAGCTTTCCATTATCAATTTCATTACCCTTGCCATTTTTGTATGCATCAACAACGTCAGTAGGCATTGAACTGAGTAGTATTTTCCCAAAATCATCAGTAAAATATGTTTCACGTATTTTGCCATTTACCAAACGACCAAACTCTGATATGTCAGTAGATTTAATTCCAGGCAAGCATTCCTCACCGTGAAGGAACTTGTCCCTTATAGAAATGTCAAAAGATTGCTTTATGTTCATATACTCAATATCTATTTATCATTAAACTTATTTCTTTCTTTATCTCTTCGCGATATTCCGCAGGTTCTAGTACCTCTACATTAGGTCCCATTGCCAGTATCTTTGACTTTAATTCAGGTGTCAAGCACACTCTGTAGGTGAACTCAGCAAACTCTCCATAGCGTGACTTTACTTCGCTTTGTGACTTATGGAGTGGTAACATTCTCATGTATTCCATCTGTACACCATACACCCTTATCTTCAGATTAACGACAGGAAGCTCTTCATTCACATATATTCCCACAACATTGTCATAGTATTTTCTAGGGATGAAGTCCTTTGGAAATTCAAACTTGTTCGTCGTTGTATGAAGATCAAGAAACCTTTCCAATGCCAAATGCCTGATAGATTCCTTTTCTTTTATGTAGCCTAGTACATACCATCTTCTGTTGTAAACCTTCATTGAATAAGGTTGCATCGTAAGTGTTTCTCGTTGTCCCTCATAACGTTGATAGTCAATTATAAGCTCTGTATTAGTCCTCATAGACTCAACAACTGAGTCAAAGTAACCAGTGCCATGGGGTATCTCTTCCAACAAAATGCGGTCACGCATCATGTTAAATGTGGAGAAATCCTGTGGAACACTGTACTTACGCAATAAAAGTTGTGCATAAGGATTTTGGATCAGGACTTCTGGATTCTTTATATAATATATGTAACCTTTGGATTTATCACATTCTATGATAACTCCAAACATTTCTTCAATACCTTTACGATGTTCGTGGAAGGTGCGTATTGGTAAACCACCCATATAGGCATAAGGAGACCCCTCCCATATCTTAACAATATCCTCGAATGTGAGAGGATATTTTGAACGCTTTATAGTGTCAAGTAGCCAAATGTATCTGAGATAAGTTTTACTGATCATGATTCAAAAATTTCTGCAAATTTATCAAAATAACGGCAAAATCACGAAGAAATTGCGTTTGTTCTGCGGAAATTTTGCAGAGAAGGCGGTAAAATTACCGATTTTGAAGATTTTTAATCGTATTATGTAATAGTAACGTACAAAATCAAACAAAGTATGACAAAGAAAAAGAATCAGAAGAAGGCAGAGGCACATGCAAAGAAGAGTGCCGTTGAGACCCTCCGCTTTCAGGCACACTGGGGACTGAAACAACTCGGTCACGAAGATGACATGTTTAACCAGCTTATTGATGCAGAGGTGGACTTCATTGCAGAACTTGAACTTGCCCAGGAACTCTTGGCAATCAAATCGCTTGTTGATGGCGTTAAACAGTCTTTTGTGGTGACTCCAACACCAGAAAAAGGAGATTTCGTTAAAAGTCCTACTGCTGTTGCTCTTGGAATAGCACAGGTTGAAGACATCAATAAGATTGGCCTTCCTCTTACATGGAGCGAGATGATTGAACAAAAAATACTGACAATCTATTATCCAGAAGAATACCGGAACCAAATTGTCGATTGGGCAAAGACAAATGGCTATAACATATCAACATACCTCGGTCGCCCAATAGTAAAGTTCAGTAAGTTGTATATAATCATAGATAGAACACGCGCATGAAAAGAATGACAGAAGAGAAGGCAGAGCAGATGCTCGCCTTCATTGCTGATAAGTTTGATACATACAATCTTCCGTTCGATGATGCTGCTACGTTTGAGTTGTTTCAACGTGCAGACACAGATGGAATCTTCATGATGGAATCAGAATGGGACAAGTATGACCTTTGTCAGATTAAGCCGAAGAATATGGATGAATTGATTGCAACCATAGCGTTAAGCCATGGGTTGGCAGTTAATCCGTATATCTATACATATCTGAAGATTCAGAAGATACAACCATTTACATATCCAAGGTTCACAGAAATGGAGAGGGTAAAGGAAATCCTTAGTGATACACATGGAATGTTACTCTGGAAAGAACAGAAGGAAGAAATCCTTGCCTACATTGATTCACTTTCAGATGAAGAGAAAGAACGATATAGTTCAGCTATAAAGATTGTTCTACACGAGATAGAACTTCGTCAGCATTCCCTCTCTAGCAGAAAATTCTTTCGGAACAGAGCAAAGATTTGTTATAAACTAGCATACATAAAGGCGCATATGCCAGAAGATTTTGAAAGATTAAGAATGAAACTCTGTAACTAATAGGGGGCTGTTCTTAGGAGACATCAATCATCGTAAATCGCAACCCCGAATCAGGGTACAGGTTTGGAAACCTCATTGTTATTTCGACAATCTGGTTTTGAAACCACATTAGCGTTTCACGAATCTGGTAAAAAACACAGGGGGGAAACACCACCCCGGCTTATGACAAAGGGCATAGCACGTCACTATACCCTTGACCACTTTATTATGAGGCTGTGTTTCACGGCTCCATTCCAAGGTTTCGTGTGTCAAGCCACAAATTCCTTCTTGACTCTTTGAACAGTGCAGATTCCTTTTCCTGTAAGTTTTGCAACATCACGGATGGCATACCCCTTATTCAAGAGGTTGATAACCTCTCTATATTCTTCCCTCTTTTTATCCTGGGACTTGGTGGAACCTGTAGGTCTGCTGAGTTTACCGCCTTTCTCTACATACTGCTTTCTTTCTGAGTTCAGTCGAAATGAGATGTTATCACGTTCCAACTGAGCACAGGTAGAAAGGATTGCTATCATGACAGGGGCAAGCAAAGATGGCTTGTCCTCCTTGTCAAGATGCATAAAAGTTACTTCTCGCATCAGTTCCCATGGCATTTACGAATTTTTCTACCCCCATCCTTGCTCCGCTATATACCCCTCCAAATCTTCCTGAATTTTGATTAATCCACTATCGGGTAACTTCGCAGCAGCTTTTGTAATACTCAGGAAATCTCCATCTGGGTACCACTCTTTGAACAAATATACTGTAAATCGGGCAACATCTTCGAGCCTAAAATCAAGATAAAAGGCAATGTTGCGAGTGTAGTGCGCAATATCCAACGTTGTAAGAACATTGCCTGTTTTGTTTATCTTCTTCTTACGGCCATATTTTCTTGCAGCCTCATCTTTGAATGGATTTACGATTGGGCTTTGTTCAGTCTTATCGAACTTACCTCCAGTCTCGGCAAAGGTGCAGACCTTATGCTGAATGAATGCATACGACTCTGGGGAGAATCCGAACTGGGTAAGTTCCATTACGGCATACGTTGTTACGACTTTCACTCTTTCTGAGTTTTCGCGTAAGATTCTTTCACGTGATTCTTCTAAAGCCTCTGTCGCCTTTTTGAACAAATTGAATCCATCGCTGCGAAGTTCATCAATGGCTTTCTGCTTGAATTGCTCCAATTCTTCAGTTTGCCGAGCTTTAAGTTTTTCAATCTGAATGTTGTAGGAGCTTTGCGATTCAACGAGTTGCGCTTCAAGGTTTTCGATATTTCTTTTCTTCTCCGTAATGTCCTGCGTCAATCTGATGATTTCATTCTCCGATTTCTTGTGGATATTCTCAAGATTCTGATAATTCTGCTCATATTGACTTTTACAGAATTCCAATTCCTGCTTTTTCTGGTCAATCTCACTTTGCAGATTATCCAGTTCTTCTTTCTGCTTCGTGCGGATCTCGTCCAGTTGAGCCTTCTGTTGCTTGTGGCATTCTACGATAACCTGTCGGCGTACCAACTCGTTATCTCTTTGTATGCGCAGGTCTGTCTCTTTATCATACTCTTTCCGAAAAGCTGCAATTATTCGCTGATTATCCCTCTCTCTGTTTCTTCTCCTTAGTTTATCATATGGATAGTCAACTGTGAAGATGCAAGATAGAACAGCCATAGTACATAATATGAAGACTGCAATACAACCTGCAAAATCGCATACATAACTGAATAATGAATATGGGTGTGTTCCTGCCTGGCTTGTCATGTACATGATAGCTACAAATACACCTAATGGGTAGAACAAATACCTTGCCCACCGTGACTTTGCAACGTCACACAAGAAAAGCTTCAGTTCGTTTAAGTAGTCGTGCCAAGTATTTCCTTGAATCATACGTTTATACGTGATTTGTGTTTTATACTGATGGGGTGATAATTAGCCTCCAAGAATTATCTTTCTCTGTACGAGCTATATAGCCTTTGTCTGTAAGGAGTCGCAACTGCTTGTTTACCGCTGTAAGACTGATACCTGCAGCTTCTGCCAATTGTGGGATAGTACTGTTGGGTTGCTCATACATGCGATTCAGTATTATACTGGTGGTGGCACTACGGAATTTCACGCGTTCGCCGTCAAACCACCATACGTTATCTCCACGCTCTGTCAGGAACTGGATGTCGTAAGACACTTCGTCAATAAAGAGGTTGGTAAAGTAAGTAAGAAACTGTTGGATGTCACGTTTTGAGGCATGTGCACCAAGTGAAGGTGCTGCACCGACAGTCAGGTCTGTACGATGCAATGCCTCTAAATATTCTTTTTTCTTGCGGCTACGCACCACAATCATAGGATAATCATGGCGAGTGAGGATGTAGTTAACCATCAATCGGGCTATACGTCCGTTACCGTCTTCAAATGGATGAATACGAATGTAGCGATAGTGGAATATCGCGGCAAGCTCTATTGGAGTGAACTTTCCCGATCTTTCTGCATCGTTGTACCAATCGATCAAATCGCTCATCAAAGCAGGAGTCTCTTCGGGCGTAGCATACTCGAATCGGTCTCCATAACGGGTAATGACGGAATTTGGACGGGTTTTGTATTGTCCTGCATGAATAACGTAACTTGTCTGAACCCCTCCAGGCAGTGTGCGATATACTGTGTAATCCTCACGCAAGAGGGTTTTATGTAATGTTCGTATAAAATGCTGCGTCAAAGGAGTCTCTTTAAGTAGAGCCTCCTCCTTCATCATTTTCAGACCAACATTGCTGGCAGTCATTTCGTGAACATCACGAACATCAGCCTCGCCAACAATCTTTCCGAACATGAGCAATATCTCTGTCTGTCCATAAGTCAGTGTATTACCCTCAATATGGTTGCTGTTGTAGTTGAAATCAATAGTGAATCGACGACTTAGCATCTCTCTGTCTCTATCAGACAAAGGCTGCAAAGCGTTCCACTCATTCATTACGTCTTCAATATTTTTCATATATGCGCTTTTTGCAAGAAATTACATTAAAAGGTTTATACCATCAACCTTTATCGGGTACAAAGTTACAAAATTTCCATCAAATAATAGCAATATTATACACAAAAAGGTGTATTTCGATAACCTTTTTTAGTATTATTTGTTATTCTTGTGCTATTTCATTCGGCATTTTTGTGGTACTTTGTTTTTGTGATGCAATGTATCGCGCACGTGCGTATATATTATAATGAGTAATCTGACCAAACAAGATTTTCAAATTTGCTATCTATAGATAACAATAAACAAATCTATATATCTTCTGCAGAATATACGAATCGTCTTATTGTTTCCTATTTTTGTTTTCCTTAACTGCCCTTAATAGATTTCCAAAACGTTCACGCATGTTTGTAAATCACTGATACACAATACTGTTTATATTTGAGGAGGTGAAGTAATCTAAGAAGGATTTATAACATATAATAGGGCATAACTCATTAGAGTTATGCCCTATTTGTATTTTATGTGCTTATTATTCCTTTATTTACGGCTTTTTTGTTACATGTGTGTAGCACGACAAAAACGTCGGCAAAGCTCGACTAAACCATACAAAACCTTACTAATCCTTACAAAATAGTCGGTGACGTACAGGATGGTAAAATGGCGATTTGAGGTGAATTCAATTTGTTACATGTTACATATTAACTAAAAAGAAAAGTACAAATGCCAAATAAAGTTCCTCAATCAAACGCTGACAGAAATTAGAGTGAATTTGAGAGAGAAGAAAGGAAAGCTTGACCAAGTTAATCAGGAATTGGATAGTGTCAAATCTACCTACAATGCCAAATTGAAAGGGTTGGACGCTATCATGAAGAAAGACAATGTCATGATAGACTATATCAACAAAGATGCCGAGATTATTCTCAAAGCTTCCATTTTTGATCAAGTACTATATGAAGCAGTCAAAATATGCCGAGAAATCCCCGAAGCAGATGCAATGGCAGAAGACACTTTCATTGATGACCGTAACAATTTGCGTTGGAAGGATGTGCTAAGCACAGGTCCGAGAGTCTTCATTGCCGGAATAGATGGTGCGACTGGTGTAGCTCAGGTGTCAGGCGGTGGCGGCACATCAAACGATATGCCGTGGCGAGATAAGGATGAAGACTTTCTCGATTGGGCCGCCGTGCTATGCGATATGCCCATGCTAAACATTATCCTGGTAATAGGCTCAAACGGTCGTTGAGCAAATAATCCTCGCGCGCATACGTATTCTAATAAAGAGCAGGTGTTTCCCAAATTGGAGATGCCTGCTTTTGTTTGACCATTTGTCCGAAGGTATTCAAATTTTTCTAATAGTGTCGGACAAATGGTATACTTCATGTCATTCTCATCAAATTCAGTTGTTCGGAATTTCCGAACAAGTGTCACCCCAGTATTGGTGTCAAGTCGATGGATACTGATATTATGAGCATTTGTCCGAAGCTTACTAAATTTTTTGGATAGTCTCGGACAAATGCTTTTGACTTATTGAGTACTTAACTATTATTTCTGTCCAACAACATCAATCCTTTTATCGTCAGCATATAACGTTGACGGGGATGATGGGGATTGGCAGGATACTTCATACACACAAATCCTTCTCTTATTGCTGGTGTGAGAGAATAATCCATAAAGTTCGGACGGTTCTTCAAACCTACGGCTTCCATCATACTCTTCACACTCATTTCTTCTTTACCGATTGCCAATACCAAACGCGTAACATTCTCAGAAGATGGTTGTATGTCAATTGAACTTGTACGGGTACTTGTATGGGTGTCGTTCTCGTCATCCTTATACCCAATCAGCATATATCGTTCTTCAGATAGTCAGACACACGAAGCCCATCTACGTCTTGAAGTCCTATTGCAGTACGCCAAGCCGAAACCCGCTCACGTTTATGTGGCTCTGCCACACGTTCGTAAGCCTCAAAGTCAATGTATTTCTGCTTTTCGCTCATATGTTTTTTATTGTACTATTCTTCTTCATTGTGATTGTCTTCTAAAGGCTTATCCTTGGAAGATACATTATTTTATGCAACGAGTGCGATGAATGGTAATGCCATTATCAGCTGAGTGATATTTGGCATCGTTTTCGTCGGTTGATTTGTAAGATACTCATTAATCAATATTACTCGAAGCATGGCTCTAGCATCAGCATTCTGTAACAATTGAAAGAGCAGTCCATCAATCTCCGCAAACTGAAACGCATTACGCATGGCTTTTATAGAATATGCGCCAGTTGGCAAATTTTTTGTCTGCTTGCATTCTTCCACATACGGGTAATCTTCTGCTACCATTGATAAATCAGATTCTCCGAACTCAACTAATCGCCAAAAGCGTTCATGCTGCATGTGAAAGAATGGTTTTGTGATGTCTGGAGAAAAGATGGCAGATATTCCTAAATAATGATGCCACACCTTATCGAATCTATCTATCAGTTCGTCTGACAAATAGATACGAGGAGATGCAATTGTGCCTTCTTCCGCAAGATCTATGATGGACAATAGGAGCACCGCCTTGTGTGGTGCTTTATGTCCCTTCATCTTTGCTGTATGAAGGTTTGAGAATGCATTTACATAATAACCAAGTTCTATCATACTCGACTAATAATTGTTACAAACATTACTTCTTGACTTTTAACATCAAGTCACTCAGTTTAACAGGTTCTGGTACAGCAGAGCGATTGCCTTTATTATCCGTTACTTCACTAATTTGCCAATGGTACTGCACCCATTCAGGTTCAGTATTATTTGGCTCCAAACGATATACAATGTATATATCATCTTTCTTCTTTTCCTCATTATCTGAAGGAGGGTAGCCCATTCTGAGCAGGTCTGAACGTCGGAATACACGAGGTCCTTCATCGGCTAGCCGTACGAATTGAATACTCTCGCCATGAGCATGTAAGAGTAAATAACGACTGGATACAAGATTCCGACTCAACCGAATTGAGCCGTTCTGTGTACCTGTACGGAAGTTGTATAGGCCAGTTTTACGAATCCACTCCAACTGTTTATCATTCTTCACATAGCCTAAAACTACCCATGTCTCATCGGGCAAGAAATCGCGATTATCTCCAGCAGGTTCTGGCATCTCCTCACGCACGCTTTTAGATGGCGTATTATACACATTATTAATATAATATGACATTCGCTCACGTTGACTTGTGCGGTCAAGCATATGTTCCACTATCTTCAGCAAGAACACCTGAAGCGTGATAAGCTCTTCGTCATAGTTTGAAGGTGTCAGACAGAAAGCTCCTAATCCAGGGATAATCTCATGGAATCCCTTCAACCGTCGCTGAACCGTTCCTGGATAGAGAATGTAAGCACCACTTGTGCGACGAATGGCATCCTTGTAGGCGTGCATTTTTAACAGGTCTGCACGCTTATAGATACCTTCCTCCTGTTCTTTTTTTTCGTTGAGTAAAGCCTCCGACATTTGTTCATCATTCATCGAATCATCCACACCAAGGTCAATCTTGTTGACTCGATACTTGGCATCGAAGTGAATATGAACAATCAAATCTTCTCGTTCTGCTTGATCTATGCTTATTTCTCCTGGCCATATCGATAACGTATAGTCGGGACGCATGTTCATCGTCCACGAACCCGACTTATCTAGTTCTTCGTCCTCTCGTGTGTGGGCAAATGTACGGTTGTAGTAGAACCTGACATTGAACTTTCTGCTGCCAGCATCATACAGACCTTCTATCATGGTCATTTTACCCTGCTGAATCTCAAGGTTAATTCGGTCGGCATCCGTCTTGACGAGTTTGTTGACGCTTACAGGGTCGATATCAAACACACGGCTAATGACCTCCAGCAGTTTGAAGAACACCCAGTATTCATAGAGCACTGCCACATTCCTCTTGCCTGCCTCATAGACATTGTCACCTCCTTTCCACGACAGTTTGGCTGCAAGGTCAAACATCAGCCATGCTTGAAGTATTTCTCTGTAGCCCTCTTTGCGTTGCAGCACAGGACTGTTCAGATTCAACTGCGACGGCATTGACACCTGCTTGAAAAAAAGCGTACTCAAATGGCCGTTCAGAACGTCCATGGTCTTGTCTATCTCAGCTTTCAGACGGTCGTTGGCGTTCTTCTTTCCACGAAGTTCCGAGCAGAAAGAACTAAACGAACGCAGCACAAACTTCACGAACTGGTTCTCTTGATTATCCAACGTATCCCTTTTATAGGCAACTGTCAGTGTACGAGGCACGGAGTTTAATCCATGAGGCAATCCTATTTCGTCACCATTATAAACTGGAATTCGGTCGCGAGAGGAGGCTATCTGATGCATATTCCTGCGACTCAGACGCTTCACATTGCTCACGTTACGCTCTACAATGGTCTCTTCCCATTTACGTACAGGACTGGCGACAATCTTGTTGATGGCCTCTTGAAAAGCAGAACTTTCCACGATGCTTCGCACAAAGGCATAACGTTGATAAAGAGTTTGTTGAGGTGTATCATTGTCAATCTCCAGTTTTTGCGTCACGGGACTTCCTTGCATCAGCACCAAGTCAGTATAGTATGCAGTAATGTCCTCCAGCATCTTGCGATAGTCGGTTCGATATTCTGCTTTAACTGACTTAATTTCTATATTCACTTTGGCAATTTCACAGTCAAGCTCTGTATCCCTAATGGCTAATGACAAGGAACCAACGTAAATACCCGTCTTCAGCGTACCAGCATTAGGATGTCTTGGAGAATGAGAGAAACGAACGATTTCATCTTCATCCATGAACTGATATGTGTGGCCATTGTCCGACACTAATTCATACTCGTAAGTACATCCCTCCTGTAGCTGCCAGCGAGATTCACCATAATCCACAGCATCTTCTTCCTCAAACAGCATTGAGCTGCCTAAGGCTGGATATATACACAACTTGATTTCTCCAAAGTTGCCTATTATGGGTATTTCTAGCTTATCTACTTGCATCTTTTATGCTTCTGCAAAACTTGTAAATCCGTTATCAAGAGCAGTCTGCATCATACGCTGGATTTTATCAGCTGATTCAGGGAACTTTGCAAATGACACGTTTTCACGAGTTATAGCATCTGTCATGTGATCTTTCTGCATACTCAGTCCCCATAACGCTTTCAAAGCAGGCTCTAACTTTTTCCGTGAGCCATGTAGCTTTGGTAGCAGCTTCTGCACGATGGCAGCATCCAGTATTTCATCTTCCGTCATACCCTCGGCACACGCTTTAGCATTAGCGATAAAGCGATATATCTCTGTTGCTGATCGATAGCCGAATTCTGCATTCACTTTCTTCAGCACCTTGAAGAAGTCACACAAAGTCTTCTGTGCCAACTCACTGCTCTCTGTATCCTTCTTGGTAGATTTCGCAACGAAGTCTTGTCCCATATTTGCACACAGACCATCTGCAGCTTGAACATCGATATTCATATTCTGCTTCAAGAATCTGTCCATCTCGTCATCGGATATTTTGAACTCGATGACATTGGCACGATCAAGAACCTTGGGCGAGAACATATAAGTGGTCTCGTCAACGTTGATGGTACCGATGATGAATAGGTTTCTAGGCAGAGCTATCTTAGCAGGAACCTCCGAGTCACACTCGTCAGGCTTCTCCCAAAGAGGAATTTCCTCATGGCTCTCCAGGGCAGAGAGAAAATCAGCAAAGTATCGTTCCACATAGCTCAGATTCATTTCGTCGAGTACCAGGAAGTAAGGCTTTTGTGGGTTACGCAATGCTCGCATCATTATCTGCAAAGCACCGCTCTCAGGCAGCATATACTCTCCCTGCTTTAAGGCATTAGGATATCCCAATAGAGGCTCATGGTTAGTCCAGTCGGCACCCACGGGCACAACACAAAGCTGCTGTTTCACATCCTCGCTCATAACACGGGCAAAAGCCAATGCCAATTGCGTCTTTCCCGAACCAGCCAAACCACTAAGGATAACAAATGGCTTGGTCATCAACGAACAAGCATAACGCTTAATAAGTTTGTCTTCATAGAGAAGACCCGTTTTTTTGATACCTTCAATAACGGTTGGCATATTGAAAGAAATTTGCTCGATTATCTCCTGAGGATCAAACAATCCCTCCAGCCGTTCTACCATTTCCTTATAGTCGTTGATACGTGTCAACGTCTTCATCGGAAGTTTCTTGGGGTATTCCCATTCACCTGAATGCGTCCATTCTACGGCACGGCTATTTTTATATTCATATCGCTCGCCATTGTAAGTATAACCTCCCTTCACAACACCACGACCAACAATCAAAGTCAATCCACGTTTCACATATACGATGTCACCAGGTCGCATTTCACGGCAGAACTGCCAAATGGCAAGACTGTCATTAGTGTATGCATTCTCGGTGTTGCCATACACCTCTCGTAACCGTTCCACAATATCCTGCCGGGTTTCATAGTCACGGAAGTTCTCCATATCATCCCAGCCAAGCAGCATTACGTTTTCATCCAAACACTCCTGCCATTTGCGCGCACCTTCCCCTGGGGAATAAACCCAAATACTCGGAGTGTCGTTTGGAGATTCAACATCTGTATTATCATCTATGTCAACATTAGCATCTGTAGATTCGCGGTTCAGTCGTTTCATGTCAAGCCGTTTTCCCACATAGAAAAAGAAATCAGTTGTTGTGATGTGTCTTGCATCGTCATTATAGCAAGCATCGTCATTGTCAAGTCTTTCGTGCATCATTGATTGCAACTCCTCGTCAGCAACAAGTCTTGCACACAAGCCGTTGAGATATTCCACACAGGAAGCGTAGAATGTTCCATTATCTCTTTTTCCCTTAAATGAGAAGGAATCACCAAGAATGTCAACCGTCTTCTTGAGCTCAGTATATTTATAGATGTAGTACTTCTCTGGGTATCTGAATAACAGGTAGGCGCTTATTGCTCTTAGGTCTTGGTAGTGGTTTCTCCATTCAGAGTCGTGTGTCTTGCGAATAGCTTCGGATTCATCAATGAAAGAATTGATACGCTCTGCAAGGTTTCTGCTTTCATCATAAAGCGTGCGGAACATATTCCGTGTACGTTCTTGGTCATATTCTGCGAAGTTCAAGATCATGCCTACTGGGAAATAGTTCATCGATGCGAGCAGGTTGACGTGCTTCGATGTAGCCACTTTAAACATCTCGCCAAAATTCTCTGCATCAATATCCCAATTGTCTTGGAACTGCTTTACCGCTTCCCACTTATACTTTTCATCCCCCCAAAAAGAATGAAGGTCTTGCTTGTAAAGGGAAAGGGGTGATAATTGTGTTTCAATTCTTGTTTCCATGCCAAAAGTCTCTGGAGAATTAACTAGCCAAAGTTCATGAGTTCCCTGGGAATTGCGATAAACATATTGACTTCCATAACAGTCATGTATTAAATTAACAAAATCGGGTATCATTAACTGCTCATCTTCTCCGTTTTTGTTTTTGCCTGGATACCAATCCACATAAAGATAGCAATCTCTATTTTTGATTGAGAATATATCCGAATACCAACGTCTGCCTTTTTGAGTTGAATTACGTCTAACAATTTCATCTGGGGATGCATACATAAACATATTCAACAAATTAAAACGGCCGTCTTTATAGACCTTAATAGGCATATTATTCTCTGTTGTACTAAAATAAGGATAAAGATTATCTAACATGCCAATACCACGAAAGTAATCCAATGTTAGATGTACAAAAGTTCTATGCTCATTAGAAACAGAAAGTAAAACATTATCCTTTTCATTCTCATATTTTTGAGAAACGAGATTATCGAACTTTGTAATTGTTCTGATTAGAGCTAACAACTTATAGTATTCGTCCATTGATGCCTTGAATACCTTCATTTGAAAGTCAAGGCCAGTTATAGACTTTATGGAAGAATAATCTTCAGATCGGTTATTAATTAACCAGAAAACAGGAATTCGATTATCTAAAGCAAACCAGACAAGGAGCCATTCCATATCTGTATCTGAGGCTATGTTCCTTATTTGCCTTACAACTGATTTTATAGGCGTTGATGTCATTGAGTCAACCTTTGTACTTCTTTTGTTCCCTATCTTACTAAAGGCACACTCAACAAAAGAACATGATCTGTTGTATATTAATAATCCATCTCGCTGTTCTGGAGTGTTGGGCAAAAATTTAAGGACCTGTTCAGATAAACCAATGTGAGTCTGACTACTAGAAGAAGACTCCCAGCCCAAATCTGCCTCTGACAACTTTTTTACTCCTATGGAGTACTCCTTGTATAACCTAATCATATTATATCAGTTTTTTCTGTTAAACAATCTAGTTCTCCTGCGGAAACACCGGATTCCAGTCTAAGGGTGTAACCATCAATGCAATTATTAAATACTAATGCACTACTCATTTCGACGAGAAAATCTCGAATGCTAAATCCATTTTGCTTAAGTCCTTTAAGATAGATTCTTCCGTCTTTTCTACAATATAGGATAACTGTATAATCAACAAACTCTTCACTACCAAAGAATCTCTCAATGTTATTTTCTAGATTTAATAGAAATGGATCATTCTGACGTACAATAATACTTGATCTTGACGTACTTCGATACAGAGGCAATTGACTATTGATAAAAGCAAGTGCGTTTACATAATCCTCTTTGAATATTCTAAGAGTAATTCCACACTCTTCACCACTATCTACCATCCCAAGAGAAAGAAAGTCAAATATCTCGTTAGAAAGATTTATACTTGTTTCTCCAGAGCAACCAGCCGCTTGTTTCCAGCCACTATCTTGGCGACGTATGTATTTCACTAATCTATTCATACACGATATTGTTCATTATGAGATAATACATTACAGCATATATCACATTTACACTGACAGCATTTCCAGCTTGCTTATATAGTGCCCCATCTGATACTCCAGCCTTTCTTGCATTAATAACAAACTCTTTTGGGAAGCCTTGTAACATAAAGGCTTCTTCTGGAGTAAGCCTACGAATAGGTAGTTCTGCAAGTTGTTCTTTTGTGTAATCTTCTACATGATTAATCTTTCCTTTTGATTCAATATAGTCTTGGCTATAGTAATTGTCTTGGCAAGCTCGATGCATTTTATGCATAGAAGCTGTTAATGTTCTGGCGATTCTTTGATTAATATCTGAGTGCGCTTCATATTTCCCTGAGCCATTTGCCAGAATTGTTGGTTTAATGCGCTCAGATAAGAAATACTTATCACTTACATTTCGACTAAGTATATCTATTGTTGTTAAATACTGTGATACTGATAATTCTGACAAATGTCTTGTAAATAATTGTTTAACATTATTAGGCGTAAAATGTAATTCAAAATTTTCTGGTATATTGTCAGTAGTAGCAAATATTAGCACTCTACTTCTTCTCTGAGGAAGTCTATAATCTACTGTATTAAAAATATTGGGAAAAACATGATAACCTTCGGAAGTAAGTTCCTTTGCTATTTTTTTGTAAGTTCTACCCCTATCATGGTTGTACAAGTTCTTTACATTCTCTAACAAGACATATCGTGGATGTTTCTCTTGTATTATATCCATAATTCTGAAAAACATTTGACCGCGGTCCTCTTTGAAGCCTTCTTGTCCTCCCATCACACTAAATGTTTGACATGGGAATCCCCCGGTAAGTAGGTCAAAATGCGGTAATTCTTTTATTCTCTGTTTGTTGGATGTAAAAGCGACTATATCCCCCATGTCAATTTCACCATCTGTTAGATAATTCGCGCGGTATGTTGTTTTAGCTTTGTCATCAATCTCAGAAAAACCGACACAATGAAATGGCATAACCCCATCTTGCGTTAACAAATCTAACGCACGTCGAAAACCTCCAATACCAGAAAACAATTCTAAATGCGTCATAGTTATCTTATAAATTTGATTATACCACGTCCAATTGCTTCTGCAAGTTTTACTGGAACAGCATTTCCCACTTGTGCATACCAAGAATTTTGTGCACCTGTTAATACATAATCATCAGGGAATGTCTGGATGCGTGCAGCTTCTCGTGGGCTTAAACCTCTAGCTTCCCAAGGATGAATGTACATGTTACAGTCAAACTTCATATGTGAAGTTATTGTCTTGCATATTTGATTTTCATCGAGTTTAAAATACTTATCCTTAAAGATTCCATTACGACGGGTATATGGCATGATATCAGCAATAGATTCATGCAATGAGTTGGCTCCTTGGGGCAGTCTTCTATAAATCTCAATATCGCGAGGATTGTTATAACGATTCTTATGGTTGTAAAGCATAGAAAGACTTCTATCACCATTTATAAAATGATAGAATTCTGTATCTGGATAATCAAATTCTCGTATGGTAAAACCAGAGTGTATATTTTCTATATTGCTTGCGCCTTTTTCTTTACGGGCTTCAAGGTGAGGTAGACCTTCCAATGCATCACGAAGTACAAAAGAAGCTCTCTTATGTTTGAAAATCTCTTCAAATATCAACTCGGGGTTAATACCAATTCGATTTCCAATCATAATAAAACGCTCTCTATTCTGAGGAACACCAAAGTCCTGGGCTTTGAGCAACTTGTAATCAAATTGATAATCATCACCAAGAAATTGGCTGAAATCGTCTTTAATCTCTCGTATCTTATTTGCCATCCCCTTTACATTCTCCATAATAAAGAAAGTGGGACGTACTTTACTCAAAAAGGTTAAATATGCTTTGTACAGCTGATTTCGAGGATCATCTAATATGCGCTGCCTGTTCGCCATAGAAAAACCTTGACAGGGAGGACCACCACATACCAATGTAATGCCAGATAATAACTCTGAAAAATCAGCAATACTTTTGTTTAATTCATTAATATCACCAATGAAATAATGATTATGTGGTAGGTTGTGATTAGCAATATATGTATTACAGAATGTTGGTACAATTTCATTCACAAACCATGGTGTAAAGCCAGCATATTCTAATCCCAAGCTAAGTCCTCCACAGCCTGCAAATAAATCCACCAACTTATATATATTTTTTTTCATACTTCTATCTTTTCTAATTTGCTATTAATGTAATAACTATCTGAATTTTCAGTATTTCGAACCTCGGCATGACCATCTTTGAAAGGTCCAATGTAGAAGTATTTAGGTTTCACCTTTACTGTTCCATTTTTAAGCATAATGCCCCATTTACCGTTGAGTTTGAAGGGTATGTAACCTTTGTAATAGGGATGCATTTCTTCGTACATTGGAGGGACTATGGTACGGTTTCTTCGGTCGCAGACTCCATATAGTCCTGTCTTGCGGTCACGAAATACATTGTACTCTCCGATACTTTGTTCGGTATCTTCCGATTCCGAGGAACGTATTTGCTTTTTTCCTTCAGCATGCTCCACTACCTCCATTTCCTCATTACCTTCCGAATAATCAGGTTCACGGTCATAGATGTCGATGTCCTTGGTGAGAAGTCCTCCATCATTCCACCCGTCTTCGCCTCGTGTCTCACTACCATTGAAATGATGCCGCCAATGACGGTTTGCCATCGGAGTTCCAAAGCGATTATATAAACCAACGTTATCAAGGATAAGGCTTTTCTCCTTTCCTTCAGATATACGCAAGCCCCGACCGACCTGCTGGAGGTACATGGTTAGGGAGCGCGTGGGACGAGCCAATTGTATGAACTCAATATCTGGGCAGTCAAAACCCTCAGAGAAGATATTTACGTTGACAATCACACTCACAATCCCAGCCTTAAAGTCATCTATGATGCTTTGCCGTTCGTCAGCAGGTGTGGTGCCGTCAATCATACGTATGCTAACTCCATGAGAAGCATAAAGGTCCTGGATATTTGCAGCATGTCGTCTGTCAATGGCATAAATGATACCTTTCTTGCCTTCTGCAAACTTCTTGTAGCTTTTATACAGTTCCGCCCGGATATGGTCGCAGTCGAACACATTACTCAACTCGGCTTCCAAATAGTCGCCATCCACACCATAACGGTCTATCGAGTTAACAGCCTTCTGTGTTTCTGAGTTTCGACGAATACTGATATAGTCGTAATTACTCAGATAATGCTCGTTGACGAACCACTCTATTGGTTTTGATAGCACAATCTCTGAAAACAAAGAACGGAAACCGCAATGGTTCATACGCCAAGGGGTAGCTGTCACACCCAGTTTCTTCGAGTGGGGGTACATCTCCCACAGCTTTTGATAGCCTGAAGCAATACAGTGATGAGCCTCGTCAATAATTATGAAGTCGAAACGGTAGTGACGCATGGTGTCGTAGTTGCGGCATGACATGAAAGTTTGTATGCTGGCCACCTGTACCATGTGATGCAGTTCCTGTTTCACGCCACTCATGATAATACCATGTGCTATATCCTTGAGTTTGCCACTGGCCTGGGTAATGAGTTCCTTTCGGTGAGCAACAATCAATATCTTTGACTCTGGGCTATGAACTTTGCACCAACGCTGAATATCACGAACAACAGAAGTGAACACGATGGTTTTGCCCGTACCAGTCGGCATCTGAATCATGAGGTTATCCATCTTATCCCAAAGGGAATAAACTTCATTCTTCATTTGCTTCTGATAGGGACGCAAACCTGTAATATCGCCCTCAATGTGCGAGAACTGGATTGCTGGTCCAGCAAACGCTTCTACACGTTCTACTTCTTGATCGAGATAATCTTCCATCCTGCTTGATGATATATGTTATTCGTGCCAACCTGCGTTCTCGGCTTTTTCGTAGATAGAAAGTGCCCACCTAGCCTGTTTGTAGGTATAGGGACGTCCGCGCTTTATCATATATGCGAAATTGCCGATGAACGAAACTTCTACAGGCGTCAGCCCATCATGTTCCTTACCCCACTTGTTGATGCTGAACCATACGTCGGCATCAATATCACCAGCCTGTGTGATGACAGCCTGTTGTGCCTCGTTGATTTCTGTTTCTTGGTCGCTTGATGCGGCAAGAACATCTTTAGGAAGGGCTGATGTGGAACCTTGATTGTTGAGTTTTGTCTTTAAGGCATCCCAGCAGCGTGTGGCTTTTGTCCACTCATTGATATTGGTGCCTTCGTCAACATTAACAATATGATCCCAAATAACAGGTTCTATCTTCTTCACAAATTCAAGTACCTTGTATAGAGTGGTTTGCTTCAGCTTCTCAAGGTCTTCCTTAGGAATGTCAACACTTACGAAACGATTGCGTTTACGTCCTTCGGTTGTAGTGTATTGTTCCTTGACTTTGTATGAGATATGTTGCTGACCATTTATAAGTTTGGCATAAACGCTGTACAAGTCAATGGTCATTTTGTTCTGTACTGCGGGATTCATCACATTCTGCTCGTTCCATATCGATACGAGATCAAGCTTTTTACTAGAGAGAAAACCAAGTGCAGAAAGCGTATAGGCTACCATGTTTGACTTATAGCCAGGTAGTGCTATACCATCCTTTCCATAATAGGCATCTATCGCTTTGAAAAGAATACCTTTGGCGATGGTGCGATGAAACACGTTAGCATCAAACTTGAGTCCGAGAGCCTTCATACGATTGAAGAATACGGCATAGTTATTCTCTCCTCCTTTGCAGACGCTGGCTGGATTCTCCATCCAAGCCATCATGAACTTGGAAAGAAGTGTTTTGTCGAACATCTGGTTTTTAGGATATTCGGCATAGAATTCACGTTCGGCTGCAGCGGAATTGTTGCGCTTGGCTTTGTCAAGATACTGCCCTCGGGTACGCTCAAAGAACCATTTGCTAACAGGTTTGCCAGTCGGAGTCTTTGTCCATTCTTGTCGAGACTGGTTTTCGATGTCAACAAGGAATGGTTCGTTGATATTGAAGTCGGACTTCTTGACGGCTGACTGAGTATTGGCAAACCTCGAAATCTTCTGTACAATTGTACCCTGCATCTCTTTGTCCTTAATAACAGACACTTTCATGCTGACAAACACTTTGGAAAGTCTGCTGACGTTTACGCCTTTCATGTTAAATACCGCATGTATGCTGGCAGTTGTCTGACCTCCATTCACAATTTGCCAGTCTTTGATACGGGTGATTTCCATTCCATTTTCACCCTTTCGAATGCTGATTTCTGCTGCTGTCGTAGAGATTCCGTTGTTGTATGCGAAGAACATATCAGGTTCTGGGTCAAAATCGAAAATTCCCTTACGCTTTTCAGCGGCAGTTGCTTTATGACCAATCATCGTGTCACGGATGCCCTTGTTGCTTGCACCCTTGAACTGAAGGAAGGTGCGAACATTCTGTTCAAGAATCTGCTGGTGGTATTTATGGTAAATCTGAGAAAGTATAGTTCCTGGAATGACACACAGATAACAAGACACGTTCTCAGAAACATCTGGCATCTGAATGCAAGGAAGAGGATTATTGTAATCTGCATCAAAGTCAACAACAATTGGGTCTTTGCCAGAAATGATGTTGTTTTGCCGCATAACGCGCTTGGCATCCCAAATGATGTATTCGCACGAAGTACCTTCCTCAAGTTCTGCTGTCTCCTTCTCGTAGTTAGCTGGAGCAATGGCGTTAGTCAAAAGGAACAGACGGATACGGTCTATTTTCTCGGTGCTATGGATAAGGTCTGCAACTTGATACAGTTCGCTCTTGGTATCATGTATTTTGCCAAGCACCTTACCATTCTGAGACTGTTCAAAGAATCTGTAAAGCCAGTTGAAGTGGCGGTCAAGTTCATTTGCATTAATACGATTTCCATCCTCTGGGTCTTGATAGACACTAAGGAAGAGATCGATGGAAACAAGGTCTTCATCACCATTGAATCCCCAGCCGTCAAGAGCCACACCGTTGCCGTTGTCATAGCTACAGAGGTTCACCTGGTCAACATCGCCCATTGCTTGGATGTAACCTACCACCAATTGCGTCAGCTCATCTTTGGGGCTATCAGCCATACCAAGGATTTCGTCAAGCACTTCTTCCTTGTACTGCTCAACCTCTGTCAATTCTTTGGCAACAATTGTATTGGCGACCACATTCTCCATTTCAGGAGATTCCTCCGCTACCTTGAAATCGTCAAATTGTTCTTCGTTAGGATTCATATTTCTTTTTTTATTGGTTTATTCTTGTTACTTCTATTTGTCTTCTTGGATTCTTCTTACCCTACCGTAACTTCTCCGAAGCATCTTCGACCCAGGCTCTTCCTTCTCACTTGCTACAACCTGCGAATGACGGCGAAACGACCTTGCTACTCCATTGCTGCGGCTTATATCGCTGCCGTGGATTGGGAATGTCGGACTTGCAACCTTTTCATCCGAGGTTGCAACCTTTGAACTGGAGGTTGCTTCTTTTGCGCCCATGCTTGCCACCTTTTATCAACTTGTGACAAAGCTTGTGACAAAGTTGGGGACAAGCTGGGGGCTTCTATGATGTTTTCTACGACATTACCGTCATCTTTACCGCCAACATTACCGCCATTGTCATTAACAAAGGCACAGATAGCCTCCTGGAACTTATCCATGTCACCTGTTGACGTGGTTCGCTCCACACGATAGGTTTCCGTGCTATACAGCAGTTCTTGTATTTCGTCTTTTGTTATCATTTAACCCTTCTCTATTCTCAACAGTTCGTTTATATCGACTTCGAGGAGTTCTGCGATTTTGACGAATGTCTCCATAGGTGGCTGGCAGGCATTGGTGCACCATTTACTCACAGTGGTAGGTGCACAGCCCAACTGTTCGGATAACCATTTGTTGGTTCTCTTCTTATCTACGAGTACGACTTTTATCCGATTTTCCATTTTTATTCTGTTGAAGTTATTATTCTGAGATCTGATTGTACATTGTCTATTTCCAAATAACCGTCTGTATGGATGGACTTGTCGAGGACTTCTGTTTTGAATGCCACTCCAGTTCCATGACAGAGCATTGTGCCAATATGAAGTACAAGCTTGTAGAGTTGGTGCCCCTGTATATGAAGATAGGCATTAGTTTCATCAAGATGCTCGTTTGTCATGCTTTCAGGTTGCTGAAGATTCTGTAGTGCATCTTCAAATAGCTGTTTCACATGTTCTATATAGGCACTGCCGTTATCTGTTAGTTCGTCACTTGTAGGTTGCAGTGGCAGACATGCATTGAATTTGGTAATGTTCCATTGTTGATTTAACTCGGAACTTTGGCTGTAATGTACAAGGTAGAGGAGCGGTTCGTATACAACCTTGGAGAGCCCTTGCAAGAAGACATTGAAGTCAAATTCGGCATAAGGCACTAACTTCGCAAATCTATTTTGAAGATGCTCTGCCTCGCAGAAATGATTTTCCCATGAATAGGCATATGTTTGAGCAATGTGATTGTCCGCTGTTAATCCAACTTCGCCTTTCAGCTGTCGCAAATCACTGTCTATACAAATGAAGAAAGTCTTAGCAAGATATGCTTTGTAGCGCAGACATTGTTCACAACCGCGGACATCATTACCTTTCTCATTCTTCGAGTATGTAATAAAGTGGTAATTTGCGGGAAAGGCTTTCTGGAGTTGGTTGTTCCAGAAAAGTTTATCCTCAGCATCCTCCAAATGTACAACAGCCTTGATGCTTCTGTCGCGCAAAGGAATATTGCGATAGTAACGTGCTTGTTCTTCGATTCTGTTCATATCACATTACTTAACTGGAGTAGTAATGTCCTCCATATAAATAATCTTATCTCCCCATCCATCGCCAAAGATGCTTGGAGAATGGGTGGTGATAAAGTATTGCGCATTAGGGTTGAGTTTTACAAGCGTGTTGATTAACTCATATTGCCAGCTGATGTCGAGCGAGTTTTCAGGTTCATCAAGTAATACGTATGCTTCTTTGCCATCCATCAGGAATACACGAAGCAAAATCAAAAGAATCTGCTTTTCCCCAGAAGACAAAGCGTCAATCGGTATAATCTGTTCTCTAGAGAGAATATTGAATTTGTTTCCTTCTATTTCGATGTGCTTACCCGTGTCTTTGAACAAGCCGTTTACGGTTGAAATGAATCCCTCAATACGTGCTTTCATCTCAGCCTGTTTTTCTGCGGAAGCATCAATCATGGCCATACGATGGTACATCATTGACGGCCCCGTTTTCATGTCGAACATATAGAATTCAAGATCTTGTGTCAATGCATTCACCCCTTTGCGCTTGTCACGCATGGCAATATTGTCAATGGAAGGTACAAACACAATTTGTTTTTTGTCATCGAGATTCTCTAGAGCTAACTTATAAATCTCGTTGAGCAATGTGGTTTTGCCACTACCGTTGATACCAACGATGATGTTCACATCCTCGTTGGCTTCGAAGTGAACATTATACTTGCCCCAAAGACAAGTTGAGATTTCTTTAATTTTGGAGTACGACATAAAGCCTATTCTTTAATCAGTTCGTTACTTCTGGATGAGTATACACCATATTAATAATACGCATGCAAAATTAATCATTTTTTGCTAAAACAAAGAATAAATATCTATATTTTCTGTAATATTCCCCGTTTTAATAGCATTTTCTTCACTTTTATTCTCTAAGACTACCATTATTCAGTGTACAAGGTACAAGGCTAAAAAAAGTGCCAATATTGGCAGATTTTTAATGTGGCAGGTTTGTGTATTTTTCTGTGTTTTCTTTTGGTTATTTGGGGAGAAATCTGTACCTTTGCAATGATTTTGTAACATGTTGATTATCAATGGTTATTTCCGTTTTTGCAACATGTGTGCAACATCCGGTGCTAACGCATTGATAGTCAGTTAAAGTCGTTTTCGAGGAAGTGAAATAATCTAAGAAGGATTTATAACATATAATAGGGCATAACTCTGATGAGTTATGCCCTATTTGTATTTTATGTGCTTATGTTGTTTATGTCGAATCCCATACTGCGTAGATACTGTATCAAGAATATAGTTGTGGTGCGTGTGTTGCCCTCGCAATACAATTTTCTCTTGGAGATATTGTAATCATATATCCATCTTAATTTCTTCCTCAAATTTCCATTGGTATTTCTTCATATCCACACATCCATTACTCTTAAACTGGACGCCTTCGGCTTCGAGAAACTTGCGCTGTTCGAGCCATCCAGGAGCTGGTCGTCCTTGAGCATTCACCACACGATGACATGGCAAGTTGAGATGACCGGAGCCATGAAGTACGTGCCCTACCTGTCGGGCATAATCGGGATAACCTGTCAACAGGGAAATCTGACCGTATGTCATCACTCGACCTGATGGTATCGCTGACACGATATCGTAAACGGACTGACGAAACTCTTCTAAGTTGATCCTACTCATGATGGTTTGTTTTGCTGACAAAGATACAAAAATATCATGAATAGGATAGTTGTTAATGGACTTCTTGTTTCTCAAAGATTATTCGTACCTTTGCAGCAAAGACGAATATGTATGATTAAATATGTTGTTTTAGATTTCGGGGGTGTCCTCGTGGATTATAATTTCAAGAATTTCTTCGCTCATCTTCTGGGTAGTGAGGAGAAGGCTACTTGGTTTCTCAACAATGTGTTCACTGAGGAGATGAACAATAAACTGGATATGCAGTTGAAAACGTTCGGTGAATATATCGAGGAGTGGAAGGCGAGATGGCCTGAATATGCTCATGAGCTGGATTACTTTGACTTGCATTATACGGACATCTTCACGGGCGAGGTCGCAGGGATGAAGGTGTTGATGGAGAAACTGAAAGCACAGGGATATCAACTGCTGGGCCTCTCCAACTGGTCGTCGAAGGTGAATGATGTGATGAAGAAGTTTCCTGATTGCTTCCGATTGCTCGATGGATATCTCGTATCTTATATGGTACATCAACTGAAACCCGCACCGGAAATCTATCAGTCGTTTATCCAAAAGTTTGGTATCAAAGTCGATGAATGTGTCTTCATTGATGACAAGCCGAAGAATATCGAGGGAGCCAAAAATATTGGTATGAAAGGTATCGTCTTCAAGGATGCTCAACAACTGGAAAGAGATCTCATGTCGATTTTGCAATAATTTTACATTCATGATTTGGGGATAGCAGAATAAATTTGTATTTTTGCTACGAATTTATTATAATCTAACAAAACATGAAAAAACTCATTTTATCAACGATCATGGGAGTGGCCTCTGCCCTATCTATGCAGGCCCAATGCGAAATCAATTATTCACGTATCGTAGAAGATGGCGGAACGGGTAACTACAAGGCTATCATGGAAGAAGTAAAAGGCTTTGATGCCCACACCGTCTTCGTACCACAAGACCTCTCTAAGTTTAATGCCAAGAATTCTCTGCCAGTCCTTGTGTGGGGAAATGGCGCTTGTAGCAACTCTCCATGGGAGCATTACCGGTTCCTCAACGATATTGCCTCTCAAGGATATCTCGTCATCGCTACTGGATTTATTCCTAAGGACGACACACCTTATGAGGGCGAGATGTCGACACCAGACCAGCAAATGCAGTCTATCGACTGGGCTATCAAACAAAACGAGGATAAGAAGAGTCCTTTGTATCATAAGATCAACACAAAGGCAATCTGTGCTTCAGGTATGTCGTGTGGCGGATTACAGACGCTATTCAACTGCGGTGACCCACGCATCTCTTGCTACATGATCTGCAACAGTGGTTTGTTCATCGACCCTTCTATTGCCATGCCTAACATGCCGATGCCGGGCAAGGAGCAACTAAAGAAGGTGCACGCCCCTATCATCTATATCTTAGGTGGCGAAACGGATATTGCCTACAAGAATGGTATGGACGACTTCCATCGCATTCAGCATCAGCCTGCCGTAGCCGTAAACTACCCTGTGGGACATGGTGGCACTTATCGTGAACCTCATGGTGGAGAGTTCCGTTTCCCTGCCATCGCTTGGCTTAACTGGCAACTGAAGGGTGACAAACAGGCTGCCAAGATGTTCACCGGTGATAAACCTGAGATATTGAAGCGAGAGAAATGGACGATAGAGAAGAATCAACTCTTGAAGTAATTTTTCTGAAATATAAGAAGTGCCGGCAACAGAAGATACCGGCACATAAAAGAATCGAGTTGAATCCTTACGGACTCAACTCGATTTTTGTATTAAAATATATGACAACGACTTATTTCTTCTGAGTTGCGGTCATGATGATCTCTGCATGATTGCCACCGGCGAGGATCACATTCTTGAGGAATGCTGATATTGCCTTAGCATCTGTAGCACTTACGGTCTTCTTGTAATCGGTATGCATGTCGATGCCACGCTCCACGAAAGTGCGGAGGACACCTAACCAATAGCCATTAGTCTTGGCATCTACATCAGCTTGCTTCAGGAGAATCTGCTGAGCCTTAACCAAGTCGGCAGCATCAGGATTAGCGATAGTCTCGTCCATACCTGTGAAGAAGCATGGTACGGCCTCTTTCTGCTTATCCGGATTGAGTTGAGCACTACCGGTAATAGTATATACGGCCTTGTTGGCATTAGGATCTACATCATAATCACTAGAAGCACCTGCATGATAAGCTGCACTCAGGTTCTCACGGATGCTACGATTGTATTTCATCTCGAGCAGACGACCTGCAATATCTACGACTACATTGTTCTGCAGGGTATAGTCTACCTTGTTAGAACGCCACTCTTCGGTAGCCTGGCTCTGTGGATTAGCCATCTCCTTGGTGAAATTATTCTTCAGCTCACCCTTATAGGTCTGGAACTCTTTCACAGCAAACTTACTCTTAGAAGTAGGCAGCGATGCGATATATTGCTCGATGAATGGTTTGATAACAGCCTCATCAAAGTTTCCGACGAAATAGAAGGTGAAGTCCTTGGCATTATTGAAGAATGCCTTGTAAGCCTTCATGATAAAATCGTAGTCGAGTTTCTTCACATCCTCGCTCTTTGGAGTACGGAAGAACTTATTGCCCTTATAGATTGTACTGTTGACAGAATCCTGATATACCATATCTGGGTTCTCGCTCTGATTGGCCAGATAAGTTACATAGGTATTCTTCAGATTCTCGAAACTCTTCTCGTCCTTGCTGACAGCATTAAACTTCTGATAGATGAGTTGGAAGAGGGTCTCCAGATCCTTTGGAGTAGAAGCACCAGAAAGGCCGTGGTTATAGTTATTCATGAAGATATTAGCAGAAGCCTGCTTACCGGCAAGAGCCTTGTCGAGTTCGGTATTAGAGAAATTACCAAGTCCACTGGCTCTTAAGGCCATCGAAGCAAAGGTTAAGTTGGCAGCATCTTTCTCCGGATAATTTACAGCACCACCCTTAGCGACTGCCATGAAGCGAACTTCGTCATCCTTGAAGTCGGTCTTCTTCAGAATTACTTTTGCACCATTAGAAAGAACGTATTGCTTATAACCCAACTTCTGATTCTCTGAGGTCTTGACGATTTTGCCGGCCTTTGGCATCTGTGCCACCAGTGGTTCTTGCTTTACGTTGTCCACATAAGCTTCTACCTTGGCATTGCGAACCTTAGCGACAACATCGGCAAGTTCCTTCTCTGTAGGATAGGTATTACCATCTTTCTCCTGAAGCATAGCAAAGGTTACGAGATTGGTGTCGCTCTCTGAGATATAATTCTTAGCATATTCGTTGACAGCCTCAACAGGAATGTTTGGCACGATCATGTTCATCAACTTATACTCATCCTCTACAGAAGGGATTGGTTCGTTGGCGATGAAGTTGGCAACATACTGACTGGTGAACTGTTCGTTCTTCATCTTGTCACGATTGGTATAAGCCTTCTCCAAAGAACTTAGATAGTCGGCCTTGGCACGGGCATATTCTGTAGCTGTGAAGCCATAGTCGTGCAGACGTTTCAGTTCGAGCAATGCTGCCTCAAGGGCTTCCTTGGTAAGACCCGACTTAGCAACTGTCTGCAACTGGAAAGCGCCTTTGGTACGAGATATCAGGAAATCACCCTCACCGGCACTTGCCTGAAGGAATGGACAATTTGGCTCGTTTGCCTTTTCTGCAAAGCGGGCATTGATCATACTGCTAAGAACATCCTTGATATAGTCCTCTATGAGATAGTCGACAGTACCCTTCAATGAGTCTGGACGAACTTCGTTCTTCATCATGGTAAGGATAACATCAAACTGCATCTCCTTATCCTTATCTACTACATAGATAGGTTTGTCATTGTCCGGTACCATCACAGGGATTACCTTAGCTGCATTGGCTGGCACCTTGATACCACCAAAGAGTTCCTTGATCTTGGCTTCTATCTTATTCACATCGACATCACCTACGACAATGATAGCTTGGTTGTCCGGACGATACCATTTACGATAATAAGCACGAAGGGTTTCCGGATTGCATCCGTCAATGATACTCATCAGTCCGATTGGCATACGATAACCATATTTGTTACCTGCATAGAGTGCCGGAAGTGAGCGTTCAAGCATACGCTGCTGTCCCACCATGCGCATACGATACTCGTTATGTACCACGTCACGCTCATCATCAATAGCCTTCTTGGTGAGGGAGATACCATTAGACCAGTCTTTCAATATCAGCATACAAGAATCTACTGCTGTCGGACGAACGGTAGGAACGTCGGTAAAGAAATATACGGTCTGGTCGATGCTGGTATAAGCATTCAGATTACGACCATACTCTACACCGATACTCTGCAGATACTCCTGCAGATCATTATCCTTGAAATGGTCGGTACCATTAAAGGCAAGATGCTCCAAAAGATGGGCAAGACCACGCTGGTCATCATTCTCATTGATAGAGCCTACTTTCTGAGCGATGTAGAAACTAGCGACATGTTCAGGATAAGCATTGTGACGAATGTAATAGGTAAGTCCATTATCCAATCGACCGATCTTCACATTCTTGTCAACAGGAATCAATGGCATCTGCTGTGCCATCAGATTGCCTGCGCCGAGCAATACTACGGCGGCAACAAATAAACGTTTTAATCTCATAAATAATAATTTAAATTAGGTATTCTTATTTTTTCTCTCATTACTCACACAGAAATCAGGGCTATGCTATATAGCATCAACCCTGAAAACTTACATAATCAAAAAACGGATGGTTTATCCTTTTATTGTTACCACTTCGTGGTTTTATCTTCGATGTCACCGGAACCGGCAACACTATTATTAACACTCTTACAGGTTCCTCCAAGGCTGATATCGCCAGAACCGGCAACTGAGTTTTGTACAGAACCTACATGATCCATAAACAAATCGAGGTCTCCACTTCCTGCTATGGAGTTCTTCACATTCTCTGCTTTGATACGTTTCATGGTTATACTGCCACTGCCGGCTATAGAGTTTTCTAGATTCTTACAAACAACTGATGGGACGGTGATGTCTCCGGAACCTTCTATTGAGAAGTAAACATTATCACCTTTCATCTGAGATTTGGATACAAAGTCACCACTTCCTGACAAACTTACCTGGCATAGATGTGGACCTATTATATAGATTGTACCACTACAGTATTCGTTGCCAATGATCTTCACCCAGCTACCTTTTCTATCAAACTTCGAAGAACGCTCTTTTCTTTTGACGACAATTGTTCCGTTCTCGTTTTCTACTTCAACTTGTTCAATTGATTTCTGACTAGCAACGATCTTCACCTGTGGTTTCTCACCATATGCATACTCTACATCAAAGGCACCATAAGTTCTTAGAGCTTTGAAATCAGCGACATCAATTACCTTCGTAACCTTAGGACTCTTATCCGTATCTGCACTACATTCTATACGACATGATGTCAAAGCCAAAACCATTCCTATCATGGCTATAAAATAAAATTTCTTCATCTCTCTATTTATTTAAAGGTTAATCCATTTATTATTGATTACTTGTATACGACCCATGATGCGGTAAGACAGATAATAATTGAAAAGTATTACCACAAAGAAACCGAGATCGGTAAGTATATTGGTCAATGCACTATCATAGAAGTATACTGTATACCCATATTCACTAAGTTTTTCTACTATCCATACAGCAACAATACTAAAACATGTTGATACAGCAAAGATAATAGCCGTGGTTATAAGACAGGCATGCTTACGTATCAAGGCACCACCTACCATATACAGAGAATGGCCCCAGAAGTAGAGGATTAGGATCGCCTCTCCCAATGTCATTCTATCGCCCTTAATGACTAAATTACTATTTGAATGCCACAAAGCATCTATGATATAACTGTTGGAAACGGTTCTGTCGATAGCAGAATTCAATAGCCATTGACTAATATCGGCTGCCACGATTCCGATAAGAAGAAGTAGTATACTACCTATCGTCACCATCAGATAGTTTACGGCAAACTTCTCCAAGATACTTCCCGGAAGCATCATATAACTGATGCGCTGTTGCTTGGTCTTCATATTTCCTACGATAGCGCCACCGCTGACTACCAAGAATATCGACCCCATAACAGAAATAAGCACTGGTACGACATTCCCATCACTTCCACTTACTCGACTAAAGAACATCATAAAAAAGAAGATGATAAAATAGATACCGAAGAACTTCTTTATCAATGCACCTTTACTATTTATCAACGACCATTCGGCCACATTTCTGAATCTATGTATATTGAAATCTATCATGGCGTTCTTATAATTTTAATGTAATTCTTTCACGTGTCAACGCATTGAAGAGCAACTCTAGGTTGAGTTGTGTTTCTTCATCACCACTCCTGCGCTCACTCATAGTCATATACCCTTGCAGGGACGGTTCCTTGTATACCACTCCATCCAGTTCACCTGGTTGACGATAAGAGAAACTATAATGGTCCGTGATATTCACCGTTGATGTATCGAGAAGGATCTGACCATTGTCCAAGACGATGATATGGTCGAGCATAGATTCTACATCATGCACTTGATGGGTCGAGATGATGATGGTCTGATCTTCGCGCATATTCTGTGCGATAACCTTACGGAACAAACTCTTTGAAGGGATATCGAGTCCGTTGGTAGGCTCATCCATCAAGAGATAACGAGTTCCAGAGGCCAGGGCAACACTCATATATACCTTCTTTTTCTGTCCCATAGACAACTCCTTGAGGTTTACGTTGCGACCTATCTCAAAATCCATCAGACACTTATAGAGAACGTCCTCGCTGAAATTCGGATAAAAGAGTTTATGCAAAGATACGAGTTGCTTCATCGACACATTAGGCATCTCATATTCCTCCGGAACAATAAAGATATCGCGAAGTGCCTCCGGATCACGAGTCTTCATATCCTTACCATCTACTATGATATTTCCACCTTTCGTTCTCAACAAACCGGCAATAAGATAAAGCAAAGTACTTTTACCCATACCGTTCTTACCCAGTAAGCCATAAATACAATTTTCCTGAAAGTTCAATGTCAGGTCATCGTATACGTGATGACTGCTACCAGGATAATTAAAAGCTACGTGATTAATCTCTATCATATTTTTTTTAATGTATGTAAGTTTCTACTTTTGTTTATTCCATGCTTCTTCGATATCCTTGATATCTACATGAAGCAACTTCATCTGGCGAAAGAACTCCGGCAACGTATTGTTGATGAAATCTTTCTTACGCGACACAAGTATCTGGTCATGAGCACCTGGACTCACAAAGTATCCCAGTCCTCGCTTGTTATAGATAATTTCATTTCGAGCCAGTAATTCGTATGCCTTTACGGCGGTATTGGTATTTACCTCTAGTGTCACCGCATATTCCCTCACACTGGGGATACGGTCATCGGCTTTATACGTGCCCGCGATGATATCATCACAAAGGCGCTCTGCCATCTGAATATATATTGCTTTGTCACTACTAAAATTCATATACTATATACTTTTTTAAGAGACGTTTCCTGATTCTTTGCTTTTAGGATTACTTGTTCATTTCCAGTTGACGACGACAGAACCTCTTATACGAACGTGGAAGAAGTACCAATCCTATGACGAAAGAAAATCCCATAAGCACAACACTTATTCTCATGACGCTATTCACAATCTCAGTAAATATGATTCCGGAATCGCTGACATGATCGAATACACCTGAAGTTGCTATGTAAATTCCCATACCCAAGGCTCCAAACACGACTAAGGCACAATATATGCCTATGCCCCATAATGCTGTGTACAACCATGCATTGCGACGGAAACGGGTTCCGGCCCAAATCAATATCATACCTAAACCAACATAACTGATATAAACCATCGGTAGGAACATATTTTTGCAAAGTCCTGTGACTCCCAATTCTTCCAACACACCGGAAGAACCATACAAAGCGAGACTTTCGTTTACAAAACCACTATTAAAAGGATAGATGACGAGTAAACTGATGGCATAGCCTAGATTATGGGCTACCAGGCCTGCTAAACTTATCAGTGAGACATAGGCGACACGACTACTCCACTTCTCCAGATTAGTGGCAGGAAGGGTAAGGAAGTCGATCTCCTGTTTTCTGTCTTGGAGATTTGCAAAGACACGGGTCATGATAACAAAAGAAGCTATTCCCCAGACATACGAAGCATACGAAGCTGCTGTCAATACGGCCATCACGTTTTCATGGGTAAAGAAATCCACGAACTTCTTGACACTCTCCGGAGCTTTCGCAATATCCGTGTTTAAGTCTACTATACTATCGGCACCAATAACTCCCAAACCAACAAGTGTGTAAATGGCAAAGACAAGACCTGCGATGACTCCGAGGATGATAAGGATCGTCTTCTTATTGAGCAAAAGATCGTTTTTGAGAAGTTTCAAGAATCTATTTTTGTTGAATTGTGTCATAGCGGTATCCTATTTGATTTTCTTATTGATTACAGCGTTAAAGAAGAGCTCCAGATTCACTGGAGACTCTTCGGCGCATTTTTTATTGAGAGAGATCGTTGCATTGCCTTGTAAAGATGGCTCTGTATAGATAACACTATCGTCCATATCTCCAAGACTGCGATATTCAAATGTATACTTTTCTGCAATATCTGCCATCGATGCGTTGACGACACATCGGTTGTCGTCGAGGATAATGATATGGTCGAAAAGGCCCTCTACATCATGTACCAGATGGGTAGAGATGATGATGGTCTGATCTTCGCTCATACAGCGTGCCACCATCTTTCGGAATATACTCTTCGAAGGAATGTCCAGACCATTCGTCGGTTCATCCATCATCAGGATCTTGCAGCGAGTGGCTAGCGCAAAACTTATCATCACCTTCTTTCTTTGTCCCAACGACAGACGGTTGAGGATCACACCCTCCGAGATACCGAACTCGCGAAGATTGTTTTGCATCATCTCGTAAGAGAAATTCCGATAGAATCCCGAACGCATCCCGAGATATTGCTTTAGAGAAACTTCGGGCAGTTCGAATTCGTCTGGCAAGAAGTATATCTTCTCCAGTGTAGAGATTTGTCGCTCAGCTACATTTTCTCCATCGATAAGCACCTCACCTACATTTCCCAAATCATCGGCTATCGGTCGGTAAAGTCCATTCATCAGAGCAAGAAGCGTTGTCTTACCGGCTCCATTCTGCCCAAGCAATCCATAGATGCTATTCTCAGCGATTTCCAGGTCGAGATGCACAAAGACTTTTCGGTCTTGTCCCTTATACCCGAATGTCAAATCTCTTGTTTCTATCATAATCGTCTTATTACTAATAATAATTTAAGTGGTCAAGTATGTAAGATAGAGTTCTTATTTTCCTTTATTTCCTATCACGGCATAACGTATATCTTCTTGTGGATTCATGACCAAGACATTGTTTACCATGACATAGTCGTTATTTTTATTAAGTTCGTAAGTATTCACAGCCATGACGTTGTTCTGAATCATTTTATAGTTCGTCATCTGTTTTGCTTCGTCAAACTTCTGTGTCTTCTTATTCCAATCGCGCCTTACAAGTGTATATCCATCTGTCATATAGGTATAGTCGAGCTCGTAAGCGTTCTCCCAAGTGTTAGCTACAGAGTTCCATCTCTTGACAGTCTTCTTCGCTAAGCGATCCTCAGAATCATAATCAAAAGCATACTGCAACTTATTGGAGAGGCCCTCTTCTGTAGACTTTAGTACATGTACTTTCTCTACCTTGTTACCATTCATCTGAGCATTATAGGCAAAGCCACTCTGCTCCGGAGCATTCGCCATGTTGAAAAACATTGATGCTACTGTTGCTGCTGTGATAATTATTTCCATTTTCTTTAGTTTTTAGCGGCTGGTTTAATTCAGCCAGGGGTGAGTCTTTATGGTTTATAATTCTTTTTGTCATTTCTGTAGCAGTGTACTACTGTTGTATGACACTGCAAAGATATATACTACTTTGTTATCCTCCAAGCTTTTTGAGTAAAAGTATGCTTAATATTAACTTAATTTTAGAATTAAGATCGTAAGAAGGTCGTATTAAAACACTTTTTAAGAGTTGGTGTACTACTTTGGTAGCACACCTATATGTATTGGGCGTATTAGGTTTTAAATCTTCTGTATCCGGAATCCCTTCAACCAATTTCCCCAATACAAGCGTATTAGGAACATCCCTCCTCTGAAAGTCAACTCTATAGCCATTGCTATCCATACCCCCTTCAATCCCATACTCTGCGATAACCAATAGGCTAAGGTTAGACGCACAAACCACATCGAGCACAGATTGATGATGGCGGGTTTCAAGGTGTCGCCAGCACCAACGCATACTGAGGCTGTAATGATGGCTGCGGCAAAGAATGGTTCTGCAAAAGCCTCTATACGTAGGACGGTGGTACCCAACTCACGGATACTATCGACAGGACTTAACATACTCATCAGTTCTGGTGCGAAGATATACATCACCAGTCCCATGAAGGCCATGACGAACATCCCTAACCTCACGGTAAGATGGGCAAAGTTCTTGCAAAGGTCCATACGCCCTGCCCCATAGGTCTGTCCCACCAATGTTGTCGCCGCGTCACCGATACCATATCCTGGCATATAGCAGAGGCTCTCCACGGTTATCGCGAAACTATTAGAGGCGATAGCTATGTTGCCTAAAGGTGCCACGATAAGGGTACTTACGATCTGGGCTCCACTCATCAGTACGTTCTGTACCGCTATTGGTGCTGATATCTTCAACGCATTACGAAGATATTCCCCAACCCACACAAAGGGGATATGGTCGATACGGAGGGCTAGGATTTTACTCTTGAAGATTGCAAGATAGGCCATCACACCGGAGGTGATGATAAAGGATAAGGATGTGCCAATAGCTGCTCCAACGACACCTAAATGGAGTATATATATAAATAGGTAGTTGAAGACGATATCAAAGATGCAGTTGATAATACTCATCATGGATGGGGTCTTCATGTCGCCTGCGCATTTCAACATACTTGCCGAGATGTGGAAAAGTAGGATGAATGGTAGGGTGAAAGAGAATATCAGAAAATATTTGGAACTGTCGCCGGCGATGTCGGCTCCTCCGCCTAACCAATAAGGTAAGGGATGATGTATGCTGGTACCGATAGCGACAAGGATAATACTGAAGAAGACACCGCATATTAGGGCATGACGAAAAACCTGTCGGGCTTTCTGGAAATCATTCGCTCCGATGAAATGGGCCACCTGAACGGAGAAACCTGTCGCGAAAGCTCCCATCAACGATCCCATCAGCCATGTGGTGGATTCTATCAGTCCGATACTGGCTGAAGCCTTCGCACCGAGATGTCCTACCATAGCGGCATCAATGAAAAACATAAGCACAGAGGTAACCTGGGCTAGAATACTCGGAATACTCAGTCCCACTATCAGATTCAACTTTTCCGCATTCGTAAGTTCCATACCATCACGAATACTTTTCAACAAACCGTCTGTTTTCTTGCTCATGCCTAATTTTCTTTCTCTGCACAAAAATAAATAAAAAAGGCGGTTCCGCAAAGGAATCGCCATATAATAACTTCAACTACTCTCAAATTCTTATAACCTATTGTTAGTCCTGCAATCTTTACCTTATCCTAATACCCTGATCCTAAACAATCTTTATTTTACCTCGAACTAACACCTTTCTGACAATCTTACTTACCTTATAAACTAAAAACTAACTAACAATCTATGTTTACCTGATCTAATACCTCTATTAACCTTTTGACACTGCAAAGATACGGCAACTTCTGCAAACGGCCATCGTTTTTTACAAATATTATACGTAAAAGCTCTTATTACTTGATATAAATCAATTTGTGTGCCCGTACACAACGTGTTATATAGCATATTTCTTCAACTCATGCGATGTGTCTCATTGTCACCGAATATCTGAGGACTTTGTAGACAGTTTTGCCGTTCCATAGTGTATCGTAACTATTCTACACGCCATAACACTTTTTCGGACTTAGAAAAAAGCGCGAATAGCAACATAAGAATGGGGTATTGTGCTTTTGGTCGTTAACGATGCATCGCAGTACCCTTTTGCATTTTCTTCGTTTACTAACGCCTTTCATACATTTGTTGCGTTATTAACTTGAATCCAAGGCGTACTGAGAATTTGACAATCGTAAATACAAAACGCTATTTCGATTTTTTCACGAAAGCTTTGGCCTTTTCTATCATTTCACGATTGCTTTCTGTATCTTTTAAAGTTGAAGAGTGTTTTAGAAAGAGTGTGTAGTAGTTCGTCATACCGACAGAATCTTTCAGGCCGCTGTACATCTGGGCTATGTTATAATAGGTGATGGCGTTTGTTGGCTGACATTTCGAAGCTTTCTGAAAAGAAGATATGGCATGTTCATAGTCATGAAGATAGAAGTAGGCTTCAGCCAAGCTGTTATACATGCCCGACAATGTAAGGCTGTCGGGGATAGAAAGCCCGATGGCTTGTTCCATGTATTCTGCGCTTTCCTTTGGCATTCCTATTTTCATACAATTTTTGGCCAGCAACTTGAGTACAAGCACGTCTCTGCCACTCTTCATTTGGTTGGCTCTTACAAGATGGTTGTATGCATTGTTGTCATCATTCATTTCGCTATAGCAAATGCCAAGAATTAAGCTTACCTCACCCCCCTTCCATCCTTGACGGTATAGCTTGAGATAGGAACGTTGTGCCTCGGTGTAATCACCTAACAAATAGCACGAATAGGCGTATTGGTGCCATACATTGAAGTTGGTAGTATCAGTCTCTAAATAACGCATCGTCAGTTGTCGCGCCGAATCTATTTTGTTCTTCTGCATTAGGTCTGCTGCAACCGATGTAATGATGTCTGCATCATAAGGATATTGCTGAAGAATTCGTCGCCCCCATATTTCCATGGCCATTGAATCTTGTGTATAGGAGTGAGCATAGTAGAGCTGTCGCATATCGTTGTGCGTCAAGCTGTCTGCTGGTATACGCAATAAAGTGCGGCCCTCTGACTGGTAATCGCCCTGTTTGTGGTAGCACTGAGCCAAACGCCTAAACACGGCAACAGAATCGTAGCCACATTGCAACCGGGTGTATAGCGATGCTGCTGCCGAGTAGTTGAAGGCCGAGAAAAGACTATCGGCAACGTGAAGACTCTTAGTTTGGCCTTGAACACCAATGGTGAATAGCCAAAAGATGATGACGGTAAAATATCTCATAAATATGGTTCATTTTCTGGTTTTACTGAATCTTACAGGTAATGTGTATCTGATGTCGGTAGCTGTACCATTCGCCAATCGGCCCGGAGCCCACCGTGGACATTGTTTCAAGAGACTAACCACCTGTTGCCCGAAAGCCTTATTTTGTGGCTCTAGCAATATCTGTATATCGGTGATGGTTCCCTCTTTGCTAATAGTGAACGCTACTATTACTTCGGCATTTTCATTCTCATGCCCATGTGGATATTTCAGGTTTTTGCCAATCCATACGAGAAACTGTTGAAAATTTTTATTACCCATAAATTTAGGGGCAGTAGCATCCCTTGAAATTACCTCAACTTCTTCTAACGATTTTCCCTGTGAAGTTTTTTGGGGGCAAGTCTGTTTGTTATATAAATATACACCTGCTATCACGCTTAATATTCCCGCTACAATAAATGCTATAAAAAGCAACACATTCTTTGTATACTTAGTGTGTTGTCCAATGATGTACACACGATCTTCGTTGTCTACCTTATGAATCATATCTTTATACGTTTAAAGTTAAAGTATCTCTCCATGATGTCCTTTAGACTCTTCACTGCATCCTTAGATGCCCCAATTGTGATTTTGCATCTTAGTTCACTGTCAGCCAAGGTGATTTCTTTTCGTTGAATGTCTATCATGAAGATAAAATCACGATTAATAATTAAGCTTTTTCCAACCCTTATAAATCTTTCCGCTTCCAATCCCAATTGAGACTCTAACATTTTCTCAAAAGTATGAAGATTGAAAGAAAAAGTATATTTAGTACCATCAATGAGATTGAAGTTGGAGTAGCTGCCATCAGACGTTACACATAATAAACAATCTAATGGAATTTTAGCCATCTGACTTGTATTTGATATAATGATGTTATGTTGTCTCATTGAATAAATTTGTTCAATACAAAGATACAATATTTATTAATTAAATCGTTTATTCTACTTCCTATTTTTTGTGAAATGAAGGGGTTATTTTACGTAATGTTATTTTTAGATTTATTTCTCTCCCATTTTTCCTTTTATTTTAGCGAATATGAGCCTTTTATAAAACCAAGCATAGATTTCACACAACAAGCAAACTTTTATAGTAATGGAAGAAAAATATGGCTCACCCGTAAAAACCTGTGTTATCAAACTATATTTTTATAACACAGGTTTTTACGGGTGAGCCGAGAATATTCTATGAATTCTCTGTCGAAACTTTGTTTTGCCACTACGGAAGGGGTGTCTCTGCTAGGTATCAATGAAGCTGCAAATACTTTAGGCTTATATACAACAAGTGCAAGAACGACAACAACTGTGTTGAGTGATGCTCCCTTGCCTTGCATTCTTCATTGGAATCAAAATTACTTTGTTGTCTTATATAGGGTAAACTAAAGTGGTTTTCGTGTTGGCCTGGAGGAACGGAAGGCCAATATGAAGACCGAGTTAAATAGGATAAAGACGCAATTAAAACGTGAGATAAGTAAGTGAAAATGTTTTTCTTGTATCACTATGTAAAGTGTAACCATGTGTAACTTAGTTTAATGTAGTTTAAATATTCTCTGAAAATTACTTTGTTTCAAAAAGTCTTCATACCTTAGCACTCGAAATACAAAAAGAGATAAATAATTGCAGTTTGCTTTCGTTTTGGTACAATTGTTCCAATAACCTTTGCGCAAGGTCAAAACAGCCCCGTCTGGATAAAAAGGCGTATACGATCCAAGAAACGTTAGATTCCTAGATTTAAAACATTAGTAGAATTTTTAAAGAAAGGAAACAGATTATAGAAAAGAAACTTAGTTTTAATGAGGTTCTTCCTATGGAGGAACTTGCTCCTGTAGAGTTAAATGCTATTGTTGGTGGTACCAGTGATATTAAAGTCGTTGGTGCCAATGGACATTCCTGTAACTGTGGAAACACAACACAAACAACCCAAAGCACCGATTCTACATCTGTGAAGAAACCATAAGTAGTCTTTTTTGACGGTGGAGAGTGGATTGCTGTTATCAACAATCCACTCTTTATGTTAGAACATATTCTGTAATCAAGAAAATGGGAAATAATATGATTAATTTTGACGATATACACTTTATAGAGAATGGGGATGTCTCCTTGCTGTTGCATGTTCCCTCGTTTACACTTGCTAGTTGAATTCGCGATTTACAAAAAAGTATGTTTGATTTAAAAGTAGTATTATGAGAAAGTTTATCATGACAACAGCCGTGTGTTTCTGGGCAATGTCCCAGATGATGGCACAGAACATTTCAGGAAAGATTGTAGATTCCAAAGGAGAGCCTTTGGCCTTTGCAAATGTAGTGCTTCTAAACCGTCAAGATTCTACATTTGTCAATGGGGGTATGAGTGGCGAGAATGGGTGTTTTTCCATCGACTCTCCTTGCAATGGTGGAATCATCAAGGTAACTTCCGTAGGATATAAGACAATATTCAAGGACTGCAAAGGTGAGAATGTGGGAGTTATTAAGATGGAAGAAGATAGTAAGATGCTCGGTGAAGTAGTGATAAAATCATCTTTGCCAAAGACCATCCTTAAGAATGGCGGAATGACAACAACCGTTGCCGGATCTGTACTTGAAAAGGCAGGAACTATGGAGCACCTGCTCGACCGCATACCTAACGTATCTGCACAGAATGGCAACATCAAGGTGTTTGGACGTGGCGAGCCTATCATCTATATCAACGGACGGCAGATGAGGGACAGAAGCGAACTCGACCGTTTGAGTTCGGACAACATAAGGTCGGTAGAGGTAATATCCAACCCTGGTGCTCGTTATGCTGCAAGCACTAAGGCTGTTATACGTATCACCACAAAGAAGATACAGGGCGACGGATTTGGATTTGACGCTACAACAGAAGGATCGTACGACGAGAAAAAGAACATTGGAGGATATGGTAGGCTGAATATGTATTACCGTAAGAACGGATTGGAGCTTGGCGCCTACGCCTATGGCTCAAAACAATCGTCGCCAGACGAGAAGGACTTGCATCAGATGACCTATCTTGACAAGACCTGGAACCAACAGGACAAAACACGTTGGAAGAACAAAACCGAAACTTTCAGTTCTCGCTTGAATGTCAGTTATCAGTTTGACGACAACAATTCGTTGGGAGCAAGCTTTAGTTTCTTGCGCAATCCAAAGCTGATAACAGACGGAAAGACGGAAGGCTCTGTGCTGAGAGATGAAGATCTGACTGAGACCAACACTTCTATCCTATCGGAGTTTGGGCAGAATAGCAACTTGTCAAGTAATATATATTATGTAGGTAAGGTAGGTAAATTGGGTATTGACTTCAATACCGATTGGTTTTGGTCGAAAGGAAACAATAAAAACAATATAGATGAGCATTATCAGGAAGTGAACTCGGATATGCAAAACCAACTTGTAAACAGTACCACTTCAAAGTACAACCGCTTGATAGCTTCCAAAACGGTGCTCTCTTATCCGCTTTTGGGTGGTGACTTGTCTGTAGGTGGCGAGTATTCGTTCACCAATCGTAACACCAACTACGCCATCATACCAAATACTCTTGCCGACAATGTAAGAGACCGTATTAAAGAGGGCATGTCCTCTGCGTTCGTTACTTATAGTCGTGACTTTGGCAAGTTGAACATGGAAGCGGGATTGCGATACGAGAATGTTGATTTCAAATATTATGACGATGGTAAGTATATGTCGGAGCAAAGCAAGACTTACGGCAACTGGTTTCCGTCTCTCAGCCTTTCGATGCCGTTTGGCAATGTACAGATGCAGCTGAGCTATGCAGCCGACATCGATCGTCCTAACTACTGGGTATTAAGAAGCGGTGTGCAATATAGCAATCATTATACATATGAAACCGGTAATCCGTTTCTTGTCTCAGAGATTTCAAGAAATATAAGTTACGACCTCGCCTACAAATGGCTGACTTTCAACTTGACTTATGAACATGTATCCGATCCGATATATCAGACTGTAGAGATGTATAAGGACAATGCCACCATAGGATTGATGAGGATGATAAATGGCAAATCTTACAACAATGTGTCTTCTATGCTCACCTTGCAGCCTGCCTTTGGCATCTGGCATCCTATGCTGTCAGCTATGGTTGAGAAGCAATGGTTCAAGTTGGAGACAAGGGACGGACATTATCTTAACAAGCCTGTAGCTGAGCTAAAACTCAACAACACCTTCGATACGAAATGGGCGATGTTCTCCGTTATGATGACTTACATCACAAAGGGATACGAGGAAAACCATTACATCTACAAGCCGATGTTCAACACCGACCTGTCTATATACAAGGGCTTTCTGAAGGACTGCCTGACTTTCCAGCTTTATGTCAACGACGTGTTTGGCACGAACGACAGTCACGTCATAGGTAAATACGGCAAACTGAAGGAAACAATCTTCGATGAGTTCTCAACAAGTAAAATCTCATTGACAGTCCGTTATAAGTTCAATGTTACTCGAAGCAAGTATAAGGGTACAGGAGCAGGTCTAAGCCAGAAGAACAGAATGTAATTCTACGATGTTCTTAAAATGAGAAAAACTCTGCCCGTATCGTTATCAGCGACAAGACGCTGTGGCAGCAGGTATTCTAGCAAAGTTGTGCAAATTAAAGAAATAGACATCCTTTATTTGCTGCATTGACAATTTTTGTCCAAATTCCAGACTCATGAATAACAAAAGTCTTATCATATTACTTGTGTTGGCTGTGTTTCTTGTTACGGGTTGCAAGGAAAAACACAACAAAGCTATTGACATAGCATACCAACTAACGGCAACAGCACCGGATAGTTCCTTGTCGGTACTTAATGGAGTTAACCAGGCAAAACTTGGTAAAGCCGAAATGGCGCGGTATGCCCTCGTATACACCATAGCACAGGACAAGAGCGGGCTGGATGTTGACAACGATTCTTTGTTAAGGACAGCCTACACCTATTATAATAATCAAGAGAATGACTCGCTCTATGCCAAGTGCGAGTACTACATGGGCAAATACTACATGCTCAACGACAGCACAGAACTGGCTATGGACTGTTTGCAGAAGGCAGCAGATGTTTCTGAAAAGAATGGGGACAGATACACGCAATGTATGGCATTGGAAAAATACTCTCGTGTGCTAAGGCAAACAAATCCTCGAAAGGCTGTAGAAGTGGCAAGGCATGCAGAAACGACATACTCAAGTATACCAGAAGCCTCAAAGTCAAATATAGTTTACACGAAACTAAACGTAAGTATGTGTTTACTTTTCGCTGATAGTGTAAACGAAGCGGAGAAGAAATGCAAAGAAGCCATGTCTGTAGCCTATGAGGTAAAAGATTCAGGCATCCTTTCTGATGTTTATCAAGACATGGCTTCTGTTTTGGCAGAAAAGAAGAACTACAAAGAATCTTTATGGTACTCCTATCAATCGTGCAAACTTGACAATGCAGATCAATCATCCAAAATGCTAAATCTGGCTTGGTCTTATCTGAATGCTGACTCAATTAAACAATGTAATGCCCTTCTGAACACAATACAAACAGAAAATCTCTCAGAGTTATACACAGCTTATTATATACGACATTTAGCTGCGATAAAGGAGCACGATTATTCTAAAGCTGTTTCATTGGCGGACTCTGCATATCACTATATAGAAGAAATGTATGGAAAAGAGCTTAACGATAAGGAAAAGTACAATAAATCCTTGGTTGCTGCTCAATACGAAAAATGCATCAGCGAGGGGAGGGCTCATCTGCTTACATGGCTCGTTTCTTTGATCGTATTTTCAGCAATCGCAGTTATAGCTTTTATTTTATATGCATATCGACAGTATAAACAGAGAGCAGAATGGAAGATTCAACGTGAGCAAGAAAAGCGTGAAATGGAGGAGAAAATGTATGAGGAAGAAATGCATCATAAGGAAATTCAGCTTTCCACGATGCGCAGCTACCTGCTCAAGAAAATCAATATAGCACAAAGGATAGAAAAAATACGTGAAAACAAGAAGAACATCGTCGTTCTAACGGAGGAGGATTGGGAAGAAATTAAGATGTTCGTTGACAATGTTGAGGGCAATTTTATCTCAAGATTAAAGAAACAATTCCCCTGTTTGAAGGATGAAGATATTAAGTTCATGATTCTTATTCGCCTCAAAATGTCTTCCAAGGCTATGGGATTGATTTACAATATCAGTGAAAAGTCAATTCGCCAAAAGTTGTTCGTGTACAAGTCAAAAGTTGGTTTGGAAGGTAAGAACAGCCCATCTCTAAGGTCGTATATTGAGTCTTTTTGATGTCCTGAAATGAAGAAATAGACATTAAAAATGTGGGTAGTATAGTTAATTTGCTGAATATCAATACTTTTTGTTGATTTTTATAATTGGAGAAATAGACATAAAATATTTTGAGGCTCTGAATAATCATCCTAACTTCGCAATCGGAAACAATAAACACGGACAATTATGAAAAAGGTCTTTTTATTTCTGACGATGTTGCTGGTCATATCTCCCTGCCAAGCAACCGGCATAAACGTAAAGAGGGAAGCAACAACTTCTAAAGGTAGTATGCGCATGCCGTCTATAACGCGTGTATCTGCTGACTATGAGAATGGACTTATAACTGTAGATGTGAAAGGGTACACTGGTGGAGTTCAGGTTTTCGTTAGTGATTCCCAAGGCAATGTTGTGAGTTCTACCATGTCTTCTATAACAAATAGTGGTGTGGTATCATTGGATTTAGGAGCTCTTGCAGAAGGGGACTATACCCTTAACATAGTTTTGGGCAATACCACATATAGTGGGGAATTTACATTATAAGAGTATAATAGAGGCCAATATTATAATCCAGACCACACTGGTTAAAGGAGCAATGCCAGAAGCTATAGGATGGCGAATTCAGACCAAACTGAACTTTAACATAAAGGAGCGGATACTGAAAAGCTATACGAGTAAGTAAATTGTAAAAGAAATAAAAATGAAGAACAATGAGATTGCATCTTATGATTCATTTGAAATTTTAAATTTCGATGAATTGGAAAGCTTGTGCGGAGGTGAAAGATTTGGTGAGCAAGCAGAAGCGGGGAAAGCAGCCGGTTTCCATTGCTGTAACGGTAGCGATTCTACCACTGTGGAAAAATAGGATATAGCAGATAGAAAATGTATCCACCTATCTAAAAATAGGTGGATACTATTTATTAAATATAAAACAGATGAGGAGTACAAGATACAAGGAACTTGAGGTTGGGAATAAGAAATTCATTTACAATGATTTGAGCATGTCTTTGATTTCGATGAATTCTTCTTCCGAAAAACTCGATGGTAAAAAGATGAAATCTATATTAGGTGCCCCTTGTATAGAAACAAAGGTTAACAATACAGAACCCCATAGGCATATAAATAGAATTACTTTATGTGTTTCTAATAACTGCAATTTGAGATGTAAATATTGCTATGCACAAGGAGGTGATTATGGTGCCGTAAGATCCCTAATGACAATTGATACTGCAAAGAGTTTTATATCCTTTTGCAAAAGTAATTTTGATTCTATCAATAAAATAGTTTTTTTTGGAGGCGAACCTTTACTCAATGAGAAAGTTATAGATTTCGTATGTAAAGAAATAACCAATATATACAGAGGGGAAAAACTCAAAACCCCAAAATTCTGCATTGTAACAAATGGAACTATCCTAAATCCCGTATTACTTGGGGTCATTAGGAAATATATTAGTAGTATAACCGTTAGCATAGACGGGCCTGAGACTATACATGACTTTAATAGAATACGTGCGAATGGAAAAGGAAGCTACAGTTCTGTTGTCAATTTTATTGCAGAAATTAAGAAAATAAAAACTATAGAGTTATCTTATGAAGCTACTTTTACGCAAAAAGCAATAAAAGAAGGCTTCGATCATATGAAATTAAAGCAATATCTCAAAAGTTCTTTTGGAATTTCGGGTGCCATTGTTAATGATTCTCATTTAGATAAAGGCTATGCGTTATCTTATATTGATTCTATCACAAGAGAGCAACTGCGTGAAAGTGAATTTCGCTGTCTACCCACTGAATTTTGGAATATCTTGGGGCACCTAATCAAGAAGAATAACAACCTCTTTTGCAACATTGGCTTCAACAACATATCTGTTTCTGTAAACGGAGAAATATATGGTTGCCATCTATTAAATGAGAAGTCCAATTGCAGTTTAGGTAACATTGCGAGTGCTAATTTATACACTGATATGAAAAAGTTCAAATATGCAATTAGCCATGTCAACAAGGAAAACCAAGACTGTGTTAATTGTTGGTGCAGGAATCTATGTGGCGGCTGTACCGTAGAGTGTTTTTATGACGAGAAAAAAGGATGTTTTACTAATCGTCCCCAAAAGGAGTTTTGCGAGTTTCGTCAAGAATATATTAAGAAGATTTTGACATTACTGGTGGCTATAAGGACTGATGAGCCTCTTTGGAGGCTATTGATTAACAGTTTAAACGGTAAAGAACTATGAGAAGAATACTTTTGATGTGTTTATTGTCACAGCTTGTTGTCTTATCTTACGCACAAAGCGTGATGGGCAAAGTAGTGGATACTCATCATGCTCCCATACCATTTGCCAATATTGTGCTGCTCAACGCCAAAGATTCCACTTTCATGGCAGGGACTGTGACTAAGGAAGACGGCTCTTTTTCTTTGGAGACAGGGGGCTCTAACAACATTCTGAAAGTGTCGAGCATAGGATATGTGACAACACTGATAGCATTCAAAAGTAGTAATATCGGGGATATAATATTGGATGAAGACAACCGAACCCTTGCTGAGGTCATCGTGAAAGGTTCTTTACCACAATACAAGGCTGTTGCCGGTGGACTGAACATTGACATTCACAACTCCTTACTGAAGGATGTGGGAACGGCAAACGATGTCGTCTCTATGCTGCCAGGCATTGAAGGTTGTAACGGCAATTTCACGGTCTTTGCCAAAGGCACACCTGAAATATACATCAACAACAGGAAGGTACAGAATGCCAACGAGCTCAAGTACTTGAAATCGAATGAGATAAAAAGTATAGACATCATCACAGCACCGGGGGCAAGATACAACTCGGAAGTCGGTTCGGTCATACGCATAAGTACCATTAAGAACACAAGCAGCAGCATCGGCGTGACAGCCTTCGGCCAAGGTGAGTATGCCCGGAAATGGACCACTTACGATGATGCTGCCATCAAGTATCATACAGGTGGTCTTGAAGTGACCGGGGCCTTATCTTTTACAAATGGCTATAATGCTGCGGATGCAACGATCACAGATGACTTTAAGAGCAATGGCAACCATATTAATATATTGCAAGTGTGCCCTAATGATTTCTGGTATACCATCGCCAACGGGAAGATTGGGGCAAGCTATGACATCGATGGGGACAACTCGATTGGGCTGTCCTACAAACTCGATGGCTCAATATACGAGGGAGGGCACGCCAACACGCAACAGACCATAACGAGAAACGAGATATTGGAAGGTTATGTGAACCAACGGATGACCATTCTTGAAAACGAAAACCCACAACACGATGCTAATTTGTATTACCTAGGCAAAGTGGGGAAGCTTGGCATAGACCTAAATAGTACATGGGTGTGGAAGAAGTCTTCCCGCAACCAGATGTCGGCAGAAAGCAGCGAGGAATTAGAGGACCGCCTCATCCATTCTTCAAGTACCAACAGGAACAGGATGTTGGCTGCAAAGCTCATCCTTACCTATCCTGTATGGAAGGGAGAGGTAAGTGTCGGCAGTGAGGTGTCCCATACTAAAACACATGGGCTATACAACAATGTTGAGCAAATACTCACATCATCGGATGACGAGATACGCGAGAGCAACACTGCCTTGTTTGCCGAGTACAGTGTTCCTCTGGGAAATTTCAATATCGTTGCCGGATTACGTTATGAGGATGTGAAATCCTATTACTATTCATTTGGGGAATTACAGACAGAACAGAGCCGTGACTATAACGACCTGTTCCCCAATGTCTCCATTGGCTGGCACCACGGGCTGGCAGAGGTGCAGTTCAGCTATGGGAAGCGCATAAGCAGACCTAGTTATCAGTCGCTTAGCTCCAATGTGCAATATGACAACCGCTACGAGTATGAGGGAGGCAACCCGTTGCTGAGACCCACAATAATACATAACGTTGACTTGCTTTTTACTTATTCATGGCTTCATCTTGCAGCCGGGTACAACTACCGTAAAGATGCACGGTTCTCGTTTGCAGATTTGTATCAGGAGGGATCTGAGATTACCATCTGGAGAAGCAAGAACTTCGACAAACAGCAGTCGTTCAACGCCTCCATTACACTGTCGCCGAAATTCGGATTATACAAGCCTTCACTCCTGTTAGGCTACTGGCAGCAACTCCTTGATGCGAAACAATATGGGGTATCAGAGGAACTGAACAAGCCCTTGTGGAAGATGGATTTCCGCAACTGGTTTGAAATAGACAATACCTGCAAGGCAATGCTTTATTTGAGGTACAGGTCAGGCTATGATGATGGCTTTACCAGAAACAAGCATTCGGTTAGCGTCAACCTCCGATTGCAAAAGGATTTCCTACAGAAATCTCTGACCGTATCACTATATGCCAACGACATATTCAAGCAGCAACGCGACCGTTGGACGGGTTATTACAGTGTGGCTACTATGACTAAGGACTCGTACGGCTATACCAGGAGCATTGGTATCTCTGTGTCTTACAATTTCAAAAATACAGGAAAAGGCAAATACAAGGGAACAGGTGCCGGCAATGATGAAAAGTCAAGGTTGTAAAATGCTTTAGCATGAAAGATAGCTTCAAGTGTATAATTCAGTCGGACAGTATGATGTGCGGCATCACCTGCTTACAAATGGTATGTAAACATTTTGGCAGGGAAATCTCATTGCGTACATTGTCAAAACTTTGTGTTGCGACATCAGAGGGAGTTTCGATGCTGGGTGTCAATGAAGCTGCAAATAAGCTCGGACTACGCACAATGTGTGCAAGAACCGATTTTGATACTCTGAGCAAGGCTACTCTTCCTTGCGTCCTCCATTGGGATCAAAATCACTTCGTCGTCCTATACAAAGTCAAAAAGGGCAAGAAGTTCTATGTCGCTGACCCTGGCAAAGGCCTTGTAAAATATAATCTTGAAGAGTTCAAGAGCCACTGGATCAGCACGCGGTCTAACGGGGAAGAGAAGGGTATAGCGATGTTCTTGGAGCCTACACCCGCTTTCTATTCCCGTAAGGAGGACGGAGATGGTGAAAAGAATAAGAATCCACGGTCGTTCCGTTTTCTCTTCGGCTATGTGAAGAAGTACAAGCGCTATTTCGGACAGGTCGTCTTAGGCATGGTTGTGGGCAGTTTGTTGCAGCTCGTCCTGCCATTCCTCACGCAGTCCATCGTCGACGTGGGCATCAAGAATCAAGACCTTGGCTTCATCTGGCTGATACTGCTCGGTCAGCTGATGCTCACATTCAGCCGTACGGCCATCGACTTCATCCGCCGGTGGCTGTTGCTGCATATCTCCATGAGGGTCAACATCTCGCTGGTGAGCGACTTCTTCATCAAACTGTTGAAACTGCCGATGTCGTTCTTTGACACAAAACTCATGGGCGACCTCATGCAGCGGATGAACGACCACAGCCGCGTGAACAACTTCCTTACCAGCCAGGCACTGAGCGTGACCTTCTCCATGCTCACCTTCGTAGTATTCACGGTGGTGCTGTTCTTTTATAACAAGTTGGTGTTTGCCATCTTCTTGTTAGGAAGCATCCTCTATGGCGCATGGATGACGCTCTTCCTGCGCCGACGCAAGGTGCTAGACTATGAGCTCTTCGAGCAGCAAGCCATCAACAACAACAAGACCTACGAGTTCATCACTTCCATGCAGGAGATCAAGCTTCAGGACTGTGAACAGCGCCGCCGGTGGGAATGGGAAGACACGCAGGTGGACCTCTTCAACGTACAGATGAAGTCGATGAAGTTGCAGCAGACGCAGGAGGCAGGAAGCATCTTCATCAACGAGGTAAAAAACATCATCATCACGGTAGTAGCTGCAACCGCCGTGATACATGGGCAAATGACACTTGGTATGATGCTTGCCGTGCAATACATTATCGGGCAACTTAATTCGCCTGTTGAGCAACTGATGAACTTCTTCTACTCCCTGCAGGACGTGAGGATCAGCCTGGAACGCATCAACGAGATTCACCGTGCCGAGGACGAGAATGGAAAGAATGGTCTCAGAACCTCGCTAACCGACAACAGCAAGGGCATCGACATCGAGGGCATCATGTTCAAATACGACCCTCACGCCTTGCGCAAGACCTTGGACGACGTGACGATACGCATCCCCGAGGGAAAGGTGACGGCCATCGTCGGAGCCTCGGGCAGCGGCAAGACCACGCTCGTCAAGCTTATGCTCGGCTATTATCCCGTCTTGGAGGGTCAAATCAATATTGGAGGCACGGACATCAACACGCTCAACAAGAAATGGTGGCGGCGCCAGTGCGGTGTTGTCATGCAGGACGGTGTCATCTTCTCGGAGAGCATAGCAAGAAATATTGCTGTTGACGACGGCGACATCGACAAGGAACGTTTGTTGAAGGCCGCACGGATAGCGTGCATCCACGACTATGTTATGTCATTGCCACTGAAGTACAACACGAAGATAGGACGTGACGGTGTGGGACTGAGCCAGGGGCAGCGGCAGCGCATACTCATCGCCCGTGCGGTGTACAAGAATCCCGACTACATCTTCCTCGACGAGGCCACCAACTCGCTCGATGCCAACAACGAGCGGGCTATCGTGGAGAACCTCGATACGTTCTATCGTGGCAAGACCGTCGTCATCGTCGCCCACCGCCTGAGCACGGTCAGGAATGCTGACCAGATTGTCGTCATCGACCATGGAAAGGTCGTCGAGACGGGCAACCACGAGACGCTGACAGCAAAACGAGGAGCATACTACAATCTTGTCAAGAATCAGTTAGAGTTGGGAAACTGACAGATGCCACCGGCAATCTAACAGTAGATGAACAATCGCTATAGATATAGCCAACAGTAACAAGTCTTTGAGATATGGACAACAACAAGAATGACATGGACAACATAGAACTGCGGAGTGAGAAGGTGCGCCACATCATCGGGCAGGTGCCTCCAGCCCTTGTACGAACCGGCACGATGGTCATTACGCTTGTCGTCATCGCCCTTGCCGTCGCCTTCTACACCATCCGCTATCCCATCACGATTGAGGCGCAGGGTAAGGTAACGCACAACGATTCCATAGAGTTCCTTGTTCCTTACAAATACCTCTATCTCTTTGATGAGCCGCGCACGGCACGCATC
>Ga0256407_10000882_pt1 | contig 67554 bp, 29 predicted proteins | sample RumenRJG_04DNA_FD_193489 | JGI IMG/M metagenome (GOLD analysis project Ga0256407, IMG submission 193489) | Bovine rumen microbial communities from Lethbridge, Alberta, Canada - RJG_04 | ecosystem: Host-associated > Mammals > Digestive system > Stomach > Rumen | place: Canada: Alberta... | reverse complement strand
AATCCCCAATCCCCAATCCCCATATCATTTTTAATTTTATTCTTTAGATAAATTGAAATAAAAATATAAGATAATAATTTAAATTATATTTTAACATAAATTAAAATATTTTTAAGAATTTTTTATAATATAAAAAAAATAAAAATGAAATCTTCAAGGATATCAACTAAAGATGGGAAATTAAGAAATTTAGTTCTTGAAATATTACATACTAAAAAAAATAATTTAAAAAGAACTAAAACATTATTAAATGAAATAAATAAAACAATAACAAAAGAATCATTAATAATTCAATTAAGAAATGAATTTAACTATATAAAAATGTTAAATCAAAGTTATAATGATTATTTAGCAATTATTAAAAAAATAAAAGAAACATATTTAAAAAATAAAAAGGCAATAATAGAATATAATAATTTTCTAAGAGCAACATATAAAGAAAATGTTAAAATAATAGATAAATATGAAAACAAAATTGATATAATAAAAAAAGAAAAAAGTTATATTGTAAAAACAAATGAGGAAATATTTAAAATAAAAAAAGATGAAAATAAAATTTTTAATGAAAAATTAATTGAAATTCAATATAAAGTTAATTTAAATTTAGAGGAATTTGAAAAACAAAGAAAAATAAGAAAATCATTAGAAGATCAATTATTAAATGATAGAAAAGAATTTATGAAAAAAGAAGAAAAAGATGAAAAAAAATATAAAGTATTAATTAAAAAAATGAAATTTTTAAATGATATGAAAAAACAATTAGAAAAAACAATAAATTATATTGATTTAAATCCAACTGATAAATCAAATGAATTAGAAGATGAATTAAAGGCTGATAAATTAATTATGATAGAAAATAAAAATATTCAATTAAAAGAAGAACAAATCAAAAATCAATATTTAATTGATAAAGTTAAAGATTTATCTACAAGAATTACTAATATTTCTACAATTGATGAGTCTAATAGAAATGAAGTAAATACTAAAAGGAAAGGTAGTATAATTCATCCTATTGTATCTTTAACTAAAAGATTACCTCATCATAAATATTAAAATTGGTAAATTTTATATTTTATTTTTAAAATTTATTAATGGGTTTATAATAATGTAAAATAAATTACAAATTTTTTAAATAATTTTTCTTTATATAATTATAATTAAAAAATGAATAATGAAAAATATATTATAGATAATCATAATTATAATTCTGAAAAGAATATAATAAAGTTTTCAAAAGAAGAAATAAAAAGACCAATAATAACAGATTCAAATGATTATAATACAATTGAACAAGAAAATGCAAATATAATATATAAAAAAAAGAAAGGAGGAATATTTAATATAAGTAGAAGAACAAATAAAAAGTATATAAAGAAACATAGCGATAATAATTATAAAATAAAAAATAATGAAAATTTTGAAAATGAAGAAAAAATTTTAGATGAAAATATTGATATTCAATTACCAAATAATTATCCTAAAAGAGCATCTACATTGAGTAGAATGAATAATAAAATAAAAAGAGAAATTATTCAAGAAAATTATGAAAAATTAATTAAATTAAGAAATAACCAAAATTATTTATATGAAAATAATCAAAATAATAATGATATAAATAAAGATTATCAATCTTTAAATAATTATTCTACTGAAAGAATGACAATAAATGGTATTTTTTTTGATGATAGTTACTCATTTTACTCAAATGAAAAAATAACTTCTTTAAATAATATAGATTTTACTTTATTTTTAATTCAAAATGACTTTTTTAAAAATTGTCTTTTTAAATTTTTAAATTTAAAGAATATTTCAATACTCTCAATGACTAATAAAAAAATATATAAAGTTTGTCAATATGAAATTTACAATACATTCTTTATTCAAATAATGATAATAAAAAATTCAAATTTAATTGAAAAAATAAAAAAAAGTATATTTAAATATTCGAAAATAACAGAATTAACATATATAGATAATTTATATTGTAATAATTCAAATTATAATAATTTAATAGAAAAAGATTTAACAAGAACTTTCCCAAATGATCATTCTTTTAAAAAAGGAAAACCAAATTATCAAAAATTATATAGTATATTACTATCATATTCAAATTACAATAAAAAAATAGGATATGCTCAAGGATTAAATTTTTTGGCAGGAAATGCTTTATTTTATTTTAATACTAATGAAGAAATTTCAATGTTTATTGATGGAATGATTAATAAATTTGAATTAGATAAATTTATGGGAATAAATAATAATGAATTAAATGATAAATTAAGTGATCTTGGTAATTTTCTTAAGTTTTATTGTAAAAAATATAATAAAGATATTTTGACTTATTTAGAAAAAAATTATGTTAAACATGAATTTTTTACTGCAAATTGGCTACTTACTTTATTTAGTAATGGTATGGAAAGAAATAATTTATTAATTGTTTGGTGTTTTTTAATTATTTTTGGATGGAAATTTTTTTATTTTTTTATATTTAATATTTTGATTTTTTTTGAAAATGATATTAAAAAAATTAATGAAACTAAACTTTCTTCAATGATGAAAAATTTATTAAAAAATGAAAAGTTTACAAATAATTTTAATTTAATTATTGAAAGAACTTTTACATCATTGAAAAATAATTTATTGGATAATTAAAAATTTTTTCTATATTATGAATTAATATATAAATCTAATGTTGTAATTAAATAAATTTTTTTTTAAAAATTTAAATAAATTTAATATATTTATAGATTATATTATAATAATAATATTTACTATTTTTTCATAAAATATTTCTTATTTTTTTTATAATTTTATTTTTTTCAATTATATAAATAAATTTATCCTCTTTGTCGTATATTATTTTACAATCATTTATTTTGATTTCTTCATTTATTTTAATTCTATTAATGAGCTCAAAATATGGCAATGTTTTTATAAATAAAAAAATATCTGATTTTATTTTTTTAAAATAACATAAATGATTACTAAAATAAACATCGGATATAATAAAAGGAGGAAAAATAAGGTTTGTAAATTCTTCCTTACAATTATGTAAAAATGAACCATTAAGAGAATAAGTAACAAATTCATTATTATTTATACTATATAAACATAAACATCCTAAATAACTTTCAGATAAATATACATTATCAAAAATATAATCATTTGTCTTATAAATTCTAATTAATTCTCCTTTTGGCATTTTATATAAATTAATAAAACCATCACTAGATGTGTCCGCAAATAAATTTAAATGATTATTGTAATTAATACATAAAATTTTTTTTGAATGATTTTTAAAAATATATGGACAATGAATTTCAATATATTTTTCATCAATTTTCAAAATTTGATAAATAAAAATTGTACCTTTTTGTGTCCCACAATAAATTAAATTATTAACTTCATCTGATATTAAATATGAATATGGTGAATTATCAAAACTTCTTAAATAATCACAATTATTATTATATATTATTGATATAGTATTATTTATAGTTAAAATATAAAATTTTTTTTTTTTTTTTTTTAATAAAATTACCAAAAAGAATGATACATTATTAATAATTTGAATATATTTTTTTGAATATTGAGTTTTATTATTTATTTTTAATATAATATTTCCATTACTTAAATTTTTTTCTGAATCAATTGAATATTTATTCAATTCATAATTGCCAAAAAAAATATATAAAAAATTCCCATAAATTTTACTATATAAAATTTTTAAATTTTCCTTTTCTTTAAAAAGTTCAAATTTAATATTATTTACTTCAATATTTTTACTTTTAATTTCATCTCTCTTAAAACATTTTTCCTTTAAAATTTGAATAGGATTAACTCCTAATTCAATTAAAGATTTAAGATAAAATATATAAGATTCTTGAACTTTATTATTTTTAATTCTTTCATTAATACAACGAATATAACAATAAGGCATAAAAATGTTATAATTTTCAAAAGCTCCATAACCACCTTGATTAACTCCAAAAATTAAATCAATCCAATCATTTAAATCTTCATTTCTTTCTAAATATTTTCTTAATATATAAATAAATTTAAATTGATTATTCCCAGACCAATAAGGCAATAAAACATCATCAACATAAACATTTTTATCTTTTATTTTTTTTATTTGTTTAATTATATCATAAGTTGTCACCTGTAATGTACTATCTTTAGGTATTTGTAATTTTCCAAGATTTAAATTATTAATATTAATAAATATTTCAGGTAAAAAATAAAATTCTGGTATTAATTCCCTAATATCACTTTTTTCAGTACAACAATTTATATAACTTTTATCAATATTAATAAATAATCTATCAGCAACATCAAATCCATTTTCTTGAATTTGAATTGAAGTAAAAGTATAAGGAAATAATCTAACATTATAATGAGTAACATATGCAGGATTTGAATAATGACTTCCAAAAATATGTGGAATTTCTTCCATATCAATAATATTATAATTATATAAGAAATCTTGATCTAAATTATATTTTTTATTATTATCTATATTATATGTTTCAATAAATACATTTATATATTGTTCTTTTCTTTTTTTTCCTCTTTCTGATATTTCTAACATTCCCATTGGCTTTGTTAAATCTCTTTTTTCTAAATTATTGTCATTTAATTTTTTACTCTCATCTTCTATTATTTTGTAGTTTGATATTACCCAAGGAAATACTGGATATTCATGTATGTTTTTATATGAACGATTACTATAAATATTTAACCACATTAAATATTCTAATGATGATATTTTTCTCTTTTGATATAATATTAAAATTGAATTTATTGAATGATATTGTTTTTCTATATATAATGGATTTATTAAACCAAAATCTTTTATTTCTAGAAATTTTGGATTTTGAATTTGAAGAATTGATAAAAATTCTGTTCTTTTTAATTCATCTAGAAATGATATTAAGAATGAATTATTATTTTTATGAAAAATTTCTAATCCTGTTTCATAGAAGTTTATATATTTTTTTGTTATAAATTTTATTTCTGATATTTTAATTTTTGTTATATAATTTTTATTTTCATAATCAAATAATGAACATTTTAATTCATTTTTATTTTCTTTGTTTGGAATATGGAAAATATATATATTTTTATCAATTAATGAAACCATTATTATAACCAAAATACTTATTATTGTTTTTATTAAATATCCTTGAAAAATTTTTATTTCATTAAATTGATATGTTAATATCTCTTTTTGAAAATAATTTTCAAAATTTTCACTTTCAAAAATTTTGGTATTTATATTATAAATTTTATGATAATCATCTTTAAATATTTTTTCAATATTATATTTAGGAAAAGAAGGATAATAATTATAAAAATCAACAATTGGTTTTATAATTTGAATAGAAAAATCTTTAGATAAATGATAAGATAATTTATATTTTAATCTTTCATTTGGATTTAAAAATAGATTTAAATCACTATAAAACCCATTCCAAGAAAATAAAATTTTTTTATTTTTTACATATTCTTTTTCCCTTAACAAAGCATGTATAAACTCAAAAATTTTCCTAGAATTAATTTTACTTTGAAACAAAGTAAAATCATATTTTTCATCAGTAATAAGATTATTAATATTTTCATTATTCTCAATTTCTTCTTCATAATCATAATTTTTTAATAACAATTTAGGATTATTTGCTTGATCAACATTATCATAATTAAATTGAAAAGTATAAATAAAATTAACAAAATTAGAATCTTTTGAAAGAATATGAGATAAATTATTAAGGTTACCATTCATAGCAATATCCTCAATAATAATTGAAGGATCTGCAATTTCTTCTTCATCATTTTCAAACACTAAATTATTTATATCTTTTTTTTTATTATAATAATTTATTATTTTATCCCAAATGTTACTTATTGGATGACTAGTAAAATGAGATTCGAAAACAATTGATATGAAAAAATGTTTATTTTTATAATTTTTTTTTGCAACTTTGAAAATTTGTAAAATTCTAAATATAAATAATAAAGTTTTTTTATAAAATGTTGTTGTTTCATTTTTTAAATATATAATTAAAATGCCTAATAAAACTGAAATTAAATTTAAGAAATGTTTATTCATTTCCATTGAATGTTCTTCTCTTATTAAAGATGCAGAAATGCAAATAAATAAAAATTTATCTTGAAAGTATTTAAAACTGTTCTCAAAATTTTCATTTTTTGATTCTTGAATTGGATAACATATAATATTAATTAAACTTTTCAATAAAATTAATCCTTTATCTCCATAAATATGCATTTCATTTTGTTCTAATAATTTTTTTCCTTTTCCTTCTTCAATTGTTTTCATTATTACTTCTAATAAAGAATCATAAGTATAAATTCCATCTTTATCTAATTTTAATTTATCTTTTATTATTTTATTTGTTTCCATATATTTTTTAAAATTTTCTTCATATTCTGGTTTTAAATTATATTTTCCATTATTAAAATTTTGTATATATTCATATATAAAATCTTCAATTAATTTCATATTATCTAAAAAATGTTTTGAAAAATGTTTTAAAGCAAATGAGGACATAAAATAAAATAATGATTTTGTTAAAAGTTTTAAAGTTGAACTATCACTATAATCAAATAAAATTCTTAAAATTGCTAATTTACATTCTTTAAATTTTTCAAAATAAATTTTATCAAAATATTCAAAAAATTTTTCTTGATTTATAAATATTAATGAACGTAATAAACGTATTAATTCTCTTCTAATTTCATTTTTTTCAAAATTAAAAATACGAGGAATTTGAATATTATTTATTTTTGCTTGTTTTGATTCCAGAAAAAAATTTTTTTTTCCTTTTTCATAATTAATAATAGATAAATGAATATTATCAATAATTTCTTTATAATTTTTTTCACAGAAAAATTCATCAACATAACTATATTCACTTTTTTCAAATTTATTTAAAGAAAGATTCAAAAATGAATTTAATAAACTTTTTAATATTTCAAAAAAATTTCCTGTTTGAGAATAAATTTGTAATTCATCAGTTCCAATTTGTGTATCTAATTCAAATTCTCTTTCTATTTCTTTATTTTTATTTTTTATAAATTTTATAAATTCAATACAATCATCTTTTGTTATTTTATTTTCTTTTCCATTTTTTTTTTGTATAAAAACTAAATCTTTTATCTTACTTCCTTTTTGTTCAAAATTAAATGTTAAATTAAATAATAATTCTATTATTTTAAATTTTAAATTTAAATTTGGATTTCTTAATAAAGAAATTACTTGGTTGAAATAATTAGAATCTATAAAATAATAAAATGTATTTTTCCTATTTTCATATTCTGTTAATGGAAATATTGAAAATACTTCATTATAAATTGATAATATTTCAATTAATAAATCAATATTATTTTTAATTAAACAATATTGAAGAGGTAAAAATTGATTTTCATTATTGTGACTGAAAATATATCCTTTAATTAAATATTTTGAAAATTTCCATATTTGTCCATTTGTTTCTTCTTCAAAATTTAAAAGTATTTTATCAAGTTCAATATGGTAGGAAATATTTACTTTTTGAATATATATATTTATATCTTTTATATATTTATTTTGAATTTGCTTATTAAGTTTTTTAAAAATGGTATAATTAAAAAGAATAAATTTACAATAATCATCTATTATAACAATATCATTTTCAACTTTATCTAAACTCTTAAAATTTATTTTAGAAATGTATTCAAAATATTTTCCATTTTGATATAAATAATCATTAAATTTTTCGAAAAATAAACTTATAATATATATAAATTTATTTTTTTGAATTATAAACCAATAATGCTTTTCTGATAATAAAACTTCTAATAGTTTTAATATTAATTCAAATGATTTTGAACAATCAATTTTAATATCTTTTTGAAATTCATAAAAAATTTCAAATAAAGGTAAGAAAATATTAACATTACCTAATTCATAAATAATATCATTATTTATTTCATTTGTCGATCTGATTGATATGTTAATTAAAATAGAAGTAACAATTTTTTCTAATTTTTGTGAAAAAATATCTTCATTTAATTGTTTTACAGTATATAATTTATAAATTTCATTTAAGCTAACTTTAATAATTTCTCCTAAATTATTTTCATTAATTCATCAAAATTTTCCATTTGATAAATAAAAAAGTAAAAATTTAAAAAAAAATAAAATAAAACTTTACTCCAAATCTTAATAAAAAAAATATAACTTTCAAATATAAAAAAAACAATAATTTATTTATTATTTTCAATAATTTGAAAAGATTGAACTTCAGCATCTTTCATCATTTCTCCATTATAATAAACACATTTCCAATCTTTAGCATAACCATAACCAATAATTTTAAAAGATTGAGCTTCTGCATCTTTAACTTCTTTTCCATTATAATAAACAGTTTTAAAATCTTTTGCATATCCGGCACCAATATTTTCAAATGTTCCTACATCTGCTCCTTTAACTTCTTCTCCTCTAAAATAAACTTTATGCCAATCTTTTGCATAAATTTTTTCTTCTTTATTATTCATTTTTATTTTAGAAAATTATTTTTTTTTTTAAATTTTTATTTTTTTTATATAGTTTTTTATATTATTTTAGAAAAGAAAAAATTTCATTTACATATAAATAAATATATAAAAATCATTTTTTTTAAAAATTATTTGCCCAATTTGGGTCATAATCAATATCTTTATCATCATCATCTTCATATGATGATAAAAGAGAATTAGATTCATTTTTATTATTTTCAATTTGTTTATTCATATAAGTCATATATTTCATTTGATAATCATTAAAACTTTTCAATTGATTAATTCTAGGAATATATTGAGGTTCCAATTTTAAATCCATTAAATCATCCCATTGAAAATCTTTAAAAATATCTAATTTTTTAGCTTTTTCAAGAGAACAAACTCTTTCATTTACTTTTTTTTTAAGTAAACAATTAATTAATTGTATAATTTTATGATCACCATTTTTAATAATTAAATGTTTTTTAATTACTTCTCTATAAACATCCATAGGATCATTTGCATCTTTTCCAAAAGGATATGAATTATAATAAATTTCATAAGTAATAATTCCAATAGACCAATAATCACAAGAAAAACCATATCCTTTTCCTAATAAAACTTCAGGTGCAATATAATATGGTGTTCCTGTTATTGTATTAGTAAAATCTTTTATTATTATTGAAGTACCAAAATCTATTAATTTTAAATATCCTAATTCATTTAATATCATATTATCTGGTTTTAAATCTCTATGACATATATTATTTTGATTTAGATAATTTATTATTATTAGAAGTGTTGCTATGTAAAATTTTGTTTCTTCTATATTTTTTAATTGTTTTATTGTTCTTTCTGATAAATATTTCCCAAATGTTTGACCTGAGATATATTCTAAAAGAAAAAAAATGTGATTTTCTGTTTTTAAAGTTTTTACTAATTTCATTATAAAAGGATGATCAATTGTTAATAAAATATTTCTTTCTTGAATAAAATATTTAATTAATATTTTTTGTTTATCTGCTGCTTTTTTATTAACTGCTTTTATAGCAAAGAAATTTTTATTATTATGAACTAAAGACACATTACCAAATTTTCCTTTACCTAAATTTTTAATAAAAAATAAGTGTTCTAAAGTTAAATTAAAATTATCCATTAATGAAATTTTATGAGTTAAATAATCTAACATTCTCTTATCAATAAAATTTTTAAAATCTTCTTTAGTTAAAGTCAAAAGTGAAATATCAGTATCTGCAATAACAGTTGCACTTCTTGGTTCATTTATTAATAAAGCTACTTCACCAAAATAATTTCCTTCTTTTATTTCTCTTATAAATTTTGAATTTTTAAATACTTTAATTTTACCTTTTTTTACTAAATATAATTTATTTCCTTTTTCTCCTTCTTCAAAAATTTTTTCTCCTTTTTTAAATTTCTCTTTTTTCATACTTAAAAAAATATCAACTAATTTATTTTCATTTGTTTCATGAAATAAACTAATTTGTTTTAATTGTTCAATTCTTTCAAATAAAGTTAAGGCTTTTCTTTTTTCGATATTTAAATTTAATTTAGGGAAAATTTCATCCCAATTAAATTCAATAGTTCTACATTCATCTTGAGCAATAATATTAAAATCAGGATTTGAATTTCTTTTTATATAAATATCACCAAATAATTGAATTCGACTTGCTAAAATTTCTCCAGTTGATTCTTTAATAAAATTTCCAGAAATTAAAATAAAAAATTTATTAAAAGCATTTGGATTTTTAATATCATAAACAACATCTTTATTATTAAAAGTTTTCAAAACACAATTATCTAAAATTTTATTAAAAAACATTTCATTAGCTAAAATTTTCATATATTGACTTTTTCTAATAGAAACTTTACTAATAGAATAAATAATAATATTTTTATATTCTTCACCAATAATATCAATTAATAAACTTTCACTAATTTGATAACAAACACTTTTTTCTTCAACTAAAACAGAAAGTGATCTATTAGTATTAAATAAAACTGCACTTTCCCCAAAAAAATCTCTAGGACCTAAAAATCTAACTTCTTTTTCTCCTTTAAAACATTTAACTTTCCCATATTTTATAATATAAATACTTTGTCCAACATCACCTTCATAAAGAATAGTTTGTCCTTTATCAAATTCACATTTTAACATTCCTAAAGCAATAGAATTTAAATGTACATTATCTAAAACATTAAAAATTGAAATTGCTTTTAAAAAATTTAATCTTTCTAATAATTCACCTTCATTAATTTGAGATACTGTTTCTCTAAATAATTTTCCATTTATTAAATATAAAATACAATAATCAATTGATTTTACTGTTGCTGTTCTTGCTTTATTTTCTATTAATGCTAATTCACCAAAAGTTTCATCTTGATTTAATATTTTTTTCCCACATTCTGCTATTAATTCTAATTTTCCTTTTTTTATTATATAAAAATAATTTCCTTTATCTCCTTTATTAAATAATGTTATGTTTGGTTGTAATTTTTGCATTTGTAATAATTCTATTATGTTTGATATTATACTTTCATTTATGTTTTTAAATAAAAAATGATTTTGTAAGGAAATTTGAATTTTTTTTTTGTCTTCTTCAGAAATTTCAGCTTTTGTAATTTTGTTGTTATATTTTAATTTGATTATTTCGTTTTCGGCTGTTTGTTTTATTTCTTGGTTATCGTTTTCAATTTTATTGTTAATTTTTAATTTAATGTCATTTTCATTTGATTCTTTTTCGTTTTTATTTTCTTTTATTCCTTTGTTTATTATTTCATTATTTATTGTTTGATTTTCTTCTCTTTTATTATTAATTTCTGTTTGATTTGTTTTATATATGGGATTATCTAAATTATTCATTTGAAAAGGATGACAATTATTAATTATTCCACAACCCATTTTATATTTATTTTTTAATTTTTTTATTTATTATATATTTTAAACAAATTTGTTTTTTATTGAATTATGATTGATATTTTATTTATTCATTTCTTATTTTATTATTATTTTAATATTATTCAATCGATTTGAAATATTATTTATTTCATTTAAATTGAATTAAAATTTATAGTGATAAATGAAAAAAAATATTAAATTATAAAAAACACTTAATTACTTTAATTATAAATAAAAATATATTTTACAATTAAAAATTTAAATTAAAAAAAATGCATATGGATAATAATTTCATGCCTCGGGCGAAATCATCATTTCGTCAAATGGTAAAAGGTTTCCAAGAAAATAACAAATTAAAATCAGACTATGTTCCAACAAGTATAACATTTACAAAAATCGAACTTCCAATTTTATATAGTAACTTAGTATTAATAGAAGATATGAAATTTGAAAACTCAAATTATTTCATTCGTTCAAATGGTTTTATCTCAAAAAAAATAAAAATATCTTCTTTAAATCACGAACCATTATTTGATATAAGTAGTTGTATGTTTAGAATTTATCCTAGAACATATAATATGAATAAATATAAAGTTTTAGATTATATTCAAAATAAAGTTAAAATAAATGAAGAAGAATTAAATTTTAAATATTCTGCTGAAATGTTTAATAATTTAGATATTGTACAAAATAAATTTGGAGAACCAATAAGATATGGTGATATAATTATGTTAATGCATGAAAATACAAAAATGTTTGTTAAATTTGTTCCTCAAACTAAAATTTTAACATTATCAAATCATGATAGTGATGCTACATTATTTAGTGTTGAACCAGCAAGTGAAATTATGTTAAATGATGATCAAATATTAAAAACTGGACAACCAATTAAATTAAAAATTGCTTGGTTTACATATGCAAATCAAAATTTATATTTTGGAATTAGATTTCCTTATTCAAGTGATATTATAATTACTGATGAACATTCTAATAATAATCATAGTCAAAAGAAAAATAAAAAAAAAGATAATGATAATAATTCAAGTTATTATAATGAATCTGATAATGAAGATTATGATAAAGGATTTTTTTTTGATATGAAAAATAAAAAATATTTACAAGAACCTGAATTAATTGTTGAAGAAAATTCTACAATGCAATGGAGATTTATTATGTATTCTACTTTTACTACAAATGAACATTTAATTATTTATGGTGATTTTGTTCATATTTATCATTGTAATACTAATTCTATTTTAACTTTAGAACAAAATGAAGATGATTCAAAAAATATGAATGAAACTATTAAAATATCAAAATCATTTACACAATTTAATAATAATAATAAATCACCTGGAAATGAAAATGAATTAAATGATTCAAATAGTAGTTTTGATTTAAATGAAAGTGAAATTTTTTTAGAATTAAATAGAACATTAAGTGATATTGACAATGAAGAATTTTCAATTCCATCAAATCCAAATTTAAAAACTAAATTTTACTTAAGACCAAATAATAACTCAATACAAACATTAGATGTAAATTCAACTTGGATTTTAGAAAATATATTTCCATTAATGAAACATCAATCTTTTATAAGATATTATGAAGATACAAAATTAGATACTTATCAAATGGTTTTTAGAATAAAACATTTTAAAACAAATAAAATATTATCAATTGCTCAAGTTGATCCTGGTGAATTACAATCATTATTAAAAGATAGTGATATGGTTAATAAAGGTTATTTAAAAGGAAGTGGTATTAATGTTGGAAAAGTATATAAATTTATTTTAGTTGATGATAAAATGAAAAATAATTTTGCTAATGAGGAAATTTTATTAAGTGAAGAATATCAATATTCACTTTTTGGTTTTCAAAAAACTATTAAGTCAATTACTTATTATTCAAATCGACCTACTAAAAATGATTTTTTAAGATTATTTCATATTTCTACTCAATCTTATTTAAAAATTATTCCTATAAATGAAATTACTGAAAAAAAACTTAATAATAGAATGATTAATTTTAATGAATTAACTCAATGTATTTTAACTTTAACTAAATTTCCAGAAGAAAAAGAAGTATTTAAAATTTGTCCTGTTGACCCTTATTCACAATGGAAATTTAGATTTTTAAATAGTTTATATTTTTTAATGGGTATTATTATTCATCATATTGAAGAAACTTTTAAAATTAATGAAGAGAATAAATCAATTATTAAAAGTAAAGATAAAAATAATACTGATGATAATAGAATTAGATTTTCTACATTGAAAAAAATTAGATTTATTTTAGATAAATTACTTAAATTTACTATGAATAAATTTATTAATAAATTTTCTACTGAATGTGGTTTTAATAGTGTTGTTAAAAATAGACAAACTTTAATTGCTAATTTTGGTTTTACTAGAGTTTTTATATTTAAATTTATTTATCAATATTGGTTTCATGAAGGTAATATGGAAAGAATTAATAAATTAAATAATTTATTATATTTAATTAATAGTTCTGATGAAGTTTTAAATGGTGTTAATAATTTATTAAAAGAAGAAAAAGAAATATATGCAATGTATAAATATACAGAAGCAATTTTTGAATTTTTAATTGTTTATTGTAAAGATAATGAAGAAATAAAAAATGAATTATATGAATATTTATATGTATATTTTTATTTTATTAATATTATTCATTCTTGTTTAAATGGTATGATTGAAATATTTAAAAACAATGAAAAAATACTACATTCAGTAATAAGAGATTGTAAACAAAAAAATGAATTTAAAAAAGCATTAATTACAATTTTTAAAGAATATTTCCCTAATTATATATCAACAAGAGAAGAAAATTATATGAATTATACTAAAAATCAAACATTAAATGATAGTTTTGAAGAAGAAGAAGAAGAATCAAAACAAGAAATAGATAATAAAACTAATATAACAAATAAAAAAAATAACTTAGAAAATATAAATTTATTTGATTTACTTTTTGAATTTATTAAAATTTCAAAATATAAATATACACCTTTATTTAATAATACACAAGAATTACATAAAGCTCAGCATAATTGTAATGCAATATCCTTAATTTCAAGAGAGAAATTTTTTGAATTATTAAAAAACTTAGTTTCAATTTATGATGGAGAAATTAATATTTTAGAAAATCAAAGATGTATAATTAATAAAATAATATATAATCAAATTGATAATGAAGATTCATATCTTTTAAAAGATTTTTTAAATCCTTCATTGTCAGATTATCCTCCGAGTTTAAAAGAATTATTTTTTTATATTTCTTATCATAATCCTGATGATAATATTCAAAAATTTTTATTTAATAATGAATATTTACAAATTGATAAATTAATTGATGAAAAAAATATGGTTCATTCAACTCAAATTTCTGCAAATATGAAATTAATTATTTATTTAACTTCTTTAACTAATAGAAATTCAAGAAATAATGATAGTGATGATATAGAAAAAATCAATAAATTTAATTTAAAAATTAAAGAATTTTTTAGAATTCAAAAAAATTATTTTTTATCTAAATTTTATTTTCAAGATCATTGGATTATTAATTTTTTAAATAAAGAACAAGTTACTTTTATGGTTTCTGGATTACAATTTTTAAATATAATATCAGAAAATAATTTAATAAATATTAAAGAAGATAAAAAATTTTTAATTACATTAATGAAATTTTTAACTAGAAATTTTAGAATTTTTCAAGAAAAAAAATTCTCATTATTAATACATGAAGAAATGAATAAAAAACAAAAAATAATAAATGATAGAATAATTAAAACAGAACATAATCAATATATTTCTATTGCAGAAAGTTGGTTAAAAGTTTATTTAGTATTTAAAAATATTTTATCATTATTAATAGAAGAAGAAGGAACAAAAGAAATAGAAGATAAAAATCAAGGAATGGATTTATTAATAAAAAAAAATACAAAATCTTTTTTTAAAAGAAAAGTTGATTTAATTATTAATAAAAAAACAGAAAATGATTATGATGAAAGTAATTTATTAGTAAATTCAAATAAAATTGTAGATTCTACACAAAATAAGGGAAGTGAAAATGATTTATTAAAAGATAATAATAATGTATCAAATAATATTAAAAGAAAATTACAAAAAAAAACAACAAATGTAATGATATTATTTGGTGATAATAAAGAAAAAATGAATGATAATAATGATGATGATAAAGAAATTGATGATAATGATAATGATTCAGATGAATTTTATTCTAATCAAGATTTAGAAAATGATGATAAAAATAAAGAAAATGAAAATGATAATAAAAAATATATTCATACTTTTGATACAATTAAAAAAAGAATTACATTAAAATCTACAAGAAATAATTTTGATAATGATTTTAAAAATAATATAACAAAAAATGTAACTTTTGAAGATGAAAAAACTCATAATAAAAATGAAATATCAAAAAATATATTAAATATATTTAAATTGCTAATAAAGAAAAATATTTCTATTTTAAATGAAAATTTCTATGATTATTATAATAATTTAGAATATAAAAAAGATAAAAAAATTTCATTTGAAAATTTTATTGAAAGATGTGTTCCAAATTTAGATTCTGGAATAAATAAAATAAATAATTTAATTAGAAAATTTTGTGAAGAAGAAATAAAAACAAAATTACCTTGTGAGAAAGAATTATCAAATTTAAATCTTGAATTTGGGGAAAAGAGAATTGATTTAAATTTTATTCAAAATTTATTTATTGCATTTAATATTACTGATGATTTAGAAATGCAAAAATCAATAATTAGTTTAATTTATATTTATTTTCATCAAAGAAAATTATTTTTTAGAAATGTTATTTTTTTTAATGAACATTTAATTACTTTAAGAAATATACAAAATAATCCTTTTAATGATAAATATAAAATTAAAGGTGATTTTAAAAAATTTTATCAAAATTATGAAAAAAATAAACATGAATATTCAGAAGATGATTTTGTTGCAGTTGAAAGATTTTTTACTCTTTTAATACAACAATTATTAATTATATTTAGAAAAATATTAAATTATTGGAAATATGAATTTAGAACTTTATCTTTGGAAAATGCAAATAAATATTATTCAAAATTTGAAGAAAATGAAAATTTAATTGCAGAAATTGAAAAATTAATTTCTATAATTGAACAATTAGAAAATGAAATTATTCAAAAAAAACCTGAATTTAAAAAAGATTATTTTTTAAAGTTAATAGAAAAATTAATGAAAATATTTTATTTTATGAGAAAAAATGGAGAAAATACTGTTTTTACTTCATTATTATCAGTTTTAAATGAAAGTGGAGGTATTTATAATAAAATGTTTTATTCTTTAATGTCAGATTTTTTACATAAAGGAAAAAGATTTAGTAGTAATTTTGAAGATAAAAAATTTTTTTTCTTTAAAATTACAATAAATTCAAAAAGTGATAATAAATTAAATAATTCTGAAGTAATAAATATAAAAAATAAATATTTTACTTGTATGTTTTTATTATTAACATTTCAATATGTGACTTTACCTAAAAATGAAAAGAATATTAATTTCATATATTCAATATTAAAAAATGATAAAGATTTAATTATATATGATTCGATTTGTTTATATATGATATTATTATATGTTTCAGATGTTCAAAAAAAGAATTTAACTTTAAATTATTTTTCTATATTAGAAAATATGAGAATAATGAAAGATAATGAATGTTTTGGTGATTTAACAACAAAAATGAATTTAAATTATGAATATCCTGATACTTTTAGTAATATTTATTTAGATATATTAATGAATATATTAAAATTTGTTATTTGTAATAGAAATATGATTAATGAATCAAATTTAGATGAAATATTGGTTGAAACATTTTTATTCTTTTTAAAAAAAATGGACCATAAAATAATAATAACAAAAGAAGATATAAATGGAAATATAAATGAAGGATTAGAAAATAGTAAAATTCAAGTAATGTCAAAATTAATAAAAATTATAAATTATTTCGAAGAAATAGATACATTAAATAATATTTTTATAGTAAAAATAGATCCAAATAAAAAAAATAATTTCGACTCAGAATTTTATCAAATTTTTGAAACAGAAAATTCAAATAATCAAATAGAAAAAAAAAATACCCTTTTTGGTTCAACAGCCATAAATGCAGAATTAGACGAACATAATAAAGTAATCCCAATAATTGATTATTTCCCTAAACCACATCAAGTATATTATTTATTTGAATCAAATTTAGAAAATTTATTTGAAGATGTAAACAATAGTTCAAATGGTAATAATAATGAATTATATTATGTAAAAACAACATTTGAAATATATAAATATTTCCTATTTTACATATTAGAAATTGATCCTGATTATTTAAAAGAATTAGAAATGGTTGATTCATATAAAACAGAAAAAGATGAAATAAAAAATTTTATTCAATTAGTTCTTTATGGTTATTGTAGAATACAAAAAACAAATGATATTGACGATGATGATGGTATTGATTATAAATTTTTAGAAGGAAGTGATGAAAAAACTTATAATTTATATAAAAAAATATCTTTTTCTTCATTATTTTTTTTAATTAATTTAACTACAAATTGGTATTTAAATAATGGGAATATTGCAATTGCTCATATTCAATTTAAAGAAGATGTTATTAGGAAAAATAGTATGAAATTAATTAATGATTTTTTTTCTAATGATTTATCAAATTCAAATACTTTAATAAGTGTTGGTAGTAATATTGCAATTAATTCTAAATGTTTAATATATACTGGAAATAATAATAAAGCTAATTTTTATATTTATAAAAAATTACAACTTATTACAGGAGAAATTTTAACTTCAATGTATGAAAGTTATGAATATGAAAATGAAAAAGAAAATGAAGAAGAAGAAGAAGAAGAAGAAAATGAAAAAGTTGAGAATAAAGAAATGATTAATAATTATTTACGAATTTTAAATGAAAAATATAATTTATATAAAAATAATGTTATGGAACTTAAAAAAGATAAATTATATGCTTTTAAAAATATGTTATATGATAATAGAAAACAATTGAAAAAATATATGAACAATGAATCAACAAGTATAATTTATTATTTATTAGTTTTACTTGATGCTGGTTTAAAAACTCAATATGATCAAATATTTTATTCTTTCTTAAATAAAATAAATGAATTTATAGGAAGATCATGTTCAGATCATATAACATCAAAAGTAATTAAATTAAATGAATTTTTAATAACAATTTTTAAAGAAATATTAATATTTTATGAAGAAAATGAAGAAGAATTAATAGGATATCCATTAAGAAAAAAAACTTTAAGAGAAATACAAATATCATTAGGAAGAACTGGAATATTAGAAACTTTATTAAGATTAATAAATAGATATAAAAATCCAGAAATAAGTGAATTATTACCTTGTATTTTTGATATGTTTTGTAAAATATTAAAAAAAGGTAATTTTAATAGTCAAGAGGCTTTTTATAATATTTTAACAATGAAAAATCAATTTGAACCTGTTTTTTCATATATGAAAGAATTAATAACTGAAAAAATAAATTTTATTTTATCTGGTAAAAGTACAATTATAAGAGAAAAAAAGAAAAAAATATCATTTGAAAATAAAATATTTTTAAAAGATGTTGATATGAAACAAGATAGTAAAATATTACAATTTTTACAATTATTATGTGAAAATCATAATAACAAATTACAATTATTTTTACATAATCAAGGAAATTTTAGAAAATCATATGATTTAGTATCTCATGCTCAACATTATTTAACAATATTATTTAATCACTTTGAACCTTTTTTATTTGAACCTTTAATAAAATGTTTTGATTTATTAATTGAATTTATTCAAGGACCTTGTTTAGAAAATCAAATGACATTAATTAATTCTAAATTATTAATTACTATAAATGATATTTTAAAATATTATTTAAATTCAGAATGTGAAACTTTACAAGAACTTTTCCCTTACGTTCAAGCTTTAAAAAAAGATGAAATTGATAAAACTAAAAATGCAACTGAAGAAGGACAAGAAGAACTTTTTGAGAATAATTTTAATAAAATGACAACTTCTCAAATTTCTTTATTAACATTTAAATCATCAATTTTATTATTAGCATTAATTGAAAATAGGACAAAAGATGATTTAATATATGTAAATATAAAAAATATTATTAAACCAGATGTTTTAAAAAAAGTATGTATTAAAATATATTTTGAACATTTAAGTATTATATGTGAAACTAATAATTTAAATGATTATGAACTTAAATTAGATGATTTTAATAAAGTTGAGGAAGTTGGAGAAAAAGCAAATGAAATTGTATATTCTTATAATACATTAATTGAAAGAGAACCAACTGAAGTTTCTGATTATTTAATTTTAGAAACAGGTTTTTTTTTATATTTTCTTATTTTATATTATGAAGATTATGAAAAAAATTTACTTTCTAAACCTAATATTATTATTGAACAAACTAACCTTTTTGAAAGAGGTTTAAATTATTTTAAAGGTTCAATTTTTGGTTCTATTATTCAATTTCTTATTGATTTCCCTATTGCAATTTTAACTACTTTAAGTTATATTGTTGGATATTTTGTTTTTATTGTTTCATTTGGAAGAATTAAAATATTTAATTTATTAAGAAGATTATTTAAACATAAAATTTATGATGATAATGACTCAATTCCATTTTATGATAAATATACTCAAAGTATAGAAATATTAAGAGAAGAAAAAGTATATAAAATTTATTTTTATCTATTACCTTTTTTTATGAGATTAAATAAATTTGAAAAAACTAGATTTTTAGAAGAAATTGACAGAACAAATGCAAAAACAAAATTAATGGATATTTTGAAATTTACAAATAAATTGAAATATGAATTAGAAAATGATTATTATGTAAAAGAATTTACAGGACATTTACCAATAATAGGTTTAATGTTTAGAAGTGTTGAATTATGGAAAGATTTATCACTTTTATTAACAATAATTCAAAATTTTTTTAATATTTTTGCAGTTAGGAAAGTAGGTAAAATTTATACAATGTGTTTAACTCCTGAAAATTGTGTTCAAATTGAAAATTGGGTTGATGAAAAAACTCTTTTTAATATTGAACCAGAAGATTTTAATAAAATGTTAAAAAAATTATTTTTTATACAATGTACTTTATCTTGTTTAATTTTTATAGAATTTATTAGTAAGAAAATTTTAGCAATTTATAGTTTAACAGAAGAAGAAGTAAATACTAAAAATGTTTCTAATATTTATAGAAAATTTTTATTTATTAAGAATTTTTTAAAAAGATTAATTTTTAATTTTGAAATTATTTATTATTGTGCATATGTAGTTTTTGCATTTTTAGGAACTTTCAAAAGTGATTTTTTCTTTGCTTTCCTTTTATTAGAAATAATCCAAAGATTTAAAACATTAAGAAATGTCCTTTCAGCAATTAAAAATCCATATAAAGAATTAATATTAACATTTATATTATGGATAATTTTAATTTATTATTTTGCTATTTTTGCATATGCATTTTTTAGAAAAGATTTCCCATATGAACAAGATTGTAATTCATTATTAAGATGTGTAGCAGTAATTTTTTATGAAAATAATAAAATGGATAATGGAATAAGTGGTTATTTAAAAAAAAGACAAGAAATTGTATTTGGACATAATCCATTTACAGGAAGATTTTGGTATGATGAATTATTTAATTTAATATTAAAAATTTTAATCATTCAAATGATATCTGGTATTATTATTGATAATTTTGCAGTTTTAAGAGAAAAAGAAGTTGAAATGATAAGTGATATGAAAAATATTTGTACAATTTGTTCTTTGAAAAGAGAAACTATTGTTAAAATATATAATAAATATGGTCTAGATTATATTGATCATATTGGGAAAGACCATCATATTTTTAATTATATTTTTTATATTATATATTTGTTTAAAAAAGATAAAACTGAACTTACTGGAATGGAATCTTATGTTTATGAATTGGCTTTTAATCAAAAAGATATTAATTGGTTCCCTAAAGATCAATTGTATATTGCCAAACCTGGAGAATTACAATTGGATGATGATGATGATGAAGATGATGACGATGATTAATAATTAAATCTTTTTTTTAGAGTTAATTTTTTTTAATTTATATATTTTTTTATAATTTTTTCTAATTTAAATATTTATTTATTTTAAAATCCTTTTTTTAATTTTTTTGTGATTAATAATATTAATTAACTCTTATAAAAATATAATAAATAGTTTATGTTTCTAATTAAAATATTTATATAATCATGATACAATAATTATAATATTAATCTTATATTTCAAATATTTTAATAAACATTTATAATATATTTTTGAAAAATATATTAATTAAAAACATTTTTTTAATTCTATTGTTAAATCATTATTTTGTTTTTTTTATATTTTTCTTTTCATACAAATCATCTTTTTCATTTTTAATTTTTTTAAATATAGCATCAGATAAATAATTATTATATTTTTGATATATCATTGTCTTTCTCATTTTTAATTTATTATCATTTATACTATTTCTAAAATTAAGAGACATATTTCTTTTTTTTGCATTAAATATATTGAAATTAGTTTTTTTATTATCAGTAGTAGAAGTAGTTAAAGAATTTTTTTGTTTTTTTTTACTTCTATTCTTATTTTTATTTCTTATTATAGTTTCAAAATTAAAAATCATATTTGAATCATTATACTTACCATTAATACTAGTATTTGAATTATTAAAATTATTACTTTTATCAATTAAACTTGCAGAATTAAGAGAATATGAATTTTTACTATTTACTTCTTCAACAACTTTTACTAAATTTTTTTTAGCATTTAAATAATTAGTAAAATTCTTTTTAAATTCTTCTCCAGTTAAAGATGGAATTTCACTTGGGGTATTTAAATAAAAAGAATGTATTTCTGATTCATCATTTTTAGAAGAATAATGATTTTGAAAAACTTGATAAAAATCAAAATGATCTTTAACAGAACTTTTATTAACATTATGTTTAGGAGTAACAAAATTACTAGGAGATTTCTGAATTCCTGGATTAGATAAAATTGTATTTACTGCTCTTGGTAAAATATATGATTTTCTTCTATTATTTACAACTATACTTTCTGTTGTTAAAATATAAGGAATTTCTTCTTTTTTTGTCAAATTATATTTAACTGGACAATTTTTTCTTATTGGAGTTAAAATTGAAAAACTTTCTTCAACTGAATTTTTTAAAAATGAATCACATATTATTTTTATTATTGATGATAATCCTGAATATAAAAAATATATTGATTTATTATATTCATTATTATTATTTGCATCACTATATGAAAAACCTAATAAACCAATTGAAATTCTATCTATCATTGAATTAAATAATTTTTTTTCTTCTTTATTATTGGGTGGTATTGTTACTAAAAAAGTAGCAAAATTAAATATAATTTCATATTCAAAGCAATGATAAATTTTTTTAATAGAATCAAATAAATCTTTCCTTTGTTGAGATAATAATTTTTGATTCTTTTTTTTTTTATTATCTTTAATATTAAATTTATAATCGCAAAATAAATCACTTGAAATAATTTTTTCAGTTCTTTCTCTATTTATAATAAAATCAACACAATCTTCAAACCAATCAAATAACAATTCAACAATAACAGTTAAATTATTATTTTTATCAAAATAATCCCAATCTCCTTTATTAATCAAACTTTTCATTTCCAAAAGTATATTTTCCAATTCATCATTCCATTCAATAATAATACCTTCAATAACTTTATAAATATCAATTTTATCATAAACAAATTTATTTTTCAAATCCATAATTTTCTGTAAAACCTTAACAATAATTTTAGGAACAAAACCATATTTAAAATATTCATTTCCATATAATAAATCTTCCTGTCTTCTCAAATAAACATCAATACTATCTTTAACCCCAAAAATAATTCTAGCGTTATTTAAAAACCCTTCAAATTTTTTACAATAAGAAATTTGACTTTTAGTCTCAACACATTTTTTTCTTTTTTCTCTAACTTCTTTAATAATGGTGTCACTATCTTTAATAGAATTAAATAATAAATAGCAAACAATAACAACACCAGTTCTTCCATAACCAGCATGACAATGAACTAAAACTTTAGCATTTTGATCATTAGTAACAATACTCATTTCTTTAACAATATCAAGCATAAAATTCATAGAAGAAGGAATTTCCATATCTTTCCATCCTGAAAATTTACATTTAATATCATCACCAGTAAAAACTGAAGGATTATATGAGTAACCTGTACTTGTTAAATGATATGCATTTGGACCACAATATGGATGTTCACCTTCTCTTTGTAAATTTACTATTAAACCTATATTTAATATTTTAAATTTTTGTATTAATTGATATTTATGAATTAATACTTCACTTGGTCTTTGACTTGCTATTATTTTCTCTGTTATAAAATTACTATTTAATCCTTTTATTGCATTATTATTTAATATGTTATTTTTATAATTTTCATGTTTACATTTTTTACCTCCACAAAATAAACAACGAAGTTTATCTTTGAATTCATGGAAAAAATGCTTTTGAGGTTTTTCTATTTTATTCATTGGGATTATTCCATTTTTAAATGAATTTTTATAACGTATTTTTCCTAAATTACTTGAATTTTTTCCTATGAATGTCGGAGTAAATTTCTTTACTACAGGAGCTTTTTTTTTGTTTAAACGAAATGGGGAATTTATACTTTGATTGTTTATTAATTGAGCATTGTCAAATTTAAATAAATTTTTATTTTTTTGGAGAATTACTTTTAATTCTGATTCACTTGATGATTTTATTTTTTGATTTTTTTTTGGACATTTAAAACACTTTTTTAAACATGTATTTTTTGATTTAAATGATATATTATTTGAAAGAGTCTCATTCATATATTATTTTTTTTTTTTGGAAAGTTAATTTATTTTTATTTATTTTTTAATTTATTATTTTTTTTATTTTTTTTTATTTTTTTTAATGTAATTCTTGTGAGTTTATTAATATTATTTCGGGTTTATTATTTTTTTTTATAATTTATAAATAACATTGTAATCGGTATTTAGGACATTAAATAATATTTTAAATGGATTTTTTTTCAATTTTTCACTTTAAAATGTTGAAAAAGAATAATAGTTTCAATAAAAATTAGTATTTATAATATTTATTAATATTAAAAATTATTTTTGAAAGTAAAAATCTTATCTTATTTTTTATAAATTTTTCTTAAACGAACAAATTAAAAATCTAAGATTGACAGTTTTGATATATTATTCTAATAGAAATAAATTTTTGACAAGATTGAAGAGAAGGAACACCATAATATATTTAAATTTCTATATTATAAAAACTAAATATATCAAAAAATAAAAATATAGTAAATTGTATAAGAAAAATATTTCTTTCTTCTTTGTGGTTAAAAAAAATAAATTATTTTTATAAAATATATTTAAATCAACTTTTATTATGTTTGATAAATAAATTTTTAAGATTTAATGTATAATTCTGCTTTTAATAGTAGTATTTTTACTATTCCAATAGACCAAACTTTTCAAAATACAACTTTAAATTCAAGAAATAATATATTAAATTATTCCGATTCTGATGATTCTTCAAATTCAAATACTTCATTTTATAAAGATAATATTTGTTATGTGAAAAAAAAAGAAAATTATGATATCAATCATAGAAAAAGAAATTTAATATTCACAGAAAATTTAAATAATGATTGGAAAATATTAATTTTAATAAAACAATTTAATAGTTATCAAAACTTATTCAAACATATTCATAATTAAGAATTTTAAATAATTTAGATAATTATAATATATATAATTCAAATAATATGTTCATTTGTAGAGAAAATTTTTAGTTTTTTAGAAATGTATATAAAGAAAGAAAAATTTGGAACAATATATAGAATTAAGATTTATTATATTTAAAATTTATTCATATAATATTATGAGTTTTAATTAAATATTATTATTTTGAAATTAATATTATTTTATATAAAAAATTCTTATTATAAATAAAATTATAAAAGTAAAAAAATGTTAGAAGATAATGAAATAAAATTAGATGATGAAGAAAATGAAGACATTTTACTTAACGACAAAATTTTAGAAAAAGAAGAAGAAACAATAAATATAATAGCCAAAAAATATAATAATGATGAAAAAATATCAAAAGATACAATAATGGTATCAAGATTTGATGAAAAATCTGGACATATAATATATTTTATAAAAGGAAGTGTAATTGAAGGAGAATTAAAAAGAAGATATAAAGAATTTTATGCATATTATGAAAAATTAAAAAAAAGATGGCCTGGTATATATGTTCCACCAATATCAAAAAAGCAAATATTTAATAATTTTGATATTGAAACTTTAAAAAAGAGAAAATATCAATTAGATATTTTTGTAAAGGAAATATATAAAACTCATTATTTATATGAAAGTGAAGAATCAAAAATTTTTTTTTCAAAAGATTATGGTGAAGATACAAATTTTGATATTATAAAAGCATTAAATTCTTTACCTGATTATTCAAAAAAAGAAATATGTGACAATTATATTACAAAAATCCAACCATTTTACAATAATTTAAAAAAAATAGAATTTACTGAAGAACAATATCATTTTTGTATACAATATATTGATAATTTTATTAAAATATTAACTGATTATAAAGAATTGTGTACAGAAGTTGGATTAGAAAAAGAAGTTATAATTAAAAATTCAAGTGAAACACTTCAATTATTTGAAAATTTTGAAAAATTAGCAGTTTCTGAATTTATTGAAAATAATAATTCTCAATTAATATTTTATAATGCTTCAAATTTTAAATTATCTCAAGCATTACTTGAATTTAAAAAAGGAATGAAAAATCCTTATAATATAATTGCAAATTGGATAAGACAAAAAGAAATTGAATTAATATCAATTAAAGAATCTTTAAATAAATATATGAAAATGACAAATGAAAAACAAAATTTAGTTATGGAATTAAGTAATATTGAAAATAAAATATCTGATTTAAATCAAGGTAAAAAAGGTTTTTTTGCTACAATTACTATGAAAGATCCAGAAAAATTAAAAGAAAAATATAATAAAGAGAAAGAAAGTAAAGAATTAGATATTAAATCAATGAATAAAATTATTGAAATTTTAAAGGATTATTATTCATTTTATATTTATGATTTTTTTAAACTTTTAAAATTAAGTCTTTATGATTTAATTAAAAATTATGCTTCATGTCAACTTAATAATAGTATTAAAAATTCTGAATTTTGGTTAAAAGTAAAAATTGAAGATTCTGGAGAATTAAAAAATGATATTTAAATTAAATAATTATTTTATTAAAAATAAGAAAATTTAAAAATTTTAAAAATGATAATCATTATAAAATTTCTTCTTTTTATTAAATACAATTAATTTTATAAAGAAAAAAATTATTATATTAATATTATATTAAAAATAATGAATATATATGAAAGAATAAATTTAATTATAAATTATATAAACTGTTAATCTCCAAAATGGGTAATGAATTATCAAATCAAGAAATTACATTACCAAATATTAATAATAAATTTCAATTAAACGAACCAAAAAGTCCTGAATTTATTTTTAACAATTCTATTTTCCCTGACAAAGAAAATTCAAAGGACTTAAAAATTTTATTTCAAGAATCATTAAATAATGATTCAAAAACTCCAAATTTAAAAAAATCTTTTTCAAAAGAAGACATAAAAAAAAAAACATTTCAAGAAGAAAAAAATTTAAAAAATTTAACATTACCAAAAGAGAATTTAAACATAACACAAACAACAAACATATCATCAGACATATCATTAGAAGACAATATAATATTTGATGAAACTCCCTTAGAAACATCAGTAGGTTCATTAGAAATGGATATAAGAGAAATATATAAATTTAAAGATTTATTAGGAGGAGGTCATTTTGGAACAGTAAGAAGTGCATTTAGAAGATTTGAAAAAGCTCCTCATAAATTATTTGCAATTAAATCAATTAGTAAAAAAAATTTATCAGAAATTAATTTAAATGATTTAATAAAGGAAGTTGATATTATTTCTTCTTTAGATCATCCTAATATAATTAAATTTTATGAAACTTATAATGATAATTTTTACTTTCATATTGTTATGGAATTATGTAGAGGAAAAGATTTATTTTCTAGAATTAATAAAGGAATTAATGATGAAAAATTAATTGCAACTATTATAATGAAAATTTTACATTCTTTATCATATTGTCATTCTAAAGGAGTTTCACATAGAGATTTAAAACCAGAAAATATTATTTTTGAAACACCAGAAATTGATTCTGATATTAAATTAATTGATTTTGGTTTATCTAAAAAATTTAAATCTAATGAAAAATTACATACTTTATTAGGAACTCCTTATTATGTTGCTCCTGAAGTTTTAACTAAAGAATATAATGAAAAATGTGATTTATGGTCAGTTGGTATTATTACTTATTTATTAATTGTTGGTGATGTACCTTTCAGAGGAAAAAATAATAATGATATTTTTAATAAAATTATAAAAGAAAATATTAATTTTAATTCAATTAAATGGAAAAATTTTTCAAATGAAGCAAAAAATTTTGTAAAATTACTTTTACAAAAAGATTATAATAAAAGACCTTCAGCACAAGAAGCTTTAAATCATAATTGGTTTATATCAATATTTACAAAAATACATAAATCAATATTAATTGAACCAAATATTTTTATTGCTTTAAAGAATTATAAACCATGTAACATTTTAAAAAAATTAGTATATAAATATATTATAAATTCAATGGGTCATAGTGAATTAAAAAAATATAAAACTGCTTTATTTGCTTTTGATATTAGACATAATGGTTATGTTGATTTAAGTGAATTAAATAAAGTTTTTGAATTATTAAAAATTGATATTTCTGAAGAACAAATTAAAAAATTAATGAATGCTGCTGAAGGAAAAAAATATTTAAATTATACTGAATTTATTATGTGTTGTCTTAATTTAAAAGAAGTTTTAAAAATTGATAAATTAGAATCTGCTTTTAGGTATTTTGATATTAATAATGATGGTTTTATTGATGCAAATGATATTAAAAAAGATATGTTAAGATTTGGGAAAAAAATATTAAATGATAATGATGTAAAAAAAATAATTAAAGAAGTTGAAAAAAATGAAAATTATTGTATTTCTAAAAAAGATTTTTTTAATTGTTTTAATAATGTATTAGATATTCCTAAAGAATATCTAATTTAAGATTTATGATATAAATAATATTTTATAATTCAGATGTAATTATTTGAATTAATTCGCATAAGCCAAAATAATAATTTGTTTGATTAGGTAAAAATTTAAAAATTGATTGTTTTAATTATTAAAGCAAATCAAAATTGTTTATATAACTTGTATAAAAGAATTATATAGATATAAATAAACATAAATTTGCTTTATTGTTTTTTATTAAATGTATTAAATGAACAACTGATTAAAATTACTTAATTATATTATTTTTTTAAAAATAAAAAGCTAATAAAAGTGCAATAAACTTATATAATATTATATACAATTTAATAAAATATATTTATTTCCATAAATCATTTTTTTCTGTTTTTAAATAACCATAACTTTTTCCAACTGTATATGATAAAAATGCATTATCTTTTGATGTTGTAGTATAATATTTTGGAATACTATATCTCATAAAATAATTATCATTTGTTTCTATTGTTAAATCTTTTTTTTTTTTAAAAATAGTTCCATTATTAAAACTTTTTCTCATTTTCGAATTTTTAGGTGTTGAAAATATGTTAAAAGTATTTAAATTATTATTTGGTTCTGTATTTACTTTTTGATTATTTTTAGGAAGTGAAAATTGATATAATGTTCTTTCACTTTGTGATTTATTATTATTATTTTTATTTTCATTAATTATATTATTCATATGAAAACCATTAATTTGATTTTTTGAATTACTATATCTTTTATTCATTATTTTTGGAGTATATTTTTCTGAATTATTTAAATTTATATTATTATTTAGATTACTATTATTATTCTCATTGCTAGTTGTTAATTTAATACTTTTTTGTAAATTATTTTTTGTTAATTGAAATATATTTGTATTTTCCCTTTGAGTATATCTTGCTTGTTGATAATTATTTTCATGTGTTAAGTTATATGATTTTATATTATTATTTTTTTGATTTATATTTGCATTATTTTTATTTTTATCGTTATTAATTTGTGTCTTTAATTGAGTTGATTCATTTTTATTTACTATATTGTTTTTTTCATTTATATTATTTTTTTGAGATAAAATATTTAATTCATTATTTTTATTCATATCTTTGTTATTAACTTCATTATTATTAATATTATTATTAATATTATTATTGATATTATTATTGTTATTTTTGATATTAGAATTATTATTATTTAGATTCATATAATTATGATTAGTTTTAATATATTTTTTAACTTCTTTATTTTCATTTTTTTTATTAAAACTCTTCTCTTTTTCAAAAGAATTTATATCATTTAAAACATTATAATTATCCAAATTACCATTTTTATTCTCAACATTATTTTTTTTCTCAATATTACTTTCATTACTAACAAAAAAATCTTTCCCAAATAAATTTTTATCTCCAAAATCCTTAAAAGCAACAATCAAACAAGTAACATTATCAAAGCTTTTCCTTGCCATAGCAGCTTTCAAAATATAATCAACAATCTTCCCACATAAACAATGAACATCAATTCCAATTTTACAATAATGATTAATAATCATCCAAACAGAATTAAAAATTTCAATATTATTAATTTGATCAAAAATACCATCACAACCTAAAATTAAAAAATCAATATCATCATCAATAACATCAAAAACATAAATTTCAGGAACAGCAATAATAACATTAGGATTTCCTCCAAATTTAATATTTTTAGCTTCAACATCACCAATAGTTCTACTAACAGAAAGTCTACCTGGAAAAACTCTAAAAGGACCAATTAAAATTTGATTTATATTATTATTATTTAAAGGAGTTTGACTTTGATAAACTTTACCTCCATTTTTTAATATTCTTTCCTTTTCATTTATTTCATTTGGTTTATGATCAATTGTAATTTCTCTTAATTTTTTCCCATTATGAATACTCATAATACATCTTGAATCACCAACATTAGCAACATAAATTTTATTATTTACTATTAAAATTATTACAGCACAAGAACCACTTCTATCATTAACATTATTATTTAATTTTGATAATGCTATATTATTTAAAAAATAATTTTCTGCTTCATAAAAACCATTTTTAATTGCTTCTGGAATATTATTTGGAAAATTTATATCATTACATATATATTGATGTAAATTATCTCTTAAATATTCAGCACAGTTTTTCCCACCATGACCATCATAAATTGCAAAATAAGAAACTTTTGGCCATTTTCCTTTTGATTCAATTTTATAGTTTTTTGGTTTTGACATGTTTATTATTATTGAAACTCTGTCTTCGTTATAATTTCTAATTAAACCTTCATGTGTATTTGCTGCATATGATTTTATTATTCCCATATTTTTATTTGAAGTTTTTCCTTCTTCGAAATTTTTTATTTTCATATCTTTAATATCTAATGTTAATGGACAATATCCTTCTTTTCCTAAATATTCACTTATATCTATGTAGTTATTATTTTGGTTTTGATTTAGGGAGTTTTTATTTTTTTTTAATGAGAATTTTGTTTTTTGATTGTTTAGGGTATTATTTATTATATTTCCTTCAGATATTATTGGGGGAGAGTTTATTTTGTAAAATTCATTATTTACTTTTGTTAAATTTTGCTTTGTTGAATTATTATTTGATATATAATTATTTATGTTTTCTGTATTTAAATATAGTTGAGGTGAAAAATTATGATTTACTGACATTTTTGTTAATTTTTAAAATTTTTTTTATTTTATGAGTAACTATAGAAAAATATATCTTAAATAATAAATTTTTTATATTTATATTCATTATAATCAAATTATTTGTGAAAGTTTTTTTCATATTATTCAGAAGATATTACATTATATAATTCTTATTTTTAAAATATTTTTTATAATTTTATTTTTTTATTTTCTATATTTTAATTATAAAAATTTATGAAAAAACATTTATAAATTTTGAAAAAAAAAGAATAATATTCAAAAATTATAAATAATGCCAACAAACAAAACATAAATAAAAATTCCCTCATAAATAAATAAATAATTATTTAATAAATAAAAAATAAAAAATAATGAAGAAAGAAATTTCCTATTCCCAAAACCCCGAACAAAAATTAACAAAAACGAAAAGTGAAACATTAATAAATTCTGATGAAAGCAATATAAATGAAAATAATGAAAACAATAGAAATAATAATAATCAATATTCAATAACATTTAACATATCAAATGAAAATTTACAAAAAAAAATAAGAAGAACAAGAAGAAGTAAGAATGTAATAGAAGGAAGAAATTTTAAATGTTCACAATGTGGAAAATGTTATTTATCATCTCCTGCTTTAACAAATCATAAAAAAACAAAACATAATTATGGTTCAGAAGTAGGAAAAAAAGGAAGAGGAAGACCAAGAAAAGAACAAATTCCTACTTCTTATCTTAATCAATCACTTTTAAAATATGAAAATTTTTTTTTAAATGATTCTAAAAAAATTAAAAATGATGATAAAATAAATTTTAATTTAGTTAAAAATGATTTAAATGAAATATTTAAACAATATAAAAATCAAATTTTTAATGATATTGAAAATTTTGATAAATATAATTTTGGGAATTTTATTATTGAAAATTGGGATAAAGAAAATCCAGAAATTGAAAAAAATTCAAGAACTTCAATTTTAGGAAATGAAGGTAATGAAGAACAAGAAATAATAAATAAACCAAATATAGATTCTATTTTTTTTTTATATTTAAAAGAATTATCAAATTTAACTAATAAAGAATATTTTAAGTTTATTTTAAAATTTATTGTTCTTTTTAGAGAATGTATTAATCAATTTAGAGATAATTTAGTTAATAGAAATCATATTAGTGGAAATAAAAAAAAATATACTGAAATTTATTGTGGAGAAACTATTCCTGATATTTGTAATCATTTTTGTGTTGATTTTATGGAACAGCATAAAAATTTTGGGATTGAGATTTTAGAATTAGTTGAAATTGTTCAACATTTTTGTTATTGGCTTTATGTTAATAAATATACTTTATCACAATTAACTTTATTAAATTAATTTTTTATTTTTCCTTTTTGTATTTTTGTCTATTTGATTTTAGTGATGTTTATTTAGATTAATATTTTATAATATTTCATTATATTAATTAATTTGATTTTATATATTTATTTAGAAATAAAATATTAAAAATATACATTTATATTTATTAATATTTATCATCAATCCAATCTTCTAATTCTTTGGTTTGATTAATTACTCTTGTTGGAATAATTTTAAAAATACATCTTGAAATTAATAATAAATGAATTATTTTTTTTATATAAAATATTATAATATAAAGACAAAATATCCATAAACAAATTATCATCAAAACAATAATCAGAGTAATCATATTTTTCATATATTTTGAAAACTCAACTTCACTTTTATGAAAAATATTAATAAATTTAGAAGGTAATTTATTAAGATAATTAATTTGTAAATATTCAATTTTTTTAAAATCTTCAGTTGAAAATTCAATATATGGATTATAATTTGATAGATATAATTTTTTCAAATTATAATTTTCTTTAATTGTAAAAATATGATTATCAATTAAATTTATTAAACATTCTACATTACAATATTCACCAATTTTTGAATCATTTTTACAACTAAAATAATCATTAGTATTTTCTTCATATAATATTGGACAAATATTTAATATATATTTTTCTTGATAAAATTTTGAAAATGTTAAATATTTACTTATTTGATTAGAAACTTCACCTTTATATTTTTCTTTTGCCGAATTTGTAAAATTTAAAAAATCAGTTTGAGATTCAGTTAATAAAATTTTTAAATTTAAAATTTTTAAAGATATTATAATCATATCATCCAAAAAATAGTCTTTAGCAATAAATAAATTATTTTCATTTTTTAAAAAATTTCTAGTTTGTAAATAAATTGGAATAAGAAAACAGAAAAAAATAATAAGTAAAAATATAGATTGTAAATATGAATAACTTAATATATTTAATTTTTTATGAAGAGAAGGGTCATAATAACCAACAGTTTCTTCATTTTCTTCACTTTTTTCAGTTTGATATTCTTTATTTTTAGTAGTTGAAATTTCAGTTCCTTCTGGTTTTTTATCTTTTTCAACTTTTCCTGCGAATTTAGATAAAATTGATTTATTAAATATATTAATTGTCTTTATTGTTTCTTGTATTAAAAGAGGATCAATTTTACTCATTTTAATTAATCCTTCTTCCATATTTCTATTTGTTAAATATAAAAAAAATGAATATAATCCTGCGAAAATAGAGGTGAATATTGAATATACAATTATAATTATATCTAACATTTTTATTTTTATTTTATTTTCTTCTGAACATATTCTTGATGAATTATATGAAAATTGTATCAATTCTGGAATCACTGAAAGATAACTTTTTTCTATTAAAAATTGTTCTAAGTTATTTATAAATAAATATGATTCATTATCTGGATAAGTAAAAGGGAAATTATATTCAGTTGTATTTAATAATCTATTTATTCCTGCAACTTGTTGTGATATTCCTACAAAAAATCCAATTTTACTTGTATTAATTGATGAACTTGCATCTGGAATTAAATTAAATATATACTCTGAATTTTCTTTTTCAATAATATTTTCTGAATAATAAAATTCAAGATTTGATTCAAGTAATAATAAAGTTAAATAAAAACTGCTTAATAAATTTTTTTGTTTAGATACATAATTTTGATATATATTTTGTTTCTCAGATTGATTATATTCTTTTTTTTCATAAGTATAAGGATTAAAATTAATATAATTATAATTATTAATAATATCACATAAACATCTTAATGAACAAATTAAAGAAATAGTTTCAAAAAAATTAAAAACTAATAAATTAATATTACTATGTATATCATCAATAGTACTAGTAATAATAGTAAACTGATCAAATTTAATCATATATATAATATTAAAAACAATTGTAACAATCATGAATAAAATAAATAAAAATTTAATTAATCTTAAAGTATAAAATCCAGAAACATTATTCATAATCTGTGATTTAATTTCTTGAACTCTAGTTTTTTTTGTTATTGAATTCGTATAAGCACTTTGAGATGAATTTTGAGAACCATTTTCATCCATAACATTCATTACTGAATTTGCACCTAATACTCTAGAATATAATAGAATTTCATTATGACATGAATCAATATCATTTTTAAAATTTTCATCTATATTAACTAAAGTATTAAAATTTTCTAAATTTTCTTTCATTTTATTTAAATCTTCTTCAGTTTCTTCTTCAAAATCTTTTATACCTTGTAAATATTTTTTTCTATCAAAAACACCTTTTTGAATAAATTCTTCATTATTATTATTCTCAATACCAATCTTTAATAATTTTTCTTTATCCTTTTCTTCACTTTTACTTAAATTATTATCATTAGAATCAATTTCAGCATTATCTTTATTATCAATACACCTAATTTGATAACCAACTTTTCCACCACCATATTTAATTTGTGTGAAAGAAATAACAAATTTAAAAACTTGTTCATTTCCTTCATTTAACTTATCTAATAAATTAATTAATTCATTAAAATTATTATTATTATTAGAAGTAAAAAATGAACGATATCTCCCAATTGCATTTTGAAATTCTTTATCATGATCTTGCCCAACATAACTTTGTGTTAAACTCTTACTTCCAGTTGAACTCTCCATATTATTAATCATTTTATTACTTTCATCATAATTATCATCATCTTCTCTTGAATTTTCTGTTATAATATCTGAACTTAATCTTTCTGAATCTTCTCTTTGAATTCCCATTGTTAATGAGATAAAATTTTTTTGTTTATTTTCTTCTGCAATATATAATTTAAATATTGGAGGGACTGTTACTTCCCATTGAACATCAGCATTTTCATTTATTTCAAAATCTAATTCTGCTCCTTCATTTTCATTTTTATTTTCATCTAAATAATTTAATGAATTATTTGTTTTATTAGAAATTTGACTATCATTATCATTGTAATTTAATGTATTTTGACTTTTTAATTTATATTGATTTGTATTATCATTATTTTTTTTTGGGTTAAAATTTTTTACTAAGGGATTATTTATCATAAATGTTTGATAATGATGAATAAATTCTCTACAAATCATCCAAAAGGGAACATCACAATCTTGGAAAATACCAGCATTTAATTTTAATAAGTTATATAATTTTCCACTCATTCCTTGAATATTATATTCTTGATCTAATAATATCACATCATCTAAATTTTCTTTCCTTACCATTGCACAATAAAACATACTTTCATTTAACATTGGGAATAATTTTACTGATAAATCAATTACTATTAATGCATTATTTTTATCTTTTGCATATGTTCTAAATGTTTTATCAATTATTCTTTTTTCACCTATATTAATATTTCTTTGCATAAATCTTCTATGATCTTTTTCAAACATTCTTGGCATTAATAAACCAATATTCATTCCTTTTAATTCTTCATCTTTATATATAAAAATTGAACTTAAATTCTCACTTACTTTTTCAATCATTCCTTCTTTTCCTTTATCAGCACTACAAATAATAATTGCAGTTTCATTATTAAATAAGACATTATAATAATTTAAAATACCTTCCATTGCAAAATTTTTATTTCTAACTTTTATTAATTCTCTTAATGTTATATTATCATCATTTATATATTCTATATATAATTCATATAAATCAAATATTTCATTACATCCATTATAAGTTTCAAATAATTCTTTCCATATTTCATCTATTTTTTGTTTTGTAATTCTTACTTTATCAGTTAATTCAAATATTTTATTAAAATCTAATTTTTTTCTTTTACAATCTTTAGTAATAAATAATTGCCAAAAATCGATACTTAAAGTAATATCAGCTGATATTTCAGAAAAAAATTTTTCACTTAAATCTTGATATTTAAAATACATTGATGTATTTAATTCTTCTAATGTTGATGCAATTTCATTTGAAGGTTTACACATTTTAACAAGAGCTTTTGAAATTAATTCTCCAGTTCTAAAAAGCATAAATTCTTCTTCTAAAGATAAATTTTCATTACTTGCTTTTTGATAATAATATATTGCTCCACAAAAATTTCCTATTGTTTGTAAAAAATAAATTGCATAATTCATTAATATATCACTCATATAATATCTTTGTGATATATAAAAATCAAAAACAAAAGTAATAAAATTAAATAAATATACTCTATCATTTATTTCATTTTTTCCTGGCTTTGACCATTCATCTGTTATTGGTAAATAAAATCTTTTTTTTTCAATTTTTGAAGGGCATTCAATTAAAGGACATTCAGTTTTATGTAAATGAATAATTCCAACAATTTCTGCTTTATCTTCTGGATTTGTTTCAATTGTATTTAATTTTGAAATTAAATATTTTATATATATTAAAATATCAAATTTTGTTTTTAATTTATGAAATGGAGTATCTAAAGTTATTCTTTTAGTCATTGTATCATTCATATTATATTGCATCCAAAATATTATAATTGCCATAAATAAAAATATAATTGAAACTTGAGAAACTGGAATAAAATAAAATATTAAACAAAAAAGAGAAGCCCACACATATAAAGAATGAAAATATCCTATTAAAAAATTAGTTGTATTATCATAAAAAGGATGTTCTTCTAAATATAATTTTAAAAGAACAAATGATAAAATTATATTATATAAAATAAAAATTATTCCCCCTAAATTATATGTAAATGATAAAATAATTGAAAAAATTGCACAATTTACATTCATATATAATTCATATTTAGTTGTTATACGAGACATATAACTATTTGATAACATAAAACTTTCATTATAAAAAATTGCTAGAAATATTCCTAAAAAAATAGTATAAAAAAATGAAAATAGCATAATTATTAAATAGAGTAATTTATCAGATAAATTACATTTAATATTTTGTTCCTTTGAAAAATTAGGATTAATATCTTCAAAACAAATTAAACTTAAACAAAAATCTAAAATAGGTTGATATAAAACATAAATAAAAATTTTTAAACATGAATTTAAAATTAATTCATTTACAGAATAAAAAGTAACTTTTCCAGTTTTTTGTACACCTATAATAAAAAGTATAGTAAAAATAATTAAAAATACAAATAAAAAAATTAAAATTACACAAAATACATTATATGAATTTTCAAATAAATCTCTAATTCTAATAATTTTTTGAAGTAACATTAAATATTTATCAGGAATTACATTTGATTTTAAAATTCCAACTTGTTCTGAAAAAAAACCACTTATAATTTGAGTATAAAATATTATTATCATCAATATAGATTCACTTCTTGAAAATGTTTTATGAGTTACTAAACTATCCATATATCTAAAAAATTTTGTTTTCTCATTTATTGTATTTTTATCATAAAATTCTATTTCTTTTGACATTTATAATTATTTTTCTTGTTATTATTTTAATGAAAATATCCTGAAAATTTAATTTTATTTTTTAATTGAATTATTTTATGTTTTTTAATAAATGATTTTAATTTATAATTTTTTAAATTTAAAATATTTATAATTTATTAATAATAAAATTCATCATTAGAAAAAAATGATATTTCTTTTGGTTTTTTGTTCAAAGATTTATTTTTTTGGAATGAATAATTTAATTTTGGAAAATAATTCACTGTTTTAAATAATCTACTAGTTGATCTATATTCATTTGATGAAGAAGTAAAATTAATTATTTTCTTATTTAAGGAAATTTTATTTATTTTATTATCTTTTTTTTGAACTTTAACTAAACTCATTTTATTGATTTTATTATTATAAAATAATGAAGATGAACTATTATCAGATTGAATTGACTTATAATCTTTTTTATTATTATCTAAATAAATTCTTGTTCTACTCTTTATTAATTTATATTTAAAAATATTTTTATCATCATTTCTTTTTTTTTCTTTAGATTCTTTTTTGTTAATATTTTTAATAATATGAGAATGCATTTTATTTTTTAATTCTTTTTCTCTTTTTAATTTTTTTTCTTTATAATGTTGAGTTGGTGCTTGAAAAGTTTGTAATTTAGTATCTTCATTATTAATATCATCAATACTACTAAATAAAAATCCACTTACAAAATCAGATTTTTTTACATTTAATTTTTGTGCTTTTTCTATTAATTTTTTAAAATCAAATTTTCCAATAAATAAATTAATCATTTTTTCTTTAGTATCAAGTTCTTCTTCTTCACTTTCTTCAAAATTTTGCATTGATGTTTTTTGTTTATTAAATTTTCCTTTTTTATTTCTAAACCCTCCATATATATTTATTTCTTCTCCTTTTAATAATGCAACTTCTTTTAAACATAATTTAATATAATATCTAATTAAATAATCAATTATTTTATTATATTGAATAGCAATTAATTTACATTTTTGTCTTTTTACTTTTGCTTTATATTTTAAATATGCAATTTCTAATTTTGAATATGTATATCCTAAACAAGTTTCTTTTGTAAACATTGAATTTATTAATTTTTTTAGGTTATTATAAACTTTTTCTTCTACTGATATTTCATTATTATTTTTTTCTTTAAAATATTTTTGGAATATTGTTTCATATGGTTTTTTTTTTTCTTCATCTTCTTGAATATTTTTGAAGTTTCTTAAAATTTCACAAAAAAAATTTGTATATTTTAAATTGATATATAATCCAACTTTATTTTGAAGAATATCTCTCATTTTCATTTTTTTACAATATTAAAATAATTATAATAAAAAATATTGTTGTACATTATTTTAATTAATCAAAAATATTTATGTTTTCATAATATAAAATAAATAATTATTAAAAATAAAACATTTGATAAAAATTTAAAATTTTATTTTTTATTTTTATTTATTATTTCATTATTTATTAACTTTTGTCTTTTTCTTACTTTAACAAAAAAATGTGGATGTTTTTTATCATTATAATTTTTTTCTTCACATATCTCACATAAATAATAAGGATTCTCGTTACACTTTTCACATTTATATAATATCCCAATAATATTTGTTTTACATCTACTACATTCAATATTATATGCATTCTCTGATTCTTTTATAAGTTTTACATAATTTATTTTTTTTAATTCTTCATTGTAATTTTTCATTAATTTTGTTTCAGAATCTGAAATATTATCTAATTTTTCTTTAAAACTCTCATTCAATTGTTTTAATATTTCATCATATATTTTCTTTTTAATATCTTCTAATATTTTCTTCAATTCTTCATTAAAATTACTATAATTATTTTCTATTTCACTTAATTCATTCTTTAATTTTTGATCGCTTTCTTCCATTTGATTTTTAAAATCCTCAAAACCTTTAATTATTTTATATTTTTGTCCTATTTTTTCATTTAATAAAATTATTTCTTTTATTTCTCTATCAAACCTTGTTTTTTTGATATTATCTAATTCTGTTTCTAATTTTTTATTTTCTTCTTTGTAAATTTTATTTTTTTCGTTATGAGAGTGCAATAATTTTTGATTTTGTTCTAATTTAGTTTTAATTTCATCAAGATTTTCATTTTTTTCTAATGGTTTAATTTCTATAAATTTTTGTCTTTTAATATATGATAATTCATAAATAGAATAATAAAATTTGTTATAATTATTTTCATTTATTGATGTTTCATTATTATAAGATAAATTATTTATATTTCCATTAAATTTTTTTATTATTGTTTGAAGGTTTTCATAACTTTGTGGTATAGTTGGTTTTAAAATTAAATCAATTTTACATTCTTCTTCCATTTAATTATATTTAAAATAGTTAAATTTATATATATTTTTTAATTTAATTTATCCTGGAGATATATGAATTCAATTTTCAATTATTAATTAATTTAAATAATATTTATTAATTAATAAAACTAATTAAAAATGGGATGTAGTAGTACATCGTCAATTCAAGAAGAAACATATCTTCAACAAACAAAAAATTTATATTTATCAATAAATGAAAATCAACCAGACTTAACTCAAGCTCAAAATTTAATTTCTCTAATCACAAAATTAAGAAATAGAATAATTTATTTATATCATAAATTAATATATTCAACTGCAGCATGTTTATATTTTAAACCTTCAATATCTCATTGTTTAAAAAATATATTTTATAAAATATCATGTGATTTAAAAGGTCATTTTGAAAAATGTAATTATTCATATAATGAAAATCCTCCTTATTTACAAATTGATATGGAAATTTTAACAGAAGAATCAAGAGAAAAAATAAATCAATTATTTAATTTTATAATTGAATTAAGGAGTTATAAAACTTTAATTAAACAAATTGATAAAGACTCACCTCAATTATTATATTTAGAATTTGAAAATAATAATAATATTTCGAATAAAAATATTGAAAAAATTCATTCATCAATTGAATTATTTGATCAATTAAAAAAATTAAGAAATAAATTATTAAATGAATATAAAGAACAAATAATCTTATTTTTTTCTAAAAATTTTATGTATTCTAATAAAATTAATGAAATTGGAAGTGAAGCATATAAAAAAGGATTAAATGATATTTATGAAATTGTAATGTTAAATTATAAAGATGATAAAAATATTAAAGAAAATGAAAAAATGTTTTCTAAAATTGAAAATGCAAAAGAAAATTGGGAAGATATTATGAAAAAAGATTTTGATATTGATGTTGAATCATCACAAACAGAATAAAACATATTTTTTTAATATTGATATTGATAAATTATATAATTATACATATTTAATAAAATAAAAGAAAAAAAATTTGAATACTACTTTGACAAAAATTAAATTTATTTGTTTGATATAAATGAATTAATAATCAAATATAAATTAAAAATTTTATTATATTTTTTAATTTTATTTTTTATGAATATTTTTTTTAAAAATATAAATAATATATAAAAAATGGATAATAGCCCAATTGGAACTGTAGATGAAAAAAAGACTAAAAACATGCTTGATGGTAAAAAAATAACAAAATTCCCTTTTAATGGAAGATGTGTTAATTTAATCGATAAATTTTTACTATTAGGTTATGAACAAAATTTCATAGAAAAATATCTTCCAAAAAAAATAGAAGAAGGAATAAAAGAAATAAAAAATAAAAATAATAAAAACACATTATATGAATATAAAGGTTTAAAAGAAAGACCAACAATTTTAAATGAAATAACATATGATTATAATAAAGAATTATTAGATAATGATTTAATTTCAGAATTAATTTTCCCAGAAGAACCAACAATAATATTTGTTTTAAAAGATAAAAATTCATCAAATGAAAATACAGAACCACAAGGTTATAAAGTAATATTTTCATTAGGTCCACAAGATAATACAAATTCTAAAAAATCATATAATGGTTTAGGATATGTTTTTTTTAGAAATATAGAACATAAAATTATTAATGATATGAAATATTATATTTATATTCCATTTGTTATTTGTTTTATTTCTGAATATCCTTATTTTTCTAGTTTTTCAAGAATGTGTGAAGAAGTTAAAAAAAAAATGTTTTTTGAACATTCAAGTGTACCTATTGAAATATTATTATATAATACTGTTAAATTTACACCAAGTCCAATTGAACATAGTGTTAGATTATTATTTGGTGGAATGTTAAATGAAGGAATTTCAAGTGAAAATAAAAAAATAACAAAAGAAATAATAAATGAACAAAAAGTTCCTGAAATTTTTTTTAAACAACTATCAGGATATCCTATTTTTGATATTAACTTAAGTGTTATTTTCAATCTTTTACCAACAGAAATAATAGTAGAAGTTTTTATTTTTACATTTTTAGAAAATGATATAATATTCTATAGTCAAAATATAGAAATTTTAAATACAATAATGTTTATTTTTTCAAATTTAAATTATCCATTAAATGATTCAATTTATTTTTGGCATATTTTAAGTGTATCAATTAATAATTTTTTATTAGGAAATTCAACTTTTGTAGGAAAAACTTTTTCATCAATGATAGGAATAAATTCAGCATATAGTCCTGAATATTTAACAACTCAAAGAATAAAAGAACATTTTGTTTTAGATATTGATAATAAAAATTTTTTTTTTGTTTATTCTGAAGATTCTGAAGAAGTTAAAAATACTTTGATATTACATGAAAATATAAAAAAAGCAATTAGAAATAAAAATCAAGATTTACATTATTCAAATTTTGATTTAGTTGAATATATAAATAATTTATTTTCAGATTTAGATGTAATTTCTAAAAAAGTTACTGCTATTAATTATAATATTGAACAACAATTTCCAGGTTTTTTTAAAATTGAAAGTTCAGAATATGATATTGTACAACAAAAAAATAAAAAAATTCAACAAATTTTTTATTCATTTATTATAAATTTATTAAATGATTTCTGTAAAAATGTAATTTCAATTTCAGGAAGAAATGATTATAATGAAAGAGAGCCAAGTACTATTACTCCTGAGAATTTTGCAGGAGGAGAAAAAAAAAATTTTATTGTTACAATTAAAGAAAATAATGAAAATGAAAATAATATATTAAAAACAATTTTTGAATCAAAATTTAAAGATAGTTCTAAATATGGAACATATATGATTAATTTTTTACTGTATCATGATAGTATTGATTTATATAAAATTCCATTAAATTTTACTGATGAATTTATTTATTGGTGGATTAATTCAAAAGGAAAAAATTTAAAATATTTTAATTATTTTGAATTAATTGATAGTTTTTATATTGATAATGATGAAAATAAAAAAAATATAAATAATGAATTAAATGATATGAATAATAATGAAAAAACAAAAAAAGATATTGAATTAAATAATGATGGTAAAAAAAATGATGATATCATTGTTTCTTTTGAAACTTTTTTAAATGAATATGAAAAATTATTTAGAAGAAATATTAATAGAGAACAATCAGATTCAAGAATTTTTTCTCGCAAAGCAAAAACTCCTAGAAAATTAATAAAATATGGAAGAAGATATTTACAATTAGATGATGAATTATTAATGAAATATATATATATGTTAAACAATTGTGAAAAAGAAAAAACAGAATATGTAAAATTTTTCCCAACAATAAATTCAATTTTAAATAAAAAAATAAATGAATGTAGACAAAGTGATATCAGTGATAAAATAGAAGAATCTTTAATAGAAAGAAAATTTTTTAGTTCATATTGTTTAATAAAATATTCATTATATAATATTTTGTCAATAATGGTTGATTTATTTTGTGTAGATTCAAATTTAGTAAATACTTTAACTACTTTTTCAGCAAAAACAAAAACAAAAGATAGAAAATATATGATTATGATGAGTAGTATTTTTTATCAATTATTAATTAATAAAAAACAAAGTGGAAATAAATTAATTATTTTAAGAGAATGTATTAAAAAATTATCTGAATATATAACTAAAAATAAAATGTTACCTAATGAAGAATTAGTTGATATTCTTAATATTCAAGAAAATTCTGAAAATATTTTTGAAAATGAAAATGATAAATTAAATGATAAAAATGATAATTTAAATAAACAAAATGAAAAACAATTAAATTCAAAAATTGAATTAATTTCTAATCAAAGTTTTAAAATAAGATATAAAAAAAATGAAAAAGAATTAAAAGAAGAAAAAGAAAGAGGAAATTTTGAAAATGATATTTTTGCTTTAGCTGATAATAATGGTTATAATGGAATTTTTGTTAATTACAAAATTGGATTTGATGATGATAATGATATTAATACAAGATGGTTTGATATTTTTTCACCTAAAAAAATATTTTTAGATAGTCAAGAAAGTATGAAACAATTTCTTGCTTTTTTAAATTCTGAAAATTTAGATAAAGAAAAACTCTTGGAAATCGTTGGTAATCAATTATTTTATTTTAAAATATTATCTATTGAGAAATGGACAGATTTTAACAAAAATAAATTAACTGATATTGAATTATTAGAAATTATTAAAATGATATCAAGATTTTATCTTCTTTTAAAAGATAATATTGATTATTAGATTTTTTATTTATAATATTTTTATTAAAATTTTAGTTTTATTTAAACACATATCCATTTTTTTAATTAAATATTTTTAAAGAAAATGAAATAAAAAATCAAACAAATAGATTCATATTTTAAAATAATATTAAAACATTATACTAATTAAATCAATATTAGTAATGATATATAATCATCAAATAATTTTAAAATTTATTTATAATATATATAAATAATAATAAAATTAACCATTATGTCCTTAAATGAATTATATGTTATACATAATTTATATAAAATTAAGCTAATTCATTCTAAATTTATAAAATTAATTTTGATTTATTTTTGAAAACCATTCAAACATTGTAAAACCTTACAAATTTAATAATATATAAATAATAAAACAAATATCATTCGTTTTTGTGAATTTTTTTTAATATGGTTTATAAGATTCATTATTGAAAATTGAACTTCTTGTTTTTTCTTTTCTACAACAACTTCTATCAGGACCAAATTCATCAATTGATTCTATAATATTTTCTTTTATATCTTTTTCTATATCTAAATTATTTTCTTTTTCTAAATTTAAATTCAAATTAAATTTATTTTTTTCAAATATATCATCTAATTCTTCAGGAAATAATTTTATTTTTAAATTATTTTTTTTATAACCACTTAATTTAGAAACTTCATCTCCATTTGAATCAAATAATTTAAAATGAATGAAATGATAAGATGATGGATTTTTAAGTTGATTATTAAAATAATTTTGAAATTGATTTAATTGTTTAATATTATTTGAATTATTTTTGATTAAATTATTATTTTTATTTTCAGTATTATCTTGAATGTTTGATTGGCTTTCTACTTTTTTATTATTAGGATTATAATTATTATTATAATTAATAATTTTTTTATTATTGAGATTCACTTTTGAAATATAATTCATTTCATTTTTAGGAATATAATTTTGATATATAAATAAATTTTCTCCAAATTTTTTTTTATTTTCAATTGTATTTTTTTTTTCAAGAGATTTAATTGAATTATTTATAATAATTTCATCATTATTTTTGTTAATATTATTAAAAATACTAACAGCATTATTATTATTTTCATTATCATTAAATTTTGAAAAATATTCTTTTTCATGTAAAATTTTTATACTTTGAATTTTTGGTTTTGATCTTTTACATTCAATTAATTTTCCGTTTAAAAAATGACAATTACCTTTTTCCATTATTTTATCAATAGTTTCTTTTTCATTAAAAATAATAAAACCAAATCCTTTTGATTTTCCTGTTAATTTATCATTCATAATAATTCCTTTTTCAATTTTTCCAAATTGACTAAAATAATTTAATAAATCCTTTTTTGTTAAAGATGGCAATAAACCTCCTACAAACATTTTCCTTAAATATAAAGGAGAAGAATTTTTATTTGTAAAACTATAAAAAGAAGAAAAAGTGAAATTATTAATTTCATTTTGAAATTTAGGTTTAGTTATAAATATATTTTTTAATTTTTTTTTTGGAATTGATAATTTACAATTAATTTCTTTTCCTTTTATAAAATGAGTTGTTCTTAAAATATCAATTATTTTTTCTTTATTTTTTAGAGTTATAAATCCAAATCCTTTTGGAAGTTCTATAATAAACAATTATATAATATAATTACTTGTATCTTTTTCTATCATTATATTACAATCAATTAAAGGACAAAAATTTTTCTCAAAATACTCTTTTAAATCACCTAATTTATTAAATATAAAAAATTTACTTTCTTTAATATCGTTTCCAATTCCTCCAATATAAATTTTATTACTAAATTATTGAAAAAAGATTATAATTTTATAATACTTTGGAAAAGTTGTTGACATTCTTTTTTATATTAATTAATTAAAACTATTGAAATTATAAATAAATTAATATTAATTCAAATTAAATGTGGATAAGAAAAAAAAATTAATTTATCATAATATTATTATTAGCCATATTTTTTAATTATATTATTATAATATAATAAATGAATATTTATAATAATATTTTTTTTCATTTATAAATTTAAAATATCCAGTTATATACAAATAATTTTCATAAAAAAGCCACAAGATATTACAAAAATAATATATTAATTATAATATACAATCTTATTAATATTTTTGAATAATATTATAATATTTTTTAATTTAATAAGAAAGATTCTAAATAAAAAATAAAAAAGTAAAAATAAAAAAAGAATAAAAATCAATATCAAAAATTTAAATTAATATTATTAAATTATTTCAAACTTCTCTTTGTACTTATAGAAGATTGAGAATTACTTCTTGTATTTAATCCAAAGATAATAGTACTTAACTTTTTATTTCTTTTTGCTTCAATTCTCAAAGTTTCTAATAAATTTGATTGAATTTTATTTATTTCACTTCTAGGAATATTAAAAACACATACACTTTTTGAATTCCCTCTAAAAGAAACACCTCCATATAATAAAATCAAATCATTATTTAAAGGATAAATATTCATTAAACTTCTCAAATCATTTTCACTTTTATTACTATAATCTAAAACATTCCATCCATCATTAATATTTTGTAAATCCAAAAACTCAATATAATCACTATAATTCCCGTCAACAATATTTCCTTCAATTCCAAACATAGAATAAATAATTCCTCTAGGTTTATCAAAATAAAAAATAGAATTAGCTCTAGGAATCTTTAAAGAAGGTAAATTAACCCATCTATTAATTAAAGGATCAAAAATTTCAACAGATGATTTATTTTCCCCTCCAAAAATCATAATAGTTTGAAATACATCTGTATAAATCATAGTATGATAAGATCTTGATTCATTCATATCCATAATTCTTCTTATTTTATTTCTTTTTCTTTCATATATTAAAACATTAGGATATTCATTTGTCTCATCTCTTCCTCCTGATATATACAATTTATCACCTATTAATAAACTACGACATCCAATTGGAAATTTTGTATAACCAAATGGATTTTTTGTTAATTTAATTGGAATTCTTATCATTTTATTATTTTTCTTTTCATATATTTGAATTTCATTTGTTCCTTCTATTGCTTTACCAAAATCCATTTCTTCATCTTCATTTATTTTTATTATTAAATCAGCGTGTGATGATTGTAATTCTTTAGTTGTTATTTTGAAATTTTTTTCGTATAAATCTAGACAATGTAAAGCAAAATATTTTTCTAATATTGGATTGTTTATTATTACATCATCTTTATTGTTATATGATATTTTTTGATTTTCATTTTGTAATGTTTGAGTTGATGATTTGTTTGATTTTTCTTTTTCATTTTGTCTTTGACTAAATAAACCTTCTGGTCCTTTTTGTTTTGTATTTTCATATGATTTTATTTGTTTTTCTATTTCTTTTAAATTACCTTGTTTTTTTATTATGTTATATATTGATTTTTTAAATGTTTCTATTTGATTATTATATTTATATATTCTTTTGTTTATTTCATCAAAATGTTCTTCTTTTTCAAATTCATTTATAGTTGATAGATAATGGGATATTGGAATATTTTCTTTTGTTTTATTTTTTTCTAATGACATTGTTGTTTGATTTGATTTTGAATTGTTTTTTGATAATTTTACATTTATTATATTTTGGTTTTGTTTTTTATTTGTTGATATTGTATTTATATTACTTATTTCATCTTTTTTAGGAATTTTTAAATTTAAATTAGTTGAATATAATATATTATCTAAATACATTTTTATTTTTTTAAAATCTTCATCTAAATTATCTGAATAATTTTTTAAGTCTTCTTGTAAAGATTCTGTTGTTAATTTTATTTCTTTTGATTTTTTATTATATAAATTAACTATATCATAATTTAAAAGAAACATTGTATTATTTGAATCTTTATTTGGAGAATTTTTTGATAATCCATTTTCATCTAAATTTAAAAATTTTTTATTTACATCAATATAACTTTTTAAATTATTTTGAACATAATTTATTTCATTTTTTAACTTATTTGATAGTTTATCAAGTCCTTCAAAAAAAATATTAATTTCATTATATTTTTCTTTTTTAAATTTTTCAAATTTTATATTTATATCATCAATAAATATGTTAACTTTATTAATTAATTCATTTTTAATTGATTCATGATTTGATATTAAATTATTTGAATTAAGAAATGATTCAAGAGGTTTAATTAATTCTTCAATCCTTGAAGGTGAAAAATTAAAATCATTTATTTTAATTAAAAAATGATTTTGGTGTTCATTTAAATAACAATTTTTACAAACTGAGACTTTACAAGGAATACAATAATATTTTTCAGTATTTTCACATGTACAATTTATATTTTGATTATTTATATTTGATTTTAAATGTTGAAATATATCTAAATTTCTTGTTTCATCTTTTTTTTCTATTGAATCTTCTAAAATTATATTATCAATGGGTACTGATTTAATAATTGACATTAATTTTTTAAATTTTATTCCTTATTATTTTTCAATTCTATTAAATAAATAAATAATTAAAAAATATTAAATTTAAATAAAATTTAATATTATTTTTTTTAGTTCATTATATATAATCAATAGATATTACTTAAATTAAAAAATTTAAAACATTTTAATAAAATTTAAATTTAAAAATCTAAATCTAAAAAAGTACAAAACCTTAATTCCAAACTTAAAAAATACTTTTAATCAATAAAAATAAAAAAAAAATAAAAAATTTCAAACCATTTATATAAAAAATGTAACCTAAATTAAAAAAATAAAAAAAATAAAATTAATGTCAGTTCAAAATCCTGAAGAATCACCTCCAATAGATAAGAACATAAACCCTCCATCAAACGAGATAAAAACGGAAGTTCAAAACACAATAAAAAAAGAAGAAATAACAGAAAATCTAAACAACCAATTAGAAACTCAAAACCAAGCATCAACTATTCAAATGGCAACAATATATCCTCAATCAGAAGCAATAGTCCTTCAAAGTTTATTCGAACGTGGTGGAGAAGCAGTTAAACCAACAAAATTTTCAGTTGAAGTAATTGGAATTTATTCTCTTCCAGAATTCTTATTAAAATTAGATACTTCTGGTTCTTGTGATACATGGGAATATCAAGTTAAAGTAAGTGATGCTATTGTTAGTAAAGGAAAAATGAATAATAGAGAATTAACTGATGAAGAAAAAAATGCTGAGGAAAATAAAAAAAAAGGTCCTCCTAAAATTGATAAAAAAAACCCTGATGCTGTTAAAGAAGAAGAAGAAAGATTAGAAAGAATTAAAAAAGAAAAAGAAGAAATTGAAAGAAAATTTTATGAAGATTTACATAAATTAGAACCAATATATCAATTTTATAAAATAAAAGAAATGTCAAATCAATGTGAATGGGTTTCTTTTAGTGATGAGGATAAAATTAACACTGTTGAATTAAGTGGTCAATCATTATTACAAATGGAAAATTGTATTAATGAGACTAAAAATATTATTATTGAAGTTAATAAAGTTCCACCTCCTGATGAAGATCCTAAAAAAAGACCTAAACCAAAAAATATGAATCCTGAAGATATTGTTCCAGTTTATACAGTTGGTTTAGCTGATTTAAGTGAATTTTATCATGTTCCAGGAAAGAAAGAAGTTATATTAAGAACTCCTTTAATGTTAAAAGAAACTTATGATAAAAGAATTGAAAATAATATTCAACCTGTTTTTCCTCCTTTTATACCAGAAGAAAAAGATTTAAAAGTTTATTTATTTGGACCTCCTGTTGAAGAAAAAACAAAAGATAAAAAAGAAGAAAAGAAAGAGGAAAAAAAAGAAGAAGAAAAAAAAGAAGAAGAAGGTGATGATAATACAATTGAATTAGATTTTGTAGAAAAAGCACATACATATATTTATTATAAATTATCATTTAGTGAAAGTATAAATCCAAAATTAAAAGGAACACAAGAAGAAGCACAACCAGATGAATTAATAGAAGAAAAAAATATTCCTTTATCAGCTCCAGGTGAAAAAGTTGATAAAATTGAAAAAGAAGAGGTAAAAGAACATATTAACAATAGTGAAGTTATTGATAGTAATAAAATAGTTGATGCTTTAACAGGAAAAAATTTACCAAGTATTCCTGAAAATGAAGAAAAGAAAGAAGAAGAAAAAAAAGAAGAAGAAGAAGAAGAGGAAGAAAAAATTAAACATAAACCAATTGCTGCAGATGAAATTTGTAATGATTTTAGAAAGTATATTAAAATTTTTATTGCTTCTATATGCAAAAGTTATGATGAAACTATGGGAGATTCTAGTAAAAATCAAGGAGTTAAAAGAGAAAAAGGTAGTACTGTTATTTTATCTAATGTTAAAAAAGAAGAAAGAGATAAAAATATAAATAATTTTTTAGGTAAATTTATTGAAAATGGTAAAGCTGGAATGATTAAAGAAAAATTAAAAAAAATGATTATTAGAATTGCTGTTGAGAAATATAAAAAAAGAACAAATATAAATGAAAAATTTTCAGAACAAAAAGATAAATTTTTCTCAGCATTATATTCATATATAAATGATGAAGTTAGATTAGGAATGGATGAATATTATAATTTGAAAAAAGATGAAATACATGAATATATTATATCATCATATGAACAAAGTAGAAAAGAAGTTAAATTATATGCAATAAGACAAAATAAAGAACCTGAAGAAAGAAGATTATTACGTTTATCAATTGAATATGATATTTTAGATGATTTAGAAACTTCAATGAAATATTATAAAAGTAGATTAACTTTAATACAAAATAAAGAAAGTTGGTTAAATTTTGGAATTTTAGCAAAAAAATTAAATTCATTAACAGAAGTAGAAGAAGCTTTTAATAATTGTATTAAAATTCAAAATGAAACTCAACAATTTGTAATTCAAAATGGTCAAAAATTAAAAAATGAACAAATAATGGAAGAATATCATTTAAAAATAATACATGCTTCAATAAAATATTTAAAAGGAAGAATGAAAGATGCAATTGAATATATGCTTAAACTATTAAATAAATATCAATTAAAAAATACAAATTGTATTTTTAATGCATTTTTAGCATTTTTATATCATGAACAAGGAAATAAATTACTATTTACTAAACATTATGAAGCTGCAAAAAGATTTAAAATGATTGAATTAGGAATAAATTTAAAAAAACCAAAAGTAAATCCAAAAGTAAAAACAGAATATAAATCACCAACATTACCAGTAGAACAATGTGATAAAATATGGTATACTTTAATTAGTTTCTTTAATACATATTTCTTTTATGAAATTAGTGAAAAATTATTAAATTTTATTGACAAAGAAAATCAAAACACAATTCAATTTAAATTAGAAGAAGCTGAAATAAAATTATTTTTCAAAGATAATAATAGAGTAATAGAAATATGTGATGAAATATTAGAAAATGATAATAAAAATTATAAAGCATGGATATTAAGAGGCCATGCGTATTTTTATTTAAATAATTTATTTGATTCAGAAGAATCATATGTAAAAGGAATAAAAACCAAACCTCAAAACATAAAATTTGAAATTAAAATGTTAACTCGTTTAGGAATAATATATATAAGAAGAAAAACATGGAATGATGCAAGAACAGTTTTTATGCATATATTAAAAGATTCTGTATTACATTCTTTCGCATGGAGATATTTAGGTTTAGCATTAACAAGATTAAATGAATATATTGCAGCTGAAGAAGCTTTAAATGAAGCTATTTTATTAGATATTGAAAATCCTGTTACTTGGGCATATATGACTATGTTTTGTATTGATATTCATAGAAATGAAGAAGCTATTGAATGCTTAAATGAAATTATTAAAATGAAATTTGCTGATATTGAATTATATAATGAAATTGCTTTATTGTTTTATAAAAATAATGATTTTATTATTGCTAGTAATTTATATAAAAGGATTATTCATATTAATAAATATTATATTGATGCTTATATTAAATTAGCTGAAATTTATTATATGAAGTTTGATGATGAAAAAAAAAAAGAAGCTATTGAAATTTTGAAAAGTTCATTAGAGTTTACTACTGATGAAAAAGAAAAAGAATCTATTGAACAATTTATTTCAGTTTATGAAAATCAAATTGAAAATAATATTATAAATGTTGATGATAATAGTCAAGAAATGTTAAATATGAATTTAATGGAACATTCAAACATTGAATCTAACTGATAATTTTGGAATATTTTTTTATAAAATATTTTAAGTTAAAATAATATATTCATATAATCTATACATTTTTGACATTTATTAAAATTTAATATCTTGAAGTTCTAAAATTAAATCATTATTTGGATTTATTAATTCTTTTTCTGAATCTAGATTTATTATATTATTTCCCTTTTTTTCTTTTTCTTCTTTTTCTTTTTCTTTCTCTTCTTCTTTTTCTTCTTCTTCAAATTCATCATCTTTCATTTTATCATCATTTATTTCTAATTCATTTTTTTCATCTTCTAAATTAATTATATTATCATCACCAATTGGTAATTGCTTATGTTCAGAATTAAATTTATTAAATACATAAAGTATATAAATTAAATATAAAGATATGCTAAAAAAATTGATTTCATTAAATATAATATATATATTTTCTAATAACCAATATGAATAAGAATTTTTATCAAATTTATTCATTAAAATTAATAAACAAGATTTTAAAATAAAAATATATAAATTAACACTAATTAATAAATGCATTCTTTTATAAATAATATATAAATTTATAGGTTTAATATTTGGAATATGAATTATCAAATAAGTATCTGAAGATTCCAATTTATCATTAAATAATTGAATTACTTCATTTAATCTATTATTCAAAAATATATAATAAGTAATAGCATATATTAATAAAAAAAATATTTGAATGTTTTTTAAAATGATAATTATTTTATAATTAAAAATTTGATATGGGAAATTTATTAAATAAAAAAAAAAATGAAATATCCAAAAATGATTAAATTCAAAATTTATATCACAATCAAAAATTTCATTTTTAAGCAATAATTTTTCAATTTGGTTTTTAAATATATTATATTGAATTAAATAAAATAAAAATAAAATCAAATCAGAAATAATTATTTTTTCTTCAATATATTTATTATTATATATATTTTTAATTATTATTAAATCAAAAATATTTGTCATACAATGAATGATTATTAAACTAAATTTTTCATTCAATATTATATTTCCTTTTTTATATCTAAATTTAAAAAAACAAAATGAAATAATATAAAATCCAATTCCAAAAAAACCAAAAAAATATATAATATAATTTGATAATTTATCATATTCCATAAAAAAATAAATAAAATTCAAAAAAAATATTAAAAAAAAAAAAATAAATTAAAATTTTTATTCTTTTTTTTCTTTAAATTTATTTAATTCTTTAATATTTCTTTCAGATAAAGTTAAAATATCAATATTTTGTTTATTCCTTTCATCAAATTTATAATTTTGACTATCAAAAGTATGAAGAGAAGTTTCAATTTTTTTTTTTTCATCATCTTCATAAAAGCTTTTTTTATCTTTTTGCATAATTAAATTAACATGTTCATTAAGATTTTTCATAAAATGATTACCACAAATAATAATAATCATTAATATAATAAAACTTAAAATTAAAGCTCCTATTGAAATTGCTACTGATAAAGTAACTAATTTAAAATCTGCATCATATATATGAAAATTATATGTTACAATTTTTTGACATGTTGCAAAAGGATTATTAATTGATTCTTCTAAACTTTCTGCACAAACTTCACCTCTTTGAATAAATGTTAAATTAAAGTTTCCATCTGAATAAAATGTACAATTTAATTTATGTTTACCTAATGTAATATTAACCATAAAAAAATTATTTTTTGATATTAAAAGAGGATAATTATAATAATTTGGATTTAAATCAATTATTGATAAACTTTTTTCTATTTTATCTTTAATATTTGATAATTTAAATTTATATATAATATCTGGTATTGAATTTAACATTCCTCTTCTTATATAAATCATTTCTTTAAAAGTATTATCATACAAATAACTAAAAAAATTATCTATTAAATAAAAATTATTTATATCTCTTTCAGGTGATGATAATAATATTTTATTAACTTGAGGAAAATTTTCTTGATTAATTAATAATTCAATAAATATTTCATATGATTCTTTTGTAGGTAGAAATAAAATTCCTACAAATTCATTTCCATTAAAAGGATTTATATAATGATCTAATTGTAATGTATTATTCAATTCAAAAGTAACATTTGATACAAATTTATCACCAATTTTATAAATCACTAATCCAATTTTTTCAATAAGAGAATAAATTGTTTTTTGACAAATTATAAAATCAATAACTTTATTATTATCTGGAACTTCAATATATTGAGTTGTCCAATTATTTATATCATGTTTTACCATTTTTATTAATTTTTGAGTTTTTGTCAGAATATAATAAATATGATTTAAATATCCTATTTTTTTAATAAATAATGTATTAGGGAAAATATTTTTTGGTAAATAAATTGTTTTATTATATATTAATGAATATTGTAAATTAGTTAATTGAATATGATAAAAAGAAATTTCATTTTTTTCATTTTGAAATAATATAAAAACATTATCATCAAATGCTTGATTAATTAAAAAAATATCCACAATTTTAGTAAAATTAATTAACTTAGTAATATTTTTTAAAGAAATATCATTATTATATTCAATACTATAAATAGCTGAATTTTCTTTTATTAATCCAATTGTTAAATAAGAATATTTTATATATTTATCAAAATTTAATTTTGAAAAATTTTTAACTTCAAAAATATTATTTGTAATTGAATAAGAACATTCAACTTCAACCTTTTGAGAATTTGAGCTTTCATGATGAAAATCAGGATTAATAGAATTAATTATTTCTTTTTCATTAAATGAATAAGTTGTTCTATAATCTTGAACAGAAAAAAAATCTCCTTCTTTAGAAATATATAATAATTCAGTAACATCTGTTCCAATATCTCCATTTTCATATGGTAAATCTAAATTAATTGCTTTATTTTTATCAGCTGAAATAATTGTAGTATTTAAATAAGTTATTATAGGATCTCCTATTTTATCTGTTGTTTCTTGTTTTAATCTTTTTAATAATTCATTTGAAAAATTTGATAATTTTGTATAATTTTTGTCAAGAGTATGAACTATATTTGGTAAAAATACTCCATATATGGATTTTATAATACAAAAAAAAAATAAAGATATATACCATTTAAAATTAAAAAATGATAAAATTATAAAATTTAAATTATATAAAATAAATTTTGTTTGTAATTAATGAAAGTTGAATTAGATAATGAAGATTTAAATTCAGACATTGATGAATTAAATTTAAAAATAAAAGAAATTAATGAATTAATTAAAAATAATGAAAATAAAGACTTAGAAGATAATGAAGATAATATATTATTAATACAGCAAAAAATAAATAATTGTTTTCTTGATATTAATGATATAAAAATTGAATTATCTATGACTTATGATGATAATAATGAAAAAAAGAATATTATCAATTCATATGAAGGAAAATTAAAAAATATGAATGAAATAATAATGAATAAGACTTTATTGTTACAAGAAATAAACAATAATAAATATCACAAAGAAAATTCATATTTAAATGTTAAAAATATAAAAAATAATAATCTTCAAAAAAATGAAATAAGATTAAACACATTTTTATCAATTAAAACAATATATTTTATAATTTTATTTCTTTTCCTATTTTTAGTAATTATTTATATTTATTTTATTAAATAATTTCCCATATTTATTTTTAAATAATAACATTTAATCAAAGATATAAGATTAGATTTGAAATATAATAAAATATATAAATAAAATTTTGGTTAAATTGTTCAAATTTTTAAATTAAATAATAATTTTATTAATTTCAAAAATAATTAATCCAAAAAAATATAATAATAAATAATATTTTTCAAAAGAATAAGTATTTTTTATATATTTAAAAGATTATTAAAAATTTATAATAAAATAAAATGTTTTTCTTTATTTTAAATATTTTATTTATCTATATAAAATGTGTGATTAAAATTCCTTTTAAAAGATATTTCCCTCAAAAATTAACATCAGAAAATTTAATGGAAGAACTTCAATCAAATTATTTATCAGTCAATTTTAAAATAGGAGTACCATCTCAGCAAATACCATTTATAATTAAAATGAAGGAAAATCCAATTTTTATAACAAAAAAAGATCATCCAGAAGACATAATAAAATTTGATGAAAAATTATCAAAAACATTAAATATTACAAAGAATTATTTTTTAATAAATTCAGATATTAATGGAGGATATCAATCATATGATATTTTTGATTTAGGAAATAATATAAAAATAAATGATTTTAGTTTTATTTTAGCTGATAAATTAAATGAAAAAGCAAAAAAAATAAGTGGTGAAATTGGACTTATTTTTTATACTAATGCTGATCATAGAATATTTGAAAGTAATTTTTTAGAACAATTAAAAATAAGGAAATTAATTAATTCATTTGCTTATGGATTTGAATATATTAATGAAGATGAAGGATATTTTATTGTTGGAAATTATCTTCATGAATATGATAAAAATTATACTGAAGATGATTTTTCATATATTAAACTTGGTATTCCTCAAGAACAAACTGATTGGGAAATTGAATTAAAAAATGTTTATGTAAATGGTACTAATATAGATGATTTTTCTGAAGGAATTCAATTTCAAATTGAATATGGGTTAATTCTTGGAACTAAAGTTTATTATGAATTAATTAAATCTAGTTATTTTGATTTACATAAAGAATGTAAAAATCAAACTTTTAAAAGATTTTTTTATTATGTTTGTGATAATAACATTAATTTGTTAGATTTTCCTGTTCTTCAATTTAATTTCTTCGATACGAAATTTAATATGAGTTTTAATTATAATGATTTATTTTATGAATTTGAAGGAAAGAAATATTTTTTAATTGTTTTTAAAAATGATTTTTTGAACTTAAAATGGACATTTGGAAAACCATTTTTTAAAAAATATTTTGGATTTTTTGATAAAGAAAAAAAAATATTTGGTTTTTATCAAAATAAAATTAAACCTTCAAAAAATAATAATAATAAAATCCTAATAAGATTATTAATAATTGTTATAATAATTGCTATAATATTAGCTTATTTTATGATTAAATTTTTGATTTTAATAAAAAATAAAAGAAAAATTAGAGCAAATGAATTACAAGATAATTATGATTATATTCCTGAAACAGTTACAAATCCTTTAATTAAAGATAATTAAAATATTTTTTCATTATTTTTATTAAATTATTGATTTATTTAATTAATATTTTATAATAATTAAATATCAATTAAATGCAAGTAGTAATTCAAGTAGTTCCTACAATAGTAACATTTGGTTTTACATCATTAATATCATATTTAGCAAAAAATGGAAAATTAAATAATAAAAAATATGATGAAGAAGTTGAAAAATTAAAAAATGAATATATTTCATTTCTAAAAAAAGATTTAAAACAAGTAAAAACACATTTTGTATCAAAATTCATAACATCATCAGAAGAAATAAAGAACATAGACACAATTGCAGAAACTGTATTAATTCAAGAAAATTTCCAAAGTAATATATTTAAAAATTTAAAAGATAATATGGGAAAATATACATTCACATCAAATATAAAAAATTTTAATATTTTAATATTAGGAAAAACTGGAGTTGGAAAAAGTACATTAATAAATACAATTTTACAATTAAAAGGAGAAAATGAAATTCCAACAAGTTCAATAACAGGAGATTCAGTAACAAAAGGTGTACCAAAATCATATGAATCAGATAAAATGAAAGGAATAAGATTTTATGATTCAGAAGGAATTAGTTTATCAAATGAAATATCAAAATGTACTGAAATAATTACTAAATTTATAAATGAAAAACTTTCAACTAATAATCCTGATTTATTTATTAATTGTATTTGGTATTGTGTTAATGGGGAAAGATTTGAAGAAAGAGAATTAGAATTTATTAAATCTTTAATGGAAATTTATACTGATGAAAATCTTCCTATTATTATTGTTTATACTAAAGCAGTTGATGATAAAGTTGATGATGTTATGATTGATAAAATTAAAAAAAGATTTAATAATATTGGTTTAAATATTACTATTTTAAAATGTTTAGCTAAAGATAAAGAAATAATTCATTTTGATAAAAAATATTATTTTAAATCATTTGGAATTAAAGAATTAATTACTGAAACTTTTACTAGATTACAATTTGCTATAAATTCTTCTTGTTTTCATGCTGTAAGAACACAATTAAAAAAAAAGTTTTTATTTAATTTAAATTGTAATTGTGAAGAATTAAAAAATTTATATTTAGAAGATATATGTAATTTTAAAGAACTACCAGTTATAAATTTATCAAATTTAATATTTATTGCTCAAAAATTAATTTATAATAGTAAAAATTTTATTTCTCAAGATTCAAAAGTAGAAATGAAATTTTTTATTGATAAATTATATTCTTATTGTTATTCTTCATTTAAGCAATTTTTTTATGAATATATAAATCAAACTTGTTCTAGATTAGCAATGGGATATCAAGAAGTTAAAGAAAATAATAAAAATTTTACTGATACATTAGTTATTATTTCAGAAGAAATGGCTGGGTTATTTAAATCAAATAATCAAATTGCTAATTCTGAATTAATGAAAAGTAAAGATGATATTTCTTCTGGAATTGGAAGTATATTAGAAAATTTAATTTCTACTGAATTAAATAAAGTTATGAATAATTTATTTATAGATTCATTTCAAAGAGTTCTTGAGAAAAATTTTGTATTTGTTTTAGAAAATATTAAAAAAGAAGAATTAAATATGAGAATAGCACAAGAAATTCAAATAAGAAGTATTGATTTATTAAAGAAAATAAATTATAATAATAGTAGTTTTATAAATTTAAATTTTCAATTTTTTAATTAAATATTTTTTATAATTAATTTTTTAAATGGAAGATGATTGTGATAATTTTGAATTAAGTTTAACTGCAAATAAAATAATGTTTGATAAAACATATAAAGAATTTATGAGAATGGAATTTATATCAAATGAAAATAAAATAAATATGACTAAAAAAATACAATTAATTGATCAATTAATTCCAGCAACATATAAAACATTTGATAATTTCATTAATGCAATGAAAAATTGTGATAAAAATCATACTCAAAAAATTAAAGAAATAGAAAATGAAAGAGAAATATTTAAAAAAATGGATGAAAAATATACAAATTATCTAAAAAAATTATTCAAAGAAGGTTTTGAAATGATTTATGATAATAAAAAACCAAAAAAAAAAATAATAAAAAAAATAAATCCTTATGAAGACATAAATACAAATCAAAAATTTATACTTGAAGAAGATGAAGAAGAAATTTTAGCAAAAATTCAAGTAGGTAAATTATTAAAAGATGATCCAAATTTAATTTTTGGTGTTTCAAAAGAAAAAATGAATGAAATAATTGAATTAAAAAATATAATTCAACAAAAATTAAATGAAATTGGTGAATATTTACAAGAAGCAGATGCTAATTTAGAAAAAATAGAAGAAAATATTGAAATTGCTGTTGATGAAATGATAAAAGGCAATAAATATTTAGAGCAAGCCTCAAATTATGCAATTGAGAGAAGAGCTACTAAATTTAGAAATATATTAATTGGTGTTGTAGGTGGGATATGTGTTGCTCTTCCAGGTGTTAATTTAATAGGAGGAGGTATTGTTTTAGCAGGAGGATTAGCTATTAATAAATTTATAGAAAAATTAGAAAAAAAATACATAAAAAAAATACAAAATTTATAATTATTATTATTCTTTAATCATAAAATTTATTTTTTATATGTGATAAAATATAATGTATAATTTCATGTTTACACCTATTGATATTAATTATATTATAATAAAAACAATATAATGAACATCTAACAATCATAACAAATTTAATATATATAAAAATTATGAAAATACTTTTGGGCATTTTTCATAATTTTAACACCATTTTTATATTGTATAATAATTTGATAATTTTCTTTAATTTTTTGAATTATACAATTTATTGAAAAAAAAAGACCCATTGATAATAATTGACAAATTATTTCAGATGAATAATCATTTATACAATAAAAAATAAAATTTTGTAAAATAAAATAAAGAATTGAATTGATTATATTAATTTTATGAAGAAAAATTATAAATTGTATAACCAAATAACCATTTTTATTAATAATTAATTCTTGTGTATGTTTTAAAATTTCAATTAATAAATCTTCTTTTTCATTTTCAGTTAAAAAATTAAATAAAGTTTGAAATATATTTTTATTATTTTTTAAAATTTCAACAATATTTGAAATTATATTATTTAAAAGAATTTTGTGTAAATAATTATTTTTATTACATATCTGAAAAAGTTGTTTCAATTTAATTTCATTAATTGTTTTTTTTAAAAAACATAAATTAATTTCTTTTTCAATTTTAATCTCAAAAATTTCAATTTGTGAATTTTCAAAATTAATATTTATTTCTTCATTTGAAATTGTCCTTGTATCTGAACAATTATTACTTTCTATTTCTTTACAAATATCAAACACGAAATCAAAATCTTCATTTAAAAATGAATTATTATGATTTAAATTATTATTATCTTCTAATTCAATAGAGTCTAAACTATTAAATGAATAATTTAATGAAATTGAAGGATAAAATAAAGATTTTGTATTCATTTCATATTTTTCATTTTTACACCATTGAACAATCATTTTAAATATTTTAAATAAAAATTAATCAAATTAATTATACTTAAATTTTATTAATTATGTAATATAATATAAAATGTTTTATTAATTATTTTTATTATCAATTTTTTCAAGCCAATTTTCAAGAACTTGAGTAGAAGAAATATATGTTGATGGAATTATATATATAAAACATCTAGAAATATAAATTCTTTTTATTAATAATGGAAGAAATACAAAATTAACATAAAAAGCATTCAAAAATATAAATAATGCAAAAATTAAATTAATTACAATCAAATATTTTTTATATTTTTTAATTTTTTGGATGAATGAATTGTTCACAATATTATTCATTTTTTCAACAACTGGAATATAATAAATATTATATATTGTTAAAATTGAACCATAATCAGATATTGTTATTAAATTTAAAGAATCAAAATTTTCATCTTCAATTAATGAAGTTTCCAATTGATATATTTCTTTTTCCACAAAATTTAATAATATAGTTTTAGTAGAATCAGTACTGTTTAATAAATTAATATAATAATGCTCATTTTTACAATTTATGTATTCTTTTGTATTTTTATCATATAAACTATAACAAGTATCTTTCATATATCCATTATAGTAAAAATCATTAAAAAGAGGAAATTTAGGTAATACTTTATAAAGTTGTACCCTTAATGTTTGATTTAATATTTGAGAAAAATTTAAATCATTTCTTATATCACATTTACAAACTTTACATTTCATATCTAAAATTGAAGAAGAAGAATATAAAAAATTTTCTAGAAGATAAGTATGAGAATATATTAATTCACATGATATATTTATAATATAAGGAATTAATAAATATAAGGGAATAATAAAACCTATAATAATAATTAATGACAATAAATAATAGGAAATTAATTCTTTTAAAATTTTTAATTTTTTATGTTTTTTTACATCAAATGAATAATCATTTGATAATAAACCTGATGATTCTTTATTTTTTTCATCTCCAATTTCCTGATTATTATCTAAATGATTTATTTTAAGATTTTCATCATCCTTTTTTTTTTTTTTTTCATCTTCTATATGATACAATTTAGATAATTTTTTTCTATAAAGAGATTTAAATATATTAATTTGTTTAATTATATCTTCAATCTTATTTTGTGAAATTTTAGCAACTTTCTCAATACCTTCACCTAATTTATTATTAGTAAAAGTAATTAAAAAATAATAAAAAATATAAATAATCATACAAGATAATAAATATAATAAAATAATAATTTTAATTCTTAATTTCATTTTTATACAATTATCAATAAAATTATTAACCAAATATGGAATATTATAAAATAATAATGGTAAAATATTATTATAAGATTCTTCAATTGACATATAACATGAATATAATATTTCCAAATAATTATCATTAATATATTCTTCTTCTGAATTTGTACCATTTGCAATGGACTCAGCATATTTTAAAGTTAATAATGGACTTTGTACAATTGAATATGCATTAACTAAAGATTCTGAAATTAATAATATAAAATGTTCACTATCTTGAAAAGGAATTTCTAAAGGATAATTTATAGGAACTTTTGACCAAGCTTTTTCTTTAAATTTTCCTAAATATTTATGAATACTTCTTTCTAAATTATTTATTTCTAAATTTGCCTCTTCATACCATTCAATTACTTTTTGTTTACAATATGAAAAATATTCACTATTTGTTGATGAAAAAGTAGTCATTGTATAATTTAAATTTTTCCTTTTTATATAAAACAAAGTTCTCATATCAATTATATTATTTATAATTTGAATCAATCTTAATTCAGTAATAAATAATGATGTATTAGATAATCCAATATGATGTAATTTTGAAAAAATATAAAAAACCATTAATATATATATTACAATAAAAATAATTGTCAAACCAAAAAAAATTAAAGGAATAATTCTTATATACTTTATTGCATAAAAATTATCACTATTTTTTATTAAATTTGTTTTTATTTCTTGTATTTTACTTAGTTTTGATAAATCAGAATTATAACTTGAAGCTGAAGTTTGAGATGAATTTTCATCATCTGCAATTATATTTTGTTGACTACCATGAACTCTACTTATTATTTTTATTTCTTTTAAATATTCAATATATGATTTATTTAATGGGTCATTTTGATATAATAAATACATAAAATTTAATATATTTATATAAAAAATTTTTTTTTCTTCTGTATTAATTTCAATTAAAGGTTTTAAACTATTTATTTTTCTTTTTAATATTTTATTTCCTGTTTCATAATTTTGAATATTATTTTCTACATCTGAACCAGAACTTACAATTTCATTTTTATTATCAATACATCTAATAATATAAGCATGTTGATTATTCCCATAATGATATTTTTTAAAAGTAAAATTAAATTTTATTTCTATACATTCATGATCCATTGTATCTTCAATCATTAAATTTTCTAAATCTTTATATTTTTCAAGATTAAACAAATTTTTATATTGATTTAATTTATTTTCAAAACAATTATTTTCATTTAAATATGATGGACTTATATCATCAGATATAGGAGTATTATTAATATTATTTCCAGAAGTTATTAAAATTCCTGGTGTTTCAAAATATTTTTTAGTAATTGTTTTTTTTAATGATTGAACTGGAGCTTTTACTAAATTAAAATTTACTGTTTTTTTTCCTCCTTGATTATTTAGTAAAAGTTGATAAGGTTCTTCTTTAATATCTTTTTCATCTATTGAATTAGATTCACTAAAATCAACTTGAATTGTTTTTTCTTTATGTAAAGTATAATATGAATAATCTAAAATAAATTTAGGAATTTTTATTTCATATTCTAATTCTATATTCTCGTTTATTTCTATATTATCATTATTTTCTTGTTCTAAAATTTCTCTTTCTTTTTCTTTTTCTTTTTCATTTAATAAATATTCTTCAAAACTTTCTTTATCACTTAAAATTTGAGAAGAAGTATTAATTGTTGTTAAAGGTGATAATTTTTTTTTATTACCTTTTAAAAATGTTTTATGAAAATTTATAAATTGTTTACAAATTGCATAAAATGGTATATTATTTTCATTAAATATATTTTGATTTAAAATTTTAAACTTATTAAATAATTTTTGACTCATTCCTTGAATATTAAATTTTGAATCTAAAAAAATAATATCATCTATTTTTTCATGTGTCATCAAAGCAATATATAGAATATTATGATTTAAAATTGGGAATAATTTTACATTTTTTTCTAATAATAACATTGAATTTTTATTATCAATGGCAAAAATTTTTCTTCCATGTTTATCTAAAAATTTTTTTTCTCCAATTTCATAATAATGTCTCATAAATTTATAATGTTCATTTTTAAATATTTTTGGCATAAATTCTGTAATATTCATTCCTTTCATTTTGGTCGAATTATATTTAAAAATATTACCAAATTCATAATTTGCTTTTACTATAATTCCTTCTTTTCCCTTATCTCCATTTACTAAAACAATTCCAGTATCACTTCTAAATAATATGTTATAATAATTTAATTGAATATTATCTGCAGAATTTTCTATTTTTCTTTGAATACTTTCTAATTCTCTTTTTCTTAAATTATCATCATTTATTGTTCCAACATAATCTAAATAAAATAAAAATAAATCATTTACCCCAGAATAAATAGAAAATAATTCCTCCCATAATTTTGAAATTTTTTTTTTTGAATCTTGGATTTTTTCAATTGTTTTAAAAACATCATTAAAATTTATTTCAGATTCTTTTTCATTGTTTTTTGAATAATAACTCCAAAATTCCAAGCATAAATCTAAATCTTTAAAAATTTCATTAATAAAATTTTGAGCGTTAAATTCATATTCATAATATAAAGAAGTATTTAAATCTTCTAAAAGTAAACATGGTTCATTTTTTTTTTTTAATTTTTCTATTAACACTTTTGATATCATAATTCTTAATCTTTCTAATAAAAAATATTCTGAAGTTGTTAAACTCATTTCTTTTACTTTTTTATAATAATATATACACATGCATATATTTCCAATTGAATTTAAATAATAATATGATAAATTTATAATTAATTCAGGATTAAAAAAATTAATTGAAACAAAATAACCCATAATTACTACAATAAAATTTCTAAGGAAAACAAAATCTAAAATAAATGGTTTTGTTCTATCACTCCATTCATTTGTTAAAGGTAAATATAATTTTTTTCTTGTTTTTGTTACACAATCTGGATTAGGACATTCAATAACATGTAATTGCATAATTCCTATCAGCAAAGATTTTGATTCCGGCTCATGTTCACATGTTGCAATTAAATCAATAAGAATTTTCAAATAATATAATAAATAATATTTATTTGATATTTTATGATATGGTGTAGATTTTATTAAATGGTCCTTAAATTGTTTTTTTAAATTATAAAATATAACATATAAAAAAAAAAGTGTTAAAATAAAAACTAAACCTTTTTCAGAAACTTGTACATAATAAAAAATGAAAAAAAATATTGATTCCCATAAATAAGTAAAATAAAAAAATCCATATACTTCATTTAATATTTTATGATAATATATCATTTTTGTCATATATGAATAAAATAAAAAAGAACTCATAGCTAAATTAGTTAAAAAAAACAATCCATGATGAAATTCATTAATTAAACTATGCATTATAGAATTAATAACTAAAATAAAAAATTGAATATTATAAATATTGCAAGACATTCCAGCATTTGGTGAAGTAGATAAATAAAAAGATTCAATATAGAACATATTCATTATAAATACAAAAACAGTTAAATAAATTGAATTAAAAAATGATAATATTAAATAAACTAAATTATTTGAAAAAGGATTACATTTTAAATCTTTTATATATCTATTGTATTCTCTTTTAAAACATATTAAAAAAGAAAAAAAATCAAAAGAAATTGTTGTTAAGATATAATAATTAAATTTAATCATATAATTCAAAAATAAATAATCATTATTAAAAGTTGATTTTATTGTTGTTTTCCTTAATATTACAACAAAATAACCAAAAAAAACAATTAAATATAAAGTAATACAGATAATAGCAATATTATAATATGAGGAATTATCAAAAAATAAATTTTTAAATCTAATAAGTTGATAAATATAATTTAAGATTTTATCAGAAACATTGTTTTCTTTATCAAATACATTAACTTCTTCTGCAAAAAATACCGAAATTTGTTGCATTATGTAAATAAAACAAAATAATAAACTTTCAAATAAACTTATAGATTGATTTTGAATTAATAAATGCATTAAAATAAAAAATTTTTCTTTAATATCAACAAATTCATTAATAAATAATTTGAGTTCAAATGAAGACATAAAATAAAATAATAATTTTAAATTTATTTAAAAATATATATAAATTGATAATAAAAATAAAAAACTAATAAAAGATTGAATTTTTAATGAAATAAAAAAAAATGAAAAATTCATTAAAAAATAAAAAAAATTATTTTAAAATAATAAAAGAAAAATAAAAATTAAAAGGAAGAAAAATCAAAAAAAGCAAAAAATAAAATAAATATAAAATTTTATATTTTTTTAAAAGATAGAAAAAATATATAATAAATATAATTAAAACAAATTTTAATTTTAAAAAATATGAAAAAATATATTAAAATAAAATTTGAAAAAAATTTTTTTGGGG
>Ga0256407_10000880_pt1 | contig 67705 bp, 60 predicted proteins | sample RumenRJG_04DNA_FD_193489 | JGI IMG/M metagenome (GOLD analysis project Ga0256407, IMG submission 193489) | Bovine rumen microbial communities from Lethbridge, Alberta, Canada - RJG_04 | ecosystem: Host-associated > Mammals > Digestive system > Stomach > Rumen | place: Canada: Alberta... | reverse complement strand
GCTAACAAACTGATCCGCCAAGCGTTCGCTGTTGTTACAAACAATCGACCTTATATAGATGGATACGTATCATCTTTTGCTTAAAAATTAACTTTTTATAACTTTTTTTAATATAGTTCGTGCCCTTATGGCTAAGAACGTACTTTCGGAGAATTCCTTGTTTGCATAGCAAATAAGGGCGTGCCGAAGGTACTATAAATTTTTGATACATGCAAAAATCGTTGACTTTTACTTTATCTCTTGTCCGGTGAGGGTGTGCAGATTATAATATTGCGAAAAGGAGCGCGTCTGCTTTGCTTGTTAATGCTTCTTTTTGCGTTCTTTAAGCCGTTTGTATAGAATTCTTTTTCCGTTCTTGCCTTTTACATACCATTTCCCGCAACAATAATGCGCTTCAAAATCCTTCGAGACATAGGAAAACAAATCTTTTGCGGAAAAAGAATCTAAACTTTCCAAATGAGGGTATGTAGGCAAAGTGATCTCATATACATTGCTTGTGGTATCTAAAGTGTAGTATACCTGTGAATAAATAGCCGGATATAATATATTTGCCGTTAAATTGCACCTCATCCATTCTGAGAAGCCAAGACGAATGCTCAAACTATCTACATTACCAGATAACAATATTGTATCCGAATATATTTTTACAGGGCTGTCATTAATAAGAATCTCATTGAACTCGCAATTATAAAACTGCTTCCCTTGCGTAAAAATAATAGTAGTTCCGACTTTCTCATTATGTGATTCTTTTACATATATTGGAATATGGCTATAATCCGATGAACTACTTTCAAAGGATACAAGGTTCTTTTTTCCTTGAATCGGTTTCCACATTCCGAAACTCCTATAGCAATACCACTCCATGCCCGACTCAGATATATAAGAACTATCTTTGTTGATTTGCAGGACATCTATGTTCCAATAAGATTTCTTATGTGGAATAAAATATCTACCGCAACAAGAACTACATGCTTGTATTGTCATTATTATGGCGATTATATATATAAGTTTTTTTATCATAATCCTAGTCTTTGAGGTTCTAGTATCCAAGGAAACACTCCAGACAATGGATTAGGAGTAGGATTCCTATATTCCTTGTATGGATATATTTTATTGCCTTCACTATCGATATAATATACACCAGAAACCCATTCTGCATCTATATCAGTGACTGACTCGACTTCGCCATTTTCCGATTGTGGAATTTCCCCAGAAATCGAGTATTCCGTTTGGTATGCTTTGACCTCTAATTCAAGAAATCCTCCGGCTACAGTCGGTTGAAAAATAGTATTGTCTCCTATGTATATAAGTTCCCCATTTTCGTATTGTGCTGCATGCGTCAATTCGTGAGCTTGGCTTCCTTCGCTACCGTAATTATTTATGATCATTGTACCGCCATCTGATCTTTCAAGTGTTGCTAGTTTACCATTAACAGTGTTAAACGTATAAGTATTATTCTCTGTCTCTGTAAGCAGCGTTATGTTTTTTTCTAACTTTCCTAGACTCTGAATTTGTATTTGGGCATCTGCTATCTTTCTATCTATTTTTGCTTTCTTTCTTTCCGAACCACATTTAGCCCTTTTTGCTTGTAGTTTTCTCATTCGGCTTAATTGTTTGTCTATATTAGAGCGAGCTCTTTTGGCTAACCTTTGTGCAATTTGGGCGTCTCGTTTTGTTTTCCACTTTCTCCCGTCAGGATCTATTCTATTTACCGGATTATTTCCACACCAAGCGTAAGGCGAAACGCTATAATAACTTTCGCTCATAGGATCCATGGTTGTAGTACGCATGATAGTGGCGTAGTACATGCGTGCTTGACTGTCATACTCATTCAGTCCATGCGTCTCAACGAATTCTTTCCCGTTGTATAAGTAGGGCTGTTGGTCTCGACCTATGCTTTCAGCCATCGGTACACCCGATGCGTAATACTTTGTACTTTGCACAATTGAATCTGCTGCAGAATGTACCACAGCACAAATATTGCCAAGATGGTCCTTGATATAGTGGTAATACGTACTATCGGAATAATAGCCGCTTGCATTGAATATCTTACTTGTAGTGTCTCTTGAGGTATAGTAATACTCTACATTATTTGCATATTCGGTAATACGATATTCTACCGAATCCATTGTGGATGTATAATGGGCTATCTCATAACAAGGTGTGACAGCAGTAGCGATATTCGTATAAACAATAGATTTATACTTTCTCCCGGACGCGTCATAGAGATTTACAAGTTGATTGCCGTTGACAAACTGAATGGTATCCGGAAGATTGAGTAGATTATATTTGATTACACTTATTCCACGATCCGCATCGGTTATCAGATTACCATTTGTATCATAGAACATGGTGGTATCAGCTTGTACCGCTGCATTATGATATTCAATGGTGCTATACAAATCTGTATCTTCGCCATCATCTCTAATAGAAAGCAACTGATTGCCGTTCTGCTGATAACTGAAATGCAAGTCATCTATCAAACGGTTATCACTATAACGCTGCAGTTGTATAATGTTTCCGCGAGCGTCATACTTAAACCATTCATTAGGCTGGGGCTGTCCTTCAATTTCCAGTTCTGATTCACCCAAACGATTAAGTTGATCATAGGAGTAAACGAATGTAAAGGTAGTATCTGCATGTAGCGTACGCGCGACAGAGATATTGCCATTGTAATATGGCGTAGCATGAGAGAAATTAGAAACGCTATCCGCATAGAACAACCTCTCCGAGAAATGTTTGTTATTGGTCTCCGTCAGCATATCGCGCAAGTCATAAGAATACCTTATGGTATCCCGTTGGTTGTGCAACAAATTTTGTACCAATCGCCCTATGCTGTCATAAGAAAATGAAGATAAAATGATTTCATCATTATTATTGAGCCGATAACGGGTATTTAGTAATCTTCCGGTATGGTCGTAGGTATATTGATAATGCTCACGAACAACATCTTCTTCGGATTCCTGTATAGATAGTTGTTGTGCTATAGATCCATCAAACAAATATTCCGTGCTTACTGCAGTTTTGCGGCTCGCATCGTTGCGTATGCTGCGGTTCTGTATAACACGACCTTGAGCATCATAATAGTACGAATTAGCGGTAAATCCGTCTTCAGAGAGATTATAGACACGTGTGCCGGTCAGTAAACCTGTTGCATCCTCGTGCTGCAATCCATAACCGGATTCTTGAGCAAATCTCAAAGCCTGACGTACTGCTGTAGACAAGCGGGTTTGGTAATGATAATCATCATAATAATTTACAGTCAGTAGTTTAAGGCTGTTCTTGGGGAATACAGAAGAAGCATATCCTGTTCCCGGAATGGATGTGTTAGATGGATTGTTTCCATAATGCTCTACATACCATCGGTCTGAAAAGACAGACATATAATACTGCTGATCTTGTTCCGACAATAACTCTGCCGAATAAAGATTCCTGCCTATAGAGTCATACGCAAACATCGTCCATTTGCCTGCAATACGTTGGTTCCCGTCTTGCTTGAGTATCAATTGCCCCACCTTGTCATACACCATCAACTGGGGTTCGCAACCCGGCAAGCGCTTGTATATCATGTTACCACGCTCGTCATAAAGATAACAATAGGCGGCTGCTTGCAATACAGAATCGGCCAAATCGTACTCTCCATTGTTGAGTTTGGTTGACTCAATATGGGGCAGAACGAAACGCAAAAAACCTAAATCATCATAAACATAATAAGTCTGATAACCCGCCCGTTCTTCCATAATTGTACGACCGAGTTTGTCTGTATAGGAGATTTGATACTTTCCGTCCTCATCAGTCGTAGTGTTTTTAAACAGATCAGATCCGTCATAATATTCACCGGTGGTTTTCAGTTTACCGTCATTCAAAACGGAATAGATGCGGACATTATCTTTATTTTCATTGACTGAATAGGCATAAGCAGTAGGGTGAGAAGACCAAGAAAGACCTGGATGTTTATTTCCCGTGATGCGTTCTAAAGCAGAATTCTCATACATCGTCTCGCTAAATGGTTTATTGTCCTCGTAGAAAATCTGCGCTTCCGTTTTTACGTCAGCTATATTCTGGACCTGACCTTCTGTATGCAGCGGGACGGGTAACCATTGCTGCGTAGCTCTATGCAATCCGGTATATTGCGTAGTATAGACCAAATCGTTTCTGCCGGGTGTGTTCTCCAGTATTATTTTTTCATCTGGACGTCCCAAACCATCGAAATAGCTGATGGAAGAATTTATTCGAACACTGCCACTTACTGAAATTCCATTGTCGGAAATTGTAATTCGCGAAGCCGGATCTAATGGAAAAATGGAAATAATATAGTTTTCTCCTATCGGTAAAGATTGGTTTCCGGTTATATAATGTTCGCAAAAAGCGGTCTCTCCCAATTGGCATCTACCAAAAGAGACAATATCTGTTATCCACTGAGATGTTCCAGAAATTACTTTCCCCGTCTCATCGAGCTCTGCCCATTTGCGCTGTAAACTGAGACATTGTTCCCATGGCGTTCCTTCTGGATTTTCTGCACATAAACGATCTGGTTTGGTAACATGAGACGTACCATCATAGTAAATTTGATCCACAATTTCATCATCGGGGTTATATAATGTTATCGTCTCCCCTTGATTTGACAAAACCACATCATTCTGGTAAAGTATGGCTCTCCCCAAAGCAGCGGAAAAAGAGGATGATAGATTATATAATGGTGAATTAACATGTCTATATGCCACTATTAGATATCCGTGAGATGGAATTGTGATACTTGGAAAGTTAAATACTTCGGTATAGGCATCGCCGGAAAGAGACCATCCCTCAAGAGACACGGACGCACTATCTCCATTATACAATTCAATAAACTCTCCATTGCTGAACGGAGGATCAGTTACTACCTCATTAAGCGGCGTATCATACATTACCTGATTAATAATGACGTAATTATCCGCCAAAGCCGCAAGTGAACAGCATAGTACAAGGGCTATGCTATATAGAAATTTATGCTGTCTCATGGTTATTCAGTTTTGATGTGATATTGATACGCATTGATAATCTGCTTTCTATCATTAATTATTTGATAGGTTTCTATTAATCGCCCTGCGGAATCGTAGGTGTAATAGGTGGTGATTCCTCTGGGGTCTGTCATAGAACTAACGCCCACATACGGAATATAGGTATAGGTGGTTGTCTGATTACCGACGGTTTTCGATACAGGATAGATGCCGTTCCATGAATATTTAGTCTCTACCCCGCCAAATGGAGCAATTTTTGTTAATCTCAAAGAGGAATTGAAGCGATATTCGCATGTCAATTTGTATCTGCTATCATATAAAGGTATTTCGATACTATATCTTAGCTCATGATAATCGGTAATTGGATTGGTTATTGACAACTCTAATGTTTTGTGCAAATAGGCATAGTTGAGGATTGAATCTAAATTTATTATGCGCATAGCTGATTCATATAAATTAATTTTACCTGCCGTAATATACTCATTGGCATATACGTCCTCATATCCAGATATGATTTCAATAGGAAGGTTTATTCTATGTTGCGAACAAAGGAGAGGTATAGGTCCCATTAATGACGGTGGAGTACGTAAAACTGGATATTCCGGCTGGAACGTTAAAGCGTAGTCATCCGGATAAGTGTATTTTGTAAAAAGCCATTTGTTTTGGCTATCTCTGATATATTCCTCTTTAACTCGTAACTTTCGGTCATAAACATAACATTGATTGACATATGACGGGAAATTATTTTCCACATAATCTTCCGTGACATGTTGTTGCATTACATCTGGGGATATATACAATTTGCGCGTAATGGGTAACGCCCGATGAGAAAAAATAGCAATCGTGTCTGTATTGCCAAGTATCTCTCTTCCAACTGGAATAAAATGATAAGGGCTGGAAGCAATACCATTATAACTATATAGTTCTGAGCGAATATTCGTCTCCCCATTATAATAATCTTTCGCAAGCAAATGTCCCACATGAGTCAATTTGCTGTTGTATGCAAGCAATCCGGAAAGTATCGCATAGTAATTAAGGTCACCTCCAGATGGAATCCAATTCGGATGTATGTGGTAGTCAGGGGAATAGGAATTGCTCCCCGTATCGAACGTATAACCGACTTTTGATAATACATTGTTAGCGGCATCTTTTGTGGTTTCCTCAATGTAATTATAGCCGATATGCGTATCTAACATACTATATGAATTTGCCTCTGTTACTAAATAACCTTGATTATTTGTAGGCCAATAGATCAAACGGTTGTTATAATGTACGCCGGACGAAGTATTAAAAGAGGAATACGGCGCAGGTGTATATGCGTATTGTTTGGTTTCCACAGGGGAATTATTGGAAGAGGAGGAAAAGGTCTTGATTTTACTAATACGAGCACCGGACGTTGATGAGTACGAACTAAGCGTCTCCATGGCTACTTGCAAGTGGTTTTCTACAACATACTTACGCTCTTTGCCATAAGTATGGCCTTCATAAGAGAATTCCTGTCTTCCGCCCGTAGGGAAATCTATCCGAGTTAATAGACCTCCTAGAGGATGCGATACACTATACCCGTAATAGTCCACTATGGCATCATAAGCAGGACCCGTGCTTGCAAGGAGACTTTGATACATTCCGACTTCGTGATTGTATGAAAGTGTATATGCCCCGACTCCTGAAATATAAACATCTTTCAGATAGCGCCAATAGTGGACGTTGTCATAAGCTTTGTACTCATATGATAGAGAGACTTTTCGCAAAATGCGAGCGTCCGACAATATATAAATAGAATCTAACATACAAGGTTTGTCCCCTATTCCATAATGGCTATGTTTATAAAGCGATTTCCTGTCTGCACGATTAAAGAAATGCACTCGAAGAGGCTGTGCTCCAGATACAACAATAGAATCCAGAACACAAATTCGAGTCATATTCATCTTTATCGTTTGGACTGGTTGAACTGTCGGAAGCCCCGATTGATCGACTTGATATGAAAAAAAGTCCTTTGTTGCAAACAAATCTTTATATTCGTTTAATTCCAATAAGGAGTCAGCTCTTATATAACCAATATTGTCGACAGGCTGCTTATAATAAAACAATATCTGGCGGCGATTCGGAGCTATCACTTTCTTTAAGTGCCAAGAACTAATTACGGGCGGATATTGAACATCCCAATCGTTACCGTTAAGAAGAGATATAGTATATTCGACAGAAGAAAGATCACCGCCGAAGACATACTTGTATCCGTCTTTTGAGGTAAGGGTGATAGATGTACATTGCATCGGCTTTAATCGAGTGTTCATTGGGGAAGCAGAATAATCAGATTCCTCTAAAGCAGATAAATCAATTTTGAAGTAATCTCCGGATATAATAACAGGATCTCCCGAATTGTTAATCATAAATGAACCTTGGTGTCCGCAGAAATTAAAATGGAAAACATCTGGAAGATAATCTATATCCCAATCACAATGACTACCTATATTCCACGTGTAATTATTGTTAGCTATGAAGCATGATTGGCCTATTGTAGGACTAAAATTATAAACACTATCTTTGTTATATTGATTTGCCGGATTTTTCCTTATATAATATAGCATACCCATCATATAGGCTCCACTTGCCGCGTCTCTGCGGCAGGTCTCATCTGCGTAATTATGAACCTCACGTGTTATACAACCTCCGGCCTCAAGAAACCAGTTATACCCTACGTATCCGGAGTGTTTGCGAGGTTTGAATCCTTCTGCATTGTAACGCAGTGCTATATCAAGGTTAAAATCCGGATCTTCTAAGCTATATATGGGAATGGCCAATTGTAATCGTCCCGTAAAAAGCGAGGTTTCTGTATCTCCATAACGAAACATATCTGCTACCTGTGCGGAGGTGAATTTATAATTAAAGCAGTCACTCGCTAATGTTGTCATCGGAATAATGATAAAAATAAAAGATGACAAAATAGTTAGTATCTTAAACAATGATTTCATGGTTTCTTATAGTTTAATAATATTTCCGGATACAATTGTGTCGTCTGCATGAATATAAACAGCATAGGCACCTGTCGGCATCCCAGACATATTGACATAGACAATCTTTTCTCCTTCAGTTTCTTGCTTGGGCGTTGTTTGGAAAGTCATAACTCCGCCGTTGTAATGGACAGAGATATAAACTTGCGCAGAACGGATCAAGGTATAACGGATATTCAGATTCGTATAAACCGGATTGGGCAAGTAGCTGACATTTGTGATTAGACTATCCGGCGACGATTCGGCTGTCTCTTGTTCCAAAGGTGCTTGCTCCCGAACAGGTATATTCATCGGCTCTTGGGGAGTATAATACGTTGCAGCAAAAGAGGTCGTATCAGTTTGTCTGATGTTTTTCGCCTGTACGCTCTCCAACAAAGGATATCGGCAATAGGGGGAATACCAGCAATAACGTTCCTCACACATCTTGTGTTGAGGATTGTTCTTCTCCTGATATTGCATAAGAGTATGTACACGAACCGTATTGGCAAATGTATCTTCCGGTAGAATCAGTTTTCCGATAGCATCTATACATGTCGAATTAGTCCCCTCAACCATTAGAGGTATCAGATGGCAATATTGTCCATTCCCTTCCAGAATGCTATTTATAGTGTCTCCGTAAGCGAAAGGAAAGCGAAATAGCGCTATCGGATTGGAATAGTGCATATGCGTGAGGGATGTCTCATATCCCGTTTGCCACAATGTATCATTTTTGACATGAAAATATTTATTGCTATGCTCCCGATGAAGGCCGATGCTTGTGGTATCCGTTGATAATGGAAAGAAATAGTCTGCGCTAATCGTCGTTGCACTATCTATAGATAGTTCGGAAAAATCCCAAACACAATTTGTACCTGTGTCTGTCGCAGAGATGTAGGGAAGTTTATACACGATCAAGCTATCTCTTCCATAAGGAAGATGGTTGTCTAATGTCAACTCTTGAGCCGAAAGGGATATGGGACTCAACAAAGCCAAGCCCCATATCCAAATGATGATACTCGCTCGCACACGCATACGCTCACATTTTTTTATTCTTGTACAACAAATTGACCTACTAAGGCGCCACCGGCTGTTTCAATGCGGAGAACATATATTCCCGAATTGGAAATTTGTTCTTGGACGGAGTTAGAGAATTGTGCATTCACCACTATACCGCCGGTAGCGGCATTGACTACAATCGCCTGTGCAGACGGGATGTCCGTGTTCTGAGTGGTAATCGTTAAAGCATTGCCATTAATCGTAGCACGGAAATCTCTTGGGCGAGGCGGATTTGTTCCTGACTGCTCAGGTCCGTCCAATGGGTCATCCCCAGGCAGCGGAGTCATTTGAATAACTTCCATGAGTTGGATCTCTACTTCTTCTGCGCGAAGAAGACAAGGCATTGCGAGTAATGCACTCAATGCCACAAAAAGGAAACATTTTTTCATACTAGCATATTTTAAAAGGTTAATAAAAAAAATAACACCGTCAATCATTCGAAAGACGGTGCAAAAGTACTGCTTTTTGCGGATATGGCAAAATATTTATGTGGGCAATTAACCTTGTCTATTTTGCTGAATTACTGCAATTTACACAAAATAGGGTGTGGGCAATTTGCTTAATTCGTATTATCTATAGAAATTTTAATAAGAAAATTACGTAAATTTCCGCCATTTGTGCCTAATTTCTGTGCTACACGATACTTAAATTTACCTATTCCATTTAATGAATACGGAAGGATTTCAGCAATTTGTTGTCGGTTTAAATCCAGTAACACCAATACACATAATCGTACTTCTCGTTCAGAAAGAGAATATTTCTGCAAAAGAAAAGCAAGGTTATTAAAACGCCGGTTAATCATTTCGCATAATTGTCCATAATCTTTCCAATATGGTTCTTTATGCAGATCTTTCGTGTTCCGTAACGCATTACATGTAGCTTCTATATCTGACAATAATTGCAGATGTGTTTTCTGCTGTTGTTCGGATAACTGAGACATTTCTGTGTGTAAAGTAGCTATGCCTTCTATCAGTTGTGCCTGCTGATGTTGTTTAATATCTATTTCATGGATGATTTGTTGGTGTTGTTTGCGCTTGCGCCATACATGAACTAAAATAATTGAAGAACCGACAAACAAAACAATAGCTATGACCGTATATAACCATCGCCAATCGGGATTCTTTTTTCTGTCTAAATCTAACAACTGAGTTGCTTGAGAAAGTTTGCCTTGTCTAATCTCTAATATTTTTTGAATATCTGACCTTTCTGAAGCGTTCTTTCTAATATCTTCTTTGTCTTGGGTCTCGTCTTCATTAGTAAGCACATATAGTGCATTATTCCTGTCGAACAAGTCATTTGATACAGATAAAACTTGTTTTGCAAAATAAACGGCCGAATCTTTCGATGACATCCTTGAATATGATTGCATCTTAATTACTAGTTTAATCGACTCGAAAAAAGAAATAGAATCCAATGTGTTCGCGTAATATATAGCAGAGTCATATTGTTTTAAATTTTTATACAATTCCGCTTTTGTTAGATTCTTCCATATTAACACATCCTTATCTATGCCGTCTGTTTCTATTCTATTTAACAAAATTAACGTTTCCTCTTTCTTGCCCTGCTCTGCTAACTCATATGCCATGTCATTAAGCAAGAAATAATAAGACAATGTATCATTATCAGCAAGAAAACAATTTGCGGACTTCTCATACATGTCATACGAAAGGGGGAAATCACCAGCCAGATGGCAAATGGAGCCCATGTTGCTATACACGCGGCCGAGGATATGGTAGTCGCGCGTGCGGGAATGGGTCGCGCGGATGAAGGCCTGCATCGCTTCTACCGGATTATCTTTTGCGCGCAGCAGCTTGCCGTAATGATAGCAGGCATGAGTAAAGGAAGATGAAGGGTGAAAGGTGAAAGGTGAAAGGAATTGATAGGCGCCGAGCGTCTCATACGCCTGCGCGAGGGTGAGGCTGTCGCCGGCATCTATGCCGTACATCAGTCCTGCCTGCCATAGGCTGTCTGCCTGCGCCACGACGGCTTCCGCCTCGTGCAGCGCACGCGACGAACAGCCCTGTCCGACCATTCCGACCAGCAACAACAATACTATGTATCCCCACCGCTTCATATCAAATCAGCGACAAAGGTAATGCTTTTTTTCGACATGTGCAAATAAAAAGCACAAAAAAACCACCGTTGTGTGGTGGTTTTTGTAGCGGGACCCAGGATTGAAAATGGCGAAGACATAATCGTTCGAGGATTTATCCGAGATAAGAACTTGGGACCTCATGATTCATAATCAAAAAAACCGCCCTCGTAGGGTGGTTTTGGTAGCGGGACCCAGGATTGAAAATGGCGAAGACATAATCGTTCGAGGATTTATCCGAGATAAGAACTTGGGACCTCATGATTCATAATCAAAAAAAACCGCCCTCATAGGGTGGTTTTGTAGCGGGACCCAGGATTGAAAATGGCGAAGACATAATCGTTCGAGGATTTATCCGAGATAAGAACTTGGGACCTCATGATTCATAATCAAAAAAAACGCCCCGAAGGACGTTTTTGTAGCGGGACCCAGGATTGAACTGGGGACCTCATGATTATGAATCATGCGCTCTAACCAGCTGAGCTATCCCGCCTCTTTTTCTCAAAAGCGGGTGCAAAAGTACTGCTTTTTTTTCATATACGCAAATTTTCGGGCACTTTTTTGATTTTTTTTGTTAAATTCTTGCATATATGCAAATTTAATAGTACTTTTGCAGCGAAATTGCGTGAGTGCGCGCCTATGCGTGCATCGTACGCGCTTGCAAATAATTATTGTTTAGCGCGTGAAATATTGTGTAACCAAAACAAAGTTTTATGATTGAGGATTATCGGAATCCGATCTAGATTGCTTGACAAAACAAGAGTTTGTTGAAGAAATGGAAAAATTTATTATCGAGGTAAACCACGTATCGAAGCAATTCGAGGATGGTAAGTTTGCATTGAATGACGTAAGCCTTCAGGTGAAGAAAGGTGAATTCGTCACGATCTTAGGTCCTTCGGGCTGCGGCAAGACGACGCTGTTGCGTTGTATCGCGGGTTTTCAAGTAGCGTCAGAGGGTGATATTTTGCTCAAAGGCGAAGATATCACACAGACCCCGCCGCACAAACGTCCTGTGAACACAGTGTTCCAGAAGTATGCCCTTTTCCCCCATTTAAATGTGTATGATAATGTGGCGTTTGGTTTGAAACTGAAGAAACTGGACGCAGACACGATCATGAAACGCGTCAAACAGGCGCTGAAGACCGTAGGCATGAGCGACTACGAGTTCCGTAATGTGGACTCGCTCTCCGGAGGTCAGCAGCAGCGTGTAGCCATCGCGCGCGCTATCGTCAACCAGCCGGAAGTACTGTTGCTTGACGAACCCTTGGCAGCGCTGGACCTGAAGATGCGTAAGGACATGCAGCTGGAGCTCAAGGAGATGCATAAGAAACTCGGTATTACCTTCATCTACGTCACCCACGATCAGGAAGAGGCTTTGACGCTTTCGGACCGCGTGGTGGTGATGAGTGAAGGAAAAATTCAACAAATCGGTACTCCAACCGATATCTATAATGAGCCGCAGAACTGCTTCGTGGCCGATTTCATCGGAGAAAGTAACATCCTCTCCGGCACGATGATCCGTGACCGCCGCGTGGAGTTCAACGATCAGGAATTCGACTGTATCGACGAAGGATTCGGTGAGAACAACCCGGTGGATGTGGTCATTCGGCCCGAGGATATCTATATCTGGCGCAAAGAAGATGAGAAGCGCGGTAAGATCGTCGGCCAGGAAGAAGATGATGCGGAAGACCGCGTGCCGAAGGGTAAGTTCACGAAATGGTACGGAGAGGTGACCAGCTGCATCTTCAAAGGCGTCCATTACGAGATGACCGTCAAGACCGCGAACGGCTATGAGTTTATGGTGCAGGACTACCATGAGTTCCTGCCCGGTACAGAAGTGGGCATGCTGGTAAAACCGGAAGACATCCAGATTATGAAGAAAGAGCACTATATCTGGAATTATCTGGATGGCGAAGTGCTGAAGAACGGTAAGGTGCGTTTCATGGATGCGGACTGGGAAGTGGAAGAGAAGGCTTTGGAAGGTTTTGAACCGGGTGATCGGGTACAAGTTCGGGTCGGTTTCCGCGACATCGACTTGCAGGACCATGAGGAAGACGGATTCATTGCCGGCGATGTACATTTCATCCTCTATAAGGGTAACCACTATCACCTGACCATCCGGACGGATGAGGGCTATGACCTGTTTGTGAATACGGACGATGTATGGGACGACGGCGACCGCGTAGGTATCGTCATTCCGAAAAACAAGATTTACATCGATAAACTGGAAGAGCAAAAATGAAAAAGTTTCTTCAAATAGCCTCTTCCCGTCGTACTTGGGCCTGGCCGTACGTTCTGTTCCTGGTGCTGTTTGTGGTGCTGCCCTTGCTGCTGATCGTTGTCTATGCATTCACCACGCCGGGAGGCGACTTCACCCTGCATAACTTCGTGCAGTTCTTCACGACCAGCGAGGCGGTGAACACCTTTATCTATTCGATAGCAATTGCTATTCTGACCACCGTGATCTGTCTGCTGCTGGGTTATCCGGCGGCGTATATCATGGCGACGGCCGAGTTGAAGACGCCGGTTGTGATGTCGATGCTGTTCATCCTGCCGATGTGGATTAACTTCCTGCTGCGTACACTGGCTACCGTGGAACTGTTCAATATGTTCTCCATCCCGCTGGGCGAAGGAGCGCTGCTGTACGGTATGTGTTACGACTTCCTGCCGTTTATGATCTACCCGATTTACAATACGCTTCAGAAGATGGACCACTCGCTCATCGAGGCGGCGTATGACCTTGGTGCCAACCGTCGGGAGGTATTCACGAAAGTGATCCTTCCGCTCTCTAAATCCGGTATCTACAGCGGCGTGGTGATGGTCTTTATGCCGACCGTCTCTACGTTCGCTATCTCTGAGTTGCTGACCCGCAATAAGATCACGCTGTTCGGATCGCTGATCCAACGTGCGTTCGGCGAAGGCGGTTTGCAGATGTGGAACTACGGCGCAGCGCTGTCGCTGGTACTGCTGCTGATTATCGGTTTAACCAGTTTCTTCGGAAACAATGACGAGCAGGAGGCTCAGAGTGTGCTATGATGAAGGATCAAGAAATGAGTTCTGCTCAGATAGAAGCAAAGAAACGTGCCCGTAACCTGACGATGCGACGCATCTTATCGCAGTCGTACTTATGGTTCCTGATCGTGCTGCTGTACGCTCCGATCGTGCTGATCATCTTCTTCTCGTTCACGCGAAGCAAGGTATTGGGTAACTGGACGGGTTTCACGTTCGGTCTGTACGAGAACTTGTTCTCGGGGTACGACCGTGTGGCGCAAGTGCAGGTGAACCCGGATATGTACCAGGCGCTGCTGTACACGCTGATCATCGCCGTTATTGCCGCTACGTTCGCTACCTTATTGGGAACGCTGGCGGCCATCGGCATCTATAACATGCGTCAGCGCAGCCGGCGTGCGATCCAACTGCTGAACAGCGTGCCGATGATCAACCCGGATATCCTTACGGGTATCTCATTGTTCCTGCTGTTCGTGTTCCTGGGTATCAGTCGCGGTCTGACGACCGTCATCATCGCGCATGTGGTGTTCTGTACGCCGTACGTGGTACTGAGCGTCATGCCCCGACTCACGAAGATGAACCCGAATATCTACGAGGCGGCCTTGGACTTGGGTGCGACACCCTTCCAGGCGCTACGCAAAGTGATGATGCCCGAACTGTGGCCGGGTATGCTGAGCGGATTTATCCTCAGTATCACCCTCAGTATCGACGACTTCGGCGTGACGTTCTTCACCAAAGGAAGTAGCGGACTGAATACCCTCAGTACCTTTATTTACGCGGACGCGCGTAAGGGCGGTTTGACGCCGGAGCTGCGACCGCTGTTCTCGCTGATCTTCCTCACGATGCTCGTGCTGCTGATCATCATCAACTGGCGCGCTGCACGGCAAGCGAAGAAACTAAAAGGATAATGTGGAAAAATTAACTGGTTTTATTTAACGATACAAAAAAAATGAAAAAGATTCTTTCTTTTATGCTTGTTGCCCTGTTTGCAATGGGCAGTTTTGCGGCCGACCGCGCACATACACTGAAAGTGTATAACTGGGCCGATTACATTGACGAAAGCGTACTCAACGGCTTCCCCGCATGGTACAAAGAGATGACCGGCGAGGAGGTAGAAGTGATCTACCAGACCTTCGACATCAACGAATCCATGTTGACCGAGATCGAAGTAGGCCATGAGGACTATGACGTGATCTGTCCGTCCGAGTACATCATCGAGCGTATGCTCAAAGCGAACCTGTTGAAGAAAATCGACAAGGCCAGCATACCCGAAGGGCAACGTTACTTCGACAATGTAGCCCCCTTCGCAGTAGACAAGTTCGCCCAGATGTCGGAGACCGAGACCGTGAGCGACTACACCGTAGGTTATATGTGGGGTACGACCGGTTTCATCTATAACCCCGAGCACGTGAATGGCGAGGACTTGCATACCTGGGGAGCACTTCTTAACCCGAAATTCAAAGGCCAGATCTACATGAAGGATGCCTTCCGCGATGTCTATTCGGTGGTAGTGCTCTATGCATACCGCGATGAGATCGCACGCGGCGAAGTGACCCGTGACGAGTTGGTCAAGACCATCACCCCGGAGCGTATCGCACGCGTTGAGGAGATCCTCACGGCCGCCAAAGATAACTTCGCCGGCTGGGAAGTGGACTTCGGAAAAGAGGAGATGACCAAGGGTAAAGCCTGGATGAACCTCAGCTGGTCCGGTGATGCGCAGTTTGCTATCGACGAGGCAGCAGAGAACGGCGTTGAACTGCAATATATCGTGCCGGACGAGGGTTCGAACGTATGGTTCGACGGTTGGTGTATCCCGGCTTATGCAGTCAATACCAAGGCTGCTACCTGGTGGATCAACTACATGTGTATCCCGGAGAATGCCATCAAAAACATGGACTATATCGGCTATGTATCCGTCATCGCTACGCCGGAGATCCTGGAATGGGCAAACGACGAAGAGGAATGGCCGGAGGCACTGGATCTGAGTTATTTCTTCGGCGAAGAGGCTACGGAAGTTCATGCGAACCCTGTCTTCTACGCAGACAAAACCACCATCGACCGCTGTGCGCTGATGCATGACGCAGGCGATATGAACGAGGAACTCGTGAAGATGTGGAACCGCGTCAAAGGCGATAACCTCAGTCCGGTCATGATTGCTATCATCGGTATCGTCGTACTGATCATCCTCGTGTTCGTTGTTTGGAAAGCCATGAGTAACCGCCAACAGCAGAAGATGCAACGCAAAAATCGTGCAAGAAGATAACCAAACGAAATGACGTCAATTCGTAATTATATCATTGTATTTCTGTGTGTTATGAGCCTGAGCAGTTGGGCTCAGACCACAGAGATGGAGCAGCGCTACAACGCTTTAGCGGCACGCTTTGAGGTGCGCGACAAGCAGTTGACGAAGGATCTGAAGGCCTATCTGCAAGCTTTTCCTTATACCACTTTTGCGGACGAAGTGAAGTTCATGCAAGGAGTGCTGCAGGTGGAGAAAGGCCAGAATAAACAAGGCCTGAAGACCCTGGAGTCCATCGACCTGAAAGCCCTGACCCGTCCGCACCAGTTGGATTACACCTTCTATCGCGGCTATGCCTACCTCATGCAGCAGGACTATCACAAGGCTTCGATCTACTTCGGTCAACTCAGCAAATCGGACACGCGCTATGCTACCCGCGGTACGTATTACTACGGTTACTGTCTCTACAAAGAGCAGAAATATGAGCAAGCCCTGCCTGTCTTCAAGAAACTGGAGAACGAAGCGGCGTACAGCAAGACCGTGCCTTATTACATCGTGCAGATCGAGTACGCGCTGGGGCATCATGAAGAGGCTGTTACGCGTGCGGAGACTTTGCTGCGCGAACATCCCGAAGCGCTGAATAACAGCGAGTTACATCGTATCTTAGGTGAGTCGTATTACCTGAAGGGCGATTACAAACAGGCGACCACGCACTTGCAGCAGTATCATAAAGCAGCGACGGAGAACAAAGAGGAGTTGCTGCGCAACGATATCTTCATGCTGGGTGTGGCAGCCTATCAGTTGGGCGAATACGAAGCATGTGTAAAATACCTCAAGCAGGTGAAGCAAGAGAAAGACACGCTCTCCGAGGCCGCCTGTCTGACGATGGGTAATGCGTACGTGGAGATGGCTATGCCCGAGCAGGCAAAACTATCTTTCCAGGCCGCAGCGTCCTATGGGCTGACACCTACCGTACAGGAAGAAGCCGCATATAACTACACGCTCTGCACCTACGAGTCGTCCAGCGCGCTGGGTGAGTCCGTACGGGCATTCAACGACTTCCTGCATCAGTTCCCGAACTCTAAATACGAAAGCAAGGTCTATCAGTTGCTGAGCGATGCGCTCATGCAGAGTAAGAACTACGCAGCCGCTATCTCGGTGTTGGATTCCATCAGCAACCCGACGCCTAAGATGTTGAAAACCAAGCAGTATCTGCGCTATCAACTGGGTGCTGATAATTTCCTGCAGGGTAAGATGCAGCAGGCCATCGACTGGATGAGCGAGGTGATCAACCATACGGAGGACGCTTCGGATTATACGACGGAGGCTTACTACGTACGCGCCGAAGCCGCCTATCGTTTACGCAACTATATGGCTTGCGAGAAGGACCTGAAGACCTTCTTCTTACGTCCCGATGCGCGGCAGTCAAGCAACTACGCTATCGCGAAGTATCTGCAGGGTTACTGCTATTTCTCGCAGCAGCAATACACCAAGGCGCAGGAGGTCTTCTCCTCCTATCTCGATGTAGCTTTGGCTTCCGAACCGACCTATGCCGATGCGCTGAACCGTATCGGAGACTGCTATTTCAATGCACGCCAATTCCCACAGGCCATCTCCTATTATTCGCAAGTAAGCAACCTGCAGGCGTCCGGAGCGGACTATGCGCTCTTCCAACGCGGTTATGCCCTGGGGCTGCAACATAAATATGCGGAGAAGATCAGCGTGATGCGCGAACTGACAACGCGCTATCCGAAGTCAGACTATGCGGACGACGGCGTGTATGAGACGGCACGTGCACAGTTGCAATTAGAGGACGAGCGAGGCGCTATCGTCACGTACGAACAGCTCCTGGCTACCTATCCGCACTCCACCTTGGCCCGTAAGGCTTCTCTGGAGCGCGCGATGCTCTATCGTAACCTGCATCAGAACGACCAGGCTATCGCGGCTTATCGGCAAACCATCGAGAAATATCCGGCTACCGAAGAGGCCTACACCGCCCTCGATGCCTTGCAGGCACTGTACGTGGAAACCGGTAATGTAGGCGAGTACGTGAACTTCACCAAACAACTTGCGAAGATGGATATGAACGTCATCACGCAGGAGGATTCGTTGATGTATGCGGCGGCTGAAATACAATATATGCAAGCCGCTTATCAGAAAGCGACGGTAGCCCTGTCGAATTATATCACCCAGTACTGCTCCGGCGGTCGGTACTGCACCACCGCACGGTATTACTTGGCCGACTCGTATTACCGTCTCGGTAAGAACGGCGAGGCCTTGGCGCAGTATGCGATCTTGGCGGAGATGAATGCTAACCCCTATCAGGAGGAGGCAGCTACCCGTGTAGCAGAGATATGTTACGACAAGGGCGATTTCAGTTGCGCACTCGAAGGCTTCTATCGCTTGCAGGCACTGGCTTCCAGTCGCGAGAACACGCTCATCGCCCGTCTGGGTATCTTACGCTGCAGCCAAGCGCTGGGTCGTCATCAGGCGGTGATCGATGTGGCGGATATGATCCTCGGCGACCAGCCCATTAGCGACGATATGCGCACCGAAGCACTCTACGGACGTACGAAAGCCTATATCGGTTTGAACCAATGGAAGAACGCGCAACCCGACCTGACGACGCTGAGTAAAGAAGTGCGTACGGCCCAGGGAGCCGAAGCCAAATACCTGCTCGCGCAGAGCTATTTCGAACTCAAAGACCTGGAAGCCGCCGAAGCGCAAGTCATGGAGTTCACCCAGATGAATACCCAGCAGCAATACTGGTTAGCGCGTGCCCTCATCCTCTTAAGCGATATCAACCGCGAACGAGGCGAGTACTTCCAGGCACGCCAGTATCTGCTTGTGCTACAACAGAATTACCTCAATAAGACCGACGGTATCCATTCGCTCTTGGCGAACCGTCTGGACACATTGGATCAGTTGGAGAAACCCGTAGTAAAGGAGGAAGTGGAAGATGAAGAGTAATACGATAAACAATATACGCATCGCCTTTAGCGGCTTAGCCCTGCTGCTGAGCGGAACTCTGTTTGCCCAACAAGACAGTGCGCTCAACCGCTCCGTAACCGTAGAACGCGATTTTCAACCGGTGATTCAAGCGGCAGGAAAAATTGCTACGAAGCCGGCTGTGGTGGAAACGAAGATAGAACCTTCGCAGGTGCATTATTCCGATTTCACAGCGGATGTGACGCCGCAAGCGACGTTTAATCCCCTGCTCTCCCAGCCTACGCGTTTCGAACCGGGACATAAATACAACGGTTATATCCGCGGTGCCCTGGGTCACCCGAACACCCTCTTGGATTTCGGATACCACTTAGACGACACCAAGAAATCTATTCTTGATGTCTATGCGCACCATCGTGCCGAATGGGGTTTGGCTGCGCTCAGCAAGACTAAAGTGGGCTTGAACTTCACGCATACCTATTCGAAATGCGACCTCTACTTCGGCCTCAACGGAGGAAATATCTTCTATCATAAGTACGGTCATTTCTACGACTACAGCCAGACCTTCGGCATGTGGGCGAAGAACGACGAGGCCTATCCGAAGCCCTATACTATAGGGGATAAAGATAAGACTTCGCTCTGGACCGCAGAGGTCTATCTGGGCGTGAAAGCGAATGCCAAGCAGGACGTGCAGTACCAGGTGCAGACAGGTTATATGCTCTTTGCGAAAGCAGGAGCCGTATCGGAGCACCAACTGCGCACGAAAGGTTCGTTCGACTGGCATAGCGCGGAGCACCATGTGGGCGCCAAACTGTATGTGCAGAATAACTTCCTGCAACTCAACGATGCCCTCGGTATTCCGGACTCGCTCTACCAAAAGAGCCGTCATAACTTCCGGATTGAGCCTTATTATGCTTATGAAGGAACGCGCCTGCGCGTACACGTAGGAGTGAACTTCGACCTCAATATCGGCAAGGGTCATCAGATCCTTTCCAAGACCGAGAATGTCAGCTTTGCGCCCTCGCCGCATATCAACTTGGAGGCCCAGATCGCCAAACAATGGCTGACCATCTATGCGGATATCGAAGGCTCTCTCGGTTTGGGTTCGCTGCAGAGTTACATGGAGGAGAACCGCTACAGTATGATTCACGCCGGTATCATTAGCCCGTGCGCTCCGTACACACCGGTCGATGCCGAACTCGGCTTCCATATCCGCCCGCATCGTGACGTGCTGATCGAGCTCCACGGCGGGTATGCTTATATGATGTATGAGGACTTCTGGATCGCTACGGCCGATAACACTACCAATTACGCGCCGCTGAATAAGACCCTCATGGCGGGTGATTTCATCCATGCCCATGCGGATAACTACCAGCGCGGTAAGATCGGCGGTCAGCTCAACTACCACTACCAGGACCTCGTGCGCGTGAACCTGAATGGCGATTACTATATCTGGAAAGGCGATACTACGGTGTACGATCGCCCCAACTGGGAAATCGGCCTGCGTATTGACGGCCGGATCAACAAGAACTGGTCGCTCTATTCCGATAACCACTTCGCCGGAAAACGTCTGGCTTTGGCTACCGACGGCGAACACTGGCTCGCGCCGACGATCGACCTGAACTTAGGTCTGCAGTACGATATGTGGGTCGGTAAGGTGAAGAACGAGCGTGCGAAAAACAACGCCTTGCGTCCTGAACCGCAACCGAACCTCACCTTCTTCTTCCAGCTCAATAACTGGCTGCATCGGAAGAACGAGATCTACTACGGCTATCGCTCGCAGGGTATCAACTTCCTCTTAGGAGCTACCTATCGCTTCTAAGCATAGTGTACAAAAAGAAAAGACTCGCCATTCAGCGAGTCTTTTTTCATTCCCAACGGGCTATTAGAGGGAAGCTTGGTAAGCCGCAGCATCCATCAAGTTGTCGAGCTCTGCAGCGTCCTTCACCGCGATGCGGATGATCCAGCCTTCTCCGTACGGGTCGTTGTTGACCAACTCCGGCTGTGCATCCAGCGCACCGTTGATCTCCAGCACCTCACCGGTCACCGGCATATTTAGGTCGCTCACCGTCTTAACGGCTTCGATAGAACCAAACACTTCACCTTGCGCTACCGTCTCACCCTCCGTAGGAACGTCGATGAAAACGATCTCGCCTAACTCGGATTGTGCATAATCTGTGATGCCGACATATGCCTCATCACCCTCTACGCGAATCCATTCGTGCTCGCTGGTATAGCGAATATTCTCAGGAAAATTCATATCTTTGAACTTACTTTAAACGTTAATGCTTATTGAATCGGAGTCGGAGGAATCTGATCTCCCAGAGCCGACATCGCGCAGCGGAAACCAATCTTCGACGATGCCTGGTCTTGATCCAGGTAACGACGGGTAGACGGATTCAGCCAGTAGATACGATCAGCCCAAGAACCACCTTTGTAAACGCGGGTCTTCTTGGTGATACGCGGAGCCAGGATATCGGTGATATCGATCTTACGCTCCTCCAGATTACCCAGACCGGTGGTGTCGCCGATCAACGGGAAATCGGTATCATACAGACTTGCGCGGTCGCCGTCGCGTACGTCACGTTTATCCTCCTTGCTTGTCCAAGCAATCTTCACGCGTCCCAGCGAGTCCGTCGCATACTTACCATCCTCGTCAACGACCGGATAACTGTAGATATTACCACGGAAAGAGTTGTACTCCGATGCATCTTGGAACGTCGTCTCACGATATACATCCATTACCCACTCGTTTACGTTTCCGGCCATGTTATACAATCCGAAATCGTTGGGATAGAAGGCATCCACCGGGTTGGTGATCACATACTTATCGTTCAGCGCACCGCTGACACCCATCATGTCGCCTCGTCCACGAACGAAGTTAGCCTGCATCTGACCCAGCGCACGTTTCGACATGTCACGAGGATGATAGCCGCTCCACGGGTAAACCTTACCCTCGATCGTCAGACCGTCATCACCGGCTACCGGAGCATAAGCAGCGAACTCCCACTCAGCCTCGGTCGGCAGACGATAGCCGTTTACAAAGATACCGTCGGCGATAGTCACCTTACGGGGTTTGCCATAGCTATCTTGTCTCGGATGACGACCATAATCAGGAACGTACTCGTCATTCATCTTATATTTCTCGGTATTGAATACAAACTTATCACGAATCCACTCGTAGCTCGGACGATATACGGTAACCGTCTGGTCCGGATCTTCCTCGCTCGGCTTCTCGTAGGCTACTAACTCATAGCCATGAATCTGCTCCCATTCTTCCTTACCGTCCTCATCGATCTCCTCGTTCAGCGCCTTGAAGTCAGGAATCTGCATCGCGCCGCAGTTCACCAATGCCATCTCGTTGACACGGTCGGTACGCCATTGGCAGTAATCCATAGCCTGCTCCCAGGTCACACCTACGATCGGATAGAACGAGAATGCCGGGTGCTCGAAATAGTAGTTCTCATATGGGTCGTTGTACGCCAGATCCTCACGCCATACGGTGTGATCCGGACGAGCCTGATCCACCAACTCCGGAGCTACTGCACCGAATACAAACTCCATCCAGTGGAGGTATTCGTTCCAGTTCAGGTTCGTGATCTCGTACTTGTCCATGAAGAAGTGGCTGGCCGTCACCGTACGGGTCTCGTTGTTACGCGGAGCGGTCAGGAACTCATCCTTCTCTCCTACCGTGAACGAACCACCCTGGATCTGCACCATACCTACAGGATTCGCATTTCCCACACCCTCTTGGGCCTCAAAATTAGTAGTCTTCGGATCGAAATAGCTCCATCCCGTCGTGTTACTTACACGGGTATTCAACTCGCGCTGCTGGCATGCAGAAACACCCAGAACGACCATTCCGATCAACAGATACTTTAATACGTTTTTCATAATTATTTGTTTGTCAAATTTTATATCTACATATAAATCAGCCTGCAAAAGTACTTCTTTTTTTCCATTTACGCAAATTTTTATTGCTTTTTTTTGCATATTTGCAATTTTTTTTTGCTTTTTTTTGCATATTTGCAATTTTTTTTTGCTCATTCGGATTTTTTGTAGTAATTTTGCAGCGTGAAAACGCAAATTATGGCCATCGGCAACGTCACGCCGGATAGTTTCTATGCATCCTCGCGTTTATGGGCGAGTTCTTCGGCTCAGGAGCAGAAGGAGTGTATCCTACAATGGGCAAAAGAGGCGATAGCCGACGGAGCGGATATCCTCGATATCGGCGGATGCTCCACCCGTCCGGGTAGCACGCCTGCGAGTGAAGAAGAGGAATGGCTGCGGGTAGAACCGGCTTTGCGTGCTTTGCGCGAAGTCCTACCGGAGGTGCCCCTCTCCTTGGATACTTTTCGTCCGGCTGTAGCCGAGAAAGCCCTGCGGCAGTTCGGACTCATGATCATCAATGATATATCGGGCGGATGCGAAGCAATGTACGATTTGGTGCGAAGGTATCACGCGCCGTATGTATGGACCCTGTGCGGACAACTCGACCTGCCGAAACGGATGCCTCAAATGCAGGATATCGACCTCATCCTCGATCCCGGTTTCGGATTCATCGGTAGCACCGAGGCGGATTACACCTGCATGCGGCAACTGGACCAACTCCGGGCCTACGAGCGACCGGTCTTGGTGGGCGTCAGCCGCAAATCCATGCTGTGGCGACCCTTGGGACTCACGCCGGATACCTGTCTATGCGCTACCCAGGCGCTGCAACTGTACGCCCTTGAGCATGGCGCGACCATCCTGCGCACCCATGATGTGAAGGAAACAAAGCAAACCCTCACCCTCTGGGAACAACTGCGTCCCTAATGAATAGAACAGTAACTATAGAATATACTATAGCATGCATTTTCTGGCCGTTTCATTCGGATTCAAAGATTTGATAGACATCCTGCTGGTGGCTACGATCTTATATGAGGTGTATCGCCTGCTGCGCAAGAGCGGAGCTTCGAACCTCTTCTGGGGTATCTTGGCGTTCATCGTGGTTTGGTTCTTAGTCAGTTTCGTCTTCGAACTGGACCTTACCGGCGCACTCTTCGACCGTATCATCTCCGTAGGAGCCATCGCCCTCATCGTCATCTTCCAGGAAGAGATCCGTTCGTTCTTTAATCGCTTGGGTGCACGTTTCTCTTCACTGGCCTTGTTTAAGCGCGGAAACGAAAACGAGACCGCTTCCCGTCAACAGGTGCTCGAGATCACCCAGGCTTGCCGCCACATGGCGTCCACCAAAACGGGTGCTCTCATCGTTGTCGCCGGAGTCGACGACCTCAAGGATATCATCGAGACCGGCGAACGACTGGATGCGACCGTCTCGGCGCGTCTGATCGAGAATATCTTCTTTAAGAACACCCCGCTCCATGACGGTGCGCTCATCATCCGCGAGGGTAAACTGGTAGCCGCTGCGTGCATCCTGCCCGTCAGTCATAACCAGTCTATTCCGCAGCATTACGGTCTCCGTCACCGCGCGGCCTTGGGATTAACAGAAAAATCCGATGCTACGTGTATCGTAGTATCGGAAGAGACCGGTCATATCTCGGTAGCCGAGAATGGCACTATTCGCGAAGTGACAAGCGACGATTTATTCCTCGTACTTCATTCCACTTCGGCCCCCGCGGGGACGGACTGAACTCTTGTAGGCGTCGTAGCAGAGCAGGCATCGCCCTGTCTCCGGCAACTGGAAGAGAATCGTAAACTTCACACCGATCATCAAGTTATTGACCTTCGAAGCGAAGTTCTTCGTGGACATCAGGTCGTTCAATTCCACCCCATCGATCATCGTGCGGGTGTTGTACACATAGTCCGCGGACTCGGGATTGGTGTTGTAGACCGTCGGCGTCACGAGCGCATCCAGGGTACGCGGCGTATGCACGTCCGTCAGACCGTAGTCGATGAATCCGGCAAAGCGGTACTCCACCTTGCGCTTCGGTACATCATACCCTACATCACTCGTCAGCACACCTACTCGACCACCCATTTCCAAACTCAGCGCCATATTGAGCTTCAGACTGGCAGGGGCATTATTATGCTTCTTCTCATTCGCAAAGAACTGATATTGAGGCAGTTCGGGCGACTGACCGATGATACCGAAATCGGGATAGTTACCGTAGGTAGTAAGGGTCGCTTTGGTATGCGCACGAGTGAACACACTCGCATCAAATTTCATACCTACCAGCATATAAAACGCCTTGTGCTGAAATCCCAACAGCACCGGCACCTGCACCGCGATATTCGTGTAGTAATCGTTGCGGTTCTTGATCTCATAGACATAACTGAACGGATCCCCCTGCAGGTCACGCTGACCATCCAACGTTACTACTTTGTTGCTTCCCTGCGAGAAAGCCGTCATACCGCCCCACGCACCTACGCCCAGGTCGAAGAGAAACTGGGTAGAACTGTATTTCTTACCCGCCTGCATCTCATACACAAAACCCACGCCGCCTACGGGACCGAAACTGGAGCCGTATTGACTCTGGGCGGGCATCAACGTCCAGTCCGCTATCTGCGCCGAAGCACCGATATAATTGCTTACCTTCGCCTGCATCGCCCCGCTAATGAGCAATGCAAGTAGCAAAACGAAATATGTTTGGCGATTTTTCAACGTTTTAATTTGCATATTTGGATTTTTTGTAGTACCTTTGCAGCCGATTTCAGTTTGTCTACTGCTGCTGCAGAGGTCTTTTGCGACCGCAAAAGTAGTAAAAATAATTGATATACACAAACATTTTTTGAAAAAAACAACTTTTTAGTAAAAATTTACACAAAAATATGGCATATAATCGCACTTTAATCACAGCAGCCCTGCCTTATGCGAATGGTCCGGTCCATATCGGACACCTTGCCGGCGTCTATGTTCCGGCGGATATCTACGCGCGCTATCTGCGCCTCAAAGGCAAGGAGACGATGTTTGTCTGCGGTAGCGATGAGCACGGTGTGCCCGTTACCATACGCGCCCGCAAAGAAGGAATCACGACCCAAGAGGTGGTGGACCGCTATCACTCGCTTATCAAACGCTCCTTTGAGCAATTCGGTATCTCCTTCGATATCTATTCCCGTACTACCTCGGCGATCCATCATCAGTTTGCGGCCGACTATTTCCGCAAGATGTATGATGCCGGCCAGTTTATTGAAGAGACCTCCGAGCAGTTCTATGATCCCGAGACGGGGCATTTCCTGACCGACCGCAATATCCGCGGGGAGTGTCCGCGCTGCCATTCCTTGGGCGCCTATGGCGACCAGTGCGAGAAATGCGGCGCTACCCTCTCGCCCGATGAACTGATCAACCCCTATAATGCCGAGACCGGCAATGCCCTCACCAAGAAGGAGACCAAACACTGGTATCTCCCGCTGGATCAGTACCAGACCTGGCTCGAGGACTGGATCCTCAATAACCATAAGGAATGGCGTCCCAACGTCTATGGCCAGTGTAAGAGTTGGCTCGATAGCGGACTCAAACCCCGTGCCGTCACCCGTGACCTCGACTGGGGTATCCCCGTGCCCGTAGAGGGTGCAGAGGGCAAAGTGCTCTACGTATGGTTTGATGCCCCCATCGGCTACATCTCCAATACCAAAGAACTCTGCCAAAACGAGCCCGATAAATTCGGCAACTGGGAGAAATGGTGGAAGCAGGAAGATACCAGAATGATCCATTTCATCGGAAAAGATAACATCGTTTTCCATTGCATCGTCTTCCCCGCTATGCTCAAGGCGCAGGGTTATAACTTGCCCGATAACGTGCCGGCGAATGAGTTCCTCAACCTCGAGGGCGATAAGATCTCTACCTCCCGCAACTGGGCGGTTTGGCTCAACGAATACCTCGATGATTTCCCCGGCAAACAGGACGTGCTGCGCTATGTGCTTACCGCCAATGCACCGGAGACCAAGGATAACGACTTCACCTGGGCGGACTTCCAGGCGCGTAACAACAACGAACTCGTGGCTATCTACGGCAACTTCGTCAACCGTGCCCTCGTGCTTACCTCCAAGTATTTCGAAGGACGTATCCCCGCATGCGGCGAACTCACCGACTACGACAAAGAAGTCATATCACAAATCACCAATTACAAATCACAAATCGAGAGTTTGCTCGATGTCTTCCGTTTTAGAGAAGCGCAGAAAGAGGCGATGAACCTCGCCCGCATCGGTAATAAATACCTCGCCGATACCGAGCCTTGGAAACTCGCCAAGACGGATATGGCTCGCACGGCTACCGTGCTCCATCTCGCGCTGCAGATCGCCGCTAACCTCGCGATCGCTTTCGAGCCGTTCCTCCCGTTCTCATCGGAGAAATTACGCGCGATGCTCCGTCTCGACAAAGCCTTCGGCTGGGAAGATCTCGGCCGCATCGATATGCTGAAAGCAAACGATACACTCGGCGAAGTCAGCCTGCTCTTTGAGAAGATCGAAGACAGTGCTATTCAGGCGCAACTCGACAAGCTCGCCCGCATCAAGGCCGAGAACGAAGCCGCAGCACAAGCCGAGGCACTCAAGAACTGGCGACCCGAACCGGTCAAAGAGCCGAATTCTTTCGATGAATTCGAGAAAAATGACATCCGTGTCGCTACCGTCCTGGAGTGTACGCCCGTCAAGAAATCGGAGCGTCTGCTGCAGTTCAAATTGGACGATGGAATGGGCGGACGTACGATTTTATCGGGTATTGCGCAGTCTTATCCGGACCCGTCCGTACTGGTAGGCAAACAGGTGCTGTTCATCGCCAATTTCCCGCCGCGTAAGATGATGGGAATCGAGAGTCAGGGTATGATTCTCTCCGCGGTAGATGCCGACGGCAAACTGGTCGTCACTGCCGTCTCTGCACCCGTGAAGAACGGATGCCAAGTAGGATAAAAGAAAGGACTATATGGGACTACTGCTTTTGTTTTTATTCGCCGCGATGAGCATCAGTTTCCTCTGCTCCATTCTGGAGTCGGTACTGATGTCCACCTCGCTCAGTTATATTAATCTCCGCGAAGAGGAAGGCTATGCGCCCGCGAAGCTCATGAGCCAGTATAAGGAGGACACCGGTCGTCCTTTAGCCGCTATCCTCTCGCTCAACACCATCGCGAATACGGTGGGTGCAGCCGGCGTGGGTGCCCAGGCTGCCCAGTTCGGCGGTATGTGGGTCGGTATCGTTTCAGCCATCACCACCCTCCTCATCCTCGTCTTCTCGGAGATCATCCCCAAGGTCATCGGTACTACCTATTGGCGCCAACTCATGGGTCCCTCCGCGCGCACCATACGCGCGCTCATCTTTATATTATATCCGTTCGTATTATTGGTCGAATTGATCACCAAGGCCTTTCCTAATAATGAAGACGACCCTTCCGTCAGCCGCGAAGAAGTGCTGGCGATGGTCAATGTGGGCGAAGAAGAAGGGGTCGTCGACGAGGACGAGAATAAGATCTTCTCTAACCTCATGCGTCTCGACTCCATCCATGCCTATGATGTGATGACGCCGCGTGTAGTAGCCAAGACCGCACCGGAGAACATGACCCTCCGCGCTTACTACGACAACGATGAATACGACCATTTCTCGCGTATCCCGCTCTATAAACCCGAGGCACCCGAGTACATCACCGGCTATGTGCTGCGAAACGATGCACTCGAGGAACTGACAGAAGATCATTTCCGCAAGACCCTCGGCGGTATCAAGCGTTCCTTGCCGGCTTTCGACCAGGACCTCACCCTCGGCGTCATCTTCGACTCCATGCTCAAGCAGAAGAGCCAGATCGCCCAAATCATCGATGAATACGGCATGTTTGTCGGTATCCTCACCCTCGAGGATATCATCGAGACCATCTTCGGACTCGAGATCATCGACGAGAACGATACCGTCATCGATATGCAGCAATATGCGCGTGAACGATGGGAACAACGCCAGAAGAAATACCGTAAAGTGGAAAGTGGTAAGTTAAAAGAAGCAAGTGAAAGCGAAGAGCGACATACGGATCCTGAACAAGAAGGCGAAGTTTGAATACATCATCCTGGACCGCTACACCGCGGGTATTCAATTATTCGGCACCGAGATCAAATCTATCCGCGAAGGCAAAGCGTCCTTGGTGGATAGCTATTGTGCCGTAGAGCACGGCGAGATGTACGTCAAGCAGATGCATATCGCCGAGTACCGCTTCGGCAGTTACGCCAACCACGAAGCCAAACGCGACCGCAAACTGCTGCTCACCAAACGCGAGATCCGGAAACTCGACAAAGCCACCAAAGATACCGGTAAGACCATCGTGCCGCTCGTGCTCTTCATCAACGAGAAAGGCCTGGCGAAGTTGGAGATCGCCCTCTGCCAGGGTAAGCATGCCTACGACAAACGCCAATCGCTCCGCGAAGCGGACGACAAACGCGAAGTGGCACAATTAATGAAAAACCTCAAAAGGTAAGAGCTAAGAGTTGGCACCTTGGAGACGATGCAGATGACAGAGCATCAGCGAACCGTCCTCACGCCTTAAGTGCATACCATTGCCTTCGCAGAACGCGAAGGCTTTGCAGTCTTTACAGGGTTCCGTTTTCTTCATCCAACTCCGGTCACGGTAGGGCTTGAACTCTTCTTCCCATACGCGCCAGAACGAGTCTTTATAGATATTCCCCTGATAGTATTTGCCGCGGATACTGGTGCAGGCGGAGATATGGCCGTCTATCAATATCGAAGCCACCGTCACACCCGCTGCACACTGGTAGAGGTAATCGCGCACCTTGCCTTCGTAGTCGCCTAAGAAACCCTCGCACGAATACGATACATGGCGTCCTGCTTCCCGCTCCGCCGTAATAAAATCCATCAAGGACCGGAACTGTTCGTCCGTCAGCAGCAACTCCGGCTGATCGGCTGCCCTACCCATCGGGTCGATACCGAATACCCGCCAGTCGCGTACGCCCAGACCCCATAGCATATCGCGTATCGCTTCGATATGACCGATCGTGCGCTGGTTGACGCAGGTCACTACATCCCATACCAGCCCTTTCTCTGCCGCACATAATTGGATCGCTCGCGTCGCCCCTTCGAAGGCCAAAGGGTGCTGCCGCATCCATATATGATCTTCCTCCAGTCCGTCGCAGGAAACCGTCATCGAACGCAGACCCGCCTCACGCAACTCCCGAAAACGCTTCTCCGTCAGCGCCAGACCGTTCGTCACCATACCCCATGGATAGCCCCTTTCTTTCAACGCCCGACCGACATCAGCCAGGTCCTTGCGCATCAGCGGTTCACCACCCGATATGATGATCATCACCTCACGCGGGTTCACGTGCGGCGTCACTTCTTCATCGATGACTTTCAAAAAATCTTCCGCCGGCATGTCGGGCGTCTCGACCGAAGCGATGCAGTCGCTCCCGCAATGCAGACAATGGACATTACATCGTAATGTCGACTCCCAGAACAACTGCTGCAGCGGATGCAGTTTCTTTAAGTTCTGCCGCCGCCACCGCTCCAGCCATAAGGCCGTTTTTAAGCGCAGGTTCATGCTTATTAACGAAGGTTATTGGGAATGCCGTATTTCACTACCGGACGTTGCTCCGGCTTCGGCTTCGGATTCTGATCCGGAGCCTCTTGCGGCTCATCAATAGCGGTCGTATCTGCCGGCGCATCAATCGTATCAGACGGCAACTGTAACTCGTCCTCCGGACGTACCAGCACTCCGTACATCGCGATCACACGCTCCGTCGGCACACCGTACTTCAGCATCGGACGTTGCGTCGCCTTCGTCGTGTTCTTACCCGTATGACAGCCTACCAGACCCACACTCATCGCGCCAAGGAGCACGTTCATGGTTGTTAAAATGCGCTTTTTCATATCTTCCTGAGGACGATTTAGTTACAAATCCGCCGCAAAGGTACGAAAAAAAATGGATATGAACAAATAAAAAACCATTTTATTTGCGTATATGCAAAATTTTTACTACTTTTGCAGCCGTTTTTGATTCATTCGCATGCGTATGAGACGTTTTATCCTTTCTGTCTGCCTCCTCTCGGTCGCCCTTTTCGCCTCCGCGGAAATCAGCGATATCCTCGGTAACTGGAAGACCGTCGATGATAAGACCGGCAACAGCTATTCCGTCGTGTCCATCTATCGCGGTGCCGACGGACTGTATTACGGTAAGATCGCGAAGATGCTCATGGGCCCCGCGGACCTCGTCTGCGATAAATGTCCGGGAGACGACCATAACGCTCCCCTCGTCGGGCTCGTCTTCATCCGCGGCATGAAGTACGATGCGAAAAACAACCAACTCGTCGGGGGCAAACTCCTCGACCCCGAGTCCGGTAATTTCTATTACGGTAAGATCTACCCCAAGAACGGCAAACTGGTGCTCCGCGGCTCGATTGATAAGTTCGGGCTGCTCGGCCGAAACCAGACCTGGATTCGCGAATAAACACGCTAAATAAGCAACAATATATATGGCAAATTTTCAAAAATTAACTCCTCGAAGCGAGGATTACTCGAAGTGGTATAACGAATTGGTCGTGAAGGCCGACTTGGCGGAGCAGAGTGCGGTCCGCGGCTGTATGGTCATCAAGCCCTACGGCTATGCGATCTGGGAAAAGATTCAGGCGGAGCTCGACCGTCGGTTCAAAGAGAAAGGTGTCAAAAACGCCTATTTCCCGCTCCTCATCCCGAAGTCTTTCCTTAGCCGCGAAGCGGAGCACGTAGAGGGCTTCGCCAAAGAGTGCGCCGTGGTGACCCACCATCGTCTGATGAACGATCCCAACGGTCGCGGCGTGGTCGTAGACCCGCAGGCGAAACTCGAGGAAGAACTCATCATCCGTCCGACTTCCGAGACCATCATCTGGTCCACCTATAAGAACTGGATCTCGTCCTATCGCGACCTGCCTATCCTCTGTAACCAGTGGTGTAACGTCATGCGTTGGGAGATGCGTACGCGTCTTTTCCTGCGTACGGCTGAGTTCCTCTGGCAGGAGGGACACACCGCCCATGCTACCAAAGAGGAAGCCGAGGACTACGCACGACAGATGCTCGATGTCTATGCCGACTTCGCCGAGAACGTCATGGCTATTCCGGTCGTCAAAGGTGTCAAGTCGCCGAACGAGCGCTTCGCCGGAGCACTCAATACGTATTGTATTGAAGCCATGATGCAGGACGGTAAGGCCCTGCAGGCCGGTACCTCCCATTTCCTCGGTCAGAACTTCGCCAAGTCCTTCGACGTACAGTTCCTCAATAAAGAGAATAAATACGAGTATGTATGGGCTACGAGTTGGGGTGTCTCGACCCGTCTGATGGGTGCGCTCATCATGACCCACTCCGATGATAACGGACTCGTCCTGCCGCCGCACTTGGCGCCGATACAAGTGGTTATCGTGCCGATCTTCAAGAAACAAGAGGACCTGGACAAACTGATGGTCAAACTGAACCCGATAGCCGACCAACTCAAGGCCCTCGGCATCCGCGTCAAGGTCGATACCGAAGAGAAATATACGCCGGGTTATAAGTTCGCCGACTACGAGCTCAAGGGTGTGCCCGTCCGCCTCGCCATGGGTGGCCGTGACCTCGAGAACGGTACCATCGAGATCGCACGCCGCGATACCCTGACCAAAGAGACCATTTCGCTCGATGGAATCGTAGAAAAAATACAAAAACTGCTGGAAGAGATCCAGGCCAACCTGCTGCAGAAAGCCCTCGATTTCCGCATCGCCAACACCCGTGAGGTCAATAGCTACGACGAGTTCAAAGAGGAACTCAAGAAAGGCGGCTTCCTGCTCGCCCACTGGGACGGTACCCCGGAGACGGAGCAGCGTATCAAAGACGAGACCAAAGCAACCATCCGTTGCATTCCTTTGGCAGACCTGCCGGGGCATAAGAACGAACCGGGTACCTGTATGGTCACCGGCAAACCGTCCGCAGGACGTGTCGTCTTTGCCCTCAATTATTAATTGGCATAATATTTGTCAGTAGCCCTGTGAAATGAAACGACTACTGTACATAGTGTGGATTTCCCTTCTCCTCTTTTCCCTCTCCCTTGAGGGGAGAGCCGGAGAGGGGTTTTCACGTAACTATGTGGACTCCTGCATGATCCGTATCGAGAACGGCGACACCCTCTATATGGCGTGGCTGCACGAGGTATGGGTCTATCCGCCGATGAAGTTCAAGAATAAACGACAGGAGAAATTCTACTGGAAGACCGTGCGGGATGTCAAGAAATGCTTACCTTACGCGAAGCGTATCACCAAAGATATGGAGTACGCCGATAGCGAACTGGCAAAACTGCCCGATGACAAAAGTCGAAGAAGGTGGTGGCGGTCCTTTGAAAAGCAGCTCTATCGCAAATACGAGAAGGACTTTCGCGGTATGTATGCCTCGCAGGGTATGATGCTCATGAAACTCATGGACCGCGAGACCGACCGTACCAGTTATGAACTGATCAAGCAGTACAAAGGCAAAGCGGCAGCCAACTTCTGGCAGTTCATCGCCAAACTCTTCAAAAACGACCTCAAGGAGGAATACGACGCCTCCGACAAAGACCGCATCACCGAGCGCGTCATCAACCTCGTCGAAGCCGGCCAACTGTAAAAAACGCCTTAACTGCTAATATTTTAGCACTTATATTTGCATATTTCGTCTATAAAAACGGGGTAAAAAGTCACTTTTCAAACACGCATATATGTAAGTTGCTGTTATTCAGCGGGTTACAGAATTCCTTTTTCAAATACATTTTTTTGCACGGTTCAAAAAAAAGCAGTAATTTTGCACCGGATTTAGAAGTAAGAACGGGGCGGCAACCCAAAACAGCGGCAAAAAAACTTATGCAACAAGGCCAATTGCTTATTAGAAAAGATAATAACATATATACCATTACGGGTAATAAATTACGATGAGATATAAGTTATTCCTATTCGGATTAGTGCTGGTGGCCGGTTTGCTGAGCGGATGTGGTCACAAGGACGAGGTGCGGAGTTTGTACGAACGCGGCAAAGCTTTGCGTGCAGAGGAGAAAGAGGAAGAGGCTATGTGCTGTTTTCTGGCTGCCACCCATTGCAAGACAGGAGATGAGGCATTGTTAGGTCGCATCTATTCGAATATTGCGAATATGTGTCGTGAGGCGGATCAGCATGAGCTGGCCTATCGGGTATATACAGAAGCGATGCATCATTTTGCTTTATCCGGCGACACGCTGGCTTACGGGTACGCGCTAAATAACATGGCATGGGAACAAGCAGCTATGGGGCATAAAGACTCGGCATTGATGCTGGTGAACGACGCTGTGGCGGTTTATCCCTACGAGCCGCTATTGGCAAAGGTGAAAGAGAGTCGTGCGGCAGCATGCTTGTTTACGGAGGAATATGACTCGGTGTTATATTGGACGAAGGACGAGACGAATGATTATATGCTTACCCTTCGCGCACAAGCGTATTCCTTCTTATCCATAGAAGATTCAGCGGCTTATTATGCGCATCTATTGATATCTCGCACGACGGATTTATTTACGCTGAATAACCTGTATTATATCCTGACGCACAACGATGCGGAGGCAGATAAAGAAACGATAGTAGCGCGTTCTTCCGAACGAGCGGATGTACAAAAAGCCATCGAACTGCGACACGGGCGGTTGATGCAAGCCGTTCAGTTGGTAAAGGACGATCAGAAATCATCCGGGCGGCCATACAGGATATACTGGTTAATCGGTTTGATTATTTTGGCTGTGATTTTGGCTGTCTGGGCATGGTTTATAAACCACAAAGATCACCTGCTTCGCACGGAGCATCATCAATTGGAAAAAGGTCGTCGAGAAGAGATTGCTCGAGGTTTGCAATTGCTGCACGAGGTAGAGGACATACGGGTTGAGTTGGCATGGGATCAGTATGCGGAGATGTGCCGTCGCATCGATAAACTCTTTCATGGTCTGGCCAGTAAACTTCAGGAGCAAGGCCTGAATGAGCAAGACGTCCGAATATGCATCTTGGTGTTTATTGGGTTGAGCCATAAAGAGGTGGCAGAAATGCTTAACTGTTCGCCGAAGAGTATCGGTAAGTTAAAAGACCTGACTGCCAAGAAATTAGGTGTCTCCGGCGGGCAATTACAAAGTAAAATCGAAAAAATAGCAATACTATGAAAAAGAGCTTTTTAACGTTAACGCTTACGATAGTAAGCAGCGTTTGGATGGCCAATGAGGCAAGCAATTGGTGTATGCCGTCCGTTCGTACATTAACCGAACCATGGATTGAAGTAAACGGAACATTCCAAGCAGAAGGTTTTCCTTGCGAACCGGACGAAGAATGTCCGCCCTGCCTGACGATTGTGCTGGTAACAAGCAACAAAACGTATTATCTGGTAACGGATAACGGACAACTGATCGAGTATCTGGATACAATCCAATTGGGTACAAAGGCAACCGTTTCCGGTATTCCTTTCACGCATGGCAGTTATGACTACATCCAAGTGAGCCATATTGAGACAGACCGGACATCACAACTTCCTTCCCTCTGCGACGAGTGGAATGTATGGTATGATGCGTTTTCCGGGCCCAAGGACAGTTATATGATCAAATATTATCTTTCCACAGATACCATCATCAATGAGCAACTATACACAAAATTATGCTCAGACAAGGATTATCAATACTATGGAGTCTTTCGCGAAGGGAGTAACCGAGATATCTATTTTCTTCCAATGTGGAGCGAACACGAATATCTTATCTATGCGTTTAATGCACAGGTAGGAGATACCTTGTCGAATCTTTGGGTTGGTGGATATGGAAAAGATTATCAAGGAGTGGTACAAGCAATCAGCAGCGGAAATCCAAGAATTTTCACTATAGATGTTGACTTTGAAGATGATATTATTCTCCCTATTGAATGGATAGAAGGTGTTGGTTCGCCGGAAACTCCATGGGGTTTGGCCGTCGTTCCCACCGTGCCCGCAGATATTGGTGTTTACAATCTTCTCTGTGCCTACAAGAACGGCGAACACGTTTATACTTCGGAATTGGGTGAGCAATACGGATGTGAATATAATTACGACCCGAACTCAACTGCTGACACTATTCCGTTGTTCTCCTACACGGGCGATGACCCTGGCACATCGACTGTAGATCCGGTTGATCCGAATCAGGTAGTAGCGACCTTAGGGAATGAGGAATTGACGATTCGCGAGTACACAGGAAAGGAGATAACGTATGTGTTGACCCATAGGAACAATGCGCCTTCGCGCGAACTCGAGCCACAGCCCACGACGTTCGAAAATGAAGTGGTAATCGAGTTGACGGAATATGGTCCATATGAGTTGCAGTTAAGTAATGAAGCGTGGGATTATATCATTATCGGTAAGTTCTATTATGGTCCGCAGGGAGTCGAAATGATTGGTTCTGACCTCACCGCGGATGGCGTACAGAAGGTTATCATAGATGGACAACTATTGCTTCGCAAAGGCGATAAAACCTATACGTTAACCGGACAAGAAATTAAACTGTAAAAGTCTGATTTTCAACCATTGAGATATCATCTCTCTTTAAGGCGGAGCACTAAGTGCTTCGCTTTTTTTATGCCTATTTGGTCTATAAAAACGGGGTAAAAAGTCACTTTTCAAACACGCATATATGTAAGTTGCTGTTATTCAGCTGGTTACAGAATTCCTTTTTCAAATACATTTTTTTGCACAGTTCAAATTTTTTTGTAGTAATTTTGCAAGCGGTTTCGGATGGAAAATGACCAACCACACCCGGAATCAGGTGATTTGAGTCCGTATTGCCTCCGAGATTACTCTTAGATGAGTCTTTCTTGAGTCCGATAACATGTTTGTAAACCACAATAAATCAATTGGTTATAAAAACAGTAAAAATGCCAAAAATTGCCCATACTAGTAACATGCTGGAAATCAGGCACTACACACTAAATGTATTTTTTGGGAATCCCATATCCAATAGCCAAGTCAAGGCAATTCTCCATGGCACAATGGACAAAATGAAAGCCGGCATTCAATGCCGGGGAAAGGACATACGGAAAGGACGGGACGTAGATGTCCGTAATGGTCGCGAGATGGTCGCGGGATTGAACCGTAAATAGATGATAGATGATAGACAAACCCGCATGTACTACACGCCAATAATGCGTACCACAACAATGGATTCCGTGGCAGGTCATTCCGAAACGAGTCCCGAAATTTGAGACTCGTTTTTTTTATGCCTATCTTTGCACCAAAATTCGAAGAATATAGAAGGCAGAGGGTAGACCAGGCGGACGGGCGGACACCCTTTCCGTAAAATTATACACACACGCGTGTGTGAGATTTATAAACGAGGGTGTCCGCCGGTCTACCCGTCCGCCTAAAATGCCGGCATTAAAGTCTGGGTCGGAGCATCGCTCCCCGCGGCTCCTCCCGTTCGAATTGCCAAGTCAAGGCAATTCTCCATGGCGGAACAGAAGAAAGAAAACCGCGGAATACCGCGAGGAACAGAACATACGAAAAAGACGGGACGTAGATGTCCGTAATGCGAACGAGATGCGAACGGGATTGGACAACAAATGGAGGGATAAGAGAGGCTTTTAGGGTATAAAATTTAAATAAATTAGCATTTTCTTGTAAAAATCCTTGTGTATTCCAAATTTTTGTAGTAATTTTGTAGCCGAATTTGCAATATTGCGTAAAAACCATTATTAAACAATTTTATATGCATATGAAAAAAGGTTTATTCTTTAGCCTCATCGCTGCTGTAGTGGTGTTGGCATCTTGCAACAAGACGTTGCAAAACCCGGAGCAGATTCAGGTAAACCCGAACCCGCTGGTATTGAAAGGCGGTAAGGTACAGGCTACCATTACCGGTACTTTCCCTGAGAAGAAATTCGCCAAGAAGGGTGTTCTCACCGTTACTCCGGTGCTGAAGTACGAGGGCCAAGAGGCTGTTAGCAAATCCGTTACTTATGTAGGCGAGAAAGCCAAAGAGAACGGTACGACCGTTAACTACCGCGAGGGTGGCCGTTACAGCCAGACTTGCTCGTTCGACTATGTTCCTGAGATGGCTAAATCGGAGTTGTACCTCCGCTTCAAAGCTACCGTAGGTAAGAAAGAGATCGAGATTCCGGACCTCAAGATTGCTGACGGCGTCGTTACGACCGCTGCTCTCGCTACAGCGAGCGACAACAGAACCGCTACTACCCCGGATCGGTTCCAACGCGTGATCCAGGAGCTCACCGAGGCGGACATCAAGTTCCTCATCCAAAGCGCTAACCTCCGCAGCTCGGAGACCAAATCCGCAGAGATGAAAGCCCTCGAGGATGCTATCAAGGACGCTAACCAGGCTGACCGCAAAGAGATCGCAAGCCTCGAAGTTGCCGGCTATGCTTCGCCGGATGGTGGCGTAGCTCTGAACGAGAAACTGGCTCAGAACCGTCAGAAAGTAGCTCAGGACTTCCTCAAGAAGGGTCTGAAGAAGAACAAAGTGAATGCCGATATCGAGTCGAACATCACCGCTGAGGACTGGGAAGGCTTCCAGAAAGCAATGGAGAACAGCAACATGCAGGATAAAGACCTCGTTCTTCGCGTCCTCGCTATGTATAGCGACCCGGAGGAGCGTGAGGCTCAAATCAAGAACCTCAGTTCTGTTTACGGTACCATCAAAGATGAGATCCTGCCGGCTCTCCGTCGCAGCCGTCTTATCTTGACCACCAACCTCATTGGCAAGACCGATGACGAAATCCGCGAGTTGGCTAAGAACGACCCGGCTAAGCTGAGCGTTGAGGAGTTGCTCTATGCAGCTACGCTGACCAACGATAACGCAGAGAAGAAAGCTATCTATCAGAAGGCTGCCGAGCTCTACAACGACTACCGTGCTTACAACGGTCTGGGTCAGGTTTACTTCGAAGAGGGTAACATCGCTGAGGCTCGCCGTAACTTCGCCAAGGCGCTGGAGCTCAACCCGAATGATCCGGACCTGAACTACAACGCCGGTGTAGCCGCTATGGCTGACGGTGATCTGGAGAAGGCAGAAGAGTACCTGGGCAAGGCAGGTGGCACCAAGGCTAACCTCGACGCTGCTCTCGGTACCCTCTACACCCAGAAGGGTGACTATGAGGCTGCTAAGAAAGCATACGGCAATACCGCTACCAATAATGCGGCTGCTCAGCAGATCCTCGACGAGGAGTATGACGCAGCTGCCAAGACCCTGGATGCAGTAAAAGAGCCGAACGCTACCACCGCTTACCTCAAGGCTATCGTAGGTGCTCGCACCAACGACACCCAGGCTGTTCTCGAGAACCTGAAAGTAGCCATCGCGAAAGACCCGGCAATGAAGGCTCGCGCAGCTAAGGATATCGAGTTCGCTAAGTTCGCTGAGGACGAGGCGTTCAAAGCTATCGTTAAATAATGTCGGTTTTATTTCCGAAAGTAAATAAACCCCGTGAGTGGGACTACCGCCCCATTTACTACGACGAGGAAAAGGAGGCGCGCAAGGATAAAAAACTTGCGCGTCTTCATCACGGGTCGTTCCGTGAGGAGCACGAGAAGATGCAGAGCCAAAAAGCCAAAGCCAACAAGCAACAGAACCGTCTGGTGTTCTGGCTCGTGCTCTTAGGCCTGTTGCTCTTCGCGTTCTATTTCTTATTATAACATGGATATCATTCATCTACTACCGGACAGCGTAGCCAATCAGATCGCCGCAGGAGAGGTCATTCAACGCCCCGCCTCGTGCCTGAAAGAGCTGGTGGAGAACAGCCTGGATGCCAAAGCCAAACGCATTCAGGTCATCGTTCGCGATGCCGGCCGCACGCTGCTGCAGGTGATAGATGACGGTATCGGCATGAGCGAGATGGACGCCCGTCTGGCCTTCGAACGCCATGCCACCAGTAAGATACGCGAGGCGCAGGATCTCTTCTCGCTTCGCACCATGGGTTTCCGCGGAGAAGCTTTGGCTTCTATATGCGCCGTAGCCCAGGTGGAGATGACCACCCGCAGAGCCGAAGACGAGACCGGTACCCTCATCGAGATACAGGGTTCGGACGTCGTGCGGCAAGAGGTGTGTGCCTGCCCCGTAGGCACCAACATCAAGGTCAGCAACCTCTTTTTTAACGTACCCGTTCGACGGAAATTCCTTAAGACCGACCAGACCGAGTTACGAAACCTGCTGACCGAATTCTACCATATCGTGCTCGTCTATCCGAAAGTGAATTTCACCTTCGTGCATAACGACGAGATCCTGCTCGAACTGCCGGCCGGTACGGAGAAACAACGTATCGAGGCCGTCTTCGGCAACCCCAAACGCAATGTCTATACATCCGCCTTTGTGGATGTAGCGACCGATACGGACCTGGTGTCCATTCATGGTTTTGTCGTCAAACCCGAGAATGCAACCCGCAAAGCGGAGCAGTATTTCTTCGTCAACGGCCGTTACATGCGCCATCCGTATTTCCAAAAAGCCGTCCTTACGGCCTACTCCGGGATGTTAGCCAATGACTATCAACCCTCTTTCTTCCTTTATTTTACGATCAACCCCGAGGCGATAGACGTCAATATCCACCCCACCAAGACCGAGATTAAGTTTGCCGACGAGCAGACGATCTTCCAGATCCTGATGGCCGCCGTGCGGGAGGCATTGGGCAAATTCACCTTAGCCCCCACGATCGACTTCGATACCTCCGGCCAGATTGATATCCCCGTGCTGCACGACCAACCTGTGGTACAACCTCAGGTGACCGTCGATAACTCCTATAACCCGTTTAAAAAACGGGACACCGTCATCTATCCCGACCGTCAACCCGCCCCGCGTCACTGGGAGACGCTCTACGAGGGTCTGCAGAATACCGACCGTTTAACGGATAGAACCCCTGACGAACCCGAAGAACCGCTGCTGCAGGCTACCGACCTCGAGTCCTGTGCGCTCTGGCAATACGGAGGAAAATATATCTTAGTCCCTACGCAGCAAGGTCTGGTGCTCGTGAACCAGCATCGTGCCCATGTGGCGATCCTCCATGCGCAGTTCATCGACCAGATCCGCCTTACCCAAGGCGCCATGCAGCAACTGCTCTTCCCAGAGGTACTCAGTCTCAGTCCGGAGGACATGGTGCTTCTGGAGCAGATCGCTACAGACCTGCGTACCATCGGCTTCGATATCGAGCAGCTCAGCCCCGACAGCTATTCCATCCAAGGCGTACCGGCGCAACTGATCAACCAGTCTCCGATACCGATATTGCAACATATCCTGTCCCAAGTGCGCGAACGCGGAGCCGACACGCCTACCGAATGGCGCGAACAAATCGCCCGGACGATGGCCGAGAGTGCCGCTATTCCCTATGGGAAAACTCTTACCGAAACCGAGATGCGCGATATGATGCAGCGCCTCATCGCCCTGCCGCAGTACCGCCGCACCCCGGAAGGAAAAACCATCTTGTCGCTCCTGAGCGATGATGAAATAAGTAAACGTTTTTAATCATGAAAAAGACACTTATCTTTGTGGTAGCAGCCCTGTTAGTAGCTTGCTCCAAACCCGACCACCTCACCATCCTGCACACCAATGACACCCATTCGCAGGTAGAACCCAATGCGAAGAACTTAGGAGGCTATGCACGCCGTATGGGACAAATCGAGCAGGAGCGTAAAGCCGACCCGAACCTGCTGTTGGTTGATGCCGGGGACTTCAGTCAGGGCAGTCCTTTCTTTAATTTCTTCCGCGGACGTGTAGAACTCGATGCGATGAACCGCATGGGCTATGACTGCGGTACACTCGGAAACCATGAGTTCGACAACGGGTTGGATACCTTAGCGGCTGTGCTGAAGACCGCTCAGTTCCCTATCGTCTGCGCGAACTATGACTTCACCGGTACGGCTCTGGAAAACAGGATAAAACCCTTCACGATCGTGAACAAAGGCGGCCTGAAAATCGGTATCTTCGGTCTCGGTTGCGACCCCAAAGGTATCATCTCCGATAAGAACTTCGCTCCGGCGAAATACCTCGCGCCCTATCCCGAGTTAGCGCAAGCGATGGTGGACACCCTGCGGGCACAAAACTGCGACGTCGTGCTCTGCCTCAGCCACATGGGTACCTTCGGTAAAGCACCCGAAGATTTCAGCGATGTAGGCCTGGCGCACAGCACTCGTGGCATCGACGCGATCATCGGCGGACATACCCATGAGTTGCACGTCAACCACTTCGAGCCGAACCTCGACGGAGATAGTATTCCTGTAGCCCAAATGGCCAAATCCGGCGTCTATTTAGGTAAGATAATGCTACTTCTGGGTGACAAAAACGAAAAATAAAACAAAAAAATTTGCGTATTTCAGAAAAAAGCAGTAACTTTGCGCCGATTTTCCGAAATATGCGGAAATCAAAGATTTCGAAATTTAAGAAAAACATACATATTAAACTTATTAAAGACTAAGTATTATGGCAGAAATTGATGCAAAAGTAAAAGCAATTATTGCTGATAAACTGGGTGTCGAGGAATCGCAAGTAGTTAACGAAGCTAACTTCCAAACCGATCTGGGTGCAGACTCTCTGGATACCGTAGAGATGATCATGGAGTTCGAGAAAGAATTCGAGATCGAGATCCCGGATGAGGATACACAGAAGATCGCTACCGTAGGTGACGCTATCGCTTACGTAGAGAAGAAGCTTGGAAAGTAATAGTCTTTTCAATGGAGTCTGCGAGTTTACGGGAATACTGTAAACTCGTATGCTATATATAAGGACGAGGGGTTAGAATGCAATTAAAGCGAGTTGTTATAACAGGTCTCGGAGCGTTAACTCCGGTTGGTAATTCCGCTCCGGAGACATGGCGTGCGCTGGTGAATGGCGAGAATGGTATCGCTCCTATCACCGCCTTCGATGCGTCGCAATATAAGACGCAGTTTGCCGGTGAAGTCAAGGGTTTTGACCCGACGACGGTAATCGACAAGAAAGAGGTGCATAGGATGGATCGTTATGCCCAGTTCTCCGTGTGCGTGGCCGACGAGGCTTTGCGCGATAGCGGTCTTGACCTTGAGAAAGAAGACCGCAGCCGCGTAGGCGTGATCTGGGGAAGCGGTATGGGCGGATTGCTGACGACCGAAGAGCAGATCATCGACTTCGCCAAAGGCAACGGCGTACCTCGTTTCAACCCCTTCATGATCCCGAAAGCCATCCCCAGCATTGCGGCCGGACATATATCCATTCGCTTCGGTCTGGGTGGACTCAGTTTCTCGGTCTCCACGGCTTGTTCCTCTTCCTCCCACGCGGTCGCTTCGGCGTTTGACCAGATTCGTCTGGGTCACGCGGATGTATTGCTCACCGGAGGTGCGGATGCCGATGTGACCTACAGCGGTATCGGTGGATTCTCTGCCATGCATGCTCTCTCTACCAATAACGAACACCCCGAGACCGCCAGCCGTCCCTTCTCGAAGTCCAGAGACGGATTCGTGTTAGGCGAAGGAGCGGCTTGTCTTATCCTGGAGGAGTACGAGCATGCCAAAGCACGCGGTGCGAAGATATACGCCGAGATGGTAGGTGAAGGTATGACCTCCGATGCGTATCATATGACGGCACCCGACCCCGACGGAAAAGGAGCGGAACGCGTCATGCGGCTCGCCATCAAAGATGCCGGACTGCAGCCGGAGGACATCGATTATATCAATACACACGGTACCTCCACTCCGCTGGGCGATGTGACGGAACTGAAGGCGATCCAGCGCGTGTTCGGCGATCATGTCTATGACATGAACCTGGATTCCACCAAGTCGATGACCGGTCACCTGATCGGTGCTACAGGAGCCGTAGAAGCTATGGCTTGCGTTATGGCACTCAAAGACGGTATCATCCCGCCGACCATCAACCACGACCCCGAAGACTTGGACGAGAACATCGACTATCGCATCAACTTCACCTTCGATAAGGCGCAGAAACGCGATATCCGCTATGCCCTGAGTAACACCTTCGGCTTCGGCGGACATAACGCTTGCCTGCTCTTTAAGAAGTGGGAGGAAGGGCAAGTTGAAAGTTGAAAGTTGAAAATTGAAAGTTGATAGTTGAAAGTTGATAGTTGAGATTTGAGATATAGGGATGGATGCCCCTTAAAAGCATCCGTATTAGTCACACAAAATTATTTAAGGGATTATGATTACAAAAATCGGTGAGAACGCAGGCCTCGTATGGGGTGCTCTGCAAAATGGTGCTCAGGGTATCAAGGCTCTGAAAAAAGCAACCAAACTGAAAAACGAGGACCTCTTTTTGGCTCTCGGTTGGCTCGCTCGTGAAGGTAAACTGACCTTTACCGAAGCTGAGGCTGACACCATTGTAGCTTTGGCTTAATATGGTTATAGCTATCGTTGGCGCTTCAGGCGCCGTCGGACAGGAATTGCTGGCTGTTCTTGAACAGCGGCAATTCCCCGTTTCCGAACTAAAACTATTCGGTTCGGAACGGAGTGCCGGAACAAAGTACACATTCTGCGGCAAGGAATACGAAGTACAACTGCTGCAACATAACGACGCTTTCAAGGGCGTCGATATTGCTTTTGTCTCCGCGGGCGCAGGCGTGTCACGTGCGTATGCGGAGGACATCACCCGCTTCGGTACCATCATGATCGATAACTCATCCGCCTTCCGTATGGAGGAGGATGTGCCTCTCGTAGTACCCGAAGTGAATCCCGCGGATGCCTTCCATCGTCCGCGTAATATCATCGCGAACCCGAACTGCACGACCATCCAAATGGTCGTAGCCCTACAGGCCATAGAGAACATCACGCACATCCGTCGCGTACATGTAGCTACCTATCAGGCCGCTTCAGGAGCAGGTGCGCAGGCGATGCGAGAGTTAGAAGACCAGTATCGCCAGGTGCTCAACGGAGAAGAAGTGACGGTAAACAAATTCGCGTACCAGTTAGCCTATAATGTCATCCCTCATATCGATGTCTTCACCGAAAACGGCTACACCAAAGAGGAGATGAAGATGTTTAACGAGACGCGTAAGATCATGCACTCGGATATCAAGGTCAGCGCTACTTGCGTGCGCGTTCCCTCCCTCCGAGCACATAGCGAGAGTATCTGGATCGAAACAGAACAACCCATCAGCGTAGAGCAAGCCAAAGAGGCTTTTGCCAAGGCGCAAGGGTGCGTACTCATGGACGATCCGGAAAACAAGATATACCCCATGCCGCTGTTCCTTAGTGGTAAAGATGAAGTGTTCATCGGACGTATCCGTAAAGACCTCACGGATGAGAACGGACTCAGTTTCTGGTGCGTAAGCGACCAGATCCGCAAAGGTGCCGCCCTCAATGCCGTACAAATAGCGGAGGTGCTTACGAGCACTCCGTCTTAATCGAAGCATGACGAAAGAACAAATTGAAATAATGGCTCCTGTCGGATGCTGGGAGAGTTTGGCTGCGGCGATACAAGCCGGAGCTACCAGCGTCTATTTCGGTATTGAGCACCTTAACATGCGTGCTCGTTCGTCCGTCAACTTCACGACCGACGACATGGCTACCATCGTAGCTACCTGTCGCGAAGCAGGGGTGAAGACCTACCTGACGGTCAATACCGTCATGTATCCCGAAGACCTGCCGCTCATGCGTCAGATCGTGGATAAAGCCCACGCCGTAGGTGTAGATGCTATCATCGCCAGCGATATCGCGGTCATGCAATACGCCAACAGTATCGGTCAGGAAGTACATCTCTCTACCCAACTTAACATCGCGAACACCGAAGCCTTGAAGTTCTATGCGCAGTTTGCGGACGTCGTAGTCTTGGCGCGCGAACTGAATATGGAACAGGTAGCCTCTATCTATCGCGACATCCAAGACCAACATATCTGCGGCCGCAGCGGCGAACCGATCCGCATCGAGATGTTCTGTCATGGTGCCCTCTGCATGGCGGTCAGCGGAAAATGCTATTTGAGCCTCAATAACTACGGCCTATCCGCTAACCGCGGAGCGTGCGTACAGGTATGTCGTCGCGGCTACACGGTCAAAGACAAATCGTCGGATCTCGAACTTGACATCGACAACCAATATATCATGTCGCCCAAAGACCTGAAGACCATTCATTTCCTCAATAAGATGCTGGATGCCGGCGTACGGGTGCTGAAGATCGAAGGCCGTGCACGCGGAGCCGAATACGTCGATACCGTTGTGCGCTGTTATCGCGAAGCCGTGGAAGCATGGCTGAACGGCGAGTACCGGAGAGCCTCCGGAGGCGAACAGCCATGCGGGATTGATGCTAAGATAGCCGACTGGAATGAACGCCTCAGCCGTGTCTTCAACCGCGGGTTCTGGGACGGATATTACCAAGGCCAAAAACTGGGTGAATGGACCCACTCCTACGGCAATAAAGCTACCCGTAAGAAAGTCTATGCGGCCAAGTGTACCAATTTCTTCAAGAACCTCAGCGTAGCCGAGTTCATCGTAGAAGCTGTTGACGCTATCGAAGAGGGTCAGCCGCTACTCATCACCGGCGAAACCACCGGTGTCTACGAGTGTACTGCCACCGGTATGCACGACACCAACGGTAACCCCACCTCGCGCGTACGACAAGGCGAGTTCTTCTCGCTCAAAACGGACCGTTTGATCCGTCGAGGCGATAAACTGTTTATATGGGACAAAACGAATGAATGAGATAGCGCACATAGTATCCTACTCGAATGCACCCTGGTGCGGTTGGTTGATGTTCGGCCTGTTGCTCTGTACCGTACTCAGCGAAGCGTATCAACCGGGCATCATCACCCAGGCGAAGAACTCCCTGTCGGCACAGACCGACCGTATGTACAAAGAGTCTCCGGCTACCTTGATGGGACAACTGCTCATGGGGATCTTCCGCATCGGTATCATCGCCATGGCGATCTATCTTTGCTGCACGACCGAGGCTTTTACAATAAAGGGCTATGGTGTCATCTACGGCATCGTTCTGGCCGGACTGAGTATCAAAATGCTATGCCATCTGTTCATCGATTTCACCTTTGACCTATCCCGTCATTTCGGGTCCCCCTACGAGCATTACGGCAATATCGTCACGCTCGTTACAGTCCTCCTTTACCCGGTGCTGTTGATCCTGATGCGTGTGGGTTCGCCTATAATCAACAGATGGTTGGTCGGATCCATCGCCGCGGTTTTCTTACTGATATGGTTCTATCGTTCCTGGAAACAATTTGTCAATAGTCCTATCGCCATCCTTTATTTGCTTATCTATAGCATTACCCTGGAGTTGCTGCCTTGGGCACTGCTATTCATTATATCCGATCAAATAATTGCTATCCTATGATACAAAAACTACTATTTTCTCAACCCCGTCCATCTACGGAGCACAACCCCTATACCCGTTTGGAGACGCAGTTTGGTGTGAAATGCGATTTCTATCAGTTCATTCATATCGAAGGACTGGAAGCACGTGAGTTTCGTCAGCAGCATATCAACCCCATGGACTACACGGCGGTTATCTTGAACTCCAAACTCGGAGCCGAGCATTACTTCCGTATGTGCGAGGAGATGCGTTTTAACGTACCGGACTCGATGCACTATTATTGCAATTCCGAGTCGGTAGGACTGTACTTGCAGAAATTCATCAACTATCGCAAGCGTAAAGTCTTCTTCCCCGAGAGCGGTAATAAATTTGAGGATCTGCTGCCGGCTATGCATCGCCGTCCCAATGAGAAATATCTGATGGTACTATCGGATATCCATACAGACGACCAGATCAATATGTTCGCCGAGAACGGCATTGAAGTGACACCCGCTATTATGTACCGCACGGTGACCACTCCCTGGCCTTCGGACAAACCGTTCGACTACGATCTCATCGCGCTCTTCACGCCGGCAGGTGTTACATCTCTCAAGGAGAATTTCCCGGACTGGAAACAGGGTAAGACCCTTATTGCAGCCTTCGGTAATGGTACTATCCGCGCTCTGGAAGAAGCCGGTTTCCGCGTCGATATAGAAGCCGGACAAGGACTGCCCTTTGCATCCCTGCCGCTGGCTATTGCGGACTATCTGGAGAAGAATGAATGAATAGGTTTCCGAAAGATAACAAACTCTGCGGGCAGCTGCGCATCGCACAACTGTACAAAGAAGGTCAGCGCTTCACGGCTTGGCCTTTACGTGTGACGTTTCAGGAAATCACCAATAACCAATCACCCATAACCAATCAGATTCTCGTCTGGGCACCCAAATCCCTCTTCAAAAAAGCAGTCAAGCGAAACCACCTGCGTCGCCTGATGCGCGAAGCTTATCGCCTTCATCAAGACTTACTGGGCGAAAAGCACTATGAGATCGCGTTCAATTATATGGATAAAGACCCACAATCCTTCGCCGTCATCGAAAAAGCCGTATGCAAAGCCCTGAAAAAAATAGCGGAGAGTTAAATCAAAAACCGGAGATGAAAAATCAATCTCCCATGTCCAATTCCCAATGGAAAACTTTTATCCGAAAGTTTTTCCTCCTCCCTGTCTATTTCTATCGGGTCTTTATCTCACCGTTGACACCTCCCTCCTGCCGCTATACACCTACCTGCAGCCAATATATGGTTGAAGCGGTACTCAAATACGGTATTTTTAAAGGAGGCTGGCTGGGTATCAAACGGATCCTCCGTTGTCATCCTTGGGGCGGATCCGGCTACGACCCGGTGCCATAAAATTTCAAATCTCAAATCTCAAATCTCCAATGCGAATAGATATCATCACCTGTTGTCCCGAATTACTCGAGTCGCCGTTAAACCACTCGATCATCCAGCGCGCAAAGACCAAAGGTCTTTGTGAAATATACGTGCATAACTTACGCGACTGGACATTGGATAAACATCGTAAGGTGGACGACTATGCTTTCGGGTTCGGTGCCGGTATGGTGCTTCAGATAGAACCCATTGATCGCCTCATCACCCATCTTAAATCCGAACGCCACTACGATGAGATCATCTTCACCGCACCGGACGGAGAACGCTTTGACCAGAAAGCGGCTAACAGCCTTTCCCTCAAAGAAAATATCATCATCCTTTGCGGTCATTACAAAGGCGTAGATCAGCGCGTGCGCGATCATCTCATCACCAAAGAGTACTCCATCGGCGATTTCGTTCTTACCGGAGGAGAAATGCCCGCAGCTATGATGACTGATGCCATCGTACGACTCTTACCCGGAGCACTGGGCGATGTAGAAAGCGCACTCAATGACTCATTCCAAGACGGACTACTCGAAGCCGGTGTATACACACGCCCTGCTGAATATAAAGGATGGAAAGTGCCCGAGATCCTACTCAGCGGACACCAGGCGAAGATAGAGGAATGGATGTACGAGCAATCCTTGGCGCACACCCAAGAAAGACGTCCGGATTTATTGGAAAAGAACTAAAATATTCTATTCTGCCAGTAATGGCTACATTTTGTAAACTGCAATTGACAGAATGAAGAAAAATGACACTTTTTTGATAAAATATTTGGTCAGTTCGTCAAAAAGCAGTACTTTTGCACCGTGTTTTTCATGGTATTAGATTTAAGGTTAAGTAAAAAGATTGGGTTGTCGTGAGACAACCTTCTTTGTTTTATAGAGGTTTTCTTTTGAAAAATCAGCGCAAAGGATAATTTTTGCGCAAGGTCTCAAATCGCTCCGGATATGCTTTGAGCACTTCGGTAATGGTTTCAAGCCAATTCTTCTCCTGCACCTTTTTAGGCGGCAACAGCGGTAAAGAAACAGCCGGTAACTGAAATTCTTCTGTAATCCGATTCAAGCACATCTGCGAAGCATTCCATTTTCCCTCCTGTGAATAGCCCGCAATATGCATAGAGGCGCGAAAAGCACCGTTTAAGACCTTTCTATCGATAGCCGGTTCATTCTCCCAGGTATCCAAGATATACGGATGTCCGCTCTCTAATAGTGCTTTTTCATCCACTACGCCTCCGCGTGCCGCATTGATGATGAGTGCACCGGGTTTACAGCGCTTCAAAAACGCTTCATCGCAGAGATGGAATGTAGAACTATCCAAAGGAGTGTGGAAAGTAATGATGTCCGCTTTTTCGGCTATCTCGTCAAGCGGAACACCAATTCCTTTAGGCGGATCATTCAGCAGTACGTTCATCCCCCTTCGCTTAGCCATTTCGGTCACCAACGAACCGACATGACCCACTCCCACGATACCGATAGTTGAAAAATTGGAAATAGGAAATTGGAAATGGGAAATTACTTCCTCTATCGCTTCTTCGATATATTCGCAAACCGCCTTGGCATTACAGCCCGGACAAGACGCCCAATGAATACCCTGCGCTTCACAATAGGCCGTGTCTATATGGTCAAAACCAATCGTAGCCGTACAGACCAGCCGCACGCGTGAACCTTCTAATAATATCTTATTGACCTGCGTGCGTGTGCGCACGACTAATACATCCGCTTCCCGTACTGCCAAAGCATCGATTTGTTCCGGTTCAAGCGGACAAATCTGCACCTGCGGCCAGTTCATGCGGACCGCTTCTACGAGATACGGAATATGTGCGTCGCAAACAAGGAGCAATTTCCAATTACCAATTAGTATTTGATATTATCTATCAGTCGAACAGGACCGCAATAGACCGTCACACACCCGATAGCGTGCTCAAAACCCGCAGCAGGTAACAAAGTCGTCTGGTCCACGATTTCGTAATACTCCACTTCCAGACCCTCTACCGCATTGATGGTATCAATAACACGTTGCTGCACTTGCGCTACCGTAGCCCCTGCCTCTTTCGCCCATTTTAACGATTCAAAAAGTGTCTTACTGATAGCCAAAGCAGTTTTTTTCTCGGCATCCGAAAGGCGTTCATTACGACTGGAAAGCGCCAAACCCGATTCCTCTCGTACAATAGGACAATTCACGATCTGCAAGTTTCCAAACGTACCGGCCATAGAACTGCGTTCTACCATATGATGGATGATCGCTAACTGCTGAAAATCTTTCTCACCAAAATAAGCCTTATCAGGTTGTACCAGATAGAACAGACGACTTACCACCTGTACGACTCCGTTGAAATGTCCGGGACGCATCTTACCTTCCATCATCGTATCCAAACCCGCAAAATCAAAAGCGAAGGTCGAATCCATCTCTTCAGCGGTGTACATCTCTTCGGGCGTAGGGGCAAACACAAAATCAGCACCGATCCTCTGCAATAACTCCGCATCGCGTTCGATATCCCTCGGATACTTCGCCAAATCCTCTTTGTTATTAAACTGAGTAGGATTCACAAATACCGAAACGAAACAGACATTGTTCTCATTCACCGCACGCTCCACTAAACTGGCGTGCCCCGCATGTAATGCACCCATCGTAGGCACCAGTCCAATGGTTTTACCGGACGTTTTGCAGGCTGTTACTATAGCCTGAAGTTCTTTTTTGGTAGTTATTATTTGCATAATAAAAATGATAAAAATAGGTACTTTTTCACAAAAAAACGCGCAAAGTTAGTGAAAAATTATTGAAAAATAAAATTTTTCAGCACTTTTTTAGCTTTTTTTTTCGTTAATCCAATTTTTTTTTGTAATTTTGTAGCGCGAAAAAATGTGCATACGCCTATGAAAGAGCCGAATCGTATTTTATTTATCTCGCAGGAGATATACCCTTACTTGGCAGAAGAGACGCCTGTACGCTTATTGAACCGTCAAATACCTGAGTATTTTCAGGGGCACGGCTATGAGACACGGACCTTCATGCCCAAGTTTGGTGAAATCAATGAGCGCCGGAATCAGCTGCATGAAGTGATTCGTCTCTCGGGTATGAATCTGATCATTGAGGATTCGGATCATCCGCTGCTCATTAAAGTAGCCTCTATCCAATCGGCTCGTATTCAGATTTATTTCATTGATAATGATGACTTGTTCCATCGCCGCAAAGGCGTGAAGGACGAGAATGGCGTAGAGTACAGCGATAACGACGATCGCGTTATCTTCTATGCGCGCGGTGTGATCGAAACGGTGAAGAAACTACGTTGGACGCCGGATATCATTTTATGCTCCGGCTGGCTGAGTGCCTTGGCACCGCTGTACCTGAAGCGCGTCTTCAATGACGAACCGTTCTTCGCGCATTCGAAAATAGTGCTGATGCTGGATGATAACGAATACGAACGTCCGTTCCCGACCCGCTTCACGGAGAAACTGCGTATCGAGGGTATCACCAATACCGATGTGCGCGGTATAGACGGCTTCCCGGTAGGCTATGAGGAACTGATGCGCTTGGCGGTTGATTTCTCGGATGCCATCGTATATGCCACCCCTAAAGTGAACCAGCGTGTTGCGAACTATGCGGAGACGAAGGGAAAACCAATATTGCCTTTTGAACAAACAGAAACACCGGTAGAGGCCAGCAAGCGTCTATGGGATTTCTGCCAGACTATCTTGGAGAAAGAAACAGAGGAGAATGAGTAAAAAACAAGCGTTGATAGGGTTCTTCCTCGCCTTTGTAATTGCCTTCACGGCCTGCAAAGACGATGTGGCGAATACAGGAGAATCGGTGCTGACCACCGAGGACAAAGTGATTGTATTGGCTGATACTTTTGCTTTTCGTTCGGCGGTGGATAGCTGTCGAGCTATTATTTCCCAGGCAGACTCCTTCTTATTGGGTGAAATCGAGTCGGACTACGGTGTACTACATGCCTCTATCTTAACGCAATTGGCCTGCCCGGAGGGCTATCATTATCCGGAGGGCTTCTCTCTTGAATCGGTGGACTCGATTTGCCTTTTCATGTATTATCAGAGTTGGGTAGGAGATGCTAACTCGCCCTTGGCGATCAACGCCTACATGATGGATCGGAATACCTTCAGTTATTCCGGGACATATCCCACGAATATCAATATCTCGGATTACTGCTCACGTGACTTGAGTATCCTGCAGAACCATCGCATCGTTGTGGCCTCGGAGAAACTGGATTCCATTAAGAATAGCGACGGTACCTACTCGCCCATGCTTCGCATGAAACTCAATGACGACTTCACGCAATACTTCGCTTCAATCCAGAGTTTCGAGAGTCAGGAGCGTTTCAATGAGCAATTCAAAGGCTTGTTAATTGAGACGTCGTTCGGTTCCTCTACCATCCTGAATATCTCCGATATCGCATTAGGCGTGTTCTATCATTTCACGTACTCCAAGAACGGAAAGGATACCACGGTGAATGACATGAAAGCCTTCTATGCCAACTCCGAAGTACGCACGGTGAATCATCTCTTTTATGAGGATAAAAAGCAGTTGGTAGAGGAGATGCAACAGGACTCCGACACCTATAATTATATCGTAGCACCCGCGGGCGTGTACACGCGCCTGGAGTTTCCGATGGAAGTGATCGCGGATACTATTATCAGTAGCCTGATATATGATACAACATGGAATGCAACCCACGATAGCGTTACCATTCTCTTCAAGCGCCCGTACGTTAATAAAGCGCAGGTACGCGTAGAGGTAACAAATGTATTCTCCGGTGCTACAGGCGATATCACACGCGATGATTGGTTACAACCGGCCGCGTATATGTTGCTGATCAAAGAGAACAGTATGGAGCGATTCTTTAAGAATAAAGAACTGCCTTCGGACACCTGCGCCCTCTTATCGGCATTGCAACAAGGCACTGACTCATTAGGTAACACGACGTATTTCTACTCCTATGATCTTTCAGATTTCTTAACAAATCAGCTTCGCAAGGAGTCGGGAGATTCCTACTTATCGATGATGCTAGTGCCTGTGACGGTAAATATTAATAGCAGTTCCGTTGTTACCTCGGTAAGGCAGCAACAGACTGTCTCTGCTACGCAGATTCGCTCCGCTAAGAACGGAATGTCATTGGAGATAGTGTACAGCGGATTCTAAGACTAACCCGCTTTCTGAAGACGCGTCAGACGGGCGCGATCTAATTTCTCTTGAACAAAAGCTTTGGTAACGGTGAATGATTTTGATTCACCGATTTTTTTATGACTCGGTAAGTCGTACATCAGGTCGTTCATCACGGACTCCATCAGTCCGCGTAATCCGCGTGCGCCGAGTTTATACTCGATGGCTTTATCTACGATGAAATCGAGCGCATCATCATCGAAGGACAGCGATACGTTATCCATCGCCATCAACTTCTTATATTGCTTGGTAAGCGCGTTTTTCGGTTCGGTAAGGATATTACGCAGCGCTACCTTATCAAGCGGCTGCAGATAGGTCAAAACCGGTAAACGACCGATAATCTCAGGAATCAATCCGTACGACTTAAGGTCCTGCGGCGCGATATACTGCAGCAAGTTGTTCTTATCCACCTGAGCGGCCTTCTCTTGCGCAGCAAAACCTACCGTTTGGGTGTTCATGCGCTGCGAGATCATACGCTCAATACCGTCAAAGGCACCGCCGCAAATAAAAAGGATATTCTTCGTATCCACCTGCAGCAACTCCTGCTCCGGATGTTTACGTCCTCCCTTGGGCGGTACATTGACGATCGAACCTTCCAGCATCTTCAACAAACTCTGCTGTACGCCTTCGCCACTCACGTCACGAGTGATGGACATATTTTCCGATTTTCGCGCGATCTTATCGATCTCATCAATGAAGACAATACCTCGCTGTGCTTTCTTCACATCGAAGTCCGCATCTTGCAGCAGGCGGACCAACAAAGACTCCACGTCTTCGCCTACATATCCGGCCTGCGTTAAGGCAGTCGCATCGCCGATAGCAAAAGGCACCTTCAGCATCTTCGCTATCGTACGAGCCAATAACGTCTTTCCCGTACCCGTCGAACCCACCAGCAAGATATTGCTTTTCTCGATCTCTACATCATCATTGCTGATTTCCTGCAAGAGACGCTTGTAGTGGTTATAAACGGCTACGGAAAGGTAACGTTTGGCCTCATCTTGGCCAATGACATATAAGTCCATAAATTCTTTCATCTCTTGCGGAGTTGGGAGGGTTTCCATATTTAGGGAATCCTCCTCAGTACTTTTCTTCTTCGGCATCGTAGCAATCATCTGATGACCGGCTTCAATGCACTCGTTACAAATCAGCACTTCGTCCGACATACCTGTGAAGAGGTGCTCCATCGGACGACCGCAGAAACTACAAACTCTTTGTGACTTACGTGCCATTATTCTTTCTTGGTGTAAACACGATCAATCATACCATACTCCAAGGCCTCTGCAGCTGTCATCCAGTGGTCTCGATCCGCATCTTGGCGAATCTGCTCCATAGACTTACCGGACTTATCGGAGATGATCTGATAGAGTTCGTCTTTCAGTTTAAGAATCTCTTTGGCTGTAATCTCAATATCACTCGCCTGACCCTGGATGCCTCCTAAGGGCTGATGGATCATCACGCGGCTATGAGGCAATGCAGCACGCATTCCTTTCTCTCCGGCTACGAGTAACACCGCACCCATAGAAGCTGCCAAACCCGTGCAGATAGTGGCTACACGCGCCTTAACAAACTGCATCGTGTCATAGATGCCCAAACCGGCATAAACAGAACCGCCCGGCGTATTAAGATACAGGTTGATATCGCGCTCGCTATCCGTAGAGTCCAGATAGAGCAACTGCGCCTGGATGACATTGGCCGTATAGTCATTCACCTCTGTACCGAGGAAAATAACACGATCCATCATCAGGCGACTGAAGACATCCATCTGGGTCACGTTCAACTGACGTTCCTCCAGGATAGTAGGCGATATATATCCGCTGCTCGCGCGGGTTGAATCCATACTGCGAGACATGATATTCTCTACATGCATGGAATTCAAACCCTGCGAAACGGCGTATTTAAGAAAGTCGTTTTTCATTCGTTTTAGGGAATGGATTTATTTCTTCAATGCTGCTTTCTTCTCAGCACGACGTGCTTGCGCCAATTGGATATCATACGCGATCGGCGAAGCGATGAACAGAGACGAATAAGTACCTACGATAACACCCATGAGGAGCGCGAATACGAAGCCTTGGATCGTCTCACCGCCGAATACGAAGATAGCCAGCAATACTACGAACGTACTCATAGAGGTCGAGAACGTACGGCTCAAAGTGTTGTTCAATGCATCGTTGATATTGATCTTGCGCTCGCGCTTCGGATACAGTGTGTTGTACTCACGTACACGGTCGAAGATGACCACGGTATCGTTGATCGAATAACCGATAACGGTCAAGATAGCTGCGATGAAGGCTTGGTCGATCTCCATAGAGAACGGCATGATCTTCCAAAGGATAGCGTACAGACCCAAGATGATGACGGTATCGTGCGCCAAAGCAACCAATGCACCTACCGAGTAAGCGAAGTTGCGGAAACGCAGCAAGATATAAAGGAAGATTACTACCAATGCAGCCAAGACAGCCCAAACGGCACTCGTCTTGATATCATCCGCAATAGCCGGACCTACTTTCTGGCTCGACATAATACCAACCTCTGCATTCGACTCCGTCGTCGTGAAGTCCTCATAGGTGATGTTCTCACCCAAGAACGGCTTGCAACCCTCATAGAGCAGAGAGTCGATCTTATCGTTCGCATTAGCCGACTCATCGTTGATACGATAGTTGGTCGAGATACGTACCTGGTTAGCGTCATTACCATAGGTAATTACATTCAACGAGAACAACTCACCATCCTCAAGCGTAGCGCTGAAGGTCTTATCCAGATTAGCGCGAACTTCTTGCGTGTTGATGCTCTGATCAAAACGAACCACATAGTTACGTCCACCGGAGAAGTCGATACCCAAGTTCAGTTTACCGAACAAGTGCGGCTCCAAACCGAGGATAGCGAAGATCAATACAACGCCGGATACGCAGTAAGCAATCTTACGAGCATTGACAAAGTCAAAGTGGATATTCTGCAAGAAGTTCTGCATCAACTTCGTAGTGAAGCTCAACTCCTTTGCGTCCTCTTTCTTGCAGTAGTCTTCCAGCAACAGACGAGTGATGAACACAGCCGTCAAGAAGGACGAGATGATACCGATCATGTAGGTTACAGCGAAGCCCTTGATCGGACCCGTACCGAAGATAGCCAAGATAGCACCGGTGAGGAACGAAGTTACGTTCGCATCGACGATGGCACTGATGGCACCCTTGAAACCGTCCTCAATAGCCTTACGCATACCCTTACCGCCGCGCAACTCCTCACGGATACGCTCGTAGATAAGCACGTTCGCATCGACCGCCATACCCATCGTCAAGACGATACCGGCAATACCCGGCAAGGTCAGAACAGCACTGAACGAAGACAGAATACCTACCAGCAGGAAGACGTTACATACCAAAGCCGCATCGGCGATGAGACCCGGGATCCAACCGTAATAGAAAATCATGTAGATGAGGATCAGCACGAAGCCCAATACAAACGAGAGCAAACCGGCACGGATAGCCTCGCGACCCAGAGACGGACCTACAACGCTCTCCTCAATGATATGTGCCGGAGCCGGCATCTTACCGGACTTCAAGGTGTTCGCCAAGTCTTTTGCCTCTTCTACGGTGAAGTTACCGGTGATTTGGCTGCGACCACCCGCGATCTCATCATTAACCTTCGGGAAACTGTATACATAGCCGTCCAATACGATAGCTACACATTTACCGATGTTCTGACCTGTCAGGTGCTGCCATTCACGGGCACCCTCTGCGTTCATAGCCATCGAAACCTCGGCATAAACACTCATCTGCGAGAAGTCAGCACGAGCATCCGTGATCACATCGCCTTCCAGACTTGCACGACCATCAGCCTTTGCCTTCAAAGCAATCAGTTGATAGTACGAACCGCGCTCATCTACCGGCTTGACAGACCAGCAGAAACGTACATCCTGCGGCAGAACAGTCTCCGCGATACGAGACTGCAACATCTCATTTACCTTGGCGGTATCCGAATAGTGAACATAAGCACCTACTACCGGACCACGACTTGCCTGACCATTTTCGCTGATCGGCGTGTTCAGCAGAGCAAACAGCGGGTTGTTACGTTTGTACTCAGCAATCTGAGCCTCTTGGTTAGCTGCAGCTGCAGCAGAATCCGTATTCAGGTTCTCTACCAAGTCTGCCAGGTCATCACCTTCCGGCTTAACGGTCTCAGCCTCTGCTTTCGGAGCCTCTTCCTTTACAGCCTCAGCCTCAGGAGCCATGTCTGCGAACTCACGGTTGATCTGCGCCAAAGCAGGAAGAATCTCGGATAACTCATAGGTCTCCCAGAACTCCAAGTTAGCACTACCTTGCAGCAGTTTCTCTACACGCTTCGGATCTTTGATACCCGGCAACTCAATCAGGATACGACCGGATTGAGCTAACTTCTGGATGTTCGGCTGTACCACACCGAAACGGTCGATACGGGTACGAAGCACATTGAACGAGTTGTTGATAGCGTCCTCTACTTCTTCGCGAATCACTTTCTCAACCTCAGCGTCCTCCATGTTGCTCTTCACTTTGTCCTTCAACTCCATTGTAGCAAAGATCGAAGCCAACTTAGCATTCGGAGCTACCTCGTGGAAAGACTGGAAGAACAGCGTCAGGAAATCATCGCCGCTCTTTTTCTGCTTCTCTTTAGCTGCAGCAATAGCATTCTTGTAGTTCTCCGAAGTGTTATGACCACTCAACGCATCGAGGATCTCCGGTACGGAAACCTCCATCGTGATGTTCATACCGCCCTTCAAGTCAAGACCCAAGTTGATCTCTTTCTCTCGGCACTGCTTCAGCGTGTTACCAAACCAAATCTTCTTGGTTGCAATCGAGTCATAGAAAAATGCCTCTTTCACTTTCGCTACAGAGTCATTCACTACCCCGTCAACCGTGGCCTGAGCCTCAGCGTAGGCTTTGGCTTTTCGATCGTACTGGCGCGTTCTGAAAGAGAACGACAGATAGTAGGCGCATGCCAAGAAAAGACATACGGCCAAAATTCGAATTAGTCCTTTGTTTTGCATAATTGTTTGTTGTGTATTTTTAATAATATAATATGCAATTTTTCGCGTATGCGTAGCGCACACATTCGCGCACGACACACAAAAAGTGCGCAAAGGTACAACATTTTTTTCAATTACGCAAATTTTTTTAGAAATTTTGCGCTATTTTCCCTAAAAATCCATTTATGCACCCGTTTTTTGTTTTTTCTAAATTAATTAGACTTTTATTAGAGGCAAATCGGAGGCTTGTTGGACTAAAGTCGTATTGTCGTTGAGAAAGTTAGGTTCAGAATTTTTTTTACCGTTTTCTTGCGTATGTCAAAAAAAAGCAGTAATTTTGCGCCGCAAAATTGAAATCAACTAAACAATATAGCAAAATGAGTAAAGCATTATTAATGATTTTGGACGGATGGGGCATCGGTCATAAAGACAAGGCCGATGCGATCCATTGTACCTCCACGCCCCACTGGGACAAGTTATTGGAAACGTATCCTAACTCGCAGTTGCAAGCGAGTGGCGAAAATGTCGGTCTTCCCGATGGCCAGATGGGTAACTCCGAAGTAGGTCACCTCAATATCGGAGCCGGTCGCGTGGTGTATCAAGACTTAGTAAAAATCAACCGCGCCTGCAAAGACGGTAGTATTTTAGAAAATCCGGAGATCAAAGCCGTCTTCAGTTACGCTAAGGAGAACGGCAAGAAGATCCATTTCATGGGCCTCACTTCGGACGGAGGAGTGCACTCCAGCCTCGAGCACCTGTTCTATCTCTGCGACATAGCAGCTAAATACGAACTGCAAGGCAAAACCTTCATCCATTGCTTCATGGACGGTCGTGATACCGACCCTCGTTCGGGTATCGGATTCATTGACCAGCTCGAGGCACATTGCGCGAAATCGGCCGGTGAGATCGCTTCTATCTGCGGTCGTTTCTATGCCATGGACCGTGACAAACGCTGGGAGCGCGTCAAAGTAGGATACGACCTGTTGGTAAGCGGCACAGGTGCTGCTTTCGAGAACATGCACGAAGCGATGCAAGCCAGCTATGACGCAGAAGTAACGGACGAATTCATCAAGCCGATCGTACATGTGCGCAACGGCAAACCGATCGCTACGATCGAGGAAGGCGATGCCGTCATCTTCTTCAACTATCGTAACGACCGCGCCAAAGAGATTACGATCGCACTCACGCAGCAAGACATGCCGGAGAATGGAATGAAGACCATTCCGAACCTCCATTACTGCTGCATGACCCCGTACGATTCGTCCTTCCAAGGTCTGCACGTGCTGTTCCCCAAAGAGAATGTCAGCAACACCCTCGGAGAAGTGGTTAGTAAACTGGGCCTCAAGCAGTTACGTATTGCCGAAACCGAGAAATTTGCACACGTAACCTTCTTCTTTAACGGTGGTCGTGAAGCGGAATTCGAGAACGAAGACCGTATCCTGATCCCGAGTCCGAAAGTAGCTACCTATGACCTGCAACCGATGATGTCGGCACCGGAAGTGACCATCGCGCTGCGCGATGCACTCAACAGCCAGAAATACGACTGCATCATCCTCAACTACGCCAATGGCGACATGGTCGGTCACACGGGTGTTTACAACTCCATTCAACAGGCCATCACAGCTATCGATATCTGCGTAAACGAGACCGTAGAAACGGCTTTACGCAATGACTACGAGATCATCATTATTGCGGATCACGGTAACTGCGACAATGCCATCAATGCCGACGGCACACCGAACACGGCACACAGCCTCAACCCCGTTCCGTTCGTATATATCAGTAAAGATCACATGAACGCACGCGTGGAGAACGGTATCCTCGCAGATGTAGCACCTTCTATCTGTCATATCCTTGGCATCGAGCCGCCGAAAGAAATGACCGGTAAGTGCTTGATCAAAAACTAAATAAAAAGAAAGCGGCCCGAAAGGGTCGCTTCTTTTTGTGAGTTTCCTCTACGTAAGTAAAGGTTAATTACTCCTGAACCTCAGCAGGAGCAGCCTCCTCAGCAGGAGCCTCTACTACATCAACAGCAGGAGCAGCCTCCTCCTCAGCAGGAGCCTCTACTGCCTCAACAGCAGGAGCCTCAGCCTCAGCCTCACAGCACTTTTTGTCGCACTTGTTTCCGCAAGCCATTGCAGCGAAAGCAACAGCTACGATAAGAAGCATCTTTTTCATACTCAAAATTGTTTTTTAAGCTTAAAAATTATGTTATGTCTTCGCCTTTTTGCGAAAAACGGTGCAAAAGTACGATATTTTTTGCATATATCCAAAAAAAATTGTAATTTTGCGCAATAAATTTTGCATTTTATGGGGAAAAAGAATATTTTTGATAAATCTGATGCTATTTTTCTGGGCATAAATATCCTTTTAGCGATCGTAGTCGTCGTCATTATTTTAGTGTCCCTGATCGCGTATCTCAAGAGTTACACCCAGCATGGAGTGGAAGTGGAAGTGTCGAATGTGCGCGGGTTAGCGAAAGAAGATGCAGAAGCTGTACTGGATCAACAAGGTCTGCGCTTAGTGGTCATCGACTCTACCTATTCCGAGAAAGTACCTTTCGGTACCATCGTAGAGCAAGATCCCATGCCTGATAGCCATGCCAAACTCGGACGAGCGGTGTATGTTACGGTCAATGCTTCGGGTAAACGACAAATTCCGATGCCGAACCTCCAAGATATGAGTTATCGACAAGCTGAGACTACCTTGCGTGGATTAGGTCTCATCGTAGACACGATATATGATTATGAACCTTCCGCTTTCCGCGATTTGGTACTGGATGTGAAAGCCCATGGACAGAGTGTACAGCCTGGCGAGAAGATTGCAGTAGGCACCAAAGTGCGTCTGGTGGTCGGATACGGTAAAGGAACGGAGCAGGTGGAGGTTCCGAGCATCATCGGTTTAAGCTTCCAGGAAGCACGAAGCACACTTCTTAGAAACCGACTCACCGTAGGAGCGGTTTACTATGACGAACCGTCCGAAGAAGGCGTGCCGCAATACGTCTATCGTCAGCAACCCTCCGAAGGACATCTTCTCTTAGAGGGCGAAACGGTTACGATGTACCTCTCCGCCGATATCGAGAAAACAGCAACCGTAACCAATACGGATCACGAAGAAGAAACATGGTTCTAAATGGTTGAGAACGAAGACATAGAGTCCATAGAATCCGAAGAACTTTGGGAGAGATGGCGTTGCGAAGTAGATAAGGGTCAAGGCAAAGAACGCATTGACAAATATCTGGCGGAGCATATGACCAATACCAGCAGAAACCGTATACAAACTGCGGCGGATGCAGGTAATGTATGGGTGAACGGAACACCTGTGGCCTCCAATTATCGCGTGAAACCGGGCGATGTCATACAGGTCCTTCTTGACCATGAACCGCACGACTTTACCATCACGCCGGAAAATATTCCTCTAACCATTGTATACGAAGATGATGACCTAATGGTCATCAATAAACCGGCCGGACTGGTCGTTCATCCCGGGCATGGGAACTATGAGCACACCTTATTGAACGCTCTCGCGTACTATTTCGGCGAGAAACTTGACATGAATGATCCATCAATCGGCCTCGTCCATCGCATTGATAAGGACACCTCAGGTCTGCTTCTCATAGCCAAGACACCGGAAGCCAAAGCCCATCTCGCCAAGCAATTCTTCAATCATACGACCGAACGAACCTACAACGCACTCGTATGGGGCACGTTCCAAGAAGACAGCGGTACCATAGAAGGGGCGCTGGCCCGTGATAATAAAGACCGAACTATTTATCGGGTTTGGGATCTCGAGGACTGCCCGCAAGCCAAAGAAGCGATCACTCATTGGCGCGTATTGGAGCGTTTTCCGTATGTGACTTTAGTGGAATGTCGTCTGGAAACAGGACGCACCCATCAGATACGCGTGCACATGAAGCACATCGGGCATCCGCTTTTCTGCGACGAGAAATACGGAGGATGCGAAATCCTCAAAGGACTCCGCACCCAGAAATATAAACAATATATCGAAAACTGCTTCGCGCTCTGCCCCAGACAGGTATTACACGCGCGTACATTAGGTTTTACGCACCCGCGCACGGGAGAAAGACTTTTCTTTGATAGCCAATGGCCAGAAGACATGACCGCCCTCATTGAGAAATGGAGACGGTACGAACCCAATACCTTGACCTAATCCTCTTCTCCCTCTATCTCGTCATCCAGATAATGACCGTATCGGTGTACATTGCCATGCGTGAGGACCATCATCTCCAAGACAATGGCCGGTAAGAATGTTCCCCAGTTAATTCCTATGGTCGGGAAATAGACGTCCCCTATGCGAAGCGCATAGACAATCAAAAGCACATAATAGGCTCCTGCTGCCACCATCGTGATATCGCACATCCAAAGACGTGCATAAGGCGACATCATACATAGCAAAGCACCTATCGCACCTATCAGCATCACCCAATAACAATAATACAAACCTTTGACCGGCATCGTGGCTGCCACTTCGGTAACACCACTTTCCAAGTTGGTCTGAAGCATCATGAAACGCTCTTGGTTCATCGTAAAACTTCGTATGTAGATGATGCCCTCGTCTTGCAGAAACGATAAGGGAGAAGACAAAGGCAGCAAAGCCGCTGCTAAAATAGCAATCGCCATGTACGCCCAACGGCGGTACATGGCGATTTTCTTTGTTTTATCTTCAGCCATAGGCTGTGCGAACAATTAGAGTTGCGGACCGGCAGCAACAAGCGCCTTACCAGCTTCGTTCGTAGTGTACTTATCGAAGTTCTTGATGAAGCGAGCAGCCAAGTCTTTTGCCTTAACTTCCCACTCAGCAGCGTCCTTATAAGTGTCGCGCGGATCGAGGATAGCAGGATCAACACCCGGCAGAGCAGTCGGTACTTCGAAGTTGAAGTACGGGATCTTCTTCGTCGGAGCAGTGAGGATGTCACCACCGAGGATAGCGTCGATGATACCGCGGGTGTCGCGGATCGAGATACGCTTGCCCGTTCCGTTCCAACCGGTGTTAACAAGGTATGCCTTCGCACCACTCTTCTCCATCTTCTTAACGAGTTCCTCAGCATATTTCGTCGGATGCAACTCCAAGAATGCCTGGCCGAAGCAAGCGGAGAAGGTCGGAGTCGGCTCGGTGATACCACGCTCGGTACCTGCCAACTTAGCGGTGAAACCACTCAGGAAGTAGTACTTCGTCTGCTCCGGAGTCAGGATCGATACAGGAGGCAGAACGCCAAAGGCATCAGCACTCAGGAAGATCACGTTCTTAGCTGCAGGACCTGCAGATACCGGACGAACAATCTTCTCGATATGGTTGATCGGATAGCTTACACGGGTATTCTCGGTTACGCTCTTATCAGCGAAATCGATCTTGCCGTTAGCGTCAACCGTTACGTTCTCAAGCAGCGCGTTACGACGGATAGCATTGTAGATATCCGGCTCGCTCTCTTTGTCGAGGTTGATCACCTTTGCATAGCAACCGCCTTCGAAGTTGAACACGCCTTTGTCATCCCATCCGTGCTCGTCGTCACCGATAAGCAGACGTTTCGGGTCGGTACTCAACGTGGTCTTACCCGTACCGGAGAGACCGAAGAAGATAGCGGTGTTCTTGCCCTCCATGTCGGTGTTAGCCGAGCAGTGCATCGAAGCGATACCTTTCAGCGGCAGATAGTAGTTCATCATGGAGAACATACCTTTTTTCATCTCACCGCCATACCAGGTGTTCAGAATAACCTGCTCACGGCTCGTAGTGTTGAATGCCACACAAGTCTCGCTGTTCAGACCGAGCTCTTTGTAGTTCTCAACCTTTGCCAACGAAGCGTTGTAGATCACGAAGTCCGGCTCGAAGTTAGCCAACTCCTCTTCGCTCGGCTGGATGAACATGTTCTTTACGAAATGAGCCTGCCATGCTACCTCTACGATGAAGCGAACAGCCATGCGGGTGTCTTTGTTTGCACCGCAGAAAGCATCTACTACGTACAGGTTCTTACCGCTCAACTCTTTGATAGCCAACTCTTTCACCTTAGCCCAAACGTCCTCGGACATCGGGTGGTTATCATTCTTGTAACCCTCGGTGGTCCACCAAACGGTGTCCTTCGAGTTCTTGTCCATCACGATGTATTTGTCTTTCGGCGAACGGCCGGTATAGATACCGGTCATTACGTTCACAGCGCCCAGCTCGGTGTTCTGACCTTTAGCATAACCGGTCAACTCCGGCTTGGTCTCCTCTGCGAACAGATACTCGTAGGACGGGTTGTGGGCGATCACTGTTGCGCCCTTGATACCATACTTGGTAAGATCTAACTCTTTCATTGTATTAAATATTTTTGAATTTTTAATCAGACATTTTTAAACCGGCTGCAAAGATACAACTTTTTTTGCAATTATGCAAGATATTCCGTGTTTTTTAAGAAAAATTCTTAAATTTGCTATTTTTGTTTGGCAAATAGGGGTTAGGGATTAGGGGGGAGGGTTTGGGTGGCGGGTCGTTTATGTAGTCACGAGCTGCGAGGACACGACGCAAGGGATAGACACGGCGAGTGCGCGAAGGGAGATATCGGATGGGGTCGAAGGTGATGTCATCCATGTTAATCGCGGGTTCATGGGCTTGTTGTTGGGTGGTTTGCACTTGGGTTTGTTCGGATTGTGCGGCCTTGAGTTCGCGGTAGATAGCGACGTAGGTGTATTGGTAGAAACGGGAGTAGCGTTTCATGCCAGGTTCGGGTGCGGCACCGCCTTTGACGACACGGAAATAATGCTTGAAGAAGCGGATATGCCAGTCGATACCGGCATAGGAGCAGTCATGTTCGAGGGCATGTGCGCGGCGTTGCGCTTCCTTGATGAGTTCGCGGTTAGCGACACAGGCTGCAGACCAAGACTTGGGGAAACGGTAGGTGTAGAGTTGCAGGAGCTGTCCTCCGCGGCGCGGGACACGGCGGACGATGATGTGTTTTTTGTAGTGGCGGCCTTCCTTGACGGTGTTCATGGCGCCCCACAACGCATCAATGCCTATTACCGGCACAAAATAGCGCACTCCCCGTGCATGGGAAGCGGAAATGTCGGCATGAGGCGGGTAGTACGAAACAGCAGCTTTCAAACGCCGAATAATGCGAGATTTCAGATGTTGAGACATGATTTTTAAGTTGCTGATTTATAGTTAGTTACATGTTTGTTACAATAAGCATGGTCTAGGATTAGTAGGGAGCGCTTAGGACGCGCGTATGGTTTTCTTTTCAAATTTGCTGCAAACCGGTTTAGAAGTAATCGTTCGAGTCCGCAGGACGAGATAAGAACCGGAGCAAGTTATTTTTCAATTTCGATGCAAAGATAATACTTTTTTTTGATATATGCAAATTTTGGGGTGCGGAAATATCATAATTTTGGAGTTTTCAAGAAAGGAATAGGCTGAAATGCAAAGAAAAAACGTCTACCGAAGCAGACGCCTTTGATGAATTGATTACATTTTGTATAATCTATTTAACTCCGCCCATGCTTTATCATTCTCCTCACCTTCTAAATGAGTAAAGCCAGTATGTGACATGGACCCCATATAATCAGGACGGCTATAATTCTGTTTGTTGATTTGGGCATTATGAGCATGCTGTTCGCGTTGTTTCTTGTCTTTGATATTAAGCGCCAACAATCTCGCATATATCTCCTGCACCTGTTCTTTAGTAATACATGGTTCTTTGTATCGTTTGATAACATCGCCTATCTGGTTCCAATAAACCACAGGCACACCTTTTACGTCCACCCGCAATTCTGCTTTAGGCGAGAATGCCACGATAGGTACATATAGCACGCTGTATTGCTTTAGTTCCTCATATAGAGCCTTGACATGCGCACCATTTTGTAGCACAGGATTGTCGAATGCTATTACATCTTTCTGATATCGTCCACCTCTTGCATAACCTTGCCAAAACCTTGTCCATGTCTGCGAGTACTCGCCGCCGTAGATATAGCCAGAGATATTCTTTGTCTCAATCACAAATATACCATATCGGCTAACCACTACGTGATCTATCTGTGAAGTATGGCCATTCTGACGTCGGAATAGGAGATCATTGATAACAAAATAGTCATTCTTGGGAAGATTACTTGATCTTATTGCAACAGCCATCTCTCCTTTCTCTCCGGCTGTAGCAAAAATCTGTTTCCTGAATAGTATCAGGATTGCTGCAATAAATACTATCAAAAGTATTGGTCCGAGCATTAGTATCCAATCATCGCCCATGAATTAAAATGTCTCCTTTATTATTTCTCCCACTTTATTCCAAGGAGACAGGCAGAGAGTTTATGAACGAGTGCTTTATGATGCACCATACATTCATAACACTTTCCATGCCGCAGACAGTCCTTCAGGCAAGGACATTCTATGTTATTATATTAACAGGGCATGGTTATAGATCTTCTCCGTTCGCTTTGTTGTATAAATTATCGTAATATAACGTTAAATAGTATTCGCCCTGAAAATCACATATTCTGAACCATACCATATTTTTCTCATATTGCTTCAAAAAAGCCTGTATTAACCTGTTGGCGGAATTAATTTAGTGCATACTTAATTCTGCCAATGGGCTTGTCGTTAATGAAGTTTACGTATTGCAGAATGGTAAGTGCACTAATTTTGCCAATGATCCTGGCAAACAAACCAT